>JAAUYB010092468.1_pt1 | contig 20245 bp, 16 predicted proteins | sample 7278071 | NCBI WGS metagenome assembly JAAUYB01 (sample SAMN14350121, study PRJNA611818) | marine sediment metagenome | isolation source: surface marine sediment (1.8m) | place: French Polynesia: Moorea | collected 2018-08 | reverse complement strand
TCAAGCGCCTCGGGGCCACCCAAAAGATACCGATCATACCAACGGTAGAACGTGGTCCGGGGAATGCCCAGCTTGTACAATGTGTGTTTGGTCCGCAGATGCGAGCCTTCGGCGAGGCGGATGATGGTGCTGGCGCACGTAAAGGCACAATGCGATTGCGCGTGGATGAACTATACTGCACGGTCATTCTATTATCACGGACAAGATACGCCGCTGAAGACTGGAGCAATACTTTATGCAATCTGTGGACACGCTGGCCAGCGTTCTCAGGCCAGCACTAGAAAATCACCTTAAGCCCAAGCGTCCCCGGCGTGTAGCAAAGCTAGGCTTCGCAGACGATTTTGGAAATGATAGCAAGGACTTGGCGAGAGATCTCGCCGCACAGGCTGCGACCGCCGCTATTCCCTTCTCCGACCAGGCGTTCGGATTGGAACCGTTGTCCGGCGGAAACACCGCCGAGACTGTGGGAGTACTCTCTGTGACCAGCCGGTTCGTCATCAAAGCCGATAGCGTCGATGCCAAGCTCGCGCGCGAGGCAACGGTCATGCGAAACATACGCAACGACGCAGCATTGAGCCGTCGCTTCCGCGAGGCTATCCCCATCATCTATGCCGTACAGGAAACGGCGCCATACGCGTATCTGATGCAATACTTCCCGATGGAGGACGGCTGGATCTCGCTTGAAGACAGGCTCTACCCGACGGATGAGGCGAAGGGTATTACGGAGGCCGCCGCTACCCGATGCATAAACGCCGCGCTTGACATCCTTTTCGAGGGATACGGTAGTCGTCAGGATCTCCGGCGCCCGCCTGACGTGAATGTGGACTATGTCGGACGCATTCGCGAACGTCTAACCAAGGTGGCAAGTCTCGATGAGAGGTTCGCTTCGCGTCCTCTGTCAGTCAACGGCACACCAATTCTCCCCTGGAAGCACTATCTGGAGCGCCTTGAGGCGAGCGCTGAAAAATTGCGATCTTTGGGACCGCACTTTTCGACCGTCGTCCACGGCGACCCTAATCCGGGCAACATTTTGCTCCGGACGGACGTCTCCTCCATCGACGTCAAGCTGATAGACCCCAAGGATTGGGGTGAAGGCGACTACCTTTTTGACATCGCCAAGATCACCCATTTCCTCACCGCGACGGGCCCGATTGAAAAGCCCGCCAATGGCGAGCCCGTTATCGCGGCGCTCTCCAAAGACGGAAACAGCGTGCACCTGGACTATCGCATGGAAACGCCTGCGTGGACCGACGCCTTGGTCGAAGCCTGCCGCCAACGCGCTGAAGAGTTCGCCGAAGCTTACGGGGATGAAAACTGGGAGGCCCGATACGAACTCGGCATGGCCGCAAACATTCTGGGGCTGCCTGACGGCCGCCTGGCCAAGGGGCGCGTTGACGCAGCGCTCGCGCTCTTCGGCGAAGGCCTTATGTGGCTGGACTGGTTTTGCAGACGACTGCCGAACGATGTGTCGCCCGCAATCCGCTCCGCGTTGCCGTCCGATCCGACAGACATCGTACCGCGGATGCTGTCGCAGGCCCGAGAGTTTGTCACGGCCCGGGTGCCCAAGGTGCGCGAAGAATTAGACCGTCGCGGCTTCTCTCTTCTTCATTGGTCTCCTCCGCACCCTAACGACAGTGACAAGCCTGCAGAACTGTCTCTTGAGCACGAAGGTCGTCTCCTTCCTGCTACGCCCGCAGCCATCCGAAACTTACGGGACGCACTCGCTGTCGCGATCGAGCGTAGAGAACACTTGGACCAAACCCTGCTACGCGGTCACGAACGCTTCGCCGATGTGAAGATCATTCGGCTCGAACGAGATACCGGTCCACAAAGCATCGATCGCTACTGGGACGTCGTATCGCATGAAGGACAGGCCAATGGTCTGATCGCGCGGGGCCTGTCCTTCCGCGAGCGGTTGCAAACGAGCTCCTTCATGACCTGGTCCGCTGGAAATACCAAACTAAGCGCCTTGAATCTGGAGCTTCCCGTCGTTCCCCTTGGTTCCTCAGGAGTCGTCGCTCGGCTTGAATTCAACTGGATCGACAATCCACAACGAGCTCTGGCCGCTCGAAAAACAGACGAGGACGCTATCACACTCGGCGAACCGTTCGCCATCGCGGCTCACCTTCAAGACTTGCCGCAAGAACTCTACGAACCAGTCATCGAGCACACGACGTTCCGTGAGAAATTCGTCATTCATGGTCCGGACCGTCAAGACGACGAGCGCTTCCACTTGAACATTGATACCATCACTGTGCAGTCGCTGAAAGATCAGCGTATCGCCAGCTATGTCGATGTCGACATCGCGCCTGCACAGCCGGTCGACGGGGCCGTTTTGGCCGATCTCATCTCGCTCGTGGATGTCTTACGAGAGCGATACGATCTAACGCCAAATCCTGTCTCCAAAGTGCTGCGCGATGCGGAAACGCTCGGTTTGCCATTGGTTTGACCTCAAGCCGTGAAGGAAGGACACGATGCACTCGCCAACCGCTTGACGCGCGCGGTACGCCTTTGTGAAGACTACGACGACACTGGTTATCTTCCGGACCTGCTTGCGGGGGTAGAGGAACTTCGAAAGATCCAATTAGAGGCAAGTGGCTACTCGGCGGGAATGAAACTGCGCTGTACCGAAAGCCTCGCGACCGCACTCATCCGACAAGGCGAACAAACGAACGACACTGGCCTCCTTCGCGAAGCACGAACTCTACTTGCCGACTTAGCCGGCAGTCGAACGTTCGATGAAATCGGTCCGGAGGCCTTTAAGCGTGCCAACGCAATGGCTGTCGCCGACTTGAGGATTGCCACAATGACTGGCGACCGCGAACTACTCCTTACGGTCTGCCGCGGGCTGGCCCGCTATATGCAAAAACATCCGAAACACGCCGAACTGAACGCGCTAGCGTCGAAGAATCTGACGGCTGCACTCTGCGAGAATGCAAGGCAGCACAGGAGCGAAAAGGTTTATCACGATGTCATCAAGCAGATCGCCCCTCACTGTCTAAGAGGGTCCGCATCTGATCGACGCTACTACCTTCACTACCACGCGACAGCTTTGCTCGAACTAGGAGGCATAACCGGCAATCGTGAACATCTCGAAAAGGCAATAGTTTCTCTGAAGTCGATCCTCGACCTGTGCGATGAAGGTTCGGGGGCTCTCCCGACGGCGCTTCATTCATTGGCACAGGCCCATTTTCGCGCCGCGAAGCTCTCAAACGGTCCTGAAGCAATCCGCGATGTGAGAACCGCAATCGATTATTGCTCGCGTTCGATTGCACTCTTGGGAGACGAAGACGGCAACAAGGACGGTCGTTTGACCCGGCTGCTCGCTGACCGCGGCGCCTATAGGCACATGCACGGCGTCCTCGTGCAAAACAAGGACGATCTCGCCGCTGCGTTGAAAGACTATCGGACGGCACGCGACCGTATCGATCCGGCGGCAGCGCCCTTCCTTCTGTGTCAAGTTCTTTCAGGGCTCTTTTTGCTTGAGTATCGATTGGAGCACTTCCCGGAGGCGCTCCAAACCTTTGACACGATGCGTCAAACATGGGCTATCTCCTTGGTCGATCCGAGCCTCTCCGTTTCCGTTTTCGAACAGCAGGCGGTCGAGATGGTCGGGCACTTTCCTCGAGCGGCCTATTGTCGCCTTAAGCAAGGGGACATAGCCGGTGCCGTCGTGGCAGTCGAGGCGGGACGTTCTACCCAGCTGCGTCTCACGCAGCGCGCCAGCACGATTGCCCCGGATACCGTACCCCCTGTACAAGGAGTTTCACCCGCTCTCCAACGATGGGAAGCCGCCCGACGAAGCGGAGACCGCGAGGATCGTCGTTCTGCTTGGCAGGCGGTGCTTGAGGAGCGACGCAAGCTCGGAATGGCAATTGTCACAGATGACCCCTCGCCAGAAGAGATCGCACGTGTTGTATCTTCAAACGGCGCCGCTGTCGTCATCTTCTGGGCGGACGCATGGATAAACGCCGTTCTGATCCTGAGGGATCCCGATCGCTTCGTTGAAATCCCACTGCCGGACACCGCGTGCAGTAGCCTACGCCTTCTCGCCCATGGTGACGCCAATCAGCCAGGCTGGCCCTCCGCACACAACGAATTCGTCGCGGCCGGAACGAACAGCGCGATAGAAGAAGGCGAAGCATCCCGCACCTGGAACGATAGCATCGCGTCCGCACAAGCGGTGATCGGCACCGAGCTTTGCTACCACTTCGACTTAGCTCTTCGGGGTGCTGAGATCGCAGAAGGAGCGGAGGTCCTGATTGCCCCGCCTGGTGAACTCGCCGCTTTACCGCTGGCGTCTGCACGGCTATCCGAAGGACAAGCCTTTCAGGATCGATGGTCTGTGGGTGTCTTCCCCGGCCTCACCCAATCAATGGCCATGCCAACAACCCCGTCATCTCAAATTAGTGACGCCTTAATCATCTCGCCCGCTACGCCGACTGGACTGACGAAGCTTCCCTTCGTTGCTCGAGAGATCAGCGGAGTGCAGCTGCGGCTTGAAGAAACGATGCCGCGTCTGCTCGCCGATGAAAACGCATGTATTGGTCCGGTCTTGGACGGTCTTCAAACGGCGGATCTCGTTCACATCGCTTCGCACGGTCGGTTCGATAAGGAGAATCCTGACCAATCCTGTCTTTTCCTGACTGACGGTCAGCTGTCGCTTGATAAACTCAAGACGGTTACTCCTCGTCCAATCCGGCTCGTTTTTCTGTCGTGTTGCGAAAGCGGCATCGCCGGTTGGTCCTCCGTCCCGGACGAGTTCGTTGGTCTGCTCCCTTCGCTTCTTCAGTCAGGCGCAGCGGCAGCAGTCGGAACCCTCTGGCCAGTATACGACGATGCCGCAATGCTATTCGCGTTGCGTTTCTACGATGAATTGGTCGCGCCCGATGGCCGATTGATAACCGCTCCTTGCACCGCACTCGCCCGCGCGCAAGCTTGGTTGCGGTCAGTCACCCTAGGGGAGCTCGTTACTAACAGATATCTATCGAACCTCGAAGCGAAGCACCTTATGCGGTCGGAACAAAGGGCAGCCGCAATCCGCACATTTGAGAAGCGGATGCAAACCGAATTCGACAGTCCCGAAACGCATTCCAACACGCCAAATCTCAACCTACGTCCCTACTGTGAGCCCATTGATTGGGCCGCTTTTGTCGTCGTCGGGCGCTGAACCAGCGTGGACACAGGCCGCCTGGTTTGTCTGAACGGTCTCGCTCTGTTTCGTAGATGGACTACGGCTCCGTTGTGCCGCCTATGTGACCGATGGCGACGCCATCAGATGTACAAGAACGGGCGTCCGCCCGTCCAACGCAGCAATCCTGAAAGCGGGCTTAACACGTTGGAGAAGTGCTGGCCAAAACGATCTCGAGAATTCTCTAATCCATCAAGATCGGTTCGATTGAGCCTTGGTGAGGGTGACCCAAAGGCAGAACGGCAAAACGGTTCAGTACATCCTGCAGCTCATCAAAGATATCAAGGCACCGGTTGCGCTCTTCCTGACTTCTTTTGATCGCGTCGCCGATCAGCATTTGCGCGAGCGGAGCCAGATCCAAATTGCGCGGACCCGATCTGGCAAAGCTTGCGACCGCGGCCTGCGCACCTGACTGCCAGATTCCCCGCTCGTCATCGTCATCGATTTCTTCAGGCCGATGCAGAAAAGTCTGCAACCGTATTTCGGGTGCAGGACGCAATAGAGCTTTTTTTCAACGTAACGGTCTCGTCGACGCGGAAAAAAGTGACAAGAGCATCACGGCCGTCGTCATGACACACGCGGGAAACTGAAGTCCAATCCGTCGAACCAAGTCTCCCCCACGACATCCAGATCCGATCTAGTCGTTTTGATCATTGAGCCATAAGCGGCACAATCAGCATGGAACTCCAATGCTTTAATGATCTCGTGGTACTTGGGCTCAATGTCATAGTCTGCCGGCCCCTCGTTCAGCATATTCAGAGACAGAATCGCATCGGCGAACTGCGTATGACCAAGGGATGCGTGAAACAACTCGTGGCGCCAAGCCGCCGTGCCGCCCGGATACTAAAGCAGTATCCAACAATATGCATGCGGATCAGCGGTTCTGGGTCCACAGAGGGACGGCCTGTTTGGCTGTAGAAATCCCCCGAATGCGAGCGGATTCTGCTTAGGTCAACGAACCGATCAATCGACCGCCGTAAGTGATCTTGGGGGACATGCTCTTCAAGCGAAAACTCATAGAACAACGCCGCTTGCGCTTCTTGCCTCGGTCCCATCATCGCTGATCCTCCCGCCAGTTGGGCACATTGAAACAGCACTTTGTCGCTCAATAAAGGAAGAGTTTTTCAACATAATCAGCTCGAACCCATCATGCGCTGCGTCCCGCGCCTATGACTGCTGTGCGGACAAAGCCTCCGGTCTGGTTATAGACTACGGCCAGCGAGAGCGGCCCAAACCAGACGTTGGCGCCAAGAACCGCCGCTGCAGTGCAGCTTAACCGAAGGCGACATCGGTGCAAACTGCAGCATCTCCAACACGGCAATGTCTGAGTCGCGGGACAAACTGGCCGTTCTGATTTTCTTGACAAAGGCCGGCTCTACGGCGCGCAGCGTGTTCAGAACTCGTGAAGGTCAAACACTGGCTCTTGGATGTTGAGGCGTCGCGTGGATCGAGCCGTGCGCCGGGCTCTAGGTTGGCTCAGAACACCCAGTCGTCAAGCGGGACAGAGATGGAGTAGGCGTCAACATCCGCAGGGTTTTCACTGGTAAACGGCTCCGAGGTGGCCTGTGGCAGAAAATCGACGGCCGCACCGCCGTCGGAGCCATCCGCACGGGGCACATCCGCCGCACCTGTCAGCAGTTCAAGCACTTCGTCCATCTGCGCGTAAGTGCCAAAGCCTGCAGGCCCATCAACAGCGCCTTTCTCGGTGCTGTCGGCAGGGTACCCGTTGGGGGATAGCGACAAAAAACCGTCGAAGTCACCCAGCAGGCGCATGCCGTTGTGATAGGCGGGCACAAAACTCTGGGTCGCTCCGCAAACAAAGCACATCTGAAAACCTCCCAGATAAACTGAAATCGTGCATGATAGTAGCGATACCTAGTTTACTTGAAAACAAAAAAGGTGGGCGTTCTCGGCCGCGACACGGTCAAAGGCGGTGGTTGCAAGGACCGCTTCAATGGAGGCGACGGCTATGACGTGATCCGCGGCGGCAATGGCAACGATCACCTGACCAGCGGCTTTGCCACGGACACGTTTGTCTTTGAACGCACCAGTTTCGACGACGACGTGATCACCGATTGCCCCCCCGGCACCGACATGCTGGAGCTTGACGACGCACTCTGGTGAGGCGGCCTGACCCCGGCACAAGTGATTAGCCAATTCGGCACTGTTACGGCCCAAGGCGTGCTCTTGGACTTCTAGAACGGCGACATGATCCTTCTGGAGGGCCTCACCAGCACCACCGATCTCACCAACCATCTGACAAATCACCAAAGGCGTGGGGGGCATCAATTTTGTTTATGTGCTGGCGATGATTGGCTAAACTATTGCTGCATAGATCAATTGAATTTGCGGGAGATCTGTTATGGGCGAACCAGTTCAACCGACAGGCAATGCGTATATTGACGGAATTCTCTGGGGTTGGCGCTGGACCACGACCGACCTGACGGTAAGCTTTCCCACATCGCCCAGTGCCTATGGCGGGTATAGCGACATTCGTGGTTTTCAACCCTTTACCCAGTTTCAGGCACAGCAGATCATCAATTTCGGTCTGAACAATCTGAGCGTCTTCACCAACCTGACCTTTACCTTTGATCCCAGCGGCTTTGGCAATCTGCGCTTTGCCCAGGCTGAGGCGATCGATTATGGGCCAACCCATTTCACCCCCGGTCTGCACATTCCCGGCGGGCGCGGCTCAGCCGAGGCGAATCCGCCCGACAACAACTGGGTGCCCGCCTATGCGCAGGGGGACAACTGGTTCACACTGGGCGCCTATACAGAGCCGGTTCTGGGCTCGTTCCAATATGCCGCGGGGCTGCTGCACGAGGTCGGCCATTCGCTGGGGTTGAAACATGGGCACGCCACGCAGCCCTGGTCGTTCGACAACAGTGGCCAGTTCACGCTGCCGGCCTTGCCGGCGGAGGTGAATTCCCAGGAATACACGGTGATGACCTATTCCAGCCATGTGGGGGCTGACATCAGCAATGGGGCCACCGGGCAGGAGGAATACCCTTGGACCTACATGATGCTGGATATCGCAGCGCTGCAGTATCTTTATGGCGCCAATTTCGGACCGGGATCGAACAACACCGACACCACCTATAGCTTCAACCCGCAGACCGGCGAGATGACGGTCAACGGCACTGGCTTTGGCGGCTCCTTCAATGCCAAGATCCTGATCACGATCTGGGATGGCGGCGGGCGCGATCATTACGACTTCAGCAACTACAACACCGACCAGCGCATAGATCTGCGCCCTGGTGAGTTTTCCACCTTTTCACCGGATCAGCTGTCCAACCTGTCCAATGGCAGCGGACAGACCAACCTGGCGCGCGGGAATGTCGCCAACCCGCTGCTGTACCAGGGCGATCTGCGGTCACTGATCGAGGATGTGACCACCGGCAACGGCAATGACCAGGTGATCGGCAACCAGGTCGCCAACCTGATCCGCACCGCGGGTGGGATGGACACGATCTTTGCCGGGAATGGCAATGACACCGTGCTGGGCGGGAATGGCAATGACAGCGTGTCCGGCGCGTTGGGCTTTGACAGTCTGACCGGCGGCAATGGCAATGACACGCTCAATGGTGGCAACGGCAATGACACTTTGAACGGGGGCGCCGGGGCGGACAGGCTCAATGGCGGCAACAACAACGACGTGGTCAATGGCGGGCTTGGGCGTGATTTGGCCAATCTCGGCAATGGCAACGACGTTTTCAACGACACCAGTCAGGCCGGCACGCTGGGCCAGGATACGGTCAATGGCGGCAATGGCAACGACACGATCAATGGCGGGGGTGGCAATGACCGTTTCAATGGCGGCAATGGCAACGACTCGCTCAGTGGCGCCAACGGCAATGACACGCTGAACGGCGGGGCCGGCGCTGACACTTTGATTGGTGGCAACAACAACGATGTGGTGAATGGCGGCAATGGCCGCGACCTGGCCAATCTTGGCAATGGCAACGACGTCTACAACGACACCAGTCAGAGCGGCACGCTGGGCCAGGACACTGTGAATGGCGGCAACGGCAACGACACGATCAATGGCGGCGGCGGCAATGATCGGTTCAACGGCGGTAACAGCAATGACATTCTCCGCGGCGGCGATGGCAACGACTCGCTGAACGGCAACCAGAACAATGATCGGATCTTTGGCGGCAACGGCAACGATCTCGCCAATGGTGGCCTGGGTAATGACACGCTTTTTGGCGGCAACGGCAACGACTCGCTGAATGGTAACCAGGGCAATGACCGGCTGAGCGGAGGAAACGGCAACGATCAGATGACCGGTGGGGTTGGCGTCGACACGTTTGTCTTTGAAGGCACCAGTTTCGACGACGACGTGATCACCGATTTCACCCCCGGCGTGGATCAGCTCGAGATCGACGACGCGCTTTGGGGAGGTGGCCTGACCCCGGCGCAGGTGATCAGCCAATTCGGCACCGTGACACCGCAAGGCGTGCTCCTGGACTTCCAGAACGGCAACACGATCCTCTTGGAGGGCCTGACCAGCACTGCCGGACTTGGTAGTGATATAGACATTGTCTGATCTCGTGAGCCGGCAAGCACTGGAACACACTCAGTACGCGGATCTTTGTGCATCCACAAACCGGCTAGGGGCGCATTTCTTAATGAGGCGCATAAATCGTAGCTTTCTTTGGCTATAAGGGGCCGGGCTTGACGCCGCTCACGGCCCAGAGTCGCCGTCCAGCGACGTCCCGGACTTCTGCAGCCGCAGCCTGCATCGCCGCCGTTCGCCGCAAGTGCGAAATTCAGTGATCGGCGAATTCACACACTGCAGGACGAAGCCAACTTGCAGCGCACATGTGCAAATGACTGTTGTCGAGCAGTTGGGCAAAAAGCGTTCCCTGACCAAGCTTCATGCTTTTCTTTTGCTTTGCAATTGCCAACAGGAAAGACTGCGCTGGGTAGCCTGATCTGACTGGTCCAACACGGGCGAGCCCTACGCGCTCTATGATTTCATGATCCGAGACAGCCACCGACAAAAAGCACGCGCGATTTCCGGGTTGCTGCTCGCGTCGAGGGCAAAGGCGGTGTAGGACATGCCGGAACGGCAACGCGTGCCCGGCAGCACTGCCAGATCGCCGTTGCGAATGCTGACCCTCAGGTACATTTCAGGTCCGACAAAGAGGCCTAGGCCCGCAATGGCTGCGGGGATCGCATAGCCATGCCGGTCGTACGTTGCGCCGAGCGATACATCTGCCGGCGACAGGTCTTGTGCGGCCAGCAGACAGGGGATGATATCGGGCCGGGTCGTGACCGAAAAAAGCGGCAAGTTCTGAAGGGCGCGGTCGCCCAGCTGATCCAGCAGTTTTGGATTGCCCGCGCACACGATCTCTTCGTTGCAGAGGCGCCACTCGTCGCTGGCAACTCCGGGTTCCAGATCGCGGGTCAGCAAAACATCGAATTCTTCACCCGGCTCGGGCGGCGACAGCGACGTTGTCAGATTGACCGTGGCCCCACCGGCCTCTTTGGAAAACAGTGGCAGGTTCGGGATGATGAAATTCTCGGTCAGGGTCGGCAACGACGTGCGCACAATGATGGTGTCTTGCTGACCATGCCGGCGTCGCATGCGATGCACCGCATATTCGATAGAGCCCAGGGGCTCGGTGATCGACTCGGCGAGGATCCTGCCGAACTGAGTCAGGCGGATGTGGCGCCCCCGGCGTTCAACCAGTTTTTCGCCGACGTAATCCTCTAGCACCGCGAGATGGCGACTAACCGAGCTTTGGGTCACGCTCAGGTTGTTCGCCGCTGCGGTGATGCTCAATTCCTGTGCGATTTCAGAAAACGCGCGGATGGAGCGCAGGGGTATTTTGCTCATTTGAAAGTCATCTTTTCACGGCTTCATACGAACCAATGCCAGTTTAGGCGTAGAATTTGGCGTTATTCATCGAATTTTGAGATGGATGGCCTCGACATCCCGCGGCACTTCCCCATCGTGACAGGATGTTGCACGGCGAGATGCGCGGCCCACACGACCACAAAACAGACCCGAAACAGCCGGCTTGAAGCTTCGTACGACCAAGGTTGAGATCGACAATATCACCGTCGCGTTTGGTGCGATGACAGTTCCGGAGAACCTGTCACTGACCATTCCCACTGGCGCGTTCTTTACCCTTTTGGGTCCCAGCGGCTGTGGCAAAACCACGCTGTTGCGCGTGATCGCGGGCTTCACCGAACCCAAGAAAGGTAACGTCCGCTTCGGCGCGCAGGACATGACGCATGTGGTTCCTCACAAGCGAAATACCGGGCTGGTGTTCCAGGACTACGCGCTGTTTCCGCATCACAGCGTGTTTGAGAACGTGGCCTATGGGCTGCGAGCGCGGGATGTGGACGCCAAGACCATCAAGGACAAGGTGAACACCTATCTCGACCGCGTCGGTTTGTTGTCCTTTGCCGAGCGCGCGCCGTCCGAACCGAGCGGCGGGCAACGTCAGCGCGTGGCGCTGGCCCGGTCGCTTGTTATCGAGCCCACCGTGCTTTTGATGGACGAACCACTTTCGGCGCTGGATGCAAATCTGCACCAGGAAATGCGTCTCTTCCTAAGTGAAATCCAACGCGAGGTGGGCGTCACAACCGTGTTTGTGACCCACGACCAGGAAGAGGCCCTGGCCATGTCGGACGTCATCGCGCTGATGCGTGATGGCGCGATCGAGCAGATGGCGGATCCGCACACGCTGCACAACCGGCCCAAAACGGCCCGTGTGGCGTCTTTTGTCGGCGCGGCGAACCTTTTACCGATCACGGTGCGCGGCCTTGAAGGTGATGTCGCCCATTGCGAGCTTTTCGGAACACCGTTGACCGTGGCGTCAAACGGAATGGACCGCGGCGCCGACGTAAAGCTCTGCGTCCACCACCACGAAGCCCGCCTTGCCCCAGCGGGAGAGACAGCTTTTGAAGCGGTCGTGAAAACCTCGGCCTTTCTGGGTGGGCAGGTCAGCTATGAGGTCGAACTGGCGCAAGGCGAAACGCTCAGCATCACCCAGACCACAGGGTTCTCCGCACCGGAATTTGCCCGTGGTGATAAGGTCAGCGTCGCGCTGTCGTCTGATTGTTGTCTTGTGTCGGCCTCCTGACATGACGTTCGTGCCCCGCATAACGGTCTGGACCTTCGCCACGCTCCTGGCGCTCGCCATTCTGACGCTGGCATTGCTCTACCCGCTGTCATCTCTGTTTGCCGCCAGTGTGACATCGCCGGAAACGGGGCGGTTTTCCATGGCAGGTTATGCCGAGTTCTTTGCCACAGATGATCACGTCACGGCGCTGATCAACACCTTGATTCTGGCGTTTGTGACCACCATTGGCGCGGTGGTTCTGGGCGTCACCATGGCCTTTGTCATCGCGCGGTACGACTTTCCGCTGAAATCCATGATTGGCCTCTTGCCACTGGCCACGCTGGTCATTCCGGACATCATTGTCTGCCAGGCCTGGATCATGGTCTTTGGCAACAACGGCTTTGTGACCAATTGGGTTTGGGACAGCTTTGGGCTGATCATGCCGCAATTCTACGGCTGGACCGGGTTGGTCTTTGTGATGATCCTCCAGCACTATGCCTATATTTACTTGATGGTCTTTGCGGCCTTCCAAAGCATCGATGGGTCGCTTGAGCAGGCAGCGCAGAACCTGGGTTCGTCGCCTTGGCGCACCTACCGGACGGTCACCATCCCGGTGCTGGCCCCGGCGGTGCTGGTCAGCGCGATGGTTGTCTTTAGCCTTGCCATCGACAATTTCGGCATCCCCGCGATTATCGCACCGCGTGTGCCCATCCTGTCGGTGGCCGCGTACAACACCTTTATCAGCGAGCTGGGCAGTGATCCTGTCATGCAATCGACCATGTCGGTCATGCTGGTGGTGATCGCAACGATCGTTCTGGTGGTGCAAAAACTCTATGTCGAGCGCCGCGTTTACCAGATGGAGGCCGGCAAAGCCCCCGAGATGGTCAAGCTGACGGGGCTGCGTGGCCGGCTGACCAGCGCAGCGACACTGGGGTTCATTCTGGCCACCTTACTGCCGGTGCTGATCATCCTGGTGGCGGCCTTCACCCATAGTCGGGGGCCGGTTTTGCATTGGGGTCAGTTCAGCCTGGTCAACCTCGAGCGTGCCATCACCTTCACACCAGAGGCGCTTTACAACTCGCTCTTCCTGGCGGGCATCGCAACCGTGGTTGGCACGGCGTTTTCGGTCATTGTCAGCTATATCCTCGTCAAGAAGCGGTCGCTGCTGACCAACCTTTTGGATTTCGTCTGCGTCCTGCCGCTTGTCATTGCCGGGACGGTCCTCGGGATCGCGATGATCAATGCCTACAACGCCGGGGCGGTCGTTCTGACAGGCACCTGGTTCATCATGGCGATGGCGTATTTTGTGCGCCGTGTCCCCTACGGCATTCGCACGATGTCGGGTCCGATCCACTCGATCAAGGACTCGCTCGAAGAGGCCTCGATCAATCTGGGTGTGTCGCCTCTGCGCAGCTTTGCAAAGGTCATTCTGCCGATCATGACACCCGCCATCCTCAGCGGAGCCATCTTCATGTGGGTCACCACGCTGTCAGAGCTGAGCGCAACAATCGTGCTCTACTCCGCCGGCTTGTCGACCATGCCGATCCAGATCTTCACCCAATTGACCAGCGGCTACACCGGTCCTGCCGCGGCCTACAGCGCAATCCTGATGGTGTCGATTTTTATTCCCCTCGTGATCGCCATCCGAGTGTTCAAAATCGATCTCTTCGGGACCGCAAAATAACAACCAAAACCTAGCAACAGGAGAAGACCAAGATGACCAAAGCCACACTTCTGGGCCTCAGCTTTGCTGCAGGCTTTGCCTTCACAGCGGTCCAGGCGGAACCGGTGACCGTGTATTCAAGCAACAACACCGCGTCGATCGATGCGGTTGTATCGGCGCTTGCCGATATTGCCCCCGACAAGGATGTCGACTTTGTCAGCGGCGGCACCGGCGCCCTGATGCAACGCATCGCCGCCGAAAGCGAAAACCCGCAATCCGACATCTTCTGGAGCGCCGGCTTTGCCACCCTCGGGGCCTATAAGGACAACTTCCAGTCCTATTCCTCTGAGGTGACTGAGAAGCTGCCCGAAAGCATGGTGGGTCCGGATGCGCTTTGGACCGGCACAAACACGCATGTCATGGTGCTGATGATCAACGAACGCCAGTTGCGCGGCATGGAAGCGCCCACGACGTGGAGCGACATCTTTGATCACAAGTGGAAGGGCAAGCTGGTCATGGGTGACCCTGAAAAGTCGTCCTCGACCTATGCGCAGGTTTACGGCCTCTACCAGACCTTTGGGCAAGAAGGGCTGAACAAGCTGGCCGCCGTGGCCACCAACACAAACAGCACCGGTGACGTGTACAAAGGCGTCGCTGCGGGCGAATTCCCAGTGGGCATCACCATGGAATACGCGGCCCATGCCTATGTCGATGGCGGACAGAAAGAGATCAAACTGGTTTACCCGACCGAAGGCACGTTCCTGTCGCCTGAGGGCATGGGCATGGTCAAGAACCCGGTGAACCCCGAAGGGGCGGCCGCGTTGATGGACATGCTGGCCTCGGCCGACCTGCAAGAGGCGGTGTTCCGCGCAACCTTCCGCCGTCCGGTTAGCCCGGATGTTGATGTGACGGCAATTGCCGGCCTGCCCGCGATGTCGGACATCAAGATCATCGAGTTCGATCAGCTTCAGGCCTCCAAGGACCGCGAAATGGTGATTGCGGCATGGCGCAAGGCCAAGGAAGCTGCTGAATAAGCACCACGTGCTTGTCCATGATCCGGCGGCAGGTTTCTGTCGCCGGATCACATGACCCATGAGGGTATAACGCGCATCGGGATGCGATTTCTGAGACGCGCGCCAACATCATGACTTGAGGCTGATTGTGACTTGGCATTTTGTACCGGCGGGTCTTCCCCGGCCCTGTTGCAAAGACCGGGGTCTCCTGCAAGGCGGAGCCGTCCATGACCGATATCGTATTTGTGGCCGTTCTGGGGGCAGCATTCCTGCACGCGTCCTGGAATGCGCTGGTCAAGGGCGGGGGCGACAAGACGGTCAATATGGGGGCCGTCGTTTTGGGGCACGTTCCCTTGGCCCTGGTGGCGGCCATTGTCGCGCCCGTGCCGCAGATGGATGCGTTCCTCTATCTGCTCGGCAGCGCCGTGCTCCACTTTGGCTATCAGGTGTTTCTGCTCGAGGCCTACAAGTTCGGCGACCTGATCAAGGTCTATCCCCTGGCGCGGGGATCGGCCCCGCTCATCGTGACGGTGATTTCCTACGCGGTTCTGGGCATCGCGCTGACTGGGTCCGAGATCCTCGCGGTGCTTGTAATCGCGACGGGGATTCTCTTTCAGGCGTTCGGGCGGGGCAACGCGGGCACCGATCACGGCAAGACGGTTCTGCTCGCGCTGATCACCGGCCTGTTCATCGCGGGATACTCGCTGGTCGATGGCATCGGCGCGCAACGGGCGGGTACGTCGCTGGGCTTCTACGCTTGGGCATCGACGGGCAACGCCATTTTGATGGCAATCTATATCTTCCTCAGAGAGCCAGCGGCCCTGCGCGGGATCGCCACGCATGGCAAATCGGTTTTTCTGCTGGGGGGCTCGGCCTCATTCATCGCCTACGCGATTGCGACCTGGGCCTTCACCAAGGCCCCCATCGCCGTGGTCACGGCACTGCGCGAAACCAGCATTGCCTTCGCAGTCCTCATCGGCGTCTTTGTCCTGAAAGAACGGGTGACGCCGATCAAGCTTTTGTCCATCGGGTTGATCCTTCTGGGCGCGGCCTTGCTGCGGTTTGTCTCAACCTAGGGCATTTCGATCCGACCGCTGCCCCCGCTTCGGTGCCCGCAATCAGACACTTGGCGCTCAGGCGCATTCACCTCGCATAAGTCTTCCAAAGAACGCGGCCAACCCACGCATCATGCTTGGCTCAAGACCCCGGGAGTGCCCGACGCATGCCGAAACACAATGTCTTTTCAGGTCCAAACGCGATCCGGGATTTTCTGGATCCCGGGCAACTGCCCCACATCCCCTTGGTGGAAATTCCCGAAAGCCTGAACCCGTTTAACGCAGACGGCGTGCGCATCTATGGAAAGATGATGAGCTTGCTTGCGCTGGGCAACCTCAAGGCGCTACCGGCCTACAACATGATCGCCGAGAAATACGCCCGCGGCGAACTTACAGAGATCGACCGGCTAATTGAAAACTCATCCGGAAACACGGTGTCGTCCCTGGCGCTGGTGGCGCGCCAGTTTGGGATCGAGCACACGTCGTCATACGTCCCGTCCGAGATTTCCTGGAACAAGCTCTTGATGCTCTTGTTCTTTGGGATCGAGCCCATTGTGAATGAAGAACCCAGCGATCCAACCGGGGACGACCCGCAAAGCGGGATCAACAAGGCCAAGCGCGATGCGCAGGCCGAAGATACTTGGAACCCCGGGCAATATGACAATCCCGACAACCCCGCCGCGCATGCAAAATGGACCGGCCCGCAAATCTGGGATCAAACGGATGGCAAACTGAGCCTGTTTTGCGCCAGCCTTGGAACCACGGGCACCATTATCGGCACCTCCACGTTTCTCAAATCAAAACGCGCGGACCTGCCCATCGTCGGCGTCATGCGGGCCCCCGACAACTATGTGCCCGGTCCACGGACCGAAAAACTGCTGAACCTCGTCGGCTTTGATTGGCGGGCCCATGTGGACCATATCGAGCAAGCGCAGACTGCCGAGTCTTATCGCCTGAGCATGGAGCTGAGCCGGCGCGGCATGCTTGCCGGGCCCAGCTCCGGCCTAGGGCTCAGCGGTCTGTTGCAGCACCTGCAAGCGGCGAAAGACGAAGGGCGCTTGGACAGCCTGCGCAATGTGGATGGCGAGGTCTGTTGCGTCTTTGTCTGTTGCGATGGGCCCTATGCCTATCTTGATGAGTACGAGAAATACGTGCCGCCCGCGCATTTTCCCGAGGTCCGGAATAAAGAGCTGCTCAAGAACAAGCCGTAACGCCGGGATGGCGCATCATTGCGGCAAAGCCACCAATCAGGCATCCGCAGGGTCATCAAGCAACCACTTGAAGAAGTAGGTTGCCAGCACGGCCGCAACCAACTGCACCCCGATGAACGCGGCCACATCGGCAGGCGCAATGCCGGCAAACGTGTCGGAAAAGCCGCGGGCGATAGTCACCGCCGGGTTTGCAAACGAGGTGGAGGACGTGAACCAATACGCGGCCGTGATATAAAGGCCAACCGCCATCGGCACCGCTTGTGGCCTGGCCTTCAGGCACGCGAGGATTGTTCCGACAAGCCCGAATGTCGCGACGAATTCACCGGCCCATTGCCCAACCCCGGTGCGAGCCGTCATGGAGGGGTCAATCAGCGGGTGTTCAAACATCACATGCGCGGCGAGCACGCCGACAATGCCGCCAAAGATCTGCGCCACGACATAAAGCCCCGCGATGCGCGTGTTGATTTCGCGGCGCAGCGCAAAGCTCAACGTGACGGCTGGATTGAAATGCGCGCCTGAAATTGGTCCGAAGACGGTGATCAGCACCACGAGGATCGCACCGGTTGGAATCGTGTTGCCCAAAAGGGCCACCGCAACATTGCCGCCGGCCAGACGCTCGGCCATGATGCCCGAGCCCACAACCGTTGCCAGCAACGAAAACGTGCCCAGCCATTCAGCCATCAATCGACGTTCAAGCGTCATGAAAACCTCTCGTCATGTCGTCTTCCTGTTTGGCGTTGGGCTGTGGCGCTTGGCCTCTCAGGCCAGACCGGCACATCCGTCCAGCTCAATCATTTCGGATTTTCCCGAATTGACTTTTGGCTACGGTATCCACATTCTGAGGTCAAGCTTCGATCATTCGGGAAATGCCAAATCATGGATCAGAACGCAGCCATCGCCGCCCTTACGGCGCTTTCGCACGCCACACGGCTCGATGTGTTTCGACTGCTGGTGCGACACGTGCCGGAAGGTGTGCCCGCCCTAACGATCGCCGAACGTCTGGGGGTGAAACCATCGACCTTGTCTGGTCATCTCTCTATCTTGAAGAACGCGAACCTTGTGAGCAGCACCCGGCATCAACGCGAAATCCGCTATGCGGCCGACCTGACCGCCATCAACGCGCTTGTCGGTTTCTTGTTGTCCGATTGCTGTGGCGGGCGCATGCGCAATTGCAGTGATATTCTGACATTGCTCCAGGATCCGTGCTGATGTGGGGCGCCCCTCAGCTTTGTCTGCGCCACACGACTCGTCAAACCGCAAGTGTGGGTCTGCCTTTTGCAGCAATGCCCCGGTGCTTTGCACGCTGTGAAATGTGCACGCCATGAAACTCTTAATGTTTGAACACTGCTCCCTGTGTTTCAGGGTCCGCATGGTGGCCGCAAAAAAGGGCCTAGGCCTGATCGAGCAGGTTGTCGAAGACGATGACAGTGCCGCGATGGAGGATCTTGTCGGTCGCCGCGTTATCCCCATTCTCGTTCTCGATGACGGCCAACCCATGCTGGAAAGCTGGGACATCGTGGATTACCTCGACGGTCTTGGTAAGCCGGTTCTGACAGGCCCCGAGCGCCCTGAAATTGCGACCCTGACGGATCAACTCTTGGCGATCACGCCCTCATTGACGATGCCGCGGTATCCGCTGTTACCGTTGCCGGAATTCCGGACCGTCGCGGCGCGAGATCATTTCCTCGTGCGCAAGCGTGCCGCCTATCCCGACATGGCGCAGTTGCGGGCACAGACCCGCAGCTTTCTGGCCCAATTGGCCCCTGTTCTCGACAGCCTTGACGGAATGATCGTGGACCCCAACGCGATCAATGGCACCTTTTCGCGCGATGATGTCCGCATATTGCCGCTTCTGCGCTCGGTCGCGGTCGTCGAAGGGCTGCAGTTCCCGCCTCGGGTGCAGGAGTATTTTGAGACCATGATGGAAACGCTGGGATATCAACCTCTTCCGCGCATCTGACCGTGTTGCCCTATCCGCTTGATATGGATCAAGGCGCATATGCGGATGGGTGCATATACCCCGTCGCATGCAGACCCTTTTGACCGCCCTTTCAGACCCCACACGCCGCGCCGCGCTCGCCTTGATCTGGCCCGGTGGCGAGCGGTGCGTCTGCGAGTTGATGGCCCATCTGGACGCCAGTCAAAGCCGCATGTCGCGCCACATGAAGGTGCTGCGCGAAGCGGGGCTGGTCTTGTGCCGGCGCGACGCGCAATGGGTGCGATACCGGCGCAATCCCGGTGTTTTGCCGGCCCATGCGGCGGTGGTTGACGCCGTGATTGCCGCCGAACATGTCGGTGAAAGAGACGTCGCATGACCGCGCATTCCGATCAGCCGCACGAGAGCGCACCCTTTCGGACCTGGGCCTGGTACGCGGGTGTCCCGCTGGCGGCCCTGATCTGGTGGTGGCTCTACCAGCAGCTTGTTCCCTTCTCCGAATGGGCCACGGCGCTGTTGCCGGTCGAGCGCGACAGCCATGCCGGCGACGCAATCGCCTTTTTCCTCTACGACGTGCCCAAGGTGCTGTTGCTGCTGACCGGGATCGTCTTTGTCACCGGCTTCTTGCGCAGTTGGTTCAGTCCGGAAAAAACCCGCGCGATCCTGTCAGGCAAACGGCAGATCTGGGGCTATCCACTGGCAGCGGCGCTCGGTGTGATGACACCCTTCTGCTCCTGCTCTTCGGTTCCTCTCTTCATTGGGTTTGTGTCGGCCGGCATTCCCTTAGGCGTGACCTTCTCGTTCCTGATTGCAGGGCCGATGGTTGGCCCGGTTGGTCTGGGCCTGCTCTACGCGCTGGTCGGATGGAAGATCGCCACGATCTACCTTGTTTTTGGCTTTACCCTTGCCACCTTGGCGGGCCTCATCCTGGGCCGCATGAGGTTGGAGCGGTATTTGCAGGACTGGGTCCGCGACCTGAACGCAGGCCCCGTGGATGCGCCGCCCGAGGCGCAGCTCAGCTTCGTCGATCGCTTGCAAATTGGCGTGGATCAGGTCCGCGAGATTGTCGGCAAAGTCTGGCCCTGGGTCTTGGCGGG
>JAAUYB010227383.1_pt1 | contig 20316 bp, 18 predicted proteins | sample 7278071 | NCBI WGS metagenome assembly JAAUYB01 (sample SAMN14350121, study PRJNA611818) | marine sediment metagenome | isolation source: surface marine sediment (1.8m) | place: French Polynesia: Moorea | collected 2018-08 | reverse complement strand
TAGATGAGAGAAGTTTTCCTTCAATTGAGGGGTGGTGCCGTGTTAGTATTCCGACCTGTGCGCTTGAAGCCGAATCACAACCGCACAAAAATACTATTGCTTTTGAGTAGTAGTTTGTTAGAAAATAGTTGCTTTGTGGCACGAATTCCTGTAGAGTGCCTGATCGTTATGTGAACGTTTTGTTCTGAGGAGCACATCCATTGGCAAAGAAGTCCAAAATTGCTAAGAACCTCAAGCGTATGAAGCTTGTGGAAAAATACCGTGAGCGTCGTCAAGAGCTGATCAAGCAGATGAACGACCTCAACCTGAGCGACGCCGAGCGCGAAGAAGCCGCTCGCAAATTCCATAATATTCCCCGTGACGCCAGCCCCACCCGGGTTCGTGTGCGTTGCGATGTCACCGGTCGTCCCCGCGGCAACTATCGCAAGTTCCGCCTTTCCCGCATCAAATTCCGCGAACTGGCTCACCAGGGTATGCTGCCCGGTATCACCAAGTCCAGTTGGTAACACGTTTCCCATTAAAGTAGAGGTAGCATATCATGAGAGTTGTCAACTCCATCAAAACAGTTAAGTCTCGTCACAAGGATTGCAAAGTGGTTCGTCGTCGCGGCGTCACTTTCATCATCAACAAGACGAACCCCAAGTTCAAAGCGCGTCAGGGCAAGCCCAGCAAGAAGAAGTTCTACTAAGCAATCGCGCTCCAAAGAACAAGCGAAAACCCGGTCGTGAGACCGGGTTTTTTTTGGTTCAGGGCTTAAAAAGACTGCTCCATGGATACTGACTATCGGAAATGGTCGGATAATCCGGATTGCTTGCGTTAATCAACCGTGCTTTTCTGAAAGGCTCAGCAAAAAGTCGGGTTTGCGATTCAATAAATAGTAGACGCGGGCGCCGTGCAGGAAGGCAGCCGCGGTGAGGCCGATAATCAGTCCCCACCAGAAACCCGCCGCGCCCATGCCGCGTTCAAGACCCAGGTAGTAACCCGCCGGAATCCCGGCCAACCAGTAGGCCATGGCGTTGGAGAGCATGGGAACCCTGGTGTCCTTCAAGCCTCTCAGGATACCCAATGCGGCAACCTGAATACCGTCGGACAACTGAAAGACTGCCGCCAATAACAGCAGTGAGGCCGCCAGTTCCCGCACCCCGGATTCAGTGGTATACAGACCTGCCAGGGCGTGGGCAAAAGTCAAAGTGAAAATGGTCAAGCAACTGTTGCCGGCGGCCGCCAGTCCCAAACCGGCGCCCGCGGTTCGTTTGACCCCTGCAAGGGAGCCCGCGCCGGCGGCCTGGCCGATGCGAATACTGATCGCGCTGGATAACCCCATGGGTATCATGAACAGGAAGGAGGCGACATTCAGGGCGATCTGGTGGCTTGCCACCACCTGGCTTCCCAGTCGGCCCAGGAAAAGCGTGACCAGTGCAAACATCATGATTTCCATGCCGATGCTGATTCCGTTCGGAACCCCGATCACAATCAACTCTTTTAAATGGTTCCAACGCGGGCGTGTGTGACCCAACAAATGATATTTGTGGAAGCCTTTATTGGAAAAGGTCCACGCGGCCAGACACACGAAGGCAAATACCCAGACGGTCGATGTGGCGTAACCGACACCGACCGGGCCCATGGCGGGCAGACCCAGTTTGCCGTACATGAAGACATAGTTGGCGGCAATATTCAGCGGAACCGCCGCGATCATAATGAACAAGGGCGGGCGGGTGATGCCGACTCCCTCGTTGAAGAAACGCAACGCCAGGAATAGGAGGCACGCGGGCAGGCCCCAGGCCCAGGCGTGCATGTAACCGATGATTTCAGGGTGGAGGTCCGCGGGGATTTGCATCCAATGCAGGGCCGGTTCCGCGTAGACGAGCAGCAAGACACCCGGCACGCTCAGGAATGCGGCGAGCCACAGTCCCTGGCGAAAGCGGGAACCGATTTCCGAGAACCGTTTCCCGCCATATAAATGAGAGACAACCGGATTGACGGCCATCAGAATGCCCAGTAGGAAAAGCTGAACGGGGTTGACCAGGCTGTTACCGATTCCGACCGCGGCCAGTGTGTCTTCACTCAAGCGACCGGACATAATGGTATCGGTGGTGCTGAGCATGATTTGGGCGACCATGGCGCCGATCACCGGGAGCGCCAAACGCGTGATTTCACGGACTTCTTTTCTGAAAACGGCCGGCGTCGAACTCACCCATCCACCTCACTCGCGCCACTATAGCGCGAAATGTCCGTGGGGACATCCATCAATTCCGGGCCGGTGCGTTGTTGTCGAAGTTACTTAGCTCCTCGTGAGACCCTGGTTCCAGCGACGCGAACAAACAAGACCCATTCCCGAAGGCATCCGCTTGTAACCTCAGCGTTTTTTGCCCCTACTGGAGCGTTCAACGGTCTTGCTTGTTCACGCTACGAAAAAGGGGCGATACTACTTCCCGGGTCAGCCCCCGGCGCTCGAAATAGCCGCGTAGGGCTCGGGTGAAGGAGTTGCACGCGTTTACGGGTAGTCGCTATGAGCCGACCTTGGATGACGGCATGGTCTTACCCGTGGGCCGCACCCGCTATAAGTTGATTAAGGAGAAACCGGGCTGATCTGGAAGCAACACCAGGCCTCTGTTTTACGTATTTAGTAGTGTCTCTTGGGACGGTGCGCGCAATAGCGCGACAGGCCGAAATAAGACCTGCCGCTCTCTTTAACTTATTTGTGTTAAAGGAGCGTTCAAAATGAATAAGAAACTGACATTGGAAGATCTCAAGGTGAAAAGCTTTGTGACAGCGGACAAAGCGAAACTCCTGGGCGGAGCTACCCTTTGGTGCACAACCAATACTCATGACACGGCTCGCCGTGTCAATTGCTGCCACTGATATTTTTCCGGGCGCGCTACCGGTGCGTCCGGTTACCCAAGGCAATCGCACCACATGAATACACTCGTCCAAGATCGTAGTGTCGCCACCTATTTCGTGTTTCGGAATGGTGGCGGAATAGGCCATGGCCTTATCGCCCACATCGGGGCTTTCTGTTTTATTGTTGGCGAGGTTAAGCAATGATCCGCTTGGGCCCTGGCTAGGGCCTCGATAGAATACTGTTCGGGCTGATTATACCTCAGCACATATTCTGCTTCGTCATCCCCACCCGACCGCCGCCGCTTCGCGGCGGCAATGGTTGGGGTGGGTTTGCCTACCCAGGGTTCGTGCCTCACCCCGGGCTTTGATCTGTCGCTCTCCGAAGACTCCGATGCTCAGGGGCTTTGCCTTAAAAATGAGGTAGGCCCGGATGTATTGCATATGCCGGCAAACGGTCAGTTTCGGCCACTGTCCCAAAGCGTAGGCGACGGCACGCAAATCGTCATACATGAAAGAGCCGCCGGTGTTTTTCGCATCGGATGGAGCCGGTTTACCCACGGGAAAAGGGACTCACCTGCACCTTATCCGGCGTAACTGGAGACAAACTTGACGTCATCAAGAGAGCCCATGTGCATCTGGGCGTATTGACTGATCTTACATTGTGTTCTTTTACACGGGTTTATCTACGCCTCGAAGCAGTTTCCCGTTTTATGGAGCGTACCTTGATTAGAATGTCGTTTGTTTTGAGTTTTTTCATCGCGTCTATGGCGTTTGGACAGTCCGAAGCCATTCAGCAGACCAAGGGCGACTTTGTCGATAAGTTTCGCCAGTTGGAAGAGGTTTACCCCAGCCCCAATGTCTATCGCAACGCCGCCGGCGAGCCGGGACACGCGTACTGGCAGCAGAAGGTGGACTACGACATCAAGGTGAGTCTGGACGAGAAAAAGCGACGCATCACCGCCTCGGAAACCATCACCTACACCAACAACTCGCCGGACACCCTACGCTACCTGTGGTTGCAGTTGGATCAGAACATTTTCAACCGCGAATCGATGGCGGAACGCACCGCGACCTTTGCGTTGGAAGAGGGCACCCCCGGAACCTGGGCGGGTGATTCCACCGAACCCGCCAAGATGAGCCTGAGGCGATTGAGACGCCAATACTCCATGGCAGACAACGATTACGGCTACACCATCAGCAATGTGCGCGACGGCGAGGGGCAGCCGCTGAAGTGGATCATCACCGGCTCGGACCCCAACGGCCCCTCCTACACCGGCACCAATATGCGCATCGATCTGAAAGAGCCTCTGAAGCCCGGGGCAAGCACCGTTTTTGCCTTGGATTGGGCGTTCAATATCGTCGAGGAAGACGCCGTACGGGCGCGCTCTGGCTACGAACATTTCCCTGAGGACGGCAACGATATCTTCCTTCTGGCCCAGTGGTTTCCACGTATGCACGCCTACACGGACTACGAGGCCTGGACCAATAAGGAATTCCTGGGTCGCGGCGAGTTCACGCTGGAGTTCGGCGACTACACCATGGAAATCACCGTGCCGGCGGATCACATCGTCTCGTCCAGCGGTGTTTTACAGAACCCCGACGAAGTACTGACCCGCGAACAGCGCCGCCGTCTGAAGCAGGCGGAAACCGCCGAGCGCCCCATCTACGTTGTCACGCCGGAAGAGGCGCTGGAGAACGAAAAAGAGGGCACTGACAAGACCAAAACCTGGATTTTCAAAGCGGACAATGTGCGCGACGTGGCCTGGGCCTCCTCGCGCAAATTCATGTGGGACGCCCAGGGTTACCGGCAGGGTGGCGACGTGCAGCCCCTGGTGATGGCCATGTCCTTCTTCCCCAAAGAGGGGAACCCCCTGTGGGAGAAGTACTCCACGGCGTCCGTGATCCACACCATGGAAGTCTACTCGCGCTTCTCCTTCGATTACCCCTACCCCACCGCCCAGAGCGTCAACGGCCCCGTGGGCGGCATGGAATACCCCATGATCACCTTCAACGGGCCCCGTACGGACCTGCGCGAAGACGGCACGCGTACCTACTCGCTGTCGGAAAAGCGTTTCCTGCTGGGCGTTGTGATCCACGAAATCGGACACATCTACTTCCCCATGATCGTCAACAGCGACGAGCGTCAGTGGACCTGGATGGACGAGGGCTTGAACAGTTATCTGGACGGCGTGGCCGGCCGCGAGTGGGATCCCGACATCCCCTGGGGCGTTGAGCCCAAGGACATCGTCGACTACATGCGCTCCGAGTTTCAGGTTCCCATCATGACGCAATCCGACAGCGTTTTGCGACTGGGCCCCAACGCCTACACCAAACCCGCCGCGGCGCTCAACATCCTGCGCGAAACCATTCTGGGCCGCGAATTATTCGACTTCGCCTTCAAGGAATATTCGCGCCGTTGGATGTTCAAGCGCCCTACCCCCTACGACTTTTTCCGCACCATGGAAGAGGCGAGCGGCGTGGATCTTGACTGGTTCTGGCGCGGTTGGTTCTACTCTACGGACCACGTGGACATCTCCCTGGATCGCATTTACAAGATGCAATTCGACACCCGAGACCCGGACATCGATTTCGTCAACCGCCGCAATGAAGCCGCCGAAATTCCCGGCTCGCCCTTCGTGGCGCGCAACAAGGCGGCCGGCATGAAGCTGTGGATCGAAAAAAACCCGGAGGTGACGGATTTTTATGACGAAAACGACCGCTACACCGTCACCAACAAGGACCGCAACAAGTACCACCGCTTTCTCGCGAAGCTGGAGGATTGGGAAACAGAGGTTTACAAGCGCGCCAAAAACGAAAAAGGTAAGCACTACTACGTGCTCTCCTTCAGCAACAAAGGCGGACTGGTGATGCCCATTATCCTGGGCCTGACCTACGCGGACGGCAGCAGCGAAAAGCACTACATCCCCGCCGAAATCTGGCGCCGCAACGCCAAAGAGGTCTCCAAGCTGTTGGTGCTGGACAAGGAGTTGACTAAAGTGGTGGTGGATCCCGAATGGGAAACCGCCGACACCGATATCGAAAACAACACCTACCCGCGCGAAATCATCAAATCCCGCCTGGAAATCTTCAAGCAGGAAGGCGGCCGGGGCGCCAATTGGGACCGCCGCGACATCATGAACGACGTAAAGACCAAACTAAAAACCGTAGAAGATATGAAAAAGGAGAATGACCGCAACTGATGCGTCTGACTCTAATCATGTTGCTGGTGTGCGCGCCCGCGCTCGCACACCAGAAAAAAGAAGCGATCACCAGGGTGATCTTCAACGAGCGCACCGGCTCCATCGAAGTGATTCATCGCTTCCTGCTCCACGACGCCGAACACGCGGTCAAGCAGATTTTCGGCGGCAAAGCGGACATCATCGGCAGTAAGCAGACCCAAAAGGACTTTTCCAAATACATCATGGATCGCTTCAAAATGGCGGATGCGGCGGGCAAGGAACTCACTCTGCAAACCGTGGGCTACGAGGTAGAAGGCAAACACATATGGGTCTACCAGGAAACCCCCATCCGCAAGGGACTCGAGGGTTTACAGATTATCCACAATGCTCTCCGGGACATCTGGCCAAAACAGGTCAATCTGGTCAACATTGAACGCAAGAAGAAAATCCAAAGCCTGCTCTTCACCGGCCGGACCGGCGTCCTCGATGTTAACTTTGAGGCCGCGGAGGATTAGGTTGTCTCGGAGTAACGACAAAGCTGCGTGATCTCGCGGCGCGGACGACACAGAATCGCGGCCATCCGCGCCCACTGCGCGCGAATACACGGCGAAACATCACGAGACGCCATTTAGTTCGGAGTAACTGAAACAACTCCAATGAGTAACGGCCGGTTGATTCCATGACAAAGCCTGCCTCCCGCGGATCGAGATAGCTGCCACGGAGGAGATTGGCGAGCCGGTGAGCCGGCGTTCCGGGCGGATAGTCTCGGCGGGCAGTTACAACCCGCGGCAAATGATGACCCGGCGACTGAGCCTTATCCGTCAAGCCATGATCGATCAGGGCGCCGGTTCGGAGAGCCTGGATCTCGCCCAATGTAGAAGGTTCCGGCGTGTCTACCTTGCAAACCATGTCGCGGCCCGGGATTTTGAACCGCGAACTTATGATGGACCGGTATGCTTTATCGGCGCGAAACAGGGCATACAAACCGCTCCCGACTGGAAGCCGGTTCTTGGCAACATGACCCTGATCGAATTGGATTGCAATCACCTGGACCTGCTAAAGGAACCGAGTATCCACTTATTGCTTCAGTAAGATCTGAAAACCGGCCGGGCCGGATTGGTAACATGGGTGCAGAAGGACCTGAAAAAATCGGTGAAGGGCCCGGTCGTTATACTCCTCGATGGGTTTGAGTAGTGTGGCCGGTGTTTCTGCTGTAACTGGATGTACTTGCGATGATCGTCAGCATGGAGCCTCTGCCCAGGAGCGCCGCGAGCAGTTCCAGCGGGAGAAATGTCCAGGTGAACGCCAGGTAAAGGAGGGTCATGACCGGTTGGGGTTTTCGCTTGATTTGCTGACGAGTGGGTTCGCCCGCCGGCAGCAGGGAACTGGCGATGGACGGCGGGCCGTCTCGTAGGGCCCAGGTAGAGGCGTGGTTTATTTCAAAGCCCGCTTCTTTCAGAGCGGCTTTTAAAGCGTCCGGGGTCGGCAGGGTGATGTGCCTGGGCATTTCCAGACCCTTCCAGCGCTTGCCGAAGAGAGCGAATTGCCAGGAGTTTATATTCGGTACTCTCAGAAGGATGCGACCACCGGGACGGAGCGCTTTGCGGCAATTGACCAGGAAGGTTTTCGGTTGGCGCAGGTGTTCCAACAGGTGGAAGAAACTGATGACGTCCCAGGTTTCCGGTTCCGGGTTCCAGCTGTCGCCGTCACTTTCTTCAACGGTCAGGCCGTGGGTCTCCCTGGCGTAGGCTGCCGCGCGGGGATCGGCTTCCAGGCCGCTGACGCGCCAACCCCGGTCTCTGATCAGGGCCGCCCAGTCGCCTCGGCTACAGCCGATGTCCAGCCAGGCGCCCGCTGCCGGACCCATTTTCGTGACCAGGCGCATGAGATCCGCTTCCAGCATCCAGCGGATGTAGGTGGCTTGCAGGCGGTTCATCAGCGAGGGTTTACCGCTTGACTCCTGCCAGTAGCCGCCCGGGTAGAATTCGGCGATGACCTCGCGTGTCGGGACGGGTTCCTGGTAGAGGCTTGCGCAGTTCTCGCAACGGTACAGATCCGCCTGGTAATCCGTTACCTCATATAAATGATCGCCCGCCCGGAAGGCGAATTTTCCCGGCCGGCCGCAGTAGGGACATGTGCTCTCGGTCACGGCATCACCCGCGCCGCCCGCCGCCGCGACCGCCTTTCTTGCCGCCGCCTCGTCTGCTCCTGGGGCCGGGTCGCGCGTCCCCTCCACGCGGGCCTCTTGACAGTTTTTGCGACAGGGTGCGTTTCACTCTTTTTTGGCCGGACCGTTGCGGGACTTTGCGTTGCGGCGGCTGGTTCTCGGTAGGGGCCAGGTCCAGGCGTCGGGCGATAAAATCTACCAGCAGAATTTGCACCTGTATTTCGTCGCCCACCTGGTAGACACGGCCCTTGTTGCGGCCGATCAGCGACAGGTTCTCGGGGTTGTAGACATAGTAGTCGTCCCGAAACTCCTCCACGTGCACCAGGCCCGAGATGTAGAGGTCGTCCAGCCGCACCATCAAGCCGAAGTTCTTGACTTCCTCGATGATGCCGTGGAACTCATTGCCCATTTCGTGTTCGCGGATGTGGCGTAGGATCTTGATGCGGCGGAAGCTTTTCTCCGCCGTCATGGCCTCGCGTTCCGTGGTGGAAATGTGCTCGCAGTCCTCCATCAGTCGGCCGTCGTCGAAATGTTCCGGTCCCAGGTCCGATTTTTTGAGGAGGCGCGTCAGGCGGCGGTGCACGATCAGGTCGGCGTAGCGGCGGATGGGGCTGGTGAAATGGGCGTAGGAGGTCGAGGCCAGGCCGAAGTGACCGCGGTTGTCGATGTTGTATTCCGCCAGTTTCAGCGACTTCAAGACCTGGGTTTGCAGCACGCGCGCGCCGGGTTTGTTCTGCAGGGCCTTGATGATCTTGTTCAGGGCGACGCCGGTTTGCGTGCCCAGTTCCATGGGCGGTTCGATGCCGAATCCCTTGAGGAAGGTGACCAGATCCTCGATCCGGTCCATATCCGGTTGCTCGTGAATCCGGTACGGAATACCAATCCCGCGTTCTTCCATGTGCCTGGCCACGATCTCATTGGCCAGGACCATAAACGCCTCGATCATGCGGTTGGCGTCGGTTTGTCGGTAGAGGGAAACCGATTCCAGTTTATGGCCCTCGTCCAGCTTGACCACGACCTCGGGGATGTCGATCACCAGGCCGCCTTTGGCCCGGCGTTGCTTGTGCATGGCGCGGGCCAGGGCAATCGACAGGTCCAGGGAAGGTACCACTTCCTTCAGTTCCTCGCGCAGTTCCGCATCCTTATCCAGGCAGGCTTTAGCCACCTGGCTATAGGTCAAGCGGAAACTGCTGCGGATGAGTCCCTTGTGCAGGGTGTAGCTTTTGAGTTGCGCGTCGCGGTCCATGATCGCGACTACCGACAGGGTGTAACGGTCCTCGTCGGGCCTCAGCGAACAGAGATCGGAAGATAAAATGGACGGCAGCATGGGGATGGCCTTGTGGGGCAGGTAGACACTGTTGCCGCGTTCCTGGGCGCAACGGTCCAGCAGGCCGTCTTCCTTGACGAAGGGGCTCACGTCGGCGATGTGGATACCCACCTCGATATGACCGTCGGGCAATTCCCTGAAGTGAAGGGCGTCATCGAAATCCCGGGCATCGGCGCCGTCCACGGTGAAGACCAACCGGTCGCGGAAATCTGTACGGTCACCCAACTCGAATTGGAAATGACGGCCCACGTCTTCGCCGGCGGCCAGGACTTCCGGGGGGAACACGCGGGGGATGCCGGCTTCTACCAGCACGATCTCCTCGTCCACCATGGGATCGTCCAGGTGACCCAGCATCTTTTGAAAATGCCACTTACCGCTTTCGCTGCGTTCCCACAAACCCACCTGGCCGTCGGTCGCGTCCTGGGGGAAGCCGATCATCTCGCGCCGTTCCAGGGTTACCGGGCCGAACGGGGTGAACTTCTGGAAGTGCCCCTCCACCTCGAAAACGCCGGTCATCAGGGTTTTGCCGAAGCTTTCGATCTCGATGACTTCGGCCGAGATGCGGTTATTGGCGTCGCGGCTGACCTTGCGGGCCAGGACCTGGTCACCGTGGCGGGCGCCGGCCAGGGCGCGTTCGGGCACGAACCAATCATCGCCCTTGGGGTTTTCCACGAAACCGAAGCCGCGAGAGGTCAGGCACATGCGACCCGAAAGGGTGTCGCGCATCCTGGTTTTGGTCCGTTTGATATCCAAGGATTGTTGTTTGCCGTCGGGGACCCAGAACTGGTTGCCGATCTTGGTCACCGCGCCTTCCTTGACCAATTCGGTAAGCAGCGACTTGACGTATTGACGGTCGGAGCCGCCCAGGCCAAGGTTTTTCATGATGCTTTTCAACTTGACCGGGTCTTCTTTAAGGGAAACGAAATCGAGAATCTTCTTTTTGATATTGAGCATAACCGTCACATGGTGGTCCGAATAAAAGGCGGGAAAGCCGCCGCACAAACGGCTAACAGCATATCAGAACACACGCCTCAGGTGTCTTTTTATTGAGCGGCGGTAATCCGGGGACTGCAAAAGAAAAAAGACCCCAAGTCCGGGAGTGCCGGGCTTGGGGTCTTTGAGTGTATTGGAACGGCTTGAATCTTAATCGTTACGGCTTTTCTTCCCGTATTTGCGATCACTTGTATCTTCGTCACTCTCTTCTTCGCCGCTCTTCTTTTTGGGCTTGCGGCGTTTGTAATCGCGAATGTCCTTTTGACGGGCTTCTTTTTCCAGCTCTTTGAGTTGCTTTTCTTTCTTCTTTTTCTGGTTTTGAAGGTCGGTAATTTGTTTTTCGGCTTTTCTGGCCTCATCGAAGGAAGCGTTGCCGCCCTCGTCTTCTTCGATGGGCGTATTGGGATCGTGAACATCTTCGCTGCCATAGAATTCGTCGCCGTAAGCAGCAATGTTTTCCATGTTGTTGCGATGCTGTTGGGCGGCCCGGATTCTATTCTCCAGATCCTCTATCTCCTTGACCAGGCGCTGGTATTCACCGGCCAGGCGGTCGGCCTCGCTTGCATAATCCGCGGCGCTGGAGGAACCGGAAGAACTGCCGGAAGATGCCGTGGTATTGGTCTGGCGAGGGTTGGTCTCGGCGAAGGACTCTACCTGGTCATCGCCGATGGATAACCGTTCAGGCGCCGGCTTCTTGGGATCACGGTTCTTCTGCACATAGTCCGTGATATCGCTCATGGTGGTTTTTCTTTGGGAGAAGCGGCGCTTGGCGGCGGCTTTTTCGGCGGCTGCTTTAGCTTCTTCATCTTTCCGGCGCCTGGCTTCCATCTGTTTGGTCAGCTCTTCCGATTTGGCGAGATCGACCAGTTTGAGGGGGAGTTGCGTCAATTGGCCCTTACTGGTTTTGAAAACCACGTACTGACCTTTGACTTGATAACCCTCCGGCACTTCAAAGCGCTTGCCGTTTTTCAGTACCAGGAAATCTGCAAGGCCGGCGGGGATCAGTAAGCTTAACAATATTACCAAACCGCAAAGCTTCTTCATAAGGACCTCCTGATACTATTGTAATGCGGCGCATTGTATTTACCAACTACATAATGCTATTACGGTTCAAGAGGGGCCGGCAGTTGTGCGCTGAATCACCGGCGGGTAAAAGGAGCCAGGGTCAGGGCGCGCATTGCCATGAAGGACACCATGCCCCACCATAAGAGGTCCGGGTTATCCAGGTAAATCGCGGCCAGGGCAAAGGGAAGAAAGCCCAGCAGGGTAGATACCAACATGGCGTTTCGCAGCAACATCCCCCTGGCCAGGCCCAGAAAATAGCCGTCGTAGATATAGGCAAATCCTGAAAACAAAAGGGCCGTACACATCCAGGGTAAATCGGCGGATGCGTGCGCAATCACCTCGGCGTGATGGGTCAACAAACCTATGAAGAATTCACCGCGGGTCAGGAACAGAAGATTACAAAACACAATCAAGGCGATATTCCAGCGCAGGGTAAGTTGCAGGGCGCGTTTCATGGCCCGGTCATTGCCGCCGCCCGCGTAGGCGCCGGCCAGGGCTTCCAGGGAATAACTGAAGCCGTCGATAAAATAGGCGCATGTATTGAGGAACCTGAGCAAGATGGTGTTGGCGGCCAGCACGATTTTACCGTAATGCGCGGACAGGTTGGTGAAAGCGGAAAACACCGTCACCAGGCAGAAGGTTCGCACCAGGATGTTGGCTTGGAAAGCCAGGGTGTCTTTGACGTCTTCTCTCTGAAAAACCTTGGTAAGGCTGGGAATGGGGTGCCGGCCCCAGCGCGCCCGAATCATGATCAGGCCCAGAAGAAAGGTTGCGGTTTCGGCCAGGAAGGTGGCGGTGCCCGCGCCGGCCGCGCCCCAGCGCAGTTCGTAGATGAAGATGTAATTGAGCACAATATTCAGGCCGTTCAAAACCACCGATAGAACCAGGGCGGAGCGAACATGGGCCCGCCCCAACAACCAGCCGGTGACGGCCATATGAGCCAGGGTGGCCGGCGCGCTCCAAATTCTGGCGTGGTAATAGGCCAGGCCGGCTTCCTCTACCGCGGCCCCGCCCTCCAGGATGGCAAAACCCGCCGCGCCGATCAGGTTCTTCAGCACCAGGATAGCGATCCCCAAGCCCAGCCCGAAAAACAGGGCCCGGAAAAACACCGCGGCGGAAGATTCCAGGTCCTCGGCCCCGCTTGCCTGGGCAACCAGGCCGGTAGTGGTCATGCGCAGGAAGCCGAAACTCCAGAACAGGTAATCGAAGATCAAGCTGCCGAGCGCGACGCCGGCAAGGGGCGTGATGTCCTCCAGGTGACCTAACAGGGCCACGTCGATCAGGCCGGCGAGCGGCACGGTGAGATTGGTGAGGATATTGGGAACGGCCAGACGCAACAGGCGCCGGTTATCCATGGATTCGGTTTGCAACGGGTCTCCTTTTTCAGCCGAAGGCCGGCCGACCAGGGATTATACCGAAACCTGGGTTGAATGGGAGACGAGAGCCGTGTTTCCTTTTTTTTAAGAGGTGTAGGATGCTGAGCAGCTTACGCATGTTTTACATTTTCCCTGATTAATCAAAGAATATTTTGCATTGGAAAGGGTTGGGATCAGGTTATAATTTTCATGTCAAAAGTGTCGGGGCTACTTTCCCCACCTTGAACTGCTTCCTTGAAACGGTAAGATTTCGCTCCTGAACATCGACCGTAGGGCAATCGGTTGGCGAAAGTAATTCTCCGTCTATTCAATTCATCCATCCGGCAACTGGAAACTCAGCGTTGCCGGTCAGCTCCAACCAATCCCCCGGTTTGCGTGGAAACCGGCAAGGGGGATGCCTAACGATCGTCCGTAATGCATCGACGGACAAGGAGAATGGAATGTTCATCGCGCCCGTTCTTGAAGAGAGCCCGATCAGTATCGAGGAATGCCCCGTACGCGGCGGCGGCACCCAAATCAAACAGCCGATCTTCGCCCGTTTCCTGGAAACGCCGCCCATGGTGATCACCGGCGTCCAGCGCAAATCCGAAGCCGACGCCTATGATCTGAACTTGTGGACCCAAAAGTGGCCTTCCGATACGGATGAGTGGTAGCGCTTACCGGTCAACCCATGCGGTCTGCCCCAAGAATCTGAAAACCGTAGAGGGTAAGTTGCCGGGTTGCAAGAACCCGGCAACTTGCTTTCGGGTTAGCCTTCTTCGTTATCGGAAGGGTACTTTTCGGTGAAGGGTTCGTCGTCATCCGAGGGGTACTTCTCCGTGAAGACCTCGTCGTCGTCCGACGGATACTTTTCGGTAACGGCATCGGACATCTTACTGGTTTCGGATAGAGGACCGCCGCCGGTCAGTTGAGATGCGTTTTTCTGATCCAACGAACGTTGGCTTTCCAAAAACCTGGCGAAAAAGGGTGCGTTTTTCATGTATGATCTCCAAATATCACGATTTTCTAGGGGGACTTTCGGCATAAGCCGGTATTAAGGTAACGTATTTTCAAGCGTCCCGGTTAGATAGAATTGAAAGAAAAATGAGGGCAGGGGAGACCCGAAAAAGGAGCAGACCCCGGCTTGTACCCTACGCTGAGGTAGGCATTTGCCGCGGTTTCCTACACCTGGGTGGCCCGAAATCTCCATGATGTGACGTGGTCTTCGGCGTGTCCAGAACCTGGGGCGGTAGCCGGGGTCATTTTCCCGGAGGAGAGTGGCGGATCGATCCGATCATGGGCAGGGTCGGCCCGCGGCTATTTATATGAAAAAAGGCTTCAGGGGCCGGTGGTTGGTCTGGAAGCAATAAATTGGGTGCGTATGGGAACAAGGAAGATGGGCATATCAGCCAAATCCGCTGGATACCGATTTAAGCCGAGTTGTAGTTCGATGATCCACATATCCACATCGTATCCATTGCGGTCGATTATTCCGGAAGTAAAGCGGATCACCGTACCCTTGGGCAATTTCTCCGTTTCGGCGATCTGAAGTATCTCCTTTTTGATTGATGCTTCGTAATCGGAATCATCTGAATTCCAGGCCCGAACCGCGGCTAGAAATTCGCGTGCGGTCAGTGGCGGCCGGTTTTTCCCAATATCATCGAGACGTGCCGTTTCATTGAAGTCCGCAACGGCCTTAGCTGCCGGAACCGACTCGGAATAACCGTGAACGGCCAGTCGATCCGGGTCATCCTGGCTTTCCGATTTAAATGCGAGTATAAGAACAGCACAACACAAAGAAACCGGAACAACGAACCAAATGCCTTTTTTCCAATATCTTCGCAATTTAATTCTCCTGGTTATTCGATTACGGAAAAGGCATCTCCATCGTTACTGGCAGACCCTACCCCACCTTTGAATTGAATGAGACGTTGGCCGACCTTCCTGCCGACCCATTGGTCCCATACCAGGATTCCGTTGGGTGTCTCCTCGATAAAGATGGCGGCGTGGTTCCCGGAAGACCGATTCGGGTAGACTCCGTTTTCGAAGGTTGCGATTGCTGTTCCCTTCTCGACGTTTCCTCCTCTCACCTTAACACCTTCTTTCCATCGCGAAGTATGAGGTACTCCGCATGCCTTTTGAACCAAAATAACACATTGGCCGTTGCCAACGACCTTTCCTTTGTAAGAACCCGGGTTGTGACATCTATATGGCATGTCTCTCTCCTAGCTTTCGGCGGTTACATATCGTATCGGTTGATTTTTCGCCCTCTAATCTTACATGCGGATAAATTGTCAGGATCAGATCAATAAAATTATGTTTTTTTTAGCCATGGGCCGGGGAGGTCGGCAGGAGTGGACTGTGGGTTTAGAGAGCCGAAGTACGAATTTGTCAAAATCACGCGGCTGCCGCGGCCCTCCTTCCAGATAATCAGAGCAATCCCTGTGCGGCCAAAAGCTCTCCATTCAGCAGGGCCGCGCCGGCGGCGCCGCGGATGGTGTTGTGGGACAGGATCACCATTTTATAATCAAGCACCGGACAGGGGCGAATGCGGCCTACGTGGGTGGTCATGCCGCCGCCGGTCATGCGGTCCAATTTGGGCTGGGGCCGGGTCTCGTCCTGGTGCACCTGAATCAGCGGGTCCGGTGACGAATACAGGTCCATATCGTCCACCTTGCCCTGGAAAGAAGCCAGGGCGGCTTCTACCTCGTCCGCTGAGGCGGGTTTGTTTTTGAAAGCGACGCTGATTGCCTCGAAGTGGCCGTCGATCACATCGACCCGGTGACAGGCGGCGGACAGAATCATGGGGGCGGGCGTTACGGCGCCGTTTTCCAGGACGCCCAGAATCTTTTTCGGTTCGGTTTCCAGCTTGTCTTCCTCGCCGCCGATGTAGGGCAGCACGTTGTCGTTGATCACCTCTTCCGGCGGTCCGGGATAGCCCGCGCCGCTCCTGGCTTGCATGGTGACCACGTTCACCTTTTCCACGCCGAAGGCCTGATCCAGGGCCGATAGGGGCAAGGCCAGGCCGATGGTGGCGCAATTGGGGTTGGTAACGATGTATCCCGACCAGCCGCGATTTTTACGCTGAATGTCTACCAGTGCCGTGTGATCCGGGTTCAACTCGGGGATGACCAGGGGGATGTCCTCGCCCATGCGAAAGGCGGAGGCGTTGGAAACCACGGGGATGCCCGCGGCGGCAAAGGCGGGTTCCACCTCGCGAGCCTGTTCCTTGGGCAGCGCGGAGAACACCAGGTCCAGGGTTTCGCCCGGACGGCAGGGCGCGACTTCCAGATCGGCGAACTTTTCGGGGAAGGCGCCGGGCGCGCGCCAGGTTACGGCATCCCGATAAGCTTTGCCGGCGGACTTTTCCGAGGCGTAGAGGGCGGTCACCTGAAACAGCGGGTGATTTTCGAGCAGTTGCAAAAGCTTCTGGCCGACCGCGCCGGTAGCGCCGAGAATGCCGGTTTTCAAAATTCGTGTCATGGGGGTCCTCCACCTGTCTAATCCAAAGCAGGTCCTGGGTTTATAACAGAACCGGCCGCAAGGTGCAAGACGGGACCCGGATAAATTCCGGCATGCTCCCGTGTACTCGAGCATGGGGGTCTAGAGAGGAGATGGTGCTTATTTCCCCGGTTTCAGCCGCCGCCTTTCGAGAGGCGGCGGCCGTTGTGCGACAGGTCAATCGGGGCAGGGCTCTTCCACGGATTGGATGAGCTGGGAGATGTCCATTTGGGCCGGCCATTCCGGCAGCTTCTGTTGGAAGACCGGGAATTCCGGCCAGTCACAGTAGAAGCTGAACAGTTCCAATGCTATTCCGTTTCCTGTATTGGCGACGGCTACGATATTATCCGACGAGGCCGCGATGTTAAGCGGACCCTCATGCCAGGGATGGACGATAATGTGATTGATGTAACCGGGTAATCCCGGTCCGCTGATGTCCAGTGTTTCCATGGAACCGTTCCGGGCGGCGGCGAACATGAAGTCCCCGACGATATCGAAGTCCCCATAACTCGTGCTGCCTTGGGCCAAGGCTTTCAGCCTTGGCGTCGCGGGATTTTGGATATCGATGATCCTTAAACCCTCCAGACTGGAGATGAACATTCGGCTCCCGCTGATATGCAGGCGCCGGCCGCTCCAAGCTGCTTCCGTGAAAACCGGTATGGGGTTGCCCGGATCGTTGACGTCGAAGACATGGAGCCCGTTGACACCGACGATATAGGCATAACCGTTCGAGACCACGATATCATCACCGTCGCCCTCGTTCAGCAGGACCTCGGCACTCAGCATGGGTACATCGTTGATATCGAGGATGGAAAGCCGGGAATGATTGAGAAGATAGGCGAAACCGCCGTCGATGAAGATCTCGTGGGGTGTCATGTCCAAGGGGAAGTCTGCCGTTTGCACCACGTTCGCCGGGTCGCTGATATCGAAGGCGCGGTAGCCGTAGCCGATATCCGCCAGGTGTGCGGTATTGCCTTGAATGACCGTTTCATAGATTACGCCGCCGTCGATAGTAAAGTGACCCAACTCCACGATCCTCTTGGGGTTGCTGACATCCAGAAGGTAAAGCAGATTGGTTTCCATGGACACCAGGACCAGGTCGCCCTGCCTGGCAACCAGCGGATTGTGGATTTGGCGATAGTGTACCTCTGCCGGATGATCCGGGTCGGTAAGGTCCAGGACGCCTATGGAGTTCCAGCCGGCCAGGTAAAGTTTGTCGTTGAAGACGGCGATTGTGCCCAAGGCCCTTTGACCGTTACCGGCTAGTAGAGCAGGCATGGCCGGGTTCGAGATGTCGATGACGGCTAAATCGCCTGTGAAATAGGCCCGGTCGCCGATCACGGTCATGTCCCCTTGATTATCGGGCAGATCGATATGACCGACGACGGAAGGAGCGGCGAGGTTGCTCAGGTCGTGGATGGTTAACTTACTGCCGCCTTCATAAACGGTTGTACCATCCAACTGTATATACCTGCTTGTGGCGAAGGACAGGTGCTCCACGGGCGTCGCGGGATTGCTCATGTCGAAGGAGAACCAGTCGTCGCCGTCCTTGTAGCCGATCCCCGTGTTTCCACTGACACGGAAGTCCCTATAGCTGTCGGGTAGGGTGGTCAAGGGCGCGAAGGCGCCTCGCGCGGTCAGGTCGTAGATTTGGGTTTCACCGCCGATTACGGCAAACATCAGGCCGTCGGAAATTGACAGGTAATCTACCCGGCTGCCGGCCAGAAGTGTCTCGGATAAGACCAGCTTGCCGTCGGCGTCGGTGGCATAGGCCTCGACTCCGTCGAACATCGCTACATAGGCTTTGCCGTTGTAAGCCGCGATGTCTCTCATGAAGCCCGGGGTGATGCGATCGGTTCGGAGGGGTTGGTCCGGGTCGGTGGTAAGATCATAAGCTTCCAGGTCGCCGTAGCCGGCTTGCATATAGCCCTTTCCGTCGGAAATCAACAAATCGGACCAGTAACCTACAGACCACCTGGAGAGAAAACTGCTGCCCCGGTTCCGTTCGGAAACCGGAAACAAGCCGAAGCTTTGGGTCACGGGATCGGGCGTAAAGAAAGAGGCTTCGCAACGACGGAGTTGGCCATCGCCCTCGAAGGGATCCAGATCGTACGGTCCGTCGTGATTCACCAGTTTGGCTGTAAAGGAAACATCGGTTTTCAACGACTCAACCGGCGCATTGCCGCGTGTCGTGCCGGCTTCTACCGCGGAACGTGGCGCAACAAGCGTGATATCCATATTGAGTCTGAAGCCACTGAGACTCCAGGTGCCGCCCTGCCAGTGGAGATCCAACTGACGGTAAAGAGTGCGGCCCTCGATTTCGAAGGGGTCCACGCCGATGACGGACACATCACTGAGGCTGAAGTAGTCGAATGCTACGGAACCGAGGGTGAAGCCGATCGGCAAGTCCGTTTCCGCCCTGAAACTGAAGACAGATCTGTCAAATAAATCGGTATCCAGTTTGTCACCGCCCCTCAAGCAAACGATTTCCGCGTCATACTCGCGAGTGATTTGCACGAAGCCGCTCTCATCCAGAGTCGACTCGATTTTCGGAGAAGTTATATTGAAGGGTATGGATACGGTGCATTCACGCGTCTTGCCGCGGGCGATGTTGAAATCGTTGGCAAAGGTTACGGCCAGGGGGTCGTTCGGCGCAAATTCGCCGTTACCCGTGGCGGCGGCGGAACCGAAAGCGGCGGCGGAAAATTCGAGTAATGAATCCGCGCCGTCAATGGTGAGGGTGGATTGGGATAAATCCAGGCAGAGTAGCGCCGATACGGCCAGGACGGGATCATCGGTCCCGTCTGTGCTTCTGCTGTTAAAGGGGCGGTTACTGATATCAGGGTCCCTGTTGTCCCAGTAACTGGATCGGGCGGAAACACCTATGGTAAATGCGACCTTGTGATCGGCGGAGGGCGCCTCGGCGCCGACGCCTTCGCGTTGAAGCCAGGTATTGGTGGGCCTGCTAATACAGATCCAAATGCTGTCTTCTCCGCTGACCCAACGCACGATGGAAGCCGTATCCAGGGGCGCTGCGATGGTAAGCCCGGGTTCCATGGTAATCAACTCCATGGCCAGGAAGATGGGTTGATTGTAGGGCGCAATGCTGGATTGGCTGTCTACCAGGGTTTTGGCCAGGGTGGCGCCGTCAGCGAGGGTAATGCGGATATAAGCCGGGGCTTCCGGACTGACACCGGGGAAATCATCGGCGGTGGTAGTCATGGTGATCGATCCGACAAACTCGCTTGAGCCGCGATTGTAGACATCGTTGATCGATGTTTGCGACTCTATATCCGCTAGCAGCGGAGTGGAAAGAAATAACAGAAGAAACAGCGGTAAAAATCGGCGGAACACAAACGCCTCCAGTTTTGTGTGATGGGAATCATTCATCGTCCCAAAAGTAACGAGCCGCAGCCTGGGAAGTGAGATCAATTTTTTAGCGCAAGCCCACCCGTGGATTCCAGTTTTGGGAACTTCAGCCTCCGAATAATTAAAAACGGAAACGAAAGCTTGAACAGCTCAGAATTTTATCATGAAACGAAACTTAAGGCCGGCCGGACCGGCGTAAAACCAACGATGCGCTCAGAATCTATCGGACTGACAACCCGAGCCGGCATTCATTTCCCTTGCTCTTCTCCGGGGGGGAGGCAACCCCCTGGGCGCGCACGCATCCCGCGTGCTCTTCCCTGGGTTGGGTATGATTTGTGGGTTTGGTTTTATAAGTGTGAGGGAGCAACCCGCCTCGCCTCGCCCGGAGGGCGAACCCCCCTGGGCGCGCACGCATCCTGCGTGCTCTTCCTTGGGATGGGTATGATTTGTGGGTTTGGTTTTATAAGTGTGAGGGAGCAACCCGCCTCGCCTCGCCCGTAGGGTGACCCCCCCTGGGCG
>JAAUYB010100890.1_pt1 | contig 20316 bp, 3 predicted proteins | sample 7278071 | NCBI WGS metagenome assembly JAAUYB01 (sample SAMN14350121, study PRJNA611818) | marine sediment metagenome | isolation source: surface marine sediment (1.8m) | place: French Polynesia: Moorea | collected 2018-08 | reverse complement strand
TTGTATTACCAGCCCCAGGTTGGTTGTGATGACCCCGTCATCGCGGCCTACCTGGGGGAACGGTACCCATGCATCACCCTACCCTGAAAGGGTTGTGTAGATTGTTGGGATTGAAAAAACGCCTCGGTTCATCCCATTCCAACCACGTACAAAACCCCTTCGGGGTTAATCATGTTCGCATCAAAATCCCGCCCCCGGACCCCGCTACAACCGACACCTCTTGAAAAGCCGCGAGGCTTTTCCTCTTCCCCGGCAACTTGAAACCGGCAACTTGCCACTTGACCCCGGCGGCCGCCCAATCGGGCGTGAGAGGGCATGCGCTCACACGTCTTGCCTGGCGCAACTTGGTTGTGTTTTGGGTTGAGACGCCGGCGGGTCTTTCTACCATATTTAGCGAAAAACGCCTTAATCGTCGATTTGACAACTAAATACAGTCAAATTCATGATTTTTTCGGTAATATACCTCATTTCATCGTCTTATTCGTTGATTCTCCCTTTCCAGGATCAAGAAATGAGCACCGATTTCTCGATTCGGCTTGTCGAGAGACGCTAAATCACGCTCGATTTCTCGATTCGGAAAGTCGGGACGCAAAGAATCGGTTCTCTTTCTTTGCTTCCGAAAAGTTAGGGTCAAGGAACCACTACTGATTTCTTTCACATTACTTTTCGGTGCGCAAAGAATCAGGACTGATTTCCAGGAAAGTGACTTTTGGAATCGAGGAATCAGGACTGATTCTTGGGAGAGTGACTTTTGGAATCGAGGAATCAGCCGTGGTTCCTTGATCCTCTGATTTCGGACACAACGAATAACAACTGGATCTCAGGTTCGTCTTCACCTGATCGACAACCGAAAACAAGACATCTCGATCCTCGGAGAACGCACTGAATCTTTACGAGGTGAAAAAATCGAGGACATTGCCGGCCGTGCTGGTTGTGCGCTTGTATAGCTCGGTATAGCCGCAGTTCCGGCAAGATATGGTTGCGAACTTCTTGTTCTGCACATCGAAGATTTTGGCCAGCCCGCTGCCGGTAGCGCGGAACTCATCCTGATCGTACTCCCGGCCGCCGCATTTGTCGCAAACATAACGAGACATGAAACACCTCCTGTGTTCTGCCTCCCCCATCAAACAAGACGAAATCCGTGGGAAAATCGGCTCTGAAACCGGCAGTATTTTTCAGGTCCCTGAAGCAATCGGGCCGAAAATCGCCGGAATGCGGACCATACTCGAGGCACGTTTTGCTCAACCGATACGCCCCTCCATCTGACATCGGCGTGCTTTAACGCCTTTTGACGTTTCTCACCGGAGGCCGGGTTTCCATTGGTTTTCCAATCCGTAAAGTTTCCGCTTTATGGTAGCATTGTCACCTGTTTTGGAATCCGGTCTCGATGCATGCTTCTAACCGGCGTAACTTAATCCCAAAGGATCCCCCTTGAGTGACGAACTGCTTGATGAACCTCTGGACGAAGCCTATGAGGAGGACGGCGAAGAAGCCGTTGATGAAATTGCCGTAATCGGCATGGCCGGTCGCTTTCCCGGCGCGCCCGATATCGAAACCTTCTGGCACAATCTGATCAACGGCGTCTCCGGCGTCCGTCCCCTCACCGAGGAGGAACTGGCCCGGGTCCCCGAGGACGTGCGCAATCAGCCCGGTTTCGTCGCCGCCGGCGGCTACCTGGATCATCCCGACCATTTCGATGCCCGCTTCTTCGACCTCATCCCCAGGGAAGCCCAGCTCATGGACCCCCAGCAGCGCCTCTTCCTGGAAACCTGTTGGGAAACCCTGGAGCGCGCCGGCTACAATCCGGAGAGTCACGGCGGTCGCCTGGGCCTGTTCGCGGGCGCCGGTTCGTCCATGTATATCCATTACCTGTTGCGCGATCCCGCCATGTTGGCCGATGCCGATCCCATGTCGCTGGCCATCGCCTCCGAGACCGATCACCTGACGCCGCGCACCTCCTACCTGTTCAACCTGCGCGGCCCCAGCGTGCCCGTGCAGACGGCCTGCTCCACCTCGCTGGTCGCCGTGCACATGGCCTGCCAAAGTCTGATCACCTACGGCAGCGATATGGCCCTGGCCGGCGGCGTCCGCGCCACCGCGCCCCATGCGAACGGCTATACCTATATCAAAGACAGCATCATGTCGCCGGACGGCCTGTGTCGCGCCTTCGATGCGCAAGCGGCCGGCACCGTGCCCGGCAACGGCGTCGGCGTGGTCCTGCTGAAACGCCTGGAAGATGCTCTGGAAGACGGCGATCATATCCACGCGGTAATCCGCGGTTCCGCCATCAACAACGACGGCTCGCTGAAGCTGGGTTATACCGCTCCCTCCGTCGAGGGCCAGACCGAGGTGATCCGCGAGGCCCAGAGCGTGGCCGGCGTCTCTCCCGATGAAATCACCATGATCGAGGCCCACGGCACCGGCACCCAGTTGGGCGACCCGGTCGAGTTCACCGCCCTGAAACGGGCCTTCAGCACCGACCGCAGGCAGTTCTGCGCGCTTGGCGCCCTCAAGGCAAGCGTGGGCCATATGGACGCCGCCGCGGGCATCGGCGGTTTCATCAAGGCCGTGCTCTGCTTGGAACACAAGACCCTGGTCCCCAGCTTGCACTTTGAAAATCCCAACCCGCAAATCGACTTCGCCCAAAGTCCCTTCTACGTGAATACCGAGACCAAACCGTGGGAGGCCGAGAAGCGCTACGCGGGCGTCAGTTCCTTCGGTATAGGCGGCACCAACGCCCACGTCATCCTGACCGAGGCGCCGTCACCGGAAGAAGCCGAGGACGCTCTGGACCCAAGATCCCCGCACCTGATCACCCTGTCGGGCAAAACCGAAACCGCCCTGGAGAACAGGCACAAGCAGTTGCTCCAATGGCTGGAGGACCATCCCGACGCCGACCCGGGCGATGTGGCCTTTACATTGAACCTGGGCCGCAAGTCCATGCCCCGCCGCCGCGCGTTTACCTTCGCCGACCGCGAGGAACTGCTGACCCGCCTCCAGGAACGCGGCGAGACCACCAAGGTCTCCGACCGCACGGGCGTAGTCTTCCTGTTTCCCGGCCAGGGGACGGATTATACGGATTTGGGACGGGAACTGTATGCGGATGAACCCGTGTTTGCGGAATGGGTAGACCGCTGTTGCGAACACCTCCAGCCCGCGCTGGGCCTGAATCTGGCCGATCTGATGTTCGCCCCGGAAGACAGTTCCGAGGCCGCCCGCTTGAAGAACCCGGAATACTGGCAACCCGCCCTGTTCACCGTGGAATACGCCATGGCCCGCTTGTGGATGCACTGGGGCGTCGTGCCCGAGGCCGCCATGGGCCACAGCGTGGGCGAGTACGTGGCCGCGGTCCTGTCAGGCGTGCTGAACCTGGAAGAGGGCCTTGACCTGATCGCCCGACGCGGACGCGGTACCGCCGCCTTGCCTCGCGGCGCCATGCTGGCCGTGGTCATGGAAGAAGAAAACCTGTTGCCCCTGCTTTCCGAACCCCTGGCTCTGGCCGCCGTCAACGGTCCCCGTGTGTGCGTGGTCTCAGGTCCCACCGAGGCCGTCGATGCCTTTGCGGCCCAAATGTCCCGAGACGGCGTGCGCACCAAACGCCTGGACGCCTCCCACGCCTTCCACTCGTCCATGATGGAACCGCTGATGCCCGCGCTGGACCAGATCGCCGCCGGCTTCAAACCCGCCGCGCCGCGCCTGCCCATAGTTTCCAACGTCAGCGGCGCCTGGCTGACCGCCGACGAGGTTCAGGAAACCGGCTACTGGTCCCGTCACCTGCGCGGTACGGTGCGCTTTTACGACGGCTTGAAAGTCTTGATGGACCAACCGGGCCGCGTCTTCCTGGAAGTGGGTCCCGGCAAGGTGCTGGCCGGCCTGGTTCGCAACTTCGACCCCGACGGAACCGCCGCCCGGCCCGCCTTCGCATTAGGCGATGCGCCGGACACCCGCTCTTTGTTGAACACCCTGGGCGGACTTTGGCGCGAGGGCGTGAAGGTGGACTGGATCACGGTCTACGAGGATCGGCGCCGGCAACGTCTGGTGCTGCCCACCTACCCCTGGGAGCATCAATCCTACTGGTATGACGAAACGGCCGAGAGCGGCGACCTGTTGTCCGCGCCCCAAGCGGCGACGTCTCCCACAACCGAGGTCAAGCTGGACCCGGCCGACTGGTTCTTCATTCCCACCTGGCGGGCCGCCCCCTTGACCGCCGATCCGGTTGTGTTGAAGGACCGACGCTTCCTGATTTTCCTGGACACCGACGGCTTGTTGCAAGCAACCGCGAACCGGTTGGAAGACCTGGGTGCGGAAGTCATTCGCGTCCGCCAAGACAACGGTTTCAGTCGCGACGACGGCTTCACCGCCAACCCTGTCTCCGCTTACGACACCGTGCGACTTCTGAACGAACTGAAGGCCGAAAACCGCATCCCCGATCACGTGGTCTACGGCTTCGCTGCTTACGACGGTGCACCGGAAGAGATGATCGCCCGCTGTTTCACCAATCTCGCTTTGTTGATGACCACATTGTCCGAATCGGACCCCGAACGCTCCTTCCGCGTTGACCTGGTCACACGCGGCATGCAGCGAGTGGCGGGCGAGGCGCAAACCCATCCCATGCAGGCTCTGATTACAGGCCCCGTTATGACGGCGCCTTTGGAGTGCCCCAACCTGCGCTGTCGCGCCCTGGACCTGGAAGCCGGCCCGTTTCGTCCGATACAGGCCGAAACATTGCTGCATGAACTGGCCGCTGACGACGATCACGACCTGATCGCCAGACGCGGTCGGAGCCGCTGGACGACTTCCCATGAGTCTCTGCCGACACGAAAGGACGATGTGCCGTCACCCTATGTTGAGGGAGGGACCTACGTACTGCTCAACGGTTGGCGCGAGATTGCCCAAACCCTGGCCCAAACCCTCATTCTGGAGGCCGACGCCAACGTGGTCATTCTAGACCGCGCCTTCTTTCCCGCACGTGAGGATTGGGACGCCTGGCTTGTCGACGAGGGACCCGAGGACACCACCAGCCGGCGCATCGAATGGGTGCGCGCATTGGAAGAGTTGGGCGCGGAACTCTCCCTCTACAGCCTTGACCCGGGCGACCCGCAACGCCTGCGCCGCACGCTGACCGAGGTGCGCGATCGACACGGCGAGATCCACATGGTGCTTCTCTTCGACCAACCCGCCGAGGTCAACCCCATTCAGTTCTACAAGCCGGATTACCACTCGCAAATCGCCTCGGGAACCATTCGCGAGGCGCCGGCCTTACGCCAATGCGAGGATTTGTTCCAACGCGCCGTGGTTTTTGCCGAGAATCCTGCCGAGGGCCTGCTGGGCCGCACCGAGGCGCGCGCGCTCTACGCCTGGACGGCCCGCTTTGTCGAGGACTGGGCCGAAAGCGGTAAAGAGGTCACCGTGGTCGAGTGGGGCACCCGCGCCTGGCGCGAGACCCGGGTCGATTCCGATGAAATCAACGCCTGGCTGGCCGATGTCCGCGAACGCTTCGGCATGACGCCGGCGGAATGCCTGTACGCGTTGAACCACGCCCTGGCCATGGATCACCCGCGCCTCATCGTCAGCACCCGCGAATACGGGCCGCTGCTGCAGGAAGCCCGCAACTTCCAACTGGACCGCCTGCTGGCGCCCGAGGGTGAAGCCGAAGCGGTATCCGCCGAACGGGTACGCCCGGAAATGGACGTGGCCTTCACCGCACCGCGCAATGAAACGGAAAGCCGGATCGCCGATGTCTGGCGTGACTTCTTCGGCTACAACAAGATCGGCGTGGACGATAACTTCTTCGAACTGGGCGGTCACTCGCTGATGGCCACCCGCGTGGTTTCCCGCATCCGCGACCTGTTCGAGGTAGAGATCACCGTGGAAACCCTGTTCGGCGCGCCCACCGTCGCCGACCTGGCCCTGATCGTGGAACAAGCCGCGGGCGCGGGCGGCGGTCGAGACCTGCCGCCCATTCAACCCATGAACTACGAGGGCAATCCGCCGCTGTCGTTCGCCCAGCAACGCCTGTGGTTCCTGGACCGCTTCCTGGAAGACGCCGACGCGCGTTCCGCCTACAACATCCTCTTCCCCTTCGACATCGAGGGCACTCTGTCCACCCTGGACCTGGTCCGTGCGCTGACAGAGGTGGTGCATCGTCACGATTCCCTGCGCACCACCTTCACCATGGAGGGCGAGGAACCGGTCCAGGTGATCCGCCCGTTCAGTTCGTACCGCGTGCCCCTGATCGACCTCAGTTCGTTGGATCAGGAACCGCGCATGCAAACGGCCCAATACCTGTCGGCGCAACAGAGCCGCGTTCCCTTCGACCTGGAACGCGGGCCGCTGTTCCGCTTCTTCCTGATCAAGTTGGAAGATCACCGTCACCAGTTGTTGACCTCGGTCCACCACACCATCGGCGACGGCTGGTCGCTGGGCGTGTTGATCAACGAGGTCAGCCGCCTATACAACGCCTTCAGCCGCGGCGAAAGCTCTCCGCTTCCCGATCTCGCCGTACAGTACACCGACTACACCCTGTGGCAACGATCCTGGGAAGACGGCCCCTACATGCAGGCTCACCTGGACTATTGGAACCGGCAACTGGACGGCATTCCGCCGCTGCTGCACCTGCCCACCGACGGCCCGCGAGGCGCGGCGCCCACCTTCCACGGCAGTCAGACCCGTTTCCATATCTCTCCCGAAACCTCTCGCAAGATCGAGAGCCTGGTGCGGCGTTCGGGCGCCACCCTGTTCATGACCTTGAAGGGCATCCTCAGCGCGCTCTTCGCCAGGTACAGCGGCCAGGAAGATATCGTGCTGGGCTCGCCGATCGCGAACCGGAACTATCGCGAGACGGAACCGCTGATCGGCTTTTTCGTGAACACCCTGGTGCTGCGGAATGATCTGTCGGGCGATCCTACCGTGTTGGAATTGCTGAAACGCTGCCGCGAGACCGCCCTGGAAGCCTACGCCCACCAGGACGTGCCGTTTGAATACGTGGTCGAGAAGGTGCAGCCGGAACGAAACCTGACCCAAAGCCCGCTGTTCCAGGTGATGTTCGCCCTGCAAAACGCGCCGGCCGATGCCGAGGTCAATACGGAACTGGTGATCAAACCGGTCCGTCAGGAGGTGGTGTCGGCCATCTTCGATATGACCTGGAACTTTTATGAATTGGGCGAACAAGGCATGGTTTGCTCCATCGATTTCAATACGGATCTCTACCTGGAAGAGACCATCCAACGCCTGGGGCGGCATTTCAATATCCTGGCCGCTGCCATGGCCGACCACCCGGAACAGTCGTTAACCGGCTTCGAGTTGTTGACCCCGGAAGAAAACACCCGCATTCTGGCAGATTGGAACGAGACCGAGGCGCCGGAATCCGCCCAGGCGCACGTGCGCTTTGCCGGCCTGGCCGAGGCGAGGCCGGAAGCGACCGCCCTGTTGTACGACCCGCTTGGCAACGGCGATGCGCAAGTGGTGAGCTTCGGCGAACTGTGGCAACGCGCCGCCGCCGTTGCGGCCGGTTTGATTGAACGCGGTATCGGCGCCGAGGATTGCGTGGCCGTTGCTGCCGACCGTCATCCCGATACCGTGGCCGCAATTCTGGGCATCCTGACCGCCGGCGCGGTCTACCTGCCCATCGACCCGGGCTACCCGCAAGCCCGTCGTGAGAACATGCTGGCCGACAGCGGCGCGGCCCTGCTTCTGTATCCCGGCGACAGGCAACCCGAGCCGGGCGATAAACACCTGGCCGTGGCCGACCTGATGAACAATGGGCGCGTCTTGGACGCCGAAACCTTCGATCCCGACCACGCCGCCTATATGATCTTTACCTCCGGCACCACCGGCAGGCCCAAGGGCGCCGTGCTGCACCATCGCGGCCTGGCCAACCTGACCCAGGCCCAAATCGAACTGTTCGACCTGGACGAAAACAGCCGCGCCCTGCAATTCGCTTCCATGAGTTTCGACGCCTCCATTTCCGAGGTCTTCACTACCTTGTGCGCGGGTGCGGCCTTGTACCTGACATCCCGTGAGGCCATGATGCCGGGCGCCGACCTGTCGCGCGTGCTGCAAGCCGGCGGCATTACCCACGTCACCCTGCCGCCGAGCGCTCTGGCCATGCTGGACTATCCGGAAGAGCACCCCGACCTGCGCACCCTGGTGGTGGCGGGCGAGGCATGTCCCGGCGATCTGGTTGCGCGTTGGGCGCCGGGTCGACGCTTCATCAATGCCTACGGTCCCACCGAGGGCACCGTTTGCGCCACCGCCAAAATCTGCACCGGCGACGAGGTCGTGCCGCCCATCGGCGGTCCTATTGCCAACTCCCTGGCGTATGTGCTGGACCACGCCATGAACCCTGTGCCCGTCGGCGTGCCGGGTGAGTTGTTCATCGGCGGCATCGGCCTGGCTCGCGGTTACCGGAACCGGCCCGGCTTGACCGCCGAGCGGTTCGTGCCCAATCCCTTCGGTTCGGAAGCCGGCGCCCGGCTCTATCGCAGCGGTGACCGGGTGCGTTACCTGCCCGCCGAGGGTATGGCCGATATCGCCTTCCTGGGCCGCACCGATCACCAGATCAAGCTACGCGGCTTCCGCATCGAGTTGGCCGAGATCGAGGCGGTCCTGAGCGCGTCGCCGCTGATTTCCCAGGCGCTTGTAACGGCCCGACCAACTGCCGCGGGCGAAAGTCGGCTGGTCGCATACGTGGTTACCGATCGCACCGAGGACCTGACCGCCGAATTGCGCAATCACCTGGCCGCGCAACTGCCCGAATACATGGTTCCCGCCGACTTCGTCCAACTTGAGCGCTTCCCGCTCACGCCCAACGGTAAGATCGATCGCAAGGCCCTGCCCCAACCCGGACGGCGCATCGATGAAGCGCATTACCAGGCGCCGCGCACCGAAACCGAACAAGCCCTTGCCCGCATCTGGGGCGAGTTGCTGGAACAGGAAAAGGTCGGCCCGGCCGATCACTTCTTCGACCTGGGCGGTCACTCGTTGCTGGCCACGCGCCTGGTCTCGCGCCTTCGCGACGAATTGGACATCGAGGTTCCCCTGCGCGAGATCTTCAGCGCGCCGCAACTGGGTGAACAAGCCGCGCTATTGGACCGCATTTCGGCCGGCGACACCGCGGTGAAACAACCGCCGTTGCTGCCCCGCGCGGCCGACGCCGAAGCCGTGCTGTCCTTCGCCCAACAACGCATGTGGGTGCTGGACCGCCTGGAAGGCGCCGTGGAAGACCGCGAACTGACCGCCTACAACATGCCGGCAAACCTCCAATTCCGAGGCGATCTCTCGGTAGCGGCCATGGAAGCCGCGCTGGGTGAGGTACTGCGCCGACACGAGGCCGCCCGCACGGTCTTCCCGCTGGAAGGCGGTAAACCGCTGCCGGTCCTCGAACCCTTCACCGGTCTCGACCTGCCGGTCATCGACCTCGCGGGCCTGGACGCAACAACCCGCGAGGCAGCGCTGAAGCAACTGGCCGTGCATATCTCCGGCGGGCCCTTCGACGTGGGTCGCGGGCCGCTCTACCGCATGGCCCTGTTCCGCCTGGGACCCGACCACCATGCCTTGAGCGCGGTCATGCACCACATCATCTCCGACGGCTGGTCCATGGGGATCCTCACCAACGAAATGGCCGTGCTTTATCGCCATGCTGCCGGAGGTGATCGCAACGAAACCCTGAGCGCCCATTTGCCCGCCCTGCCGATTCAATACGCCGATTACGCCTCCTGGCAACGCGGTTGGCTGCACGGCGAAACCCTGGATGTTCAGCTCAACTATTGGCAGGAGACCCTGGCCGGCATCCCCGAACTGCTGACCCTGCCCACCGACCGGCCGCGTCCGCCGTTGCAAAGTCATCGCGGCGCCATGATCGGCCTGTCGGTCCCCGCCCCTGTGGTTGCCGGTCTGGAAGCCCTGGCCGGGCGTAGCGGCGCCACCCTGTTCATGACCTTGGAAGCCGCCTTTGCGCTGTTGCTGGGCCGCTACGCCAATAGCAACGACGTTTGCGTGGGTACGCCCATCGCGGGTCGCAACCATGCCGCCTTGGAGAACTTGATCGGCTTCTTCGTCAACACCTTGGTCATCCGCAACCAACTGGAGGCCGACGAAAGCTTCCTGCACATGCTGGAGCGCACCCGCAAGGCCTGCCTCGGCGCCTTCGCTCACCAGGACGTGCCCTTCGAACAAATCGTCGAGGCCACGCAACCCGAACGCGCCGTCAACCACGCACCGCTGTTCCAGGTGATGTTCGCGTTGCAAAACACGCCGGGCGGTCACCTGGACCTGCCGGGCATCACCCTGGAGGGTCTGGACGCGGACGCCGCCTCGGCCAAGTTCGACATGACGTTGAATCTGACCCAGGTCCAGGATCGACTTCACGGTCACCTGGAATACGCGACCGACCTGTTCGACACCACAACCATCGAACGCTTCCTCAAGCATTTCCAGGCGCTTCTGGTCGAGATCACCACGCATCCCGAGCGCTCCCTCCTGGAACTGGAATTCCTGGATTCGGCCGAGCGGGAACTGCTGGTGCACACCTGGAACCGGACAGAGGTTCCGCTGGAAGGTCCCAACCGCATCCACGGCTACGTGGAAATACAGGCAGCAGAACATCCCGATTCCCCGGCCGTGATCTACGACGCATTCGACGGCAGTGAACCGCACGAGATTACCTACCGACAGTTGGAGCAACAGGCCAATCGACTGGCCCACCGCCTGCTTGACCTTGGCGTAGGTAACGACGATCTGGTCGGTCTGTACCTGGACCGTTCGGCCGAGATGGTCGTCGGCATGCTGGGCGTGCTGGAAGCGGGCGCCGCCTTCCTGCCGCTGGACCCGACCAACCCGCCCGAACGTCTGGCCTATATCGTCGATGATGCCGACATGAAACTGCTGATCGCCCACCGGCACCTGGGCAGCGATCTGATCGATCGGATCGACGTCCCCGTCATCTATACCGACGAGGACCTTTCCAACCTGCCCGAAACCAATCCCAAAGCTCCGGTGCATTGCGATAACCTGGCCTATGCCATCTATACTTCCGGTTCCACGGGGCGGCCCAAGGGTTCGCTGATCCCGCATCGGGGTCTGATTAACGTGGGCCACGAAACCGCCGACTTCCTGGACCTGAAGCCGACCGATCGCATTCTACAAGTTTCCACTTTCAGCTTCGACGCTTCCATCAAGGAAATCATCTCCGGTCTGTACGCGGGCTCCGCCCTCTACCTGACCCGCCGCGAGGTGGTGCTGCCCGGGCAGGATATGATCGACTTCGTCGCCAAATGGCAAATCAATAAATCGGCAATCTTTCCCAGCATGCTGCCGCGTCTCGACCCGGAAGACTTCCCCAGCCTGGAGGGAATCTGGTGCGGCGGCGAGGCCATGGCCCCGGACGCCGCCGGCCGCTGGGCCCGTAAATTGAAAGTGGTCAATAGCTACGGACCCACCGAATGCACCATCTGCACCACGCGCTGGGTCGTTGAAGACAACGGTCGCGTGCCCTCGTTGGGACATCCCATCGACAACGTGACCCACTACGTGCTGGACAGCAAGATGCGCCTTACGCCGGTCGGTGTGCCGGGCGAACTCTTCATCGGCGGCATTTGCGTCAGCCGGGGTTACCTGAACCGTAGGGCCCTGACCGCCGAACGCTTCGTACCCGATCCCTTCAGCACGGAACCGGGTGCGCGCCTCTACCGTAGCGGTGACCTGGTGCGGCACCGCGGCATGGGCGACGTGGCCGAACTGGAGTTCCTGGGTCGCATGGACCATCAGGTCAAACTGCGCGGTTACCGCATCGAGTTGGGTGAGATCGAGAGCGACCTGGCCGAAATCGACAGCGTGGAACACGCCGTGGTAGTGCTGCGCGGCGATGCGCCCGGCGGCAGCGCCCTGGTCGCCTACGTGGTGCCCAAGGGAGAGGACGCGCCCGAGCCTGCCGAGCACGAGAAACAACTCCGCGAACAACTGCGCACCAACCTGCCGGATTACATGCTGCCCGGTTTCTTCGTCTTCCTGGACGCCTTCCCGCTCAATGCCAGCGGCAAGGTGGACCGTCGCGCCCTGCCCGCGCCCAAACGGGACATCGACAAGGCAAGTTTCGTTGCGCCCGCCACGGATACCGAACGGCAGATTGCTGAAATCTGGCAGGAAGTGCTGGAACTGGAAACCATCGGCGCCCAGGAGAACTTCTTCGAGATCGGCGGTCAATCACTGCTGTTGGTGCAACTGCACCAGCGTTTGGAAGAGGTGCTGGAGCGCAAGATCCCGCTGGTGAAACTGCTGGCCAATCCCACCGTCGCCGCCCAGGCCGAACTGCTGGCGCCCCAACCCAAACGCCCGGTCGAGGAAGATGTGGACAGCGGCGCCCTGCGTCGGGAAGCCGCTCAAAAGAAACGTAAACAACGCCGCAAACGCCGCGGCATGGACGATTGATCGAAGAGGACCCCATTGACAGACCAACACGTGGAACACGACACCGACGGCGAAGACCTGGACCAGATTGCCATTGTAGGCTTGAACGCCCGCTTCCCCCATTCGCCGGACGTGAACGCCTTTTGGGAGAACCTGCGCAACGGCGTGGAGATGACCGACGAACCCACCGAGAAAGACCTGGACCGCGCCGGCGTTTCCCAGGAAATGCGTAATCGGCCGGAATTCATCCGCGTGGGCGGCTTTATCGAGGATACGGCGTACTTTGACGCCAATTTCTTCGGCCTTACCCCGCGCGACGCGGCCATTCTGGATCCGCAGCATCGCTTCTTCCTGGAAATGTGTTGGCACGCGCTGGAACACGCCGGTTATGATCCCGAAACAGGCGGCAAGCGCCTGGGCCTGTTTGCCGGCTGCGGCAATAACTATTACATCAGGCATGTCTTCTCCGATCCCGATCTGGTGGAGGGCGTGGACCCCTTGCAGGTGAGCATCGGCAACTCCGTCGATCACCTGGCCCCGCGTGTCTCCTATATGCTGAACCTGCGCGGCCCCAGCGTTCCCGTGCAAACCGCCTGTTCCACCTCCCTTGTAGCCGTACATCTGGCCTGCCAAAGCCTGATCGCCTACGAGTCCGACATGGCCATGGCCGGCGGCGTCCGCCTTTCCATCCCGATCCGCGACGGCTATCTCTACGTGCCCGACAGCATCTTCTCGCCGGACGGCCACTGTCATGCCTTCGATCATCGCGCCCAGGGTTGTATTCCCGGCAACGGCGCGGGCGTGGTGGTTTTGAAACGCCTGGAAGACGCGATCGAGGACGGCGACCATATCCACGCGGTCATTCGCGCCTCGGCGGTCAACAACGACGGCTCCTTCAAGCTGGGTTACACCGCGCCTTCCGTGGAGGGCCAGCGCCGCGTGATCAAGGAAGCGCTCAGCATGGCCGCGCTGGAGGGCCGGGACATTTCCATGATCGAGGCCCACGGCACCGGCACCAGCCTGGGCGATCCCATCGAGTTCGACGCTCTCAACCAGGCCTTCGATACCGATGAACAAGGTTTCTGCGCCCTGGGTTCGGTGAAGAGCAACATGGGCCACACCGACGCCGCCGCGGGTATTGCCGGACTCATCAAGGCAGTGCTGTGCCTGGAACACAAGACCCTGGTCCCCAGCCTGAACTATGAACAGCCCAATCCGCAAATCGACCTGGAAAACAGCCCCTTCTACGTGAACACCGAAACCCGCACCTGGGAAAACGCACGCCGCTTTGCAGGCGTCAGCTCCTTCGGCATCGGCGGCACCAACGCGCATATCATCCTGGCCCAAGCGCCGGAACCCGAGGAACGCGCCCCTGACACGCGTCCCGTACTGCCGGCCACCATTTCGGCCAAAACCGAAAAGGCCCTTTTGCAGCGTTGCGACGATCTGGTCGCATGGCTGAACGCCAACCCGGACGCCGACCCCGCCGACGTCGCCTTTACCTTGAACGCCGGCCGGCAGGCCATGGCCTGGCGACGCGCCCTGGCCTTCACCGACACGGCAGACCTGACCGCAAAGCTCAGCCGGCGGGGCGAAAACTTTAAAGTGCCCGCGAGTCAACCCAAACTGGTCTTCCTCTTTCCCGGCCAGGGGACTGATTATGATGATTTGGGCGGGGAACTCTATCGCACGGAAACCACGTTCCGGGAAACGGTGGACACCTGCTGCGAGCTGTTGAAACCCCGGCTGGGCCTGAACCTGGCCGACCTGATGTACGGCGACGATCCGCGCCTGCGCGAACCGCAATTCTGGCAACCCGCCCTGTTCGTGACCAGTTACGCTATGGCCAAGACCTATATGAGCTGGGGTCTGTATCCCGAGTCCATGACCGGCCACAGCGTGGGTGAATACGTGGCCGCCGTGTTGTCCGGCATTTTCAGCCTGGAGGACGGCCTGCACCTGATTGCCGAACGCGGCAAGGGCACCGCTGCCTTGGAGGGCGGCGCCATGCTGGCCGTGGTTGCCGAGGAAGACAAGGTCACGCCGCATCTCGGCTCACAACTGTCCCTGGCCGCGAAGAACGGTCCCCAACTTTGCGTGGTTTCCGGCCCGAACGAACAGGTAGACGCCCTGGCCGAGAAACTGACCGCATCGGGCATTCGCACCAAACGCCTGACCGCCACGCACGCCTTCCACTCGGCCATGGTGGAACCGCTGATGCCCAAGCTGACCCAACTGGCGGAGGGTTTTCAACTGGATACGCCGCAAATCCCGCTGATTTCCAACGTCACCGGCAATTGGTTCAGCACCCAAGATGCGACTGATGCCGGTTACTGGGCGCGGCATCTGCGCGGTACGGTGCGTTTCAACGAGGGCCTGGAAACCCTGATGGACCGACCCGGCCGCGTCTTCCTCGAAGTGGGTCCGGGCAAGGTGCTGGGCAATCTGGCTCGCAACCACCCCGCCAACGCCGACGGTGTCTTCCCCTGCATTTCCCTGGGCAAGGAAACCGGGAACCGCGCCCTGATCGGCGCTCTGGCCGCGCTGTGGCGACACGGCATCGATATCGATTGGAAAGCCTGGTACAAGGACGAAGAACGCCGCCGCCTGGTGCTGCCGCTCTACCCCTTCGACCGTCATGTCCACTGGTTCAACGAGGAAAACGTTCGCAAGCAGAACGTCGCGGCAGCCGCACCGCAAGCAGCGGCACCTTCCGCTTCATTGGATGAACGCTGCGACCCCGCGCACTGGTATTACCTGCCTACCTGGCAATCCCGGCCGCTGATGCCGATGCCCGACACCGACAATCAGACCTGGCTGATCATCATGGACCGGAAGGGTCGCTTGGAACCCCTGGCCGAACTGCTGACCGGCCGCAACCAAACCGTGATTTGCGTGCGGCCCGGTGAATCCTATGAAGCCGGCGATCATTTCCAGGTCGACCCGGAGCAAACACGTCACCTGGGCAGGGTTGCCGAAGCAATGCGCGATCGCAATCAAACGCCTGAGCGCATCGTTTACGGCCCCTGCATGGACATCACCGGCAACGATCCCAAGCAGGTGCGCACCTATCTGAACCAAACCCTGGATCACCAGGTCCAACTGGTCCGTACCCTCAACCAGGTCTTCGGCGCCGAGCAACTTCTGGTTGTGGATGTGATCACCGCCGGTATGTACAGTGTGGCCGGTGAAACCACGACGAACCCCGTACAGGCCCTGTCGCTGGGTCCCGTAAGCACCGCCCCGCGTGAATATACCAACCAGCAATGGCGCTGCATCGACTTGCCCGTCACCCCCGCGCACGATGAAGCCCGTCGCCTGCTGCCGTTACTGACCGCCGATCACAACCATCCCCTGACCGCCCTGCGTGGCAACTTGCGCTTCATTCGCAACGTCGAGCAACTGCCGCCGCAAAGCGGGACTTTTGCTCAACCCTATCGCGAGGGCGGCGTCTATGTGCTGCTGAATTGCTGGCGCGAGATTGCCATGACCCTGGCCCAAACCCTGATCCTGGAAGCCGACGCTTCGCTGGTGTTGGTGGACCGCGCCTTCTTCCCCGCGACCGAGGAAGAGCGGGACGCCTGGCTGGCCGAACAGGGGTCCGAGGACACGATCAGTGAACGCATCGAGTGGGTGCGCGCCCTGCAAGACCTGGGCGCCGAACTGCGCATCGTCCAAGCCGACCCCGCCGACGTGGACGCCCTGCGAGCGACCCTACAACAAGCCGCGGAGGATTTGGGACCCGTTCACGTCGCATTTCTCTTCGATCATCCCGACAGCCTGGTGCTGATCGACGAACGCGGCCCCGGATTCCAGGCAACCGGCGCCGTCGCCTCGCTGGGCGAAGCCCTGGCCTTATGCGAATTGGACGACTGTTACGAACGCGCCGTCATCTTCGGCGAGCATCCGGCCCAAGGCGCGCTCGGCAAGGTTGAACACAGGGCCGTTTATGCCTTTTTGAGCGCCCTGGCCGAGGACAGCGCCGCGCAAGGCAAACCCGTGACCGTTATCGATTGGGGCACCCGCACCTGGCGACCCGTCGCGCGCAAGGGCCTGCCGCAAGCTGCATTGGATTACTTCACCGCCGAACGCGAACGCTTCGGCATGAGCCATGCCGAGTGTTTGGAAGCCCTGGCCAGAATTATGGATATGGGGCTGACTCGGACCATTGTCTCCACCAGGCCCTATCATGCTCTCCTGGAAGAACAAAACCTGCTTACCCTGGAAGTTCTGCAACAAAAAATCACCGAGGCAATCGCCGAAGCACCGGTTACCGGCAAACCTCGTCCCGAATTGGATGTTCCTTACGAGGAACCCGCCGACGATGTCCAGCGCACCCTGGTCAAGATTTGGCAATCCTTCTTCGGCTACAGCGAAATCGGCATCCACGACAACTTCTTCGACCTGGGCGGCCACTCGCTCATGGCCACCCGCGTCACCTCGCGCATTCGCGACGAACTGGGTGCGGAACTGAACCTGGACTCGCTGTTCGGTTCGCCCACCATCGCTCAACTGGCCGAACTGGTCCGCCAATACGAACAGAGAGACCCCGAACTGAAACTGCCGCCCATCGAGGCATCCGGCAAGACCGGCCCCGAACGGCTTTCCTTCGCCCAGCAGCGCTTGTGGTTCCTGGACCGCTTTGTGGAAGGCGACGCCTCACGCGCGGCCTACAATATCTTCGCGCCCAACGAGATCAACGGTGACCTGGATCCTCTGATACTGGAGCGGGCCCTGGGAGAGGTGGTACGCCGTCAAGGTTCCCTGCGCACCACGTTCACACTGCTGGACGACGAACCCGTTCAGCTGATCGCTCCTTACCGGTCGTTCCAACTTCCGGTGATCGACCTGCGCCATATGTCGCCCGACGACAGGGAACGAGCCGCCCACGAAATCATCGAACAACAGGTCTCCACGCCCTTCGATTTGGAAAAAGGCCCCCTCTACCGGTTCCTCCTGGTCCTGCTCAGAGAGAACCACTTCCACTTCCACTTCACCCTGCAACATACCATCGGCGACGGTTGGTCCATGGGTTCACTGATCGGTGAGATGACCGGCATTTACCGCGCCTTCAGCCAGGGCCGGCCGTCACCCCTACCGCCTCTGCCGGTTCAGTATATCGACTATACCCTGTGGCAGCGCTCCTGGGAGCACGGGCCCTACATGCATCGGCACCTGGATTACTGGAAGAAACAATTGGAAGGCGCGCCGGCCATGTTGCAACTGCCCGCCGACGCACCGCGTACCGGCACGCCCAGCTTTGAAGGGGCGCGTTACCAGTTCCGTATCAGCCCCGAGATAACCCGCAAGCTGGAAGGCCTGGTCAAAGTAAGCGGCGCAACCATGTTCATGGTGCTGGAAAGCGTGATGACCGCCCTCTTCCGCATCTACAGCGGACAGGACGACATCGTTTTGGGCTCGCCGATTGCCAACCGCAATTACCGCGAGACCGAACCCCTGATCGGCTTTTTCGTCAACACGCTGGTGCTGCGCAGCCAATTGCACGGCAACATGACGGTAATGGAACATTTGGACCGCACGCGCCGTACGGCCCTGGACGGCTTTGCGCACCAGGACGTACCTTTCGAATACATTGTGGAACGGATCCAACCCGAGCGTAACCTTACTCAAAGCCCGCTTTTCCAGGTCATGTTCGCCTTGCAAAACACACCCGCCCAGGCGGAAGTCACGCCCGAATTGATCATCCGGCCGCTGACCTCCGACACGGTTGCCTCTATCTTCGACATGACCTGGAACTTCCACGAATTGGGCCCGGAAGGTCTCCTGTGCCAGATCGACTACAACGTGGAGCTCTATACTGAGGCCACCCTGGCTCGTCTATGCAGGCACTACGTGCTGATGGCGGACGCCATGGGCAGTAACCCGGAAAAAACGCTGGACAGCTTCGACCTGCTGACCGGGGAGGAGCGAACGCGGGTTCTGGATCTGTGGAACCGGACGGAAGTGCCCATATGGCCCGAGGCGGCGCACCTCCGCGTCGGTATGAAGGCGGCGGAACGCCCTGAACATATCGCCGTGGTGGTCGAGGATGCCGAGGGCGGCGTGACGGAACTGACCTATCACCGGCTGTGGACCGATACCTGCCGGATCGCTGCCGTGCTGCGCGCGCGGGGCATCGGCCCCGAGGACCGCGTCGCCCTGTGGGCCGAGCGTACGCCCGACCTGCTTCCCGCCCTCCTGGGCATTATGAGCGCGGGCGCCGCCTACCTGCCGCTGGACCCGGGCCTGCCGGCGGAGCGCCTGGCCTACATCCTGCAAGACAGCGGCACGAAACTGCTGCTGACCCCGGGCAGAGAACCGCAATCGTTCCCGGAGACGAACATACCGCGAATGGACACGGGCAGCATCCCGGCCGAGGAACCCGGCTTGGAACCGGGCCCGGTGAACATGACGGGCGCCGCCTATGTGATCTACACCTCCGGCACCACGGGTAAACCCAAGGGCACCGTGCTGCACCACATCGGCTTGAGCAACCTGGTCGCTGATATAATCCGCCTCTACCGCATGGACAAGGAAAGCCGGGTCCTCCAATTTATGGCCGCGGGCTTCGATGTATCGCTTTTGGAATTCTTCACGCCCTTATGTGTGGGCGGAACCCTGGTCCTGGCTCCTCGCGAGAGCATGATGCCCGGCGCCGGTCTGGCCGGTCTGATCGAACGCCGAGAGATAAACTGCGCCACCATTCCGCCCAGTGCTCTGATCGCGGAAGACGCGCCCTTGGATGTGAAAACCCTGGCCGTAATCGGGGAAGCCTGCCCGCCGGAACTGGCCGCCCGACGCGGACCCGAAACCTATTTCCTCAATACCTATGGTCCCACCGAAACCACCATTACCAGCACCGCCGCCGTCTGCACCGGCGCCGAGCGAACGCCTCCCATCGGCAACCCCCTGGCCAATAACCTGACCTACGTGGTCAGTCCCGCCTTCCGACCCGTTCCGGTCGGTGTTCCGGGCGAACTGGTGATCGGCGGCATCGGCTTGGCCCGAGGTTACCTGAATCGACCCGCGCTCACGGCCGAGCGGTTCGTGCCCAATCCTTTTACCGATCGACCCGGCGATCGACTCTACCGCACCGGAGACCTGGTTTGCCATCGCGGTGACGAAACCTGCGTGATGGAATACATCGGCCGCATCGACCACCAGGTCAAGCTGCGGGGTTTTCGCATCGAACTGGCCGAAATCGAGGTCAGCCTCGCCGCGCTTCCCAACGTGGCGCGAGCCCTGGTGATGGTCCGCGAGGATATCCCCGGCGACCCCCGACTGACGGCCTACCTGATCGCCCAAGACGAAGAGCCGCAAGCGGACGATATGCGAAACGCCCTGGCCGCTCACCTCCCTAATTACATGATCCCCAACGAGTTCGTGATCATGGAAAGCTTCCCGCTCAACCCCAACGGCAAGATCGATCGCAAGGCCCTCCCCGCCCCCGACCGCACACGCGGCAGCGATAACTACGTGGCCCCTGAAACACCCACCCAACAGCAACTCGCCGCAATGTGGATGAATGTGCTGGGCCTGGAAAAGGTCGGTCTCCAGGACAACTTCTTCGCCCTGGGCGGCCACTCCCTGCTGGCCACCAAACTGGTCTCCAGAATCAACGACAAGTTCGAAATAGAGCTGGACCTACGCAAGCTGTTCACCCTGAGAAACCTGGAAGACCTGGCCGACCACCTGGACGACATCTTAACGGCAGCCGACCTGCAAAACCTGGAAATAGACGACGAAGAAGACCGCGAAGAGATGGAGATTTGAGAGGAATTCACTACCGGAAAACCAAACGTAACGTGAACAAGCGCACCCGTGGGAAGATATGCCGCGGGGACATTCAAAGTTGAAGTATCGAGAGCGTGCTTAACGGCATGGGGTGTGTTTGTTCGCGACGGAGTAACC
>JAAUYB010074936.1_pt1 | contig 20321 bp, 14 predicted proteins | sample 7278071 | NCBI WGS metagenome assembly JAAUYB01 (sample SAMN14350121, study PRJNA611818) | marine sediment metagenome | isolation source: surface marine sediment (1.8m) | place: French Polynesia: Moorea | collected 2018-08 | reverse complement strand
GAGTATGATCGTACAAGTTCCCAGATTATCATCCGGGTTGTCGCCCAGCTGCCTAGCTGTGCCTGCTGGACCCGGGCCTTCTCCATTGACCAACACGCCACATCATACACGCCCGGGATGCTGCTGAGGCTGCGGCCCCGTTTTCCCGGCGCGTTTCCTATTTGGAGGATAATCAAAATGAAAAAATGGATACCGCCCCTGATTCTCGCCCTTGCAATCTCCGCTATGGCTAGCGATAAAGTTCCCGCCGGCTTCGACGTATTCCAAACCCTGGGCGGCGGCGCCACCGCTGTCGACTTTGCCGATGAGCCCATTCCCGCCGGTTTCTTCTGCGATGAATCACCCGCATTCAAGAGCAAGATCAAGTTCGAGGGCGTCCCCCTGGCCACTGAGCCCGCGGGCCTCTTGGGTTCCGCCGACACCATCATCGAGCGTATGGACGACGCTGTTTTCAAAGACGGTCAAGCAGTAGCTCGCATGCGCATTCGCGCCATTCACCTGGAATCCCGTTATGCCCTGGATACCGCCTGCGGCCAATGGCAGGTACGCGCGGGTCTGGTTAACGATCAGCCCGTGACGGAAATGCGCTACAAGCAGGTCGATGAAGTAAACGGAAATTTCTTTGCCGACCTGGTGCTGAATATCCGCCTCACCTTCACCAACACTGAAACCAATGAAACGCGTCAGTTGGACCGGTTGATCCACTTCACCGAATTCAACAGTGTGCCTTATCACCTCGCTCCCGCCCGCGGCCCGGTACTGCGCAGTCACCGTGCCATGGGTAAAAAAGGCGGCTCCCAGTTGAGCCAGGTGGTTCCCCGCGTCATGGTAGACACCGATGCAGACGGTATCGCCGATGATCTGTTGGGTCTGGTTGCCACCACGACTACCGGCACCAAGGTCGACGATGTGGCCGTATACCCCGGTTGGGTATGCCCGCCCGGTGTTTATCCCCCGGACCCCCGCTGCATTCTGTGGCGCCTGGTTCACGAAGATCGCGACCACGTTCACATGGTCCTGCCGCCTTGCGATCCCGATGTCATCATCTGGACGGAGCAGACAGCACCCATTGGGAACGTAATTGAACAGGAAGCCACCCTCGACGTCGGCTGGTGCCTGTATAACGGTCCAGTGTTGAATGACCAGGTGGTATCCCAGTTGCGCAACCTGGAGGCACGTGGTCTCCTGGACATAAGCGCCGAGGAGTTGATCGAGGAAATCATCGCCAAAGCTCAACGCTAAGTTCTATTAAATTTAAGTTTCCATAATGATTCGGGAACACCGGCAACCGTAGCAGGGAGTCGGGTTCCCGAATCATTCTTTTTTTGAATCTAGGGATCTCGAGGCATCAACAAGTCAGGCAGATCCTTCATGGCCTCACCGAAAAAGGCGTCCTCCCCCAAGCCTCGATGGGTGACCAGGGCCCCCTGAACGGCAATGACTCCCCGACGTGCTTTGACCGCCGCCGTTTCAGGATCATAGCCTGATTTCTCTAAAAAGTCGGCCAGGCAGTCTTTTAGCTTCTCCAGGCTGCCCTTCACGCTTTCTGCAAATATTTCGCGAGCGCTTCCCAGGGTAAACACTTCCAAGAGGCAGGAAGCATTACCCTCCATATAAAAGTCGATCAGGTTTTGAGCAAACGCTTCCAACGACTCCCGCGACGCTTCGGCCTGTTGCATCGGCTGAATCACCTGCTCCTGGAACTGAAGGTGAACGGTATCCAACACGGCGCGGGCCATATCTTGTTTCCCCTTGGGGAAGTAGTGATAGAGACTGGCCTTGACCAAACCGGTAGCTTCTGAGAGCCGGGAAAGGGTCGCGCCGTCATATCCCCATCGCCGAAACGTGGCGATCAGCTTGGTAATGACTTCATCTTTTTGCATCAGGGGCGGCGGCATAGGGCCCTCCATCTAAGGGAAGCGGGCGTTTGAAAGTATTCCCTCGGAACAAGTTATACAAAAAAACAAAAAAAAGTGCAACCAAATACCGAACGATCGGTATAATCATTTTGTGAATTAGACCGATCGTTCGGTACAATTAAGCAGGAGCATGTCATGAAGCTATACAATCTCGACCTTTCCGGTAACAGTTACAAGGTTCGCCTTTTCCTTTCCCTCTTAGGTCAGGACTGCCGAATCCAAGACGTAGACGTGATGGGCGGCGAGCACAAACAACCCGCCTTTTTGAAACTCAATCCCAAAGGTCAGGTCCCCGTCTTGGAAGACGCCGGCATGGTGCTCTCCGATTCCCAAGCCATTCTGGTCTACCTGGCTCGTCGTTACGCCGACGAGTCCTGGTATCCCGACGACGCGGTCGCTCAGGCCCAAATCCAGTTCTGGTTGTCTACCGCCGCCAACGAGATTGCCCGGGGTCCCGCCGATGCACGCCTGGTGAAACTATTCGGCGCCGGTCTGAACTTTGAAGCTGCCGCTGCCAGGGCAGCCAAAATTCTGGACCTGATGAACGAGCACCTGGAAGATCGCGAATGGCTGGTAGGTGACCAAATCACCATTGCCGACATCGCGGTATTTCCCTACGTCGCCCTGGCTCCTGACGGCGAGATTTCCCTGGCCGCCTACCCGGCGATTCAAGCCTGGATGGACCGAATCAAGCAACTGCCCGGTTTTGTGGGCATGCCCGGCATTTCCTTGGAAGCTGCCGTCTGAAACAAGTAACGGCAACCGGGGAGCGGCCTACCGGCTCCCCGTTCTCAGTTTGGAGGGTGATCATGTTTGAAAATGCATTTCACGAGGGCGAGCAGGCCGTACAGGCCCGCTACGGGTTACGCGACAAAATGGCGGTAATCGGTCAGCGCGTCATGCGACCGTTTATGCCGGAACAACACCGGGAGTTCTTTGCGTTGCTGCCGCTTGTTTTTCTGGGAAGCCGGGACCCGAAAGGACGGCCCTGGGCATCGGTGATGTTCGGTGAACCGGGCTTTGTATCGACGCCTGACAACACGACCATCACCATCGCCGGCGCCCCAATTGTCGGCGACCCGTTAGCTGAGAACCTGAACGAGGGCGCCTATTTGGGTTTGCTGGGTTTGCAATTCGAAACCCGTCGGCGTAATCGCGCCAACGGACGCCTGGTGCGCTTGGATGAGAAGGAGTTGACCATTCATGTGGACATGTCCTTCGGCAACTGCCCTAAATACATCCAGGTACGCGAAGGCGAGCCGGTTGCGGCCTCCGCAGAGGTCGGCAAGGCCTACCGAACGGAACACCTGGACGAAACCATGCAAACCGTTATCAAAACCTCGGATACGTTTTTCATTGCCAGTGCTACGGCATCCACGCAAGGGCCGGAGGATATCAAACAGGAGGCATACGGGGTGGACGTTTCCCACCGGGGCGGACCGACAGGTTTTACGCGAATATTGGATGATCGCCGCTTTGTCTATCCGGATTACAGCGGGAACTTCTTCTTCAACACCCTGGGCAACCTGACGAGTGATCCGCGCTCCGGTTACCTGTTCCTGGACTTCGCCACGGGCAACGTGCTGCAACTGACGGGGCGTACCGAGATCGTCTACGAACCCACCGAGGAGATTCCCTTCGACAAAGGCGCTCAGCGCATGTTGGCATTCACCCTGGAAGAGGCGCTGTTCATTCCCAATGCGATCCCGATGACCTGGAGCGCTCCGCAATTCTCACCCCACCTGCCGAAATAGAGACCCGAGCCGGTCAATCCCGATAGGCGGTGTATTTGTCGGCTCGACCTTTTGCCTTTTCTGCCGGGTATTTTTCCGCGTTTTTGATCAGCTTTTTTCGGGCGGCTTCCACCGGGTCGATGTTCAATTTATCGGCCAGGTTGGTGAGGAGGATCATGACGTCGCCGATTTCTTCTTCCAGGTGGGCCCGCGTGGCTTCGTCCGGGCCGTGGGAGGCTTCCTCGGTCTTCCATTGGAAGATTTCCAGCAGTTCGGCGCATTCTACCGTCAGCGCCATGGCCAGGTTCTTGGGGCTGTGATAGCGGTCCCAGTCGCGTTCCCGGTTGAATGCTCGGACGGCTCGGCGTAGGTCTTCCATCTGGTGTCCTTACCTCCACTCGATTTCGAAGCAGTTGTGGATCTTTGGGTTGCGGGCGTAGTCCGGCGGAATGGTTTCCACGGTGATATCCCGAATGATCAGGCCTTTTGCTTCCAGGGCCTCGCGCTCCAGCTTGAAGCGCCGGTAGTTGTTGGAGAAGATCAGCAGGCCGTCTTTTGACAACAGGCGGGCCGTCGCCTCGATCATGAAGACCTGGTCGCGTTGGACGTCGAAGCTACCGTGGAATTTCTTGGAGTTGGAGAAGGTGGGCGGGTCCAGAAAAATCAGGTCGTAGGTTGCCCTGCATTGTTTCAGCCAGCTCATGGCTTCGTCGCGCAGGAACATGTGATTGGGGCCCCGGCTAAATCCGTTGATTGCCATATTGCGTCCGGCCCAGTCCAGGTAGCCGGCCGATAAATCCAGGGTCGTTGTGGTCACGGCGCCGCCCGCGGCCGCCGCGACCGTGGCCGAGCCCGTGTAGGCGAACAGGTTCAGGAAGCGTTTACCCTCGGCCAGATCCCGGATGCGCCGACGGATGGGACGGTGATCACAGAACAGGCCCACGTCCAGGTAGTCCCATGGATTGACCAGGAAGGTCATGTCCGACTCCCGGATCTCCAGGAATTCATTGCGGCGTTCCAGTCGCTCGTAACGCTCACCCTTTTTTTGGCGCCTGCGTTGTTTCAGCACTACGTCGCCCGAGGGTACGTTCAGGGCGCCGGGAATCGCGAGCAACACCTCGTGCAGGCGGCGTTCGGCCTTGTCCGGGTCGATGCCGGAAGGCGCCGCGTATTCGTAGACCACCACCATGGAGCCCACACGGTCCACCGCGACGTTGTATTCGGGCATGTCGGCGTCGTAGAGGCGGTAAGCCTGAATGTTTTCCTTGTCGATCCATTTGCGCAGGCCTTTGAGGTTTTTGCGCAGCCGGTTGGCGAACATGATGCCGCCCTCGGTCAGGGTCACCTCTCCGCCGGCGGCCTGCCGTTTGACGAACCATTCTTCGCTGACATCGAAATGCAGCAAATCGCAGGCGATGGCGCCGTTATAGAGCTTGTTGCGCTTGCGGGCGCGCAGACCCATCTGTTTGCCCAGGTTGGGGTTACCCGTGAATACAGCTGCCTTCCAGCCTTGGAAGCAGGTGGTCAGCGTGGTTCCCAGGCGCACGTAGAGCGCGGGTAGTTCCGGCATATCGCCCAGGCGTTCGCCGTAGGGCGGGTTGACTACTACCAGACCCGATTGCCAACCTCGGGTGTTAGCCGGTTTCCATTGGGACAGTTCGCGGTTGCCGGTTTGGATCTTACCGGCAAGCCCGGCGCGGCGAATATTGTTTTCGGCGCGTTGCAACAGGGTCCGGTCGTGATCGAAACCGGAGACTGACGCTCGGACATTTACGAGACCCGCCTCACGTCGCTCGGTCGCCTCGTTTTTGAGTTGTGACCACAGGCCTGTGTCGAACTGTTTCCAGCCGAAGATGCCGTAGTACTTGCGTTGCAGGCCCGGTGCGATATCCGCGGCCATCATGAATCCTTCCACCAGGAAGGTGCCGGAGCCGCACATGGGGTCTACCAGGCTTCCGCCCGTCTCGGCAATTTGGGGCCAGCCCGCGCGAATGAGAATGGCAGCGGCCAGGTTCTCCTTCAACGGCGCCGCGCCGGCCTTGCGTCGGTAGCCGCGTTGGTGCAAGGGCGCGCCGCTGAAGTCCAGGGAGAGAACGGCTTTCTCGCGTTGGACAACCAGGTTCAGTTGCAGGTCCGGTTTTTCGCGATCTACATTGGGTCGCGCGCCGGTTTGCTCGCGGAAGGTATCGACCACCGCATCTTTCACCTTCAGGGCGGCATACTTGGAGTGTTTGATCCTGGAGCCGCCGCTGACGGTTGCGTCCACGGCAAAACTCTGATTGAGATCGAAATGCGCGCACCAGTCGATCTTTCGGGTTTCCCGGTAGAGCGTGTCGGTGTCCGGGGCCTCGAACTCAGCCAGGGGATGAAGAATGCGTCCGGCGAGCCTGGTCCATAAAAGAACCCGGTAGACGCCGGGCCAATCGGCCTCGAAATGAACGCCGGCAAGAGCTTGTTTGGCGCGGCGAATGTCCAACTCGTTCAGTTCGGCAACGAGCAGTTCTTCAAGACCCTTGGAGCAAGTGGCAAAAAACCTGGGCATGAGCGGGTTGTCCGGAAATGAAAATAGGGAATAAGGAAGGAGGTTTTCCTTATTCCCTATCAGTTTAACGGATAAGAGCCGGCGAGCCTACACCCGCCGGTCTCCGAGTCAGAACTTTTTGGTTACCTCGAAGGTGAGGAAACGCGGAACGATGGGTAAGCCGATCAGTTCGGTTTCTTCTTCGTCGAAGAGGTTCAGCGCGCTCAGCTTGAAGGTAGTTTGCTGGTCTTCCCAAGTGTAGCCGGCGCTGAAATCGACGATGGTATAGGCGCCCACGGTGCCGATCCAACGGCCGGAAGCATAGAGGAACTCGTCTACGTAGCGACCGGCGAAGGAGAGAAAGGTGTTTTCGACACCGATATTGCGGAAGTTCAACGAGCCCTTGATCTTGTCCTCGGGCGTGTTGAACGGCAAATCGGGGATGGGCGTGGGGTTGGTGAAGGAATCCAATTCCTGTTTACCATAGCTCAGGTTCATGTGGAAGTTATCACCGGCGTAATAATCCACGCCGATATCGAAACCGCTGACTTCCGCTTTCCCGTAGTTGAGGTAGGTCAGCACCAAAGGCCAGCCGGGGAAGGGCAGGCCGCCCAGATCCTCGGGACCGTAGCGACCGTCGTTCCGAACGGCAACGGTGCCCGCCGAAATGAAGGCAATCGTTTGCAGTGCCGAGATGAAGTTCTCGTACTCGGAATCGTAGTAGACCGCATCGATGACCAGGTTCCCGTTGAACACGCCGCGATAACCGACCTCGAAAGTATCGACGATCTCGGGCGTCAGGCCGGGAAAGACGGTCTGCTCACCGGTCTGGATATTGGTCACGGTCCAGCCCACGGGGTTGCCCAGGGCCACGTTGACATTGCCTAAAGCCGGTTGGCGAGCGAAGTAGAGGTGGTTCTCCAAGATGGAGGGATCGCGGTGTGCGCGGTTGTAGTTGAAGCGGTAGTTGTGGCTGCCCTCGGTGTAGGTCACGGAGAACTTGGGGCTGGTTTCAGAGTCGTATTCGTTGGAGTCGTCGTAACGAACGGCGCCGGTCAAGCGCAGTTTCTCTTCCATCCAGCGAGTGTCGATCTGCAGGTAGACCCCGGTTTCCTCGCGGGTGATTTTGTCATGCCAGGAAAGGTCACCGCCGTCATTCAGGAAGGTTCCGTCGGAGTCGGGCGTGAATTCGCGATAGCTGATGCCTCCGATCAGTTCCACGTTGCCCCAGGTCTGGTTGGCCTGGAACTCCAGATCGATGAGGCCGGAGTCGTCGAAAATACCGGCAATGGTGGGATCTTTACTGGAGATTTCAACGGGAATGCCGGCGCCCAGGGCGGCAGCCGCATTTTGGATACCGTAGGTGTCGCCCGCCACGTTTTCGGTCTGGGTGGCCTGGAAATACCAGTTCGGGTGGGTAATCTCAAAGGAAAGGGTTTCTACTTCCCAGTTTTCCAAGCGGTTGCGGCCCAGGTTGGTGGTGCCGAAGCCGTCATTGCTGGAGAAGCCGTAACCCAGGTTCACCTGGTAGTCGCCGGACCTGTAGTAACCGAAAACTTCCCACTTGGTGGAGTTGACCTCGAAATCGGCCAGGTCCGACTCGGCCCAGGCGGTGCCGTTGGCCAGAGCCTCAGCCAACTGTTCAGGGGTGCTGGTGGACTGGTTGGAACCGTCGGCGAAGTAGAAGTTTTGGCTGTCGAAGTCATCGGCGTTCAGGTACTCGCCGGTGACCTTCCAGCCCCAGTTCCCGCTGGAGGAAATGCCGGCGTGGCGCAGTTGGGTGTTGAACAAAGACTGCTCGCCGCCTTTCAGCAATACGGCGGTGCCTTTTTCGTCCCAGGGGGTTTTGGTAATGACGTTGAATACGCCGGAACTGGCGTTGGAACCGTACAGTGCGGATGCGGGACCCAGCACGACCTCGACCGCTTTGATGTCCAATGAGGACGTGGTGGACAGGTTGCCTTGAGGAATACTGGCGCCCGGCAGTGTTTCCAGCCTACCGTTTTTGGTGGTCAGCATGCGGGACTGGTAGCTGGTGGCAAAACCGCGTGCATTGATCCGCTGCAGGGTGATCCCGCCGTTGGAGTAGTCGACCCCTTTCAGCTGGGCGGCAGCGGCGGAAAACGTGGTCGCCGCGGATTCACTGAGTGCGGCTTCCCGAATGGTTTCAATGGTCGAGGGAGCTTCAAGTTTCTTCTCGGCCTTACGAGAGGCCGAGACAACCATTTCTACCTCGATGCTACTATCTTCTTTCTCTTCGCTCTCTTCGTCCTGTGCGAGGACCGGAGCGACCATCAGTCCAAACAGGACCATCCATAGCGCGGCCGTTTTGGCTCGGCTGGGGAACATGGAAACACCTCCTGGGTTTCTTCAAAACCTGTTTCAGGATCAGGTACGATGTATCCATGCCATCGATGCCCGTCACGGCTACGAGCATCGCGGGACCGACTCCAATCGAGACCGGATAGTTGCCGGAGCTAAGAGTAAGGTTGGACAACCGCGATGCGTCCTGATCCATGTTGTCCTATAGTCTGCGCTAAACTGAATGAAATCTCAATCTAAAAAGCAATTGAATTGCAAAAAAACCGAACAAGCCTTCTGTTATTGGCTGATATCGGTTCTATTCAAGGCTTTATGCAGCTACTTTCCGGCTTCTTCAAGACGGCCCGTTGTCCACGGGCGGCGCTTCGGGCCGGCGGTAAAAAGAAACGCTCTTGGGAGGATTGTCCAGGACGGCGCCGCTCAGCGCATCGGTTCGGTTTCTTCCAGGTCCCAGTTCAGCTCCCACCGGTCCAGAACCTCGGCCAGGGGGAGGAAGTCACGGCCGGTGACATAACTATCGAAAAACGGGCGGAAGTCGGCGCCGGTGAGGTCTTCGGCCAGGATTGCCAGATCGGTGTTGTCGTAGGCGTTGCCGTGATTGAGGGCCAGTTCGCGAACCAGGTCATCCAGACAGGAGCCCTCGCGCCGTAATTGCAGGTCCAGGCAATAAACGGTCAGAAATCCGCCGTCGGCCAGGAAGGCGCGACACCCGGACCCGCCCATGCCGGCCTCCCGAGGGGAAACGCGACCCGCCTTATCCGTTCGCAGGTAGGTGCCGATATGGGCGGCCATCATGTCGCGCGCCTCTTCCGCTCTGGCGCCGTCCGCGGTTTGCGCCATCCAGGCGTAATAGCGGGCCAGTCCCTCGCGAAACCAACGGGTGCGGTAGGGTTCTTTTTCCGATCGGGGATCCGGAATGAAGATGTTGGCGGTCAGGACCCAGGTTTCCCGGGTGAAGCGTTCCGAAGCGTCGGCCGGGTGGTCCAGTTCCTCAAACAGTTGCACCACTCTGGCGAAGGTGGCGACGGCAAGTTGCACCAACTCCGCGGGGGTTTCTTCGGTCAGATCGGCCTGAGGCGCGGCAAGCAAGCCGCTCATGGGCGCCACTACCAGAAGTAAGCTCATCCATTGGTGATTGGGAAACATGGCGTACCTTCACGGGAGAAATTCCGCAACGCGGTACTCGTTGAAAAGCATGGAGCATGCCGGCTTTTCGCTTCCCGGTAGAGGTCCTGGTTTACAAGGGTTTAGATAGGCGTCACCTTCTATTGCCGTCCTGGAATATGATCATTTTCGCCAACAGTTGGTAAAAACCGCTATTCGCCGGTGCGACTACCGGTGAACCAAAGCTTCATGCCCTCGTGGGTGGCCGTGAAGCCCAGTTTCTCGTAGAAACGTTTTGCTTCCTGACGGGTTTTATCGGTCGTCAATTGAATCATGCGGCAACCGCGTTCGCGGGCCCGTTCCACGGCGTGTTCGATCAGCCTGGCTCCCAGACCTTCGCCGCGCATAGACGAATCCACGCGCACGGCTTCTACCAGGGCGCGCCAACCGCCGCGATAGGTGAGGTTGGGTAGAAAGGACAGTTGGAAGGTACCCACCACCCGGCCGTCGCAATCGGCAACCATCAGTTCCTGGTTGGGATCGGTATCGATGGCGGTAAAGGCATCTCGATAACAAGCGGGCAACGGGATTTCGAATTGCTCCCGTTTCGCTCCCAGTTCGTCATCGGCCAGAAGTCGGATGATGCCGGTGAGGTCTTCGTTGGTTGCCCGGCGAATGGAAATAGTGCTCAAGCCTGCCCTCCGGAACTCAAATGCGGGCATCTTAGCACAAACTAGGGACGAACCAACTGGAAGCTATACTGGTTATAGAACTCGAACTCGCCCTCCTCCTCGGCGGCCTCGATGACCAGACTGTAGGTTCCGGGCGCCTTACCCGGCAGGTAGACGGTAATTTCCAGTACCTCGCGTTTGCCCTCGATGGAACGCGACCAGTGCGACTTACCCTTCTCGTCTACAATGCGCGCCTGGTAGCGCGTGTATTCCAGGCCGGGTTCGATGGGTTGGGAGAGGGTATCGCCGGAGCGCACCTTGACCAGGTCATCTTCGCCGCGCGCCGCTTCCAGGGTGAACACCGCCGAGGCAATCTCCGCGTCGGGCGTTACAGCTACCCGGTTCGGGGGTTGAAACACCATAAACAGCAGGGCCGCCGCCAGCAACACGGAAGTAATCCGCATGCCGCGCGCGCTCAAGAGGCGGGCAAGAAAGGTCATTTTGACCACTTGAGCCGCATTCTTGACGGCTTCCTTCTTCAGGCCCTCGCGAAAAGACTGGGCCAGTTCCAAGGCGTCCATGCATTCGTTGCATGTAATAAAGTGATCTTCGAACAGCGCACGTTCTTCACGGGACAGTTTGTCCATGACGTAGCGGTCGATGATATGTTTTTCCGTAATGTAATCATGTGTGACCATGACAAAAACCCCAGGCAAAGATTGGTTGGTTGACCCATGAATAGCCATAAAGCTGAGATATATTATGGCAGTGATACAACTGAATCACATGCCCCCCTGCTTTCTGGGTGTTGCCCACCGGCACATTATCTCACCGAATGTGGGATTTTTAACAGGGCAAGTATTCATAGCGGAGGAAGCAATCATGGACAATACCCGCCTGTTCCCCGCGAGCCGATCTCATGACCCCTTCATGAGCGGAAAACGCGTCTTGCCGCTTTCCATTTCGGGGATGGGGAATTGCAGCCGGGCCGTCACGCCTTTGCCCGGACCCGGGCTCTCCACCGCGATGGAGCCCTCCATTTCCTTCATGGCGTTGGCGCAGAAATGCAGGCCGAATCCCTTGTGGTGTTGCTTGGTGGTGAAGCCGTGCACGAACACCTGGCCCAGGCTTTCCCTATCGATGCCTATGCCGTTGTCGGTCATGCATATTTCCACCATATCCTTCTCTTTGCGGGTGGTGATGCGAATGATGCCCGGCTCGCCCCGCGCCTCGATGCCCTCGACGGCGTTGGTCAGCAGAAAGATGATGATGCGGTTGAAGCGGGTTCGCTCCACCTTGACCATGGGCACCGGCATCAGTTCCTCGATGACATCCACCGGCTTTTCGCGGAACAGGTAGGCCTCCATTTCCAGGGCGTGGCGAATGAGCTCGGGCAGGTCCACTATTTCCAAGGCCCAGCCCCGAGTCATGGTGTATTCCTGCTGTTCGCGCAGAATGGCCACGATGTCTTGCAGGTGGTCTTCCAGCTTATCGCTTTCCTCGGTGACCTGCTCACAGCGCCGCGACACGTCGTTCATGATACGTTCCAGACCCTCGACCATTTGACCGCCGCGTTTGGGATGACCCAGGACCTCGCCCAGGGCGTCCTCGTGCTGCCGCAACAACACCAGCAGTCTTTCGAAGAAGTTGCGCCACTGGTCGCCGGAAATGACCTCGCGAACCACGTGCACCGAGATCTTGACGCTGTTGATGATATTGCCCACGTTGTGCAGCACGTCGGTAGCGATTTCGGCCATGCCGGCCATCTTGGCAGCCTCCATCAGCTTACGCCGGGTTCCGAACAGGGCCTCCGTGCGACTGCGTACCTTGCGCTCCAAGCTGATCGTATAGACCATGAACAAACCGATGGGCATGAGGATATACAGGGCGTAGGCCCACCAGGTACGCCACGGCGGCGTACTGACAGCGATTTGAATGGTGGCTTCCTCCTGGTTCCACTCGCCGTCCAGAGTCGCGGCGGAAGCCCGAAAGACATACTGATCGGGGTCCAGATTGGTATAGGTAATGCGCCGGTGCAAGGCGCTGGTTTCGATCCAATCCTCATCGAACCCTTCCAGTTTGTAGCGGTAGCGGTTCTGCTTGGGCGCCGTGAAATCGAGCGCGGCCACTTCCAGGGAGAACACCCGGTCCCGATAGGAAAACTTCAGTTCGTCAGTATAAGCCAGGGCGCGTTCCAATTGGAATCGCGGACCGTTTTGCCGTGGATTGACCACCTCGTTGGCAATCATGAGACGGGTCAGCACCGTGCGAGGCGGCTTGCCGATCACGTTCAATTTATCGGGGGAAAACATATTGAGGCCCTTTTTTCCGCCGAAATACAAGCGCCCCTTCTCATCCAGACAGGACGCGCCGGCGGAAAACACCCAATCCTGGATGCCGTCCCGGGGCGTGAAGATGCGCATGTGACCACTGTGAGGTTTCAGTCGAACCAGGCCCCGGTTGGTGCCCAGCCAGATGTTGCCGCGCGTGTCCGATTCGACGGCGTAAACCACGTTTCCGGGCAGGCCGTTTTCTTCCAACCAGGTGCGTGATTGGGGCAAGTCCGAGGTTATGGTCGCCCCGTCCCATTTGATCAGGCCGCCGTTGGTGCCCGCCCACAGGTCGCCGTTCGATGCCGTGTGCAGGTCCCAAACGGTGTCATTGATCAGGGTGCCTCGCTCGCGAGTGAAGTGACTGAAGCGCTTCTTGCGCTCGTCATAACGGCTGAGTCCCCCTCCCCAAGTGCCCGCCCACAAGACGCCCGTACCGTCTACGGCCATGGCGGATACAAAAGCCTCGTTCAGGGTATCCTCGCCGGGACCGGCTTTGAACTGAACAAATCGGCCGGTGTCCGCGTCTTCCAGACGAGTGAGTCCTTTGAAGGTACCCACCCAAATCCGGCCGGACGGGTCTTCGGTGATTGAGCTGACGCGATTGTGTAACAGGTCGTTCGGCCCGTCGCCGGCGCGAAATGCGCGAAACCGGCCCGACATCCCCTGCATCATATTCAGTCCGCCCGCGACCGTGCCCACCCATAAGCGATCCCTACTGTCCACCTTCAGGGCGGTGACGGACTCGTCGCTCAGACCGCCTGACTCATCGGGGCGGAACCTCAGGGCCTTCAGATTCCCCTGATCGTCGAAGTGGTTCAGGCCGTGATCCGTGCCAACCCAGACGTTACCCTTACGGTCCGATTCGACCGCGGTAATCAGGGAACCCTGCAAACCGTCCTTGCGCGAGGTTGCCCGGTAGTGCTTGAACACCAGGCCGGTGGCGTTGACCTGGTCGACACCCATGCCGTAATGCCCGATCCAAACCGACCCCGCCCTGTCTTGGAAGACGGCCTTCAGCGAATTGGAGAGCAGGCTGTAGGGATCGACCGGGTCGGCGATGTACTGCACCGGTTCATCGACGCCGTCCTCGATGACGAAGAGGCCGTTGTCGCGTGTGCCCGCCCAGATGGTGCCGGACCTGTCCTGCATAACCGTGGTCACCCAAAGACTGTCAATGCCGTTGATACCGGGCGGCAGCAAACATTCGGCCGCCAGGGTATCCGGGTCCACCCGCCACAAACCGCTGCCGGCGTAGCCCGTCAGCAGGGCGCCGTCGGTACCCATGCTGAGCGGCCAGACCTCCTCGCGGGGCAAGCTGTCCGCATTGGGAAACAGGGTTTTGTGGCGCATGATCTTGCCCGTGGCCGGGTCCAGGCGGTTAACCCCTTTTTCACCCATGGAGACCCAAATGTAGCCCAGCCGGTCTTCAACGACCTCCCAGGTTTCGTTTTCGGATAAAGACGACGGGTCGTTCGGGTCATGAGTCAAGCGGGTGTAGTTCCCCGCCGTGTCGCGCTTGAAAAGACCGGCCCGCTCGGTCGCCGCCCAAACCAGGCCTCGGCTGTCCACCAGCACACTGCCGACCGTACTCCCCATGACCGGGCCGCCCAAAGCGCTCTGGCGAATAAAACGATTGGTGACCGGATCATAGCAGTCCAGCCCGCCGCCCTGGCCGGCAATCCAGATCTTGCCCTCGACATCCTCGGCCAGTTTGTAGATATAGCTGGAGGATAGAGACTCCGGGTCATCGGCGTTATAGCGATAGACGTCGAAATCGATACCGTTAAATCGATTCAGGCCGTCACGCGTACCGAACCAGATAAAACCCAAACGGTCTTGCATGATACAGTAAACGGTCCCTTCGGAAAGACCTTCTTCCGTCGTCAAACCGTGGAAGCGGATGCCTTCGCCCGGTGTCGCCGGACCTGGGAAGACTATATAAGCAAATAGGAGGTGGGAAAATAAAGCCGACATAGTGGTTGATCCAATGAACGGAAAGGGTACCTGTCACGCAATCACAATTAATCAACGCAAATCGCTAATTTAATCGGGTATCACGGGCAATAGCTTGACCCTGTCTTTTTCTTCCTCTTGCTTTCCCAAGGGCAAAGGGAAAAAAAGTTGGACGCTTGCGCCTTTGCCGAGCCCCTCGCTGAATACCTCGATTCTGCCCGCCATCTCCTTCATGGCGTTGGCACAATAGTGCAGCCCGAAGCCCTCTCTGCCTTTGGTCGAAAACCCGTGGTTGAACACGTGCTTAAGGTTCCCGCGGGCAATGCCCGCCCCGTTATCGCTGAACTCAAGGATCACCTCGGCCTTGGAGACGCGCGTGCCGATGCGGATGAAGCCCTTTCGATCTTCGAGCAGGCCTTCCAGGGCTTCCACCGAATTCTTCAGCAGGAAGAAGATGATGCGGTTCAGCTTACCCTTTTCGACGGTAACCGGCGGTAGGGGCTTGAAGTCCTCGAAGATCTCGATCGGCTTGTCTTTATAGATATAGGACTCGGATTCCAGGGCGTCCGACACCGCCAGGTTGAGATCGGTCGCTTCCGGAGTCCAACCGCGGCCCAGGGTGTACTGGTGCTGCTTCAACAGAACCGCCACAATGCTCTGCACCTGTTCGAACAACTTGCCGATCTCCTCCGCGATGCCCTCCTTCTGGGACCGCAACTTCAGGGCAATGCGGTCCAGGATAAGCGGCAGGTCGGTCGCCTTGGGGTCCTGGTCGAGCCATTCGGCCACGCTGTCGTATTCGCCCATGCGTTCAGAAATACGCTCCAGCAGACCGAGCCAACGGGTGACATCGTTTTGTTCCTGGATGATGTGAATGGAGGTGCGCACGCTGTTGAGCGTATTACCTACCGAATGAAGGACATCTGAGGCAATCTCGGCCATCCCGGCCATACGGGCGCTCTCCACCAACTTGCGGCGGGTGCCGATCAATTCGTCGGTGCGTTCCCGGACCTTCTTCTCCAGTTGCCGATTGAATTCATCCTTCAATCGTTCCACCTGGCGAAGATGTTCCACCTTCATTTTTTCCCGTTCATACTTCAGATGTTGCACCCTGGCGTACCAGAACAGCAAAGCCGCGGTCGCGGCGATGTACAACAGGCGCGCCCACCAGGTCTGCCAGGCCGGCGCCTCGATCCTGACTTGAATGGACTTTCCGGGTTCGCTCCAGACGCCGTCCCTACCCGCGGCCTGCACGCGGAAGGTGTAGGCGCCCGGGTCCATATTGGTGTAGGTGGCCAGGCGCTGTTGCGGCTGAGCCAGGTTCCATTCCGGGTCGAACGGCTCCATGCGATAGCGGTAGCGGGTCTTTTCGGGATCGTTGAACTTCAGCCCGGAGAAGGCAAACGAGAAGGCCCGGTCGGTATAGTTCAGGGTTACCCCGGTCGCCGCCTCGACAGGTCGGGGCAGCGGCGATTTCTGCTCGATCCCCTCTACCATGCGGAACCCGGGCGGTACCGGTTCGTTGAAAATGAAAAACCCCGTCAGGATGACATTCGGCGCCCGGGTCTCGCCGCGAATCTTCTCCGGGTAAAAGGCGGTCAAACCATTGACACCGCCGAAATACATGCGCCCGTCCGGCCCCCGCGCAGAACTGCGCGTGCGAAACTCATTACTCTGCAAGCCGTCATTGGCGTCGAAATTCAGAAAGATCTCTTTCTCGGGATCGAAACGGGACAGCCCCCGGTTGGTGGTAAGCCAGATGAACCCGCGCTCGTCTTCCAGGACGGCATGCACCACCCCGTTGGGTAGGCCGTCCTTTTCCTCCCAGTGCTCGAAACGATCGCGGTCGGGACCGAAGCGGTTCAAACCCAGGGCCGTGCCCAACCACAGCGAGCCGTCGCGGCTTTCCTGGATACTGCGTACCGCATCGCTGTTGATTGAGTCGGGATCATTGGCGTCGTAGCGAAAGCCGGTAAAGCGTCCCGTTTCCACATCGTCAAGTCGCTGCAAGCCGCCGCCGTAAGTGATGACCCAAAGCCGGCCCTGCCGATCGCGAAGGGCGCACATGACCCAATCATGAGACAAACCGTGCGGATCGTCACTGCTGACGAACCGCCTGAACTTACCGGGCCGGTCGGGTCGCATCAGGTTAAGGCCCTGATCGGTACCCACCCACAGGCTGCCGTCCCGATCCACGAATATATTGGCGGCCTTTTTATCGCTCAGGGATTCCGGGTCATCGGGATCATGGATGAATTGGTCGAAAACTCCGGGTCGATCCAGCGACATGCGGTTGAGACCGCCTCTCCTGGTGCCCACCCACAGGATGTTGTCCTGAACGGCCAGGGACAGGATGTCGTTATCCCTGAGAGAATCCGGCTGCCGCGGGTCTTTGCGCCAGGCCTTGTAACGGTCGGGTTCACCGAAGCGAATCGAATTCAAACCGCCGCCCGCCGTACCCACCCAGATCTCGTCCCTGCCCACGGTCTCCACGGAAGTAACGGTGCCGTGGCTCAAACCGGCGGTTGCATGATCGTGCCGGTAGTTGACGAAAGGTACGCCGAGGGGATCGAAGCGGTTGAGGCCGCCTCCGAAGGTACCGGCCCACATCATCCCCGAACGGTCCTGGAAGAGAGTCCAAACCGAATCGTAACTGAGGCTCTCCGCATTCATGGGCTGATGCCTGTAGTTATGGAAAACGCCCGGCTCGGCCGGGTCCATGCTGTAGAGACCCGCATCGAAAGTCCCTATCCAAAGTACGCCGCGATTGTCTTCAAACAGGGAAATGACCTGGATGGTGTCCAGCGAGTTCGGGTCGTCGGGATCGGGCAGGAAGCGGGTGAAGCGTTCGGACTCTCCCGGGGCCAGGCGACTCAAACCCCCGTCGCGGCAGGCGACCCATAACGCCCCGTCCCTGGTGCGCAGAATGCTCCGTACATCGTTGCCGCCCAGGCTGTCGGGATCGGCCGGGTCATGTTTGAACGCCCGATACTCATCGGGCATCCGGGCATTCATTTGATATAGCGCCTCGTCGGTGCCCACCCAAACGGTATCGCCCTCGGGTACAATTTCCCAAATTTGCCCGCGGCTGCTCCCCCGAATCTGCCTGGTCGGGATAACGTCCCTCGACGTCAACTGCTTGCCGTCCACTTCGAGCCTGGCCACGCGTCCTTGGGACGTCCCTATCCACAGGTCACCGTCTCTTCCCTGGGTCACCAAATCCACGTATTCACCGGGAAATAAATCGGGATAGCGGGTAAAACCCTCCAAGGCGGCGGGGTCGAAACGGTTGAGCCCGCCGGTGGTGCCGATCCATAGAATGCCCTCCGGGTCTTCGTGGATATCCAGAATGAAACTGTCACTTAGAGAATTCGGATCTTCCGGATCGTGCCGGTAGGTGATGAACTCATAACCGTCATAGCGATTCAGGCCGTCCCTGGTGCCGACCCAAATGAAGCCCTGTTTGTTCTGAATCACCGTGTAGACGTTGTTTTGCGACAGGCCGTCCAGCACGCTCAGGCGGTGAAAGCGTAATGGAGTACCGGCCTGCACCCCGACTACGGAGGCAAAAAGGCAAATCAAACCGGATACTGTCTTGATAAGATTGCTGACAGATGATGATAACCGGTTCATCTCATAAGCGAAACTCTCGACAACGGCCTGAATACCGTGGGACTGCCGGGTTTCTCTGTTCCTCCTGTCCTGGACTTCGGAACCGACCAAGGGTCCTTTCTTATATCCACTTCGGCAGTCTAGCATTAAACCCCAACCGTTTTTTCAGAAAAGGCATCTTTCCCGACTGAACTACATATCCCGATACCCGCCTCTACGTGGGCTCTGAGTCTCACCCTTGCGCGATGTGTTCTTTGGCGGCTGTGAACGACCGCGGATGAACTGAAGTTGATTCGAGACCTGGCAAGCGATCTGGTGCGCATTTGGAACGCTGAAACAACAACGGATCGGGACCGTAGAGAATTGCTTCGAACCCTTCTTGAAGAAGTTCATATTTCCGTTCCAAATGAAGAGCGCAGAGCCTGCCTCGTCTTGAGATGGAAAGGAGGCCTCTTCACCGATACTGAAGTGAATCTGCGCCAAAATCAGCAGCCCGCGCTTCGCACTGATGAGGAAACGGTTGCGTGCAATTTTTGTTGCCGATGCCCCGGAGGGGTATGTAACAATGAAGCATGCTATCAAGCGTCTTGGTGTTTCCCGCCGGGCTGTGTTGCAACGTGTAAAGGACGGAAAACTGGAAACAGTGCATGTCCGCAAAGGACGGCACAAAGGCATTAGAATAAAAGTTTTAGATGATCAGCCCGGCCTGTTTGAAGATTTTCATGAATAGGAGTGCAGTATGAACATGGATCCATGGGGGCCTAAATGACCGCTGAAAAGAAGAAAGACCGCACTTGTTTATTGATCGGCGCCGCCGTGGGCTGCGGCACCATGATCATCCTGATTCCCATCCTCGCCGCGATTGCCCTGCCCATGTATTCCACCTTTAAACAAAAGAGCAAGGTCGGGGCCGTTCTGCAACAGTGTCAATCCTCGAAAGCAGCCTTTGAAGCCTGGTACGAAGACCAGGGGAATTTCGACGGCATGTCGGTTGCGCAGGATGGCGGTGCGATCATGTCGAACAACCGGCGCATCGGCGCCGGCCTGGCTGTCATTGACGGTCTGCGTTATGAAGTCACCGGCCGGGGACCGTCGGTTTCGGTCAATTGGTTTTGGTTGCCGGAAGGCGGCTGTCCGACCGACCTTTGCGACGGTTCCTGGCAATTGACCTGCGATTCGGGCGGCTGCAAGGCAAAAGCCTCCGTCGGCGACGGCGCCCTGGGCATGGATTTCGAGGAGAAATAGCCCGCAAAAAGCCGGCTTGAAACCTGCTAAACGATCATCTTCGAAGGCGCACCCGTTACGGGGCGCCATCATCGCCTCGGAGGAAGGACTCACCCGGCGTGAGGAGGTTCCGGCAGCATCCCTGGCAATCGAAACGGCGATTTACGATAACGGACGCCTGTTAGCCGTGGGCGAAAACGGCGCCTTGCTGACCCTGGACCTGGCCGATGCGCCCAAGTCGGTGCTCCCCCGGGTGGTGGCCAACGATAACTGGTCCTCGGAAATCTCGTTGTTCAATCCGACAGCCGAAACCTTGAGCGCCGAACTGGTAGCCGTCACCGCCGAGGGTGAACGTGCGGAAACCACCGTCGAACTACCGCCCCTGGCTCCGCTGTCCTCCCCCGCCGCCGTCTGGTTTCCGGGCATGAACGGCTACAGCCTCTACATTTACGCCGATACCGATGTCTACGCAACCTCGCTGCTCTACGGAACCATGACCGAATCCGGCCGCAGTCCGGCCCAAAGCGCCGGACCCATGGGCGAGCGGCTCACCAACGCGCTGCTCTCCGGCTTCCTGCCGGCAGAAGACACACCGGCCGTGGTGCTCTCCTCACCCGGCGCAGCCGACAACGTAAGGGTCGCCCCGGCCACCCGGACTTTTTCAGCGCGAGAGAGGGGGTCGCCCCGGCCACCTATTCTTTTCCAGCGTGAAAGTAGGGGTCGCCCCGGCCCCCCTCTTTTATTCAATGCGAAATAGGGGGTCGCCCCGGCCCCCTCCTCTTTTTCAGCGCGAAAGAAGGGGTCGTCCCGGCCACCCACTTTTTTCCAGCGCGAAAGAAGGGGTCGTCCCGGCCACCCACTTCTTTCCAGCGCGAAAGAAGGGGTCGCCCCGGCCACCCACTTTTTTCCAGCGCGAAAGAAGGGGTCGT
>JAAUYB010034952.1_pt1 | contig 20341 bp, 14 predicted proteins | sample 7278071 | NCBI WGS metagenome assembly JAAUYB01 (sample SAMN14350121, study PRJNA611818) | marine sediment metagenome | isolation source: surface marine sediment (1.8m) | place: French Polynesia: Moorea | collected 2018-08 | reverse complement strand
CAAAAGCTCGATCGCGGTGATGCCCAGCTTGGTCATGTTCTCGATCACCGCATCCGACGCCACGCCCAGATAGGTGCCGGGCAAGACAACGTCCGGATGCCGCCAGGTCAGGCCTTTGACATGGGCCTCGTAGATGATCGTCGATGCCATGGGCGTGCGCGGCGGGCTTGCGTCACCCCAGGAAAATGACGGGTCCGCCACCACGCATTTGGCCATGTTGGGCGCGCTGTCGCGTTTGTCAAAGCTGAGATCCGCATCGTCGGCGCCGACCGTGTAGCCCATCAGCGTGTCGGACCAGCGCGGGTAATTCGTCAGCAGCTTGGCATAGGGGTCCATCAGCAGCTTGTTGGCGTTAAAGCGGTGGCCTTCTTCGGGTTGATACGGCCCGTGGGCGCGGTAACCATAGCGCTGCCCCGGCCTGAGGCCCGAGATATAGCCGTGCCAGACCCCGCCATTACGTTCAGGCAGATCAACCCGGTGGGTTTCGACGTCGTTTTCGTCAAAGAGGCACAGCGTCATCCGCTCGGCATTGTCCGAGAAAACGGCGAAATTCACGCCTTCGCCGTTGAAATTCGCCCCGAGGCGTGGATCGCGGCTGGGCCCGATCGTGATGTTTCTGCTCAATCCGGACACCTCAGGCTTTCGTAAAGCGCCGCGTAGCGCGGGGCCGAGGCGGCCCAACCCACCGGCTGCGCCATGCCGTTCTTTTGCATGGTCACAAAGCCGTCGTCACTGTCATAGATGTCGCAGAGGCGGTTCAGCGCTTCGCGCAACTGCGGCGCGGCAACGGGGTTGAACTTGATCCCCGTGGCAACCCCCATCGACAAGGCGGCGACATTGGCGTCGATCACCGTGTCGGACAGGCCACCGGTATCGGCCACCAGCGGCATGGTGCCGTAGCGCAGCCCGTATAGCTGGGTCAGACCGCAGGGCTCGAACCGGGACGGGATCAGGATGGCATCGGCACCGGCGATCATGCGGTGCGACAGCGCCTCGTCATAGCCGATCTTGACGGCAACGCCGGGCACCTCTGCCGCGGCCTTGCGCCAGGCCTCTTCCAGCCAGGCCTCCCCCGTGCCCAAAAGCGCAAGCCGGGCGTCGCGCTCGGCCAGCACGTGCAGGCATTGCAGCAAAAGATCGAGACCCTTTTGTTCGGTCAGCCGGGAAATCACTACGCAGAGCGGCCCTTTTCCAGGCTTGAGGTCAAACTCCTTGAGCAGAGCCGTTTTGTTTTTCGCCTTACCCCTGGGGCTCTTGTACGGCGTGATCGCAGGATCCTTGGCCGGATCCCAGGCCACCTCGTCGATCCCGTTCAGGATGCCGGTCAGATCGGCCTCGCGGGTGCGGATCACCCCGTCAAGGCCCATGCCATATTCCGGTGTCAGAAGCTCGCGCGCATAGGTGGGACTGACGGTGGAAATCCGGTTCGCCGTGACCAGCCCGGCCTTCAGCGCGTTGACCCGTCCGTGGTATTCCAAGAGCTCATGCGTATAAAGCGCCCGCGGCAGGCGCATGGCACGCAGCTTGGCCGGTTCAGCCCAGCCATGGAACGCGATGTTGTGAACGGTCAGCAGCGTGCCTACGGCATCGTCTGCGGCCATCTCTTGCAGGTAGAGCGGCGCCAGCGCACCTTGCCAGTCATGCGCGTGCAGGACATCGACATCGATCCCGTCAATGCCATTGGCCGCGAGACGGGCCGCCACCCAGGAAAGGGCGGCGAACCGTTCGGGATTGTCCGGCCAGTCCAGCCCATCCGCACCCAGATAGATCGAACCCGGCCGATCATAGAGATGCGGCGCCTCCAGCACCAAAAGCTCAAGCCCCGCCACTTCGTCGGCCAACACATTGCCCGGCCCGCCAAAGCAGTAGCGTTCGCGCCGCACCCGGCGCGGGTTTTCCAGCCTCTCCATCACCTGCGGATAGCCGGGCACCAGTGTGATCAGCCGCCAACCTTCGGGCTTCATCGCCGCCGGCAAGGCGCCGACCACGTCAGCCAGCCCGCCGGTCTTGATCAACGGCGCCACCTCGGAGGCGACCGAAAGAACCGTGTTCATAGCGCCCCTGCCCTGACGTCCAGCATTTTCTTGGTGATCAGGGTGACGCCATTGTCGGAGACGCGGAACCACTTGGCGTCTTCCTCGGGGTCTTCGCCAACCACCAGGCCTTTGGGGATGGTGACGCCGCGATCGACCACCGCCTTGGTCAGTCGCGCTGAGCGTTCCAGCGTGACATAGGGCAGCAGGACCGAGTCATTCAAGCTGGAAAAGCTGTTGCAATGCACACCCGTGAAGAGCAGCGAATTGCGTACCTCGGTGCCAGAGATGATGCAGCCGCCCGAGACCAGGCTCGACAACGCGCTGCCGCGGCGGTTTTCCTCGTCATGGATGAACTTGGCGGGCGGCATCAGCTCGGAATAGGTCCAGATCGGCCAGTCGCGGTCCCAGAGGTTCAGGTCGGGGGTGAAATCCGTCAGGTCGATATTGGCTTTCCAGAAGGCATCGACGGTGCCGACGTCGCGCCAATACGCGTTGGCGCCCGGCGCGGCCTGCACGCAGCTTTCGGTAAAGCGGTGCGCCATCGCCTTGCCGTGCTTGACCACGTAAGGAATGAGATCGCCGCCGAAATCGTGGTTCGAGCCTTGGGTCTCTGCATCCACGATCAGCAATTCGCGCAGATACTTCCAGTTGAAGACGTAGATGCCCATGGAGGCCAGCGTGAGGTTCGGATCCTCGGGGGTGCCCGGCGGATCCTTGGGCTTTTCGAGGAACTTGGTGATCTGGCCGTCGGCACCCACATCCATGACGCCAAAGGCCGAGGCCTCTTCACGCGGCACGGTGAGGCAGCCGACGGTGACGTCGGCGCCAGTCTCGACATGCTCGCGCAGCATGATCTCGTAATCCATTTTATACACGTGGTCACCGGCCAGGATCAGCACGTAATCCACGTCATAACTGTCGACGATGTCGATGTTCTGGAATACGGCGTCGGCGGTGCCGAGATACCATTGGCTTTCCGATACGCGCTGCGATGCCGGCAGGATGTCGAGATATTCGTTGCGCTCGGCGCGGAAAAAGTTCCAGCCACGCTGGACATGCCGGATGAGCGAATGCGCCTTGTATTGGGTGGCAATCGCCATCTTGCGGATACCTGAATTGAGCGCGTTCGACAGCGCAAAGTCGATGATCCGCGCCTTGCCGCCGAAATACACCGCGGGTTTCGCGCGGGTGTCAGTCAGCTCCTTGAGCCGGCTGCCGCGTCCGCCCGCCAACACAAAGGCCATCGCCCGGTTCGACAATCGCGAGCTGATCCTTGCCCCTTCGCCTTTCGTCGCCATTACTGCGTCCTCCCCGGTTCATGTACGAAAATGAGTGTAGATAGCGGTGGCAGGATCATCGGCGCAGAGAACGGTTGCCCATGCGCGGCACCCGTCCCTGCCTCGACCCCGCCCAGATTGCCAAGACCACCGCCGCCATAGATCGGTGCGTCGGTGTTCAACGCCTCGCGCCAATGCCCTTCCAGCGGCAGGCCAAGATGCCAGTCATGCCGCGCGACTGGCGTGAAATTACACACCACTGCAACGTGCGGATCCTCCGGCCCACCGCGGCGCAGCCACGCGTAGACCGAGTGATCGGCGTCATTTGCCTCAATCCACTGAAAGCCATCGGCTTCGCAATCCTTGGCATGCAACGCCGATTCAGACCGGTAAAGCGTGTTGAGATCGCGCACCAGCCGGCGCATTCCGGCGTGGTTTGGCGTAGCGGCCGCGTCCCAGTCGAGCTCGGCGTCGTGGTTCCATTCGCCAGGTTGCGCAAACTCACAGCCCATGAACACCAGCTTCTTGCCCGGATGCCCCCACATAAAGCCATAGTAAGCCCGCAGGTTGGCGAATTTCTCCCACTCGGTGCCGGGCATCTTTTGCAGCATCGAGCCTTTGCCGTGCACCACTTCGTCATGACTGATCGGCAGGATGAAGTTTTCCGAAAAGGCGTAGTGCAGGCCAAAGGTCATCTGGTGGTGATGGTATTTCCGGTGCACCGGCTCACGCCCGATATAGTCGAGCGTGTCGTTCATCCAGCCCATATTCCACTTGTAGCCAAACCCCAGCCCGCCTTCATGCACCGGGCGCGACACCGCAGGAAAACTGGTGCTTTCCTCGGCGGCGGTCAGGATGCCGTCAGCCGCACCATAGGTCACCGTGTTCATGCGTTGCAGCATGGCGATGGCTTCGAGGTTCTCGCGCCCACCGTGGATATTGGGCACCCATTCGCCGGGATCCCGCGAATAATCGCGGTAGAGCATCGAGGCGACCGCATCCACGCGCAGCCCGTCGACATGGTATTCTTCCAGCCAGTAAAGCGCGTTGGAGATCAGGAAGTTCGCCACCTCGCGCCGGCCATAGTTGTAGATCAGCGTGTTCCAGTCCTGGTGAAACCCCTCGCGCGGGTCGGCGTATTCGTAAAGCGCCGTCCCGTCGAACAGGCCCAACCCGTGCGGATCGGCCGGGAAATGCCCCGGCACCCAGTCAAGGATCACGCCGATGTCGCGCTTATGCGCTGCGTCCACCAACGCGCGAAATTCTTGCGGCGTACCGTGGCGGATCGTGGGCGCGAACAGGCCCACCGGCTGATAGCCCCATGAACCGTCGAACGGGTATTCGCTCAGCGGCATGAACTCGATATGGGTGAAGCCCATATCGGCGACATAGTCGAGCAGCTCTGCAGCGGCCTCTTCATAGGACAGCATACGCCCGTCTTCGTGGTGCCGGCGCCGCCATGACCCCAGATGCACCTCGTAAATCGAGATCGGCGCGCTGCGGGCGTTGCCCCCGGCGCGATGTTCCATCCAGGCGCCGTCCTGCCAGTTGTAGCCCGCGATGTCGCGCACCACCGACGCGGTGGCGGGCGGATGTTCGGCGCCAAAACCCACCGGGTCGGCCTTGAGCGGCAAGGCCGCGCCATCCGGTCCGGTAACCTGGTATTTGTAACAGGCGCCGTCACCCACGCCAGGGACAAAGATCTCCCATATTCCGGTGGCACCGCGCCGGCGCATCACGTGCCGCCGCGCGTCCCAGAAATTGAAATCCCCCACCAGGGCAACACGCTGCGCATTCGGGGCCCAGACCGCAAAATGCGTGCCTTGCGTCTCCTCATGTCGGGTCACATGTGCGCCCAGCACCTGCCAAAGCCGCTGATGTGTGCCTTCGCTGAATAGATGCTCATCCATCTCGCCCAGCACCGGGCCAAAGCGATAGGCGTCCTCAATCTCCCAAGTCGTCTCACCCGCCGTGCCGCGCAAACGGTAAGGGCCCGGTCCCGGCAAGCCACCGACAAAAACCGCGGGCGCCTCGGGCACGGGTTGCATGGGTTCCACACCATCCTGCGTGACCACGCTCAGCGTCTCGGCGCCCGGATCGAAGGCCACGACAAACCAGCTCTGACCACGCTGATGCGCGCCCAGCACCGCAAACGGATCGTCATGCGTGCCGTCCTGCACCCGGCGTGCATCGTCGGAGCTTATCGCAGTGTGAATGTCCTCGGCAGCGAGTTTCATGGCGTCAGCCTAGGCGACCTGCGGGCAAGAGCAACTGTGCAATTCGGACGCGCATGGCCTAAAGCGCGGATTTCGCACCCCAAATGTCGGTCATGTAGCCCCGGATTGCCCGGTCGGAGGAAAACCAACCAGACCGCGCGGTGTTGAGCGCGGCCTTGCGCATCCAGTTCGCCGGGTCGCGAAACGCCGCATCCACGGCGCGCTGCGTGGCGTAGTAATCGGCGAAATCCGAACAGACGAGGAAGTAGTCGGCCCCTTTGAGATCATCGGTGACCGCGCGGAACATGTCTGCCGCCTCGGGCGAAAACGTGCCGGCGTCAATCTCGTCGATGGCGCGGGTAAGCGGCGTGCTGGCGCGGATCGCCTCTTTCGCGTGATCCGGCACCGCGCGGCGCGTTACCACCTCATCCGCCGTCATCCCGAAGAGAAAGAAGTTCTCGGGCCCCACCCGCTCGCGTATCTCGACATTGGCGCCATCAAGCGTGCCAATGGTCAGCGCCCCGTTTAAGGCGAATTTCATGTTCCCGGTGCCCGAGGCCTCTTTGCCGGCCGTGGAGATCTGTTCGCTCAGGTCCGCGGCGGGGATCATCCGCTCGGCCGCGGTGACGTTGTAATTCGGCAGGTAGACGACCTTGAGGAACGGGCTGGTTACCGGATCGGCGTTCAACACGTCGCCCACCCGGTTAATCAGGTGGATGATTTCCTTGGCCAGCACATAGCCCGGCGCCGCCTTGCCGCCAAAGATCTTGACCCGCGGCACCCAGTTGCCATTCGGGTTGTCGCGGATCGCATGCCAGTGGGCGATGGTTTCAAGGATGTTGAGATGCTGGCGCTTGTATTCATGGATGCGCTTGATCTGGATGTCGAACATCGCGTCGGGATCGACGTCAATTGCCATCCTGTCCGAGATATGCCCGGCCAGCTCCAACTTGTTCGCCCGCTTGACGCTGGCAAAAGTGTCAAGGAACCCAGCATCGCCGATATGCGGCTCAAGGCTCTGCAACTGCTCCAGATCATCGACCCAGCCATCGCCAATCGTGTCGGTGATCAGCGCGGATAGCCCCGGGTTGCAGGTGTTCAGCCAGCGCCGCGGGGTGACACCGTTGGTCTGGTTGACGATGCGCTCGGGGTGCAGACGGTGGCATTCCTGGAACACCGTCTTCTTCATCAGCCCGGTATGCAGGGCCGACACGCCATTCACCTTGTGCGCCATGACAAAGCTCAGCTCGCCCATCTTGACCTCGCCATGCTCGACGACGGTGATCGCCCGATCCGGGTTGTTCCGCGCATGCCAGTCATCGATCCGTTCGATGATCTGCATGTGGCGCGGCAAGAGATCCGTCATCAGCCCTTCGGACCAGCGTTCCAGCGCCTCAGGCAGCAGCGTGTGATTGGTGTAGGACAGGCAGCGCTGCGCGGTCACGATGGCGTCGCCCATCTCCATCCCATGTTCGTCACACAGCAACCGCACAAGCTCGGGTCCGGCGATGGCCGGATGCGTGTCGTTGAGCTGGATCGCCACATGCTTTGGCATTTGCGTCAGGTCGGTATGGTCGCTCAGGTAGCGGCGCAGGATGTCCCGCAGCGAGGCCGCGGTGAAAAAGAACTCCTGCTTGAGGCGCAGCTCTTTGCCTTCTGCCGTGGTGTCATCGGGATAGAGCACCCGGCTGATCGTCCGTGCAAGGGCCTCAGGCCGGGCGGCTCCGGCATAGTCACCCCGGTTGAAACTCTCAAGATCGAGAATTTTTTCCGGCAGCGCGCCCCAGAGCCGCAGAGTATTGGCCCAACGCCCGCGCCAGCCCACAATCGGCGTGTCAAAGGCCTGGGCCATGACGGTCTCGTTCGGCGTCCAAACCGCGTGCTTGCCCGTTTCGCTGACGTCACCGCCAAAGCCGATGTGAAAACTGACTTCGGGCCGATCAAATTCCCAGGCATGGCGCTGCAGCAGCCAATCCTCGGGGTCTTCGAATTGGCGCCCGTCCAGAAAGCTTTGCCGAAAGAGCCCGTGTTCGTAGCGAATGCCATAGCCATAGGCCGGACAGCCGATGGTCGAGAGCGACTCCAGAAAACACGCCGCAAGACGCCCAAGACCGCCATTGCCCAGCGCGGCGTCAGGTTCGTCATAAAGCACATCCTCAAGCGACAGGCCCAAGTCAACCAGCGCGCCCTCAACCACCTCCAAAAGGCCAAGATTGACAATCGCATCCTGCAAGAGCCGCCCGATCAGGAACTCCATCGACAGGTAGTAAACCCGCTTGTGATCGCGGGCATAGGTCTCGCGCGTGGCGGCGAACCACGGCTCGACAATCTGATCGCGAATGGCCAGCGACACGGCCGTACGCCAGTCATAAACCTGCGCGTGTTCGGCATCTTTGCCGAGCGCGAATTTCAGTTGCTTCAGGATGGCATCCCGCATACCGGCCGGAGTCATGGTCTTCTCTCTTCAAGCTCGCAAAGCGCGCGGTGGCAGGGCGCAATGCCATTGGATTCATGTACGTTGATCCACCGGTCCGGGGCGGATGACAAGCAGGTGGGCGGAAATCCCTTATTACCACCGGTCGTCCGCTTCCGATCTGGCGAAGTGATCAAAAATTGGGCATATGGCGAATTTCCAGTACGACGATACAGGACCTGTCAGATCAGGCTGCCAAACGCATACGTTACCTCTGGTGAATTTGGAGGAGACAGATGCCCCGCCACTGGTGTCAGATGACGCTCGACCATCTAGGGAGTCGGCCATGCGCCTGACAGGACAACTTATGCTGCTGGCGGCGCTCTTCTGGGCGGGGCAAGCGGCAGCGCAACTCGACATCTGCAACGGCACAGAGCTGCGCCAAAGCGTGTCCATCGGCTATGAGGCGCCAGAGGGCGGCTGGGTCTCCGAAGGCTGGTGGATCTTGGAACCCGGCGACTGCAAAACCGTGATGCGCCGCGAACTGGCGCGGCGCTATTTCTACTACCGTGCCACTGTGAATGGCGGAGGGTTTGACGGACCTTTCAGCTTCTGCACGCAACCCGAACCCTACACGATCAAGGGGGATGCTGATTGCGAGGCACGCGGCTATCGCACTGAACGGTTCCGCAAGATCGACACCAACAACGCCGATCCTTTCACCTTGACGCTGGTCGACGAAACCCAGCGCGACCCCGAGGAGGACATCGTCTATCTGGATGAGGCAGGGCGCGAACTATCAGTTGATTTCCCAAACGGCAGCATTGGCGAACCCTTCACACAGACCGGCATCTTCACAGGGCGTGCCCCCCGACGATGCAGAGCAAGGATTCCTACCGCGTCGAAATAATGGAAAGAATGCCGCCAGCCTCGCCAAAACTCAAAGCCGCCTTATCGTCATCGGCCGAAGATCGGTCGATGACGTCCTCAAGCGGCTTTGGATACTGGAACCAGCAACGGCCTTCGAAGATGATGATACGCCCATCGTAGTCACCGGCAGTTTTCAGATTGAACCGGACAGGGCATTTTGAACGCAAAATGTGTATGCGGTGTCTGCGACAGAGCGCAGCGCGGCTGTATCGTCCACCACGTGTTCACTATCGTCCTTCGCGACACCAAAGAGTGCCGCAGCTTGCGGTTCCAAAGTCAATCGCGGTGCGTAGGGCGCAAACGAAACATCGCTGGCCTCAAACGGTTCGATCTCCATCGTCTCAAACCTGTGCGGGTCATTACTTCGAACGGTCAAGTCGACGATGCTGTCGAATTCTCTCAAATTTTCCAGCAAGTTAGGACCTCGCGCTTTTCCCTTTTTCATGCGCAATTTGGCTTGTGGCAAGTTGATGCGCTTACCGCCGTGCTTTCTAACCGCACAGATCGACGCGCTGATCTTGCCGGAATCCTTTGCGCTCCACGCCGCATTTGACGTCCAGCGACTGGTTCGCAAAACTCTACGCTGTGCAGGGTCGGCTCGGCGCCGACTCCTAAACTATCGCAAATTTTCCAACGAGTTTGGTGAAATCGCTCACCAGGGCGGTCAGGTCGTTGACCGAGTCCGTGGTTTTCCTCAACAGGTCGAAGCCCTCACTTCAGTATGTGTGGCCCAATGTTCCCCATCATGCGCTGCGGGGTATGCAAATACCCTTTGTGTTCTCTTTGTCGAAGCGACAGCGCGCATTAGTTTGGGCGTCGTTCCATGAGAAGTGGATTTGGCTCAACCGCATTGTTCGCCGCAACAATCAGAGAAGATGCCAACGCCAAACCACGCACGTGACAGGCGACGAGGTCAGTAGCCTGTCATTTCCAGATACCCGCGGCCTGTGTGGCTGCCCGAGACGAAGACCGGGCCTTCCCAGTAGGCGACGCTGGTGTTCATCCAGGCGCGTGGATTGAGCGCTTTAACGGTGACGTCGACGCCGCGGCTTGGCAGTTCCAAGCGCCATTGGGTCGGCACGTCGCGCCCGGCGACCTGTGTCTGCTCAAGTGGGCTGGCAGAGAGTGCGTCATTGGCCAACGGTGTCGTTGTACCGTCCGGGGCAATCCATGTGCCAGCGTTGAAGAGCGTTCCGTCGGTCTGGCGCAGCTGAAAGGCCATCAGTTTCTCACCCGTCTCGAAATTGAGCGAAAACCAGTCCCAGCCGGTCTGGTTCTCGGCCAGCGGCTGCGATGACCATTCGCGATCGAGCCAGGCCGTGCCCGTGACTGGCACGGTCCCCTCCGGCAAGGTGAGCTGGCCGCTGATGGCGAAGAACGGCTGGGAATAATAGTAGCTGGCCTGGCCTTCTGCGGATTTCACCGAATAGCCTTTGTCGCCCTGGAAGACCAGCGGCCCTTCCGCTGTCAGAGACATCTCATAGCTGAAATCCGGGCCCGTGGCAGTCAGGTCCATGTCGTCAAAGCTGTCACCAGCGAGGCGCCAATCGTCGATCCAGGCGTCGAAGGGCGCGGCCGTGACGCCGGCTTGCCCGATCCCGCCGCGGGCAAAACGTTCGGCGCTGAAATGCGCGTCCGCGGTGGTGACGGCGGCGTGGGCGAACCAGATCTGCGGGCTGTTCCAGCCGTCGGCCTCTCCCGGCGCCAACGCCGATCGGAAGAGCGTCCATTGCAGGCCATAATCGGTGCCTGCGTCGTCCTGCAGGTTGGCCGTCAAGTACCACCATTCGATGCGGTAATCGGGATGCGCGCTGTGATCGGCGGGAAAGTCGAACACTGGGTCCGGTCGGGGTATGGCAAAGCCCTCGACATCCGTGCCCATGCCGGCGAACCCCTGCGCCAGACCAGTAACAGGTAATGAAAGCAGAAGGAAAATCAGCACCTTATTCATTGGCAAACACCTTCAACAATCCCGCCGGCGGGGTGCGGGCCAGGCGAAACGCTGGCCAGGCCGCAGCAAGGAGCGCGGCGAAAAGCGCCGCAGCTCCCAGGCGGGCATAATCGCCGGGAAAGAGGAACATCGGCAGTCGCCAGCCAAAAGCCTCGACATTGATCACGGCCAGCAGGATCCAGGCCAGGGCCAGCCCCAGCGGCATCGCAACCACCAGCGTCAGGGCGGCGAGGATCACGGCGCGCAAGAGCTCCAACCGCCCCAGATCGCGCCGCGTGACCCCCAGCGCCCAGGCGGGCGCCAATTGCGGCAGGCGGAAGCCTGCGAGGGTCAGAAGGCTCATCAAAATGGCGAATCCCGCCACCGCCAAGGTCAGCACGTTCAGCGCGGCGGTGATGGTGAAGGTGCGCTCGAACACCCCCAGCGAAAAGGCCTTGAGCGCGGATTGGTCGATCATCTGCCCCGGCTGTATCCCAAGCGTGTCGATCAGCGCGCGACGCAGCACCTCGGGCTCCGAGCTGCGCAGGCCAAACCGCGTGGTCTGCACATCGGGAAAGTGATCGCGGAACAGGGCCTCGCCGATGACGGCCTGGCCAATGGGGTTGCCGTAATCCCCCACGACGCCGGCGATCGGCAGGGTGACCTCGGGCGCGATGGCCAGGCCGTCTCCAGGCCACAGATCGGCGCGGCGGGCGAGCTGTTCGTTGATGATCACCGCCTCCCCAGCGGCCACACGCTCCCAAACGGCGCCCTCGCTTTGCAGGAACCGCCAGTTGTCTTCATAGCTGGGCCCGACGCGCGCACCAAAAAGCTCGGCCGGCTGATCGGCAAGGCGCGTGTCGACGAACAGGATCGGCAGGATGGCGTCGGCGCGGTCTTCGGCAAACGCTTGCAACGCCTTGGCCTGTGCGGCGGTTTCGGTATTGACGTAAAGCTCGGCGGTCAGGCGTTGATCGAGAAAGCCGATAAAGGTCAGGCGGAAGCTCGACACCATGGTCGACACCCCCACATTGGCCGCCATCGCCAGCAGCAATGCCATTAGGGCAAGGCTCAACCCTGGCAGTTGCTGGCGTGTGTCGGCCCAGAACCACTCCCAGACGACGCCCTTGGCGCGTCGTTGCCCCAGCCGCAGGAGCACGTCTAGCAGCAACGGAAGCGCCAGCGCCGCGCCCAGCAGCAGGCACGCCAGGCTGGCAAATCCGAGGATCAGGCCGTCCCCCAGCAGCACCAGAAGTGCTGCCCCGGCCAGCAGCGCCACCGCGCCAAAGGCCTGCGCGCCACGATGCCGGCCGGCGGCCATAGCCCAGGCGCGCGCACCGGGGCTCGCCAGCACTGGCATCTGCCCAATGCGCCAAAGCGCCTGCGCCGCCGCGACCGAGGCGCCCAAAACGGCGATGGCGAGGCCGGAAAGCCACCAGGACGGGTGCAGGCGGAGCGTGCCGGACACTTGCGCGCCATAGAGCCCCTCCAAAGAGGCCGCGACATCCGGCAGAAGGCTCGCCGCCAACACATAGCCCAGCACCACACCGATACCGCCCGCGATCAGGGCGAGCGCGGCCAGTTCGAGCAGCAACAGCCAGATCAGGTGGCGCAACGACATACCCAGGGTGCGCAAGGTGCGCAGCATGCCGCGGCGCTGTTCAAACGCCAGCCCGATGGCCCCGTGCACGATAAAGATGCCGACAGCAAAGCTGAGCAGGCTGAAGGCAGTCAGGTTGAGGTGGAAACTGTCGGTCAGCTGCCCGATATCCGAGCTTTGCTGCGACGGTTGTTCCACCAGCGCAGGCGCGACACTGGCCAGCGGCGGGCGACCCAAGGGCTGTTCGGGTGCCACAATCAACCGGCTGAGCTGACCGGGGCGGTCCAGCACCACCTGCGCCACGCCGATATCGGTGATCGCGGTGCCGGGGGCGAGCCCGGGATCGCGGATCACCTCTTGCGACAGCTCGGTTTCCAAGGCGTCGGCAATCTCAGGATTGGCAAAAACCACGTTGCGCGACAAGAAGGTTTGCAACGGGTTTTCACCCGCTTGCGTGATTGGCCCGGCGCCGCCTGGCATGGTCAGTGGATCGATGCCGACAAGGCGGACGCGCGTTTCTCCGGCCCAGAGCGTGCCCTCCAGAACCGGGCCAACCTGCCATCCGGCGCGCCGCAGATCGACGAAGGTGGCCCGGTCAAAGCTGTCACCGGTCCGCGGCACCAACTGGTCGAACTGGCCTTCGCCAAGCACCGCTGCGGCGGCGTCATAGCTTGCCCGCGCCTCGGTATTGAGCGCCTGCACGCCAGACCAAAGCGCTGTGGCCAGCGCCAGCCCGATCACCAGCGTGAAGAGCTGCAAGAGGTTGCGCCGCCAGTAGGACAGCAGCGCGCTTAGCCCGGCCGCCGTCATTCCAGCTGCCCCCGGCTCAGACGCACTTGCCGGCCCATACGTGCCGCCAGCGCCGGCGAGTGCGTCACCATCATCAGCGCGGCACCGGCCTCTTCCACCAACGCCAGCAACTCGCCCAGCACGACGTCGGCGGTGGCCTCGTCGAGATTGCCGGTGGGCTCATCCGCCAGCACCAGCTTGGGCTGCGCGGCAAGGGTGCGGGCAATGGCGACGCGCTGCTGCTGGCCGCCGGAAAGCTGCTCGGGGTATTTCCCGAGATGGTCGGATAGGCCCAGCGTGTCCGCCAGATGCGCAGCGCGGTCCGGGTCCGCGCGCCCCGAAAGCCGCGCATGAAAGGCGATATTCGCCGCCACCGTCAGCGACGGGATCAGGTTGAACTGCTGAAAAACGATGCCAACCGTCCCGCGCCGCAAGGCCGCGCGCCCGCGATCGTCGAGCACGGCAATGTCCTGGCCGTCGATGCGGATGCGCCCACCATCGGCCCGGTCCAACCCGCCCACCAGATGCAACAGCGTGCTCTTGCCCGAACCGGACTCGCCTGTCAGCGCCAGTGTCTGGCCGGCGGCAAGGCTAAGCGACACGCCGCGCAGCACCGGGACCGGCCCCTCGGGTCCGTCATACGACTTCTCAAGCGCTTCGATGTCGAGCAGCATGGCATCTCCTTCCGCCGCAAACCTATTGCAGGCAGACGGATTGGAAAGCGCCAAAAGACCGACGTGCCAAATCAAGCCGCCACGCGATGGACTTCGCGGCGGAATAGGATACCTCTTCGCATCATGATGATCCTCACGCTTGACACCTTGCGCAACCCGGCCATCCTCGAGACGCGCAGCCTGCCGCGGCGCTTCCTCGGCCGAGTGATGCCTCTGCCGCGCCGGGCTGGGTGGCGGAACGTTGTGCGTCTGATCTTCGAGATCCAGATCCTGCGCTATCTGAGCGTGCTCTTGCCCTTCGTGATCGCAATGCTGGTCTGGCCCAATCTGGCCTTTCCACTGGCGCAGGCACCGCTGGCGATGATCGTCGTGATCGCTTTTGTCGAGGTCAAGCTGCTCAGCCTATCCGACACGGCGCGTGAACGGCTGATGTCAGAGGATGACGCCGAGCGCGTGCTCGACACGCTCCGATTGCGCGCGCGGCAAGTCCTGTCACGCATCGCCGCGCGACACGATCTGGCCGAAGGTGAGCTGCATCTGGTGGTCGAGCAATCCGAAATGGCGCGTGTGCCGCCGTTGACTTTGGTCTCCGTCCAAGCCGACACGCCGGCCCGCTTGCTGCGTCTGGACGCGGGTGACCGGGCCGAGCTTGCGCAGCTTTTTGAAGGCGACCTGTCCGAGCGCGATCTGCATCACGCCAATCTTCGGATGAACGATTTCCTGCGCATGGTCGCGCTGGAGACGCGCGGCGTGTCGGCCCACCAGAGGCTCGCCGCGCGTCTGCAGCAACGCCGCGAAAAAGAGGCCCCGGCATGAGCGTCAATGCCCGGCACCTGCCTGCCGGCGCCGCGCTGGACGTGCTTCGCCAGGCCTGGCGCGCCCAGGCCGCGGGTGATCTGACGGCCAGTTGGATGCTGCATGGCCGGCCGGGTGTGGGCAAAACCCAGATCGTCGGCGATCTGGCGCACGAGACCGGCGCGCGGCTTTATGATCTGCGCCTGACCACCATCGAGCCACAGGATCTGCGTGGTCTACCCTATTACGATCACGAGACGCGCCGCACGGTTTGGTACCGCCCCGACGATCTGCCCGACAAGGGCCCCGCAGTGCTGTTTCTCGACGAATTGACCGCCGCAGCCCCACAGCTGCAGCCGGTGGTTTACGGGCTTCTGCAAGAGCGCCGGGTAGGGGGCCACTGCCTGCCTGATCAGGTGCTGCTGGTCGCCGCGGGCAACACCGTCGAAGACGGCGCCATCGCTTATGACATGGGCACCGCACTGTCGGATAGGCTGATCCATCTGGTGGTCACCGCCGAGGCCGAGGATTGGATCCGCGGTTACGCCCTGCCACGCGGTCTGCACCCGGCGGTGACCGCGTTTATCCGCAGCCGGCCTGACCTTTTGGAAACCTCCGAAGACGCCCTGCGCCGCGGCGACATGGTGGCCTGCACCCCCCGCAGCTGGGAACGCGCCTCGCAGATCCTACAGGCCGCCCCCGCGCGGCAGATCCGCGATGCCATGTTGGCCGGCACGCTGGGCGCCGCCGCCGCTGCCGAGTTTGCGCTGGTGGCTGATGAGATCGCGGCGACCGTGCAGCTCGACGACATGCTCGCCGCCTCGCGCCGCGCCCGCAGCGCGATGTATCCCAAATCGCTGCACGGTCTGACGGCGCTGACCTGCGCACTGCCGCAGGCGGTGCGTCGTGACACGCTGCCCGCCGGTATCGAAATCCTCGAAGATATGCGGCATCTGGGGGATGAGCCCTTCACCCGCCTGCCGATGTCAGAGCTCGCCGCCTTCGGGTTTGAGGCCCTGATCGCCCGGGCTCTGTCTCAGGGCTGGGAGGAGGCGTTCGAAGGCTCGGATGCCTACGCGGCCTATGCCGCCGCGCGCGAAAAGGCCGGGCTGTGAGCCATTCCGCCCGCGCCGCCCAAGCGCTGGCGCATCTGGCCGAACGCGACCCGGCGCTGTCCGTATTGGCGCTCTGGTGTGCACATCGCGACGGCGACAGGACCGAAACCGCCGGGACGCAGATCCGCTACGGCCCTGATTTCGTGGGTTTGAGCCTGGCTGAGCAGATCGGCACGGTCGGCCATCACGTCCTGCACGTCGCCCTGCGCCACTCCGCCCGCCAAGACGCCATGGCCGCCCGCTACGGCGGTGATTTTAATCCCGACCTTTTTGGCCTTGTGGCCGACGCTTTGGTGAACGAAACGCTGCTGCTGGCTGAGCACGGACTGCCACGCCCGGCCGTCACCGTCACCGGCCTACTGCAAGAGGCTGGTGAGCCGGTCGACACCGCCATCGGCGCGCTCTCCGCCTGGGATGCCGAGCGACTCTACCTGAAACTCTCCGCCGATCCGGACCGCGCCGGGCGCGCCAAGGCCTATGGCGACCGGCTGGGCTGGAAGCCCGATCTCGGCACGGGTGATATTCGTGGCGGGCCCGAGGACGAGGGCAAGACCGATCCGGCGGAATGGCAGGGCCGTTTGGCGCGCGCGATGCAGGCCGGTCGCCAAGCGGGCACCGGGATCGGGCAAATCGGCGCGCCGCTGGCCGATTTTGCGCCGCCGCAAGTGCCCTGGGAGCGGCAGCTGCGCGGTCTCATCACCCGTGCGCTGAGCGTCGATCCAAAACCGGTCTGGCGGCGCCCCGCCGGCCGCTGGGTCGCGATGGAGGCACAGGCCCGCGCCTATGGCCGGCCCACGCCGGTCTTTCAACCGCAGCAACGGCTGCTGACAGACCGCCCGCGGGTGATCGTCGCGCTCGACACCTCAAGCTCCATCGACGCCCGAACACTGCGCCTCTTCGGCGCCGAGATCGACGGCATCCTAAGGCGCAGCGGCGCCGAGGCGCGCCTGCTCGGTTTCGACACCGAGGTGCATCTCGATATCGCACTCTCCCCCGCGCAATGGCGCAGCCAACTGCACCGCCACCCCCTGCGCACCGGCGGCGGTACGGATTTCGGCCCCGCACTGAAAGAAGCAGCCCGCTATGACCCGTCTATCGCCATCATCCTCACCGATCTCGACGGCCCCACAGGCCCCGCACCCCGGTTCCCCGTGATCTGGGCCACCCCCAATGACCCACCCGACCCCGGTTTTGGACGGATCCTGAAACTGCCGAACGGCGCCACTTATGATTGACCTCGCTTCCACCCCAATTCGCGATTGTCGTCGAATCTGCCGCCTGCAACTCGCAACGCGGTTACTCTGCCGGCCGGATACCTTTGGAAAATCATACAAAAGCATCAGCTAGCCCGTGTTTTTGGGCTGTGCTTCTGAGAGCCTTTTGCAAATCTGTTTGCAACGAGCAGAGAACAACCGTGGGGGGGTAGTGTTCCCCCGTTCTTTCGGCAGTCTATTAGACCCTAAGAAAACAGGGATTGCCGTACAACAATGTTTGGGGGTCAGATTGACGGAAGACTCTGGATAACAAGAGTTCCGAAAATCAACCCAAGATTGTGCCTCTACTCTCAGTTTGGGTCATTCGAAACACCCGGGTGTGTCGCCTCGCGATTTCATCAGGTTTGAGCGCGAATTGTCTGGATCAACCAATTACGCAGCTTTCAGACCAAGGATGTCCCGCGCCTCGGACGGTGTTGCAACGGGTCGTTCGTACTTGGCGCAAAGGTCTGCTGTGCGCCGGACCAAGGCTGCGTTGGAGGGGGCCAGGGTGTTGCGGTCGAGGCGGACGTTGTCTTCCAACCCGGTGCGGGCGTGGCCGCCGGCGTTGATGGCCCAGTGGTTCAACTCGAGTTGGTGACGTCCGATCCCCGCAGCGCACCAGGGGGTCTCGGGACCGAACAGCCGTGCGACGGTTTTGACGTAGTAGTCGAACACATCGCGGTCGGCCGGCATCGCGTTCTTCACACCCATGACGAACTGCACATAAGGGGTGCCCACGAGAGCGCCCGCATCGGACATCTCTTTGGCCTTGAGGATATGCGACAGATCAAAGGCTTCGATCTCGGGCTTCACGTCGTATGTCCGCATCTCACTGGCCAGCCAATCGACCAGATCCGGTGGGTTTTCGTAGACGCGGGTCGGGAAGTTGTTGGAGCCCACCGACAAAGAGGCCATGTCTGGCCGTAAGGGCAACATGCCGCCGCGCGTCTTGCCGGCGCCGGATCGGCCGCCGGTGGAAAACTGGATGATCATGCCGGGGCAGTGTTTCTCCAGCCCCTCTTTGAGGCGCGCGAATTTTTCTGGGTCGGACGAGGGCGTTTCATCGTCATTGCGCACATGCGCATGGCAGATCGTGGCGCCCGCTTCGAACGCTTCATGGGTGCTTTCGACCTGTTCCGACACCGTGATCGGCACCGCCGGGTTGTTGGCCTTGGTCGGCAGAGAGCCTGTGATCGCAACACAGATGATGCAGGGTTTGCCCATGGTCAGACCTTAGCCAGCACAAAATCAAACTCGACGTCCCAATACGGCCCGTCAAAGCCAACCTCCGCCGCGCGGCTGCGATCCTCGACCAGGTTGAAATCAGCCAGCAGGCTTTCCTTCACGCCAAACACCGCGTCCGAGTTGATGTAGGGATCATCGGGATCGAAGATATGCGTTGTCAGCGGGTCGTACCCGTCAGCCGTGACAATGTAGTGCAGATGCGCCGGGCGGTTCGGATGCCGCCCCAGATCAGCCAGCAGTTTTCCCACCGGGCCGTCATCCGGAATAGGATAGTATTTCGGTTTCACAGCCTTGAACCAATAGGTGCCGTCAGCCCCGGTACGGAAGACGCCGCGCAGGTTGAAATCCGGTTGATGGCCCTTTTGCTGAACGTCGTAGAAGCCTTCGTCATTGGCCTGCCAGACGTCGATCTTGGCGCCTTCAATGGGATTGCCGTCAGTGTCGAGAATACGCCCGCGCACCACCATGTCCTCGCCCTTGTGATCCAGACAGATATTGGTGCCCATCGGATAGGCCGGCGCGTCGGCGACGTGGAACGGGCCCAGAACCGTGTTCTCGGAGGCGCCGGACGGGCGGCGCGAGTTGATCGCGTCGACCAACATGGACACGCCGAGCACGTCGCTGAGCAGGATGAATTCCTGCCGCCACTCATCACATTTGTGGCCCGTGTCGGTGAGGAACATGATGGCCTGAAACCACTCCTCCTGCGTCGGCTCGATCTCTTTGACCGCCTCGTGCAGTTTGCGGGTGATGACCTCCATGACCTCCCGCAGGCGGGCGTCTTTGGCATTGGCATTCCGACCGGTGACAACCTCAACGCTGTCCGCTTCGGTGAAGTAGCCTTTTTCATGTGCTTGCATTTCGTGTCCCTCCCTCAGCGTGCCAGGATCTTGGTCAGGACGCGTTTCAGATCGGCTTCGGGGGCGTCGGTCATCGTCTCGGCGCGCCAGGCGACGTGTTGGTCGGGCCGGACCAGGATGCAGCCGGAATCGGTGATCTCGCGGGCGCGCGCCCAGTCGCCGGTGAGATCCTCGATCTCGCGCCGTGGTCCGACCAGATGCACGCGAATGTCCATGCCGAATTCCGCGCCAAGCGCCTTGGCGGCCTCACCCCAGGCCTCACCGCCGATGCCGGTGAAAAGTGTGAACTGCCCGCGCCCGCTGAGATCAAGGGTGGAGTGTTTGTCACCCGTTTTGTGATCGAAAAGCCAGACATGCGGGATGCGGGCGCCGGGCCAAGTGGTGGGCTGATAATGCAGCTCGGCGTCAAGCTCAAAGGCAGGCTCGAGCTGGCCATCGGTTTCCACCGCGCTTGACCGGTAGCGCTGGTTCATCTCGACGCCATGCGCGTCGAACTCGTATTTCTTGAAGGCGATGGCGTCGCGGATTGCTGCACGCTGCTTTTCGGCCGCGGGGGTGGTGTCGCAGCGGGCTTCGAGGTTTTCCTGCATGATTTCCGGCTTGACCCCTTCGGCCATGCCCAGCGCTTCGAAGATCGGACCGAATTCGCCGATCGACTGGTTGGCGCGGGTGACGATCTGCTTGGCAACCGGCGCGCGTTCCTCGGAATAGCTGTCGAGCAAGCCCGGACCCGCCTGCCCCTTGAGCACCGCGGCCAGCTTCCACGCCAGGTTAAAGCCGTCCTGGATCGAGGTGTTGGAGCCCAACCCGTTGGAGGGCGGATGCCGGTGCGCGGCGTCGCCCATGATAAACACGCGGTCTGACTGCATGTTGGTGGCGTACATGTTGTTGACGGTCCAGGTGTTGGCGCTGATCAACTCGATTTCCAGCTCGGGATCACCCACCAATTGCCGCGCCACTTCCGTCGCCATCGCCTCATCGACTTCAGGCGCCGGCTGGTTGATGTCATACCCCCAGACGATCAGCCATTCGTTCCATGGCCGGACCATGCGCACCAGACCCATGCCGATCCCACCCACATCCGCGCCGGGCTGCATCACCCAGTAAAGCACCGACGGCCGGTGGGCGACGTATTTGGACAGATCCGCCTTGAAGAGGATGTTCATCGACCCGCCGACGCCCATCTGCCCCTCAAACGGCAGGTT
>JAAUYB010056072.1_pt1 | contig 20374 bp, 12 predicted proteins | sample 7278071 | NCBI WGS metagenome assembly JAAUYB01 (sample SAMN14350121, study PRJNA611818) | marine sediment metagenome | isolation source: surface marine sediment (1.8m) | place: French Polynesia: Moorea | collected 2018-08 | reverse complement strand
ACGATCCTCCTCCAGTTTAACAAGGCTAAGGGATCAGTGCCTCTGACCGCCATGCCAGTTTCAAGTTTCAAAAACCCATACGTTAATTGAGAGGTCCGAACAATAGGTCCCGTTGTTGACACTCGATCGATAGTCCAGTTCTTGCCAGCGAGCTTGGACAGATCAATCCCTCGGGCAACTATCAACTTTCTCCATGACTCCAATCTCATGGTTGATGGAATACCTGTTCGCCCGCCCTCCACTTTGTGGAGAAGTTGAAACTGCTCCGACCTTTAGGGCTTTTTGGGCAATCTGCGAGGGTCGTTAATTACATTAATCTCTCCGTCCTTTCCTGTAAGCGCCACAGTCACAAAGTTTTCTAAGATCGGCAATAATGGGATGAGATCTTGGAATTGGTTTTGGTTTAGACCAAGCTCGATCAACTCTGTCAATGAAGCCAGCGGGGCAATGTCCTGGATCGGGTTGCCTTGTAGAAATACCCGGGTCAACGAGGTCATGGAGGCAATGGGAGAGATGTCTTCGATCTGGTTTTGGCCCAATCCAAGAATGGCCAAGGCGGTCAGGGAGACCAGGGGGGCGACGTTCTCGATCTTGTTTGTGTCTAGGTAAAGTATTTTCAACGCATTCAGGGAGCCCAGCGGGGTAACGTCCTGGATCTGGTTCCTGTCTAGGTAAAGTTTATTCAATGCGGTCAAGGAGGCCAGTGGGGTAACGTCCTGGATCTGGTTGCCGGCTAGACAAAGTTCGTTCAACGCCGTCAAGGAAGCCAGTGGGGTAACGTCCTGGATCTGATTGTTACGTAGATACAGCATGGTCAACGCGGGCAAGGAAGCCATCGGGGTGATGTCCTGGATCTGGCTCCCTTCGAAATAAAGCCGGGTCAACGTGGTCAAGGTGGCCAGTTGCGAGATGTCCATGATCCGGTTGCTGTTTAGAGCAAGCCTGGTCAACGAGGTCAAGGACTTTAAAGGGCTGATGTCAAACGCGCTTACCTCCCGAAGAACTAAATGTTCCAATGCGTTTAGTTGGGAAATAGGTGTAAGATCCCGCAAGAGCCTAACATTCAAGTTGAGCCCAATCACCTTGGAAAGGTCATTCAACTGGCAGGCCTCACCTTTGAAAAAGACATCATCCTCACACTGTTGAATGGGCTCTCCAACAAGCGTCTCCAATGACTTAATTATCGTCAAATCATCGCTCATGCCTTACTCCTGTTGCAGATCCTACCATGGTTACTGGGTTGGGATGCCCTCGGGCTCGTGCCTTTCCCTGGGCTGCGCCCTGACGCCTTCCGCATGCCGCGCTCGCACAGTTTAAGCGTGAACTCATTGGAGAAAGGACCATCGTGAGCCTAAAGACCGCCAGGGTGGGGTAATCTTGGTGGTCGTCCTAGACTTGCCGAAGATGATCCCAGGGTCATCATCGCCCGTAAAATGAATGAAGACCGAGTCATTCCCATTTCACAGATCTACTCAACGCTCCGTATTTCAAAATCGACTTTCTATCGATACGTCGCTAATCATGAGTGAACCAAGGGGAAGCGACTGCTAAACCGTAGTCGCTTTCGAGGAAAATGACGCAGGTTTTCTGAAACTTCAACGACTGCCGGGCACCGACCCGCCGTCGGAATCCTCCGAGGCCCATCAAGGAAGGTCCCAAACCGTTGGTCAGATGAGAAAGTTCGAAGCCGCAGAGAAAATTTCGGGAGAACTCATGCCGTGATAAGGGAAGGTGATGGGTGATAATAGCGATAATAATTGTGAATGGTTGTTATGTTCTTTGTTGACTTTTCATTCATGCCTGCCCGGGATCAGGACTATTATATCGTGGCAAATTTGGCCCGGTGGATGTAGGATGTATATTGGAAATACCCTTAGACATCGGTATGGGGACTTGTCATGGAATGTCACGGGCCAAGGGCTTTACTGGTAGGAAATGGTGATGGAAATATCGTTTGTGCTCGCACTGAGGGGGAATATCTTGGTGCGGGTTGTGAGGTCAGATTCAAGGCTGCCAGTTTTCCCGGGGTTTCGATCGAGCTTCCATATTTCATTGTTTCGCCATATTGTTTAGTACGAGGATAGCTCCAAAGCGAGGGTATCCATGTCTCAGCTAACCTGGCTTCATCTTTCCGATTTTCACTTTTCAGGTGAAGCGCATTACGAAGATGCACAACGCGAGGCCATGCCCTCATCCCTGGCCTTGGAATTAGCAAAGGAAGGCCTACGCCCGGACCTTGTTTTTGTTACGGGTGATATCGCCGCCACGGGCAAAGCCGCGGAATATGAGAGAGCCATTCGCTTTTTTCAGAAGATGAGCGAAGACCTCTCGGTACCCAGGGAAAGATGGTTTCTGGTTCCGGGAAATCACGATGTGGATCGTGGCAGAGTAGACGGGCTATCCAACGGCCTTCGCAATTTACTCGAGCAATCTGATGCCCCCATGTCTGAACCGCGTAGTTGGTCGATGATGGCTGACCGTATGGATGCATATCTTCGATTTACCCGGAATTTTTTGGGAAAGGAACGTGGATGGGAAGCCGTGCGACCCTGGCGCACCGAACATGTGACCGTACATGACTGGCGGTTGGCAATCCTGGGTCTCAACAGTGCCTGGGCCAGTCAGGATGATGACGATAGGGGACGGCTTCTCCTTTCAGAATTCCAGGTGCGTGATGCATTGGAGCAAGCCAATCGGAAGGAACCCGAGCTCAAGATAACCCTGATGCATCATCCTTTCGATTACCTTAGAGAGTGGGACATGGCTCTAGTCAATCAGCTGCTGGTCAGTGAAAACGGGTGTCATTTTCTGCTTCGAGGTCATCTCCATCAGACAGATCTTCAGCAACGAATCCGCCCGGGCGCCTCAATATGGGAAATTGCCGCCGGCGCCTTCTGGCAGGGAAGTGAAGCCCCCCATGCGGTTAATGTCGTTCAGTTGGAGCACACTGGGGACGGCTCTATCCATGTCTTCAAATACGTCAATAAAGAAGGTGGTTTTTGGCGTAGGCACACCACGATCTATAAGAAAATGCCGGAGGGTTATTGGCCTTTTACTTTGCGTGGAACCATGGTCCCCAAAGATGCTGGAACGAGGGTCGGCAGGCTTTATTGGGTACCTCCGTTGCCTGAAAAATACTTTAAACGCAAAAATATAGTAGACCGTATTTTAAGAGAAATGGAAACTAGTAAGCTCATTGGTATGCACGGGTTAGGCGGCATTGGCAAATCGGAGCTTGTCAAGGAAGTAGCCAACTCGCGGAGAACGAAAAGGCGTTTTCCTGATGGTATTTTTTGGGTCGACTTCGGTTTAGAGCCCGAAGCCGAGTCCTTGCCGGTATGCCTCGCTGAAATTATAAAAGTTCTCAGTAAACTTCCACCTAGCAATCGTAATCTCGAGACATTGATCAAAAGCCTGAACATGTTGCTATCGAAAAGTGTCTGTCTATTGATCATTGATGACCCGTGGCTCCAATCACAAGTAGAAAGCTTTCGTGTATCAGAAGGGAGATCACGCGTTCTTTTTACTACCCGTAGCGTCGATTTTGTCAAGACCTTAGGTGCAAAGCCTTTTAAATTGGAATGCCTTTCAGATGTAGAGGGTCGTGACTTTTTTAACTATTTATTAGATCGCCCTGATGATCTCCCGGACCTAGTCCTTAAAGTTTCATGTGAATGTGGAGGACTTCCCTTAGCGCTATCTATTTGTGCCGCTTTAAGCACTGGAACTTATTCATGGCAGAACATACTTAATAAATTATTGCAGGGTGAAATCGGATTATTGAATGAACCAGAATACAAGGGCGTTTCTAAGAGTATCGAGATAAGCCTAGACAGTCTGAAAGATGAAGAACGGAATACCTACTTAAGTTTGGCTGTATTTCCTCGAGAAGCAATTCCCATCCCCGCCGTTATCACCTATTTATGCAGCAATATGAAGCTCGATGAGTCAACCGCCAGACAACGATTAAACCGTTTTGCCAACTTGTCCCTTTTACAAATCAGTGATGGTTCACCAAAAACGATTTCAATTCATTCTCTTTTTCGCCATTATATACGTGACAAACGTGATCTTGTAGCACTCCACCAAAGACTTGTAGCTTCCTATTACAGTGGATGTAAGGGAGATTGGCATACGGTTCCTGATGATGGATACTTTTATAAGCACCTAACTTATCACCTGATTGAAGCCAAAAAATTGGATGCACTACGAGAATTACTAAAAAGTACCCGTTGGCAGGAAAAGATTTGTAACATGGGAAAGGTTGGCGATCTGGTAGCAGATGTTGCAGTTTCACATACTCATTTATCGGGTGATATTCTTGATGTCCTTGCAAATATTATCAGCAGAAAGAGAGCGGAGTCCTTTAATCAACAATTCAGGGAGGCGCTCAAACGGTACTTTGGGCCCTATCCTAGTTGGCCCTCTGACTTGATCAAATCTTTTGAGGTAAGCAATCATGTCAATGTCTTGCGATTTCTTGGAGACACTGCTTCCTTGGCAAATAATCATGAACAGGGACAAGATTACTATGAAAAAGCTCTCCAGATAGAGGATGACTATTCTTTACACGTAAGAATAGCCACAATCCTTGTCCGTAGGAAAGAACCAAAAAAGGCATTGAAACGCCTTCAACATATATATAATAAATACCCTAACCCTAGTCATAAAGAACTCATGTGGGCGAAGTACCAAGAAGGGATTTGTCTTCGTGATGATAACCGTCATATGGAGGCTGAAAAAGTTTTCACTGAAGTTTGGAAGAGTGGTGGCAGCAGGCATAGATATTCTGCCTACTATCAGCTGGGCGTGCTTGCCCTCAATAAAAACGATCTAGATTCTGCTGAAAGGATATTCCATGATTCCAAGAAAGAACGTGACTCGCTTCCTTGGAACCACCGAAGAGCATTTGAGAACCGCCGCCTGGGTCAAGTCTATGCAAAACGGAATCAATTGGTGCTCGCTTGTCAGTACTTTCATACTGCTCTCGAAATATCAGATAGCTGCGGCAATGAACGTTATTCAAATAAGACGCTCGACGATATATTAGATATCTACCTGAAACCCCTCCTTGAGAAAAACTCTCCTGATATATGCCTGGCGGATTTAGAGAACAATTTCGGAATCAAGCAAACCTACTTGGCACGTGCCTTACGACGGCTCGAGGATGAAGACAAATTCCTCGAAGTGATTTGTGAAAAGACCGCGGAGCCGACAGGTCGCGTGGCTCGCTCGAATCACATTCATGAGATGGGTGAGTGGCATGCAACGATTGCGGTACTCGTTTTTGATAAAGATGGACGTCTTGCTCTACAAAAACGCGGCGAATCAGACTCATGGGGCAAATGGGATTTGTCTGTAACCGGTCATCAAGAAGTTGGCGAGAGCGATATTGAAACTGCCGTTCGCGAAACAAGGGAGGAGTTGACTCTTGATATTCACCCTGATAGGTTTTCACGGTTTGGGCAGCCCCACCAATTCAAAAAAATTGGCGGCGTGGGTAAATCCGTGGATTTGTACGACAACTACTGCTATGTATACAGTACCAATAAGAGAAACAGTGAAAGGATTAGCCTGTTCATTCTGTGTATTACAGAGAGCGAAAAAGATAAAATTCAAACAGGCGACGCTATGGACGTACAACAAGTCCGCTGGTGTATGCTTGATAAGGTTACTTGTTTAATTGATGAGGATCCTGATAACTGCGCTAGTTCTATAAAACACATTTTCTGTCCTCCCCGATTTAATGATGAGTTGCTGGATACAATCAAAAGTTATGGATCAAAAAGGAGCCAACGTTTTCACGAGGAGGAGCTATGAGTGATGAACACTATAGTAAAGATGCGCGGCGTCACATCACCGAGTGTTGCCTTATCGCTACTGATATAGACAAAACGATTCTCACTCAGGTTAAGAAGGGAGAACGCGAACAATTTATGCGCAATATGGCGCCGCCTCTTCTTCATGCTGCAACTCTGGGAACACGGCTGGCATTCATCACCGGAAACAGTATGAAGCAGTTGTGCTCCCGTTTTCTGAGTTGGCTTATTGAATACTTGTGTTTTACAGGGCAGCTCAATCAACTCGATAAGTGTCATTTTTTTTGTAACTCCGGCGGCGTATATGCCCATTTTAATTCACGAGATATTTATGTTGAAAACCCATCGTCTGACCCCATGGATCTAAAGAAATTGATTCTGGAAAAGTTGCTATATATCGAAGGCGATGAACTATGCATTAAGCCGGACTTCATTAACTTACCCTATTTGAAACAAACGCTTATTCCCGATAGCGAACTGGCTGTCATGAAAGGTATTCTGGAAAAGCAGTGTGGCGATTATATTTCTTTGGTCAAACCTCAGTGGACTAACTTGAAAAAAAGATACGAAATCGATAAGTTCCAGGAAGACAAGAAAACCATATGGCCATCCCTTGATGATCGAATGATAAAATACGGCCAGCCTCCATGTTCTGGAACGGTTCAGCTCACTTTGAAACCCATACTTAATAATGGCCTCTCACTTAAGAAACCACACGGTAAGGATTTCAGGGAGAAAATGGTCAAGAGCATTCGGTCTTCATTTGCTGACGAAGGCTTGGGTCATTATTCGGTTAGATCCGCGGGCTCTACAAGCATAGACATTACTCTTAGTAAACTGGATAAAGGTTTTGCTCTGCAATGGTTGATTAATCATCTTAATCTTTATGGTCAAGAGACGAAAGGTCAGAAATTCGGTTCCAATGCAATTTATTTTGGTGACGAGGTTAGTATTGGCGGCGGTAATGATTTCTCTGTAACCAAATTACCGGGGCTACAAGTTTTCGCCGTGAATTACGATCAACAGAGCATTCCTTTCCTTGCCGGTGTCTTCGTCCCCTCGGCGATTCTTGTTGGGCCGGACGCCACCGCGGAAATCCTCATGAGGTATAGCCGCTTGGCACGCCAGCTACTCGCCGAGTACGATCAGAGAGGATTTAAAAAGATACCAACCGCAATCGAAATGCTCAAGGAATCGCTTTTCCTCGGTCGGATACAAGACAAGATCGGGTCCTTGAAGCTTGGGGAAAACTCCAGTGTTGACGATCTACAAACCCTGCATGCCTTCGTCACCATGTTCGGGAGAAACGACCGCATGGCCAAAGAATGGCTTGCCATGCTCGTAGACGGCCTCGATGCCATCATGGCCCAACTGGCAAAGTATACGGCCCTCTCCCAACCCGCTTTAGGGACAAGTTATGACGAAGGAGACTCAAATTGAAGCCGATAATCTCAATCCACCGGTTCACTGTTCAACCCCCGCTGAGAACGGTTGATGGCCGCTTTTTCAGGGAGTTCGGGCCTATGCGTTGCCAGTTACTTCCTTGACACGTCTTTGGAGGGAAAACTTTTGGAATTGATTTTTCTCAGTGAAAAGAAACGCTGGTATTACTATGGTGGGAAGGCCCATTTATTGCTAAGATAAATAAATCGAAATGAAAATCGTACGGACGAAGTTGTTGCTCATTACCAACTGGCTTTTCAATACTGTCAGCGTGCGATACCGCAGTTACCCGAATCTCTGAACCTCCTATTGGATATAGCATACGCGGGTAAGAAACTGGGCGATATTGCCGGTTCTCGTAGCTTTGCAGAGACTGTTATGAGTCATGCAGAAGATTCTATGATCAAAAACAAAATCTTGGATTTTCGATCCAAACCTCCCCGCCTACTCCTGATCAATATCCTTTTTAATATGTTCACCGTATTGCCAAGTAGGTTTTCCCGTTCACGGGCGAGATCAGGATACCGCTTCTTGTCGCGCTCTAGGGTTTCGTGGTTGTGGCTCTTCTCAATCGCGAAGCGCATCATGATTTTCTCCCTGCCCTTCGGGGCTCAATGGGTGTCTCCTTTGAATAACTTGTTACCGTGGTTGGTTGGCTGGTTGGCTCAACGTAAAAAACCGAGCCTCATTGTGCCCCACTAGGCTTATTCCCAAGTACCCATACGTTTTCCGAACCTTCCCATCAATCGGTCCCGTTGTTGACACTCGATCGAGAATTCACTTCTGACCCACGTGGCCAGATCGAATCTGCGAAAGCCCAACATGCCCCGATGGTCTGAGGCGTGCCTCACTAGATGAAGGAGCCGCGAGAATTTGTCCACCGAAAGGAACATTTTGTCTGGTAGACTGCTCATTGTCAACGTGACAGCAAGTTCGAGGCGTGTTGCTGGTGCCTGATCCTTCATGCCGCCCGTGGTAATCGTCCTGATTTCGGCTCGGTTTCCAGGATGTAGATGAAGGTGTTGCCCCAGCTTGGTCCCATGCGTCGAGGTCTTTGGGAAAGTCACGTTAAATGTTTAAGATTTCTGGAGGTAGAATTGAAAAGATTGATGGTTGTTCTCTTCATGACTCTGGTGCTCTCCGTAGGCTCACTGCAGCTCTTGGCCGGTGGTTGCGTCGATCAGAAATGTAGTTCACAGTGCTTTCGTAACTATCTGAGCTGTTACCTGGGCGGGGGTAGTGCGGAAGTGTGTCGCCTGCAACACGACATCTGCATTGCGGGTTGCCCGCTAGTGCCCACCAGTCAGTGTCCCTGAATACCGATTCCAGGGGCGCCCACCTTCGTGGGCGCTCTCAACCTGGGCGCCGGTACACCCGCTATTGGAAGGAAGCGGGGTACCGGGACACCCACAATTCGACGGTTGCCATAGGTATGACCATCTTGAAACTGACTTTTAATTGTTGCTGATCACCCTAGAGGCAACGCCGTTCTCGGCGATCAGATCAATCGCCCAGTCCCGCAAGGGGCCGTCGGCCGGCACGGCCTCGGATCTTGATTTGGGTTGGAGGGACCTGAAATCAATACGATAGGAGCAGGCGGCAAGCTCTTTTTGGGCCTCTATTCGCTGCCGTATTGCCCGGGCCGGCCCGGTCGCTTCGACAACGAGGTAATCCATGACGTTTTCGGCATCTATCGGGCCTGTGATCGATCGGCCTACAAAATCCAAAATCGAACCCGCGGGCACCTTTCTCGATGACCCCAACCTCATGGTTGATGGGATACCTTTTTCGGGTCTTAAGCCGGCTGCCTGGTTTTGACGGCCTTCGTCAGGAGCCCAGACCGTTCCTTTTTCGAAATCTGCAGGTGGGAAGCATAGGGGTTCAGTATTCGACTGTTTTGTTCGTGAGCGGTAGAAAGGCGTGCCGCGAAAGTTGCACGCGGCAGGTAGCGTCAAAGGACTAACTTGATTTATTTTGTGATTTGCCAACGCCCGCAAATGGTTCTCCCGAAAACCCATACGTTTTCCGAATCTTCCCATCAGATGGTCCAGTTGTTGGCACTCGATCGAGAATCCGCCACTTGCCGGCTTGGACAGATCGAACCCGCGGGTGTCTTTCTCGATGACCCCAGCCTCGTGGTTGATGGGATAGGTTTTTCGAGACGGAAGGTGGTCGCAGAAGGAAGGTGGCCGTCGACGCTCCCTGTCGCCCGACCACCAAGTGCCCAAACCGTTGGTTTTTTGTTTTTTGCGACGGGGTGCTAACCAAACGGACTGAGGCGAAAACAATCTAGAAGTCCACCGTGACTGAGAATGAAAACCACAACAACACGTAGATCACACTGAGCATCTCTCACAAGACCAAGAAGTTCTTTTTGATCGCCTCCCTGCTAACTGGTACAACAGGAGTCTTCATCGCCTCCGAGCATGTTGACGGTTCGCCGGCCCACAATGAGATATCGGGAGGTTTAAGAAAGCCCGACGGAAGCATTTGAGGATCGGACGGGCATCCCGATTCTTCCACGGTTTCCGCTACCGTATCCTTTCAACCTGGTCGCGCAAGCGCGGTATCGTTGGGAAGGCGGAACATTTAAGCAAAGGTGCTAACCCCGGATTTATCGTCACAAATCTGCCGCGTGAATACGCCTCAACACGTAATTTGTATGAAAAACTTTACCGTGCGCGCGGCGATATGGAGAACCGGATCAAAGGATCAAAGAACAGCAGATAGGTCTGTTCGCAGATCGGACGAGCTGCAGTGAGATGGAGGCAAACCAGCTTCGCTTATGGTTCTCATGCATCGCCTATATGCTCATTGAGGGTGTACGGAGAGTCGGCCTAAAGGGGACGGAAATGGAAAGGGCCCAAGCATGGACGATCCGTGCGAAGCGAAATCCTTCTCACCAGGCTGCCGAGGCTCCCGAGGGCGTGGCCGCCATCAGAATCGCACCGAGGTTCAGGCCACTACTATCGGCCGCCGTCCAGGTATCGGCCGGAAACGAGCCCAGCCAGACACCAAGGATAATGTTCCTTCCCCAAAACAATACCATGCACATGGCAATTCCCGCCGCGGGCCATACGGGACTCGAAAAACCAGGAGGGCCAACATCAAGCTTGCGCGCGTGACCAGGAAGTAAATCAATGTCACGGCCAGGATTAAAGCGGGACCCGCTTTCTTCTTTTTCACAACTCTCCTCTGCTGGTCTTCAATGTGGACCACATTGTCCGTTTCGGCAGATTACCGGACAATGATAAGATTGTGCCTCACGCCATTCCCCAGCTCTCCCGAAACGGGATCTCATAATTATCCGGTTTTCACAGGGATCCGGCTAACTTTTAAGTGCGATTGCCCTGCCTTTCCCGCTGCCTTGGTTTTCTAATTGATCATTTCAGGGTCGTCTTTTGCGCCGCCGGCCGGCAAAAACAGGGAAACCGTGGTGCCCATGCCGATGCCGAGGCTCTCCAATTCGATCGTGCCCGACATCTCCTTCATGGTATTGGCGCAATAGTGCAGACCGAAGCCCAGGTGTTTCTCCTTAGTGGAAAAACCGTTTTCGAAAACCCTCGGCAGACTCTTACGGCTGATACCGATCCCATTGTCGGAGATTTTCAGAATAATCAAGTTGTTTGCGGCCTCCGTCTTGATATGTATATATCCTCCCTGCTCGTCATTTTTCTCCTCCAGCGCTTCCCAGGCATTTTTGTAGATAAAAGTCAGGACGCGCTTGAACTTGGACTTACTCAGGTTGACGATGGGAAGCGCGTTGGTCTCCAGAATGGCCTGATCGTGTTTGGAGTGGAATATATAGGCCTTCTCCTCTAGTGTTTCCTGCAACATCTGATTGATATCGACAGGCTCCGGGGCGCGTTTGAAGGCCGCCAGCTTTTGCTGTTCGGCAAGCACCGCGCCGATGAAGGTCACATGCTTGGCCAACTGGTTGCACTCATCGAGAAATACATTCTGTTCTTTTTGGATGTTGTTGAGGATTCGTACCAAGGCCTGGTGAAGCTGTTTGTCACGGCCATCCCGGGCAAGGTATCGGCCAATCGCATCGCCCTGCTCTTCGAACAGCGCGACGATTTTTCCCAAGACGGTAAACCACTGCTTGTGCTCGGCCTTGTCCTGCAATTGATAAACCGAGGTCTTGACGCTGTTGAGCGCATTGCCTATCTGGTGCATCACATTAATGGCAATCTCGGCCATGCCTTCCGCATGGGCCGCATTCACCATTTCCGTCTGCATCTCCACGATATCCTTGACGATTTTAGCCTTGGTCACCGCGGTGACGGCATGCTCCCGGAAGCGCGCGAGGGTGGCGACATCCAAATCCCGAAATGCAAAGGCGTCGTCCCTGTTCTCAAGGAGTATAAAGCCGGCTAATTGATCGTTGAGGGTGATGTTCATTGCGATGAATGACTCGGGGGCCGGGAAGCTGCCCGGGGACTCGCTGTCAAAGCGTTTTTTGAAGTCGGCGCATACGTAAATATGTTTTTCGGCAAGATCGCCGGGGTGTTGATACCTGCTGCAAATTTCCTCGGCCGTAAAGGTGATCGGTTTCATCTCCTCGAGATCGTAGCCGATCACGTCCACCAGGCCGAATCTTTTGGTGTCGGGATCCAAAATAAAAAAAGATGCCCGTTGCGCATCCGCGAAAAAGTGTTGCCCCATTTGCAACAAGACCTTGACCACCTTCTCGAAATCAAACTCCCGATTGATGGTCTTGACGATGCTGTCGAGTGATTCAAGCTCAAAGTATTTCCGGCTGAGAATTTCGTTTTTCTCGCTTATTTCCCGTGTCCTGTCAACTACCTTCCGTTCCAAATCACGATGCAGATCCAAGAGCTCGAGATGGGTTTTGACCCGCGCCAGCAACTCGCTTTTCTCGGTAGGTTTAATGAGGTAGTCGTTGCCGCCTGAAGCAAAGCCCTGGACCAGATCGTCAACCCGGTCCTTGGCGGTCATAAAAATAATCGGTAAATCCTGAGCGGAATAATGGGTTCTGATTTTCCGACAAACCTCATAGCCCGTCATACCGGGCATCATGATGTCGAGTAAAATGAGATCACAGTCCAACCCGGCTTCGAGGGCTTGCAGCGCTTCCGGACCATTGGAAGTCAGCTCCACTGCATACTGGTTCGCGGACAAACTATTGAACAATACCTGGCGATTGACGGGCTCATCATCTACCACGAGTATTTTGAAACGGCCCTCAACGGAAGGTGCCGCCGGCACGACGGCCTTGCCTTGCCATGACGGCTCCGGCCGCTCGGGTTCCGGCAGGAGTTCAGCGGTCGCCGAATCCTCGAAAAGGACGCTTTCCCCCTCGAACACGGGCATGGAAAAGGTGAAAACGGACCCCTCGCCAGGTTGGGATACCACCCAAATTTCGCCGCCATGTAAGCTGACCATTTGCTTGGTAACCGCGAGACCAAGGCCCGTGCCGGCAAATTGGCGCGCGGTGGAGGCATCTACCTGCTCAAAAGATTGGAAGATCATGTCGATCTTGTCGCTCGGGATGCCGATCCCCGTATCGGAAACGGAAAATTCGAGCCTATCGTCTTTGCGGGCCGCTTTCACTTCGATGCTGCCCGCCTCGGTGAACTTAATCGCGTTGCCAACGAGATTGTAGAAAATTTGTCTGAGCCGGTTGCGATCGGCATCCACCCTGGGCAGGTCAGCGGGCACACGATTGGACAAGGTCACCCCCGGCGCCTGCACCAGTGGCAGGCACGAGGTCAGGACCTCATCAACCAGGGGATGTACGTCCACCGCCTTGCGGACCAACTTCAGGTTGCGGTTTTTCAGCTTCGAGTAATCGAGAATATCGTTGATCAGCCGGGACAGCCGCTTTGCGCTGGAGACGATCATGGAGAGATCTCTTTGAACGTTGTCGGATAACCCATGCTCGACATCGGTCAGTGATTCGGCCAACCCGATAATACCGTGCAGTGGCGTGCGTAACTCGTGGGAGGTATTGGCCAGGAACCCGTCTTTGAGTTTGTCGATCTCCCTTAGCCGGCGCACCAAGGCGCGTTCATCGGCCAGCTTTTTGCGGTTGACGGCAATATAGCCGAATACCACCGCGGCGGCCAAAATCACATACAGAGCATAAGCCCACCATGTCTTCCAGGGCGGTGGCATGATCCGCAATGCCACCGACGTTTCCCGTTCGCTCCAGACCCCGTCCGGATTGGCGCCCTTGACCCGGAAGACATATGACCCCGGGTCCAATTTGGTATAGGTCGTGAATCGTTTGCCCGCATCGGAAAAGACCCATTCCTCTTCCAGACCCTCCAGCCGATAGGCATAGTTGTTTCGTTCGGGATCCGCATAATGCAGGGCGGCAAACTCGAACGAGATCATGTTGTCCTTGTAAGAGAGGGTCAAATCAGGCGTTTCACTTATGGGTTTGGTCAAGGGCGAGTCGCCTCCCGGTACCACGGATTTATTGAAGATGAGGAAATCGGTGAGAGACACCAAAGGCGCCGCCGGATCGTCCCTGACCTGGCCGGGCCGGATTATATTGAAGCCGTTGCGACCCCCAAAAAACATCTCGCCACGTTGGTTTTGAAAGGTCGCACCAGCGTAAAAGACATTGCCTTGCAGACCGTCTCGCGCCGTGTAATTTTTGAATATCCGGGTTTTCGTATCGAATTTGGAGAGGCCGAACAAGGTGCTCACCCACAAAACCCCGTCTCTGTGACCCAAGATACCCAGGACATGGCTGTTGGGAAGCCCGTCTTCCATGCTAAATCTCTGAAATCGTTCGGAAGCCGGATTCATCAGGTTGAGGCCGCCCGGGGTCCCTACCCAGATATCGCCCCCGGGCTCGGCGAAAAGGGCGCTTATTTGATTGTGACTCAAGCTGTCGGTCTTGCCCTCATCATGGCGGTAAACGGCCGTGTGCCGGAGCATAGGCCCCACCTTGATCAGTCCGTTCCAGGTGCCCACCCAAAGATTTTGGCTTGCATCTTCACAGACTGAGAGAATCTCGTCCAGGCCTGCTTGTTCCCGCGAGAGGGCAAACGGCTTCAAGCGCGCCGGCCCGTCGTTCCCGCGGTCCAGTTGAAGCAACCCCTCACGCTCCGTACCGACCCAGAGCCTGGCGGAGCTGTCCTCATAAAGCACATTTATGGGTTCGTTCGACAAGTCGATTTGATCGTCTTGAACCCGTTGTTGCCTGATTTGCTCGGTCCCGGGTTCAAATCTGTTCAAACCCGAGGCCGTCCCGATCCAAAGCACCCCGTCGCGGGTCTGGCAAAGCGCGCGTACCTGCATATGACTGAGGCTGTTGGCATCCTTTGGATCGGCTTGGAAATGGAGCCGGCGATCTGATGTGCGCTCAATGCGAAACAAGCCGGCTTGGGTGCCGATCCAAAGCGAAGACCCACTGTCTTCGAGCAGGGCGTGAACCTTGTTTCTCTCGGCCTTCAGCAGACGGTTGGGTTCGGGTTTGTGATAGCCGAAGCGCTGTTTTCCAGGATCTAACTTATTCGGGCCGCCGCCCCAGGTACCAATCCAGAGAACCCCGGTCCGATCCTCGTATAGGGCCGTCACGCGATTGTCGTTGATACTTTCGCCATTGCCGGGTTCAGGTACGAACCGTTGGAATCGAAGGCTCTCGCGATCGAGCTTCAAGAGCCCGTCGCCAAGAGTGCCAATCCACAGGGCGCCGCTCCGGTCCTCTAGGATCGACCAGATACGTGCGCCGCGGAGAAGAGCAGCCCCCGGGGTGTCCGCCGCAATGGGAGACAAGCGTTGCCGCTCCCTGTCAAAACGATTGAGACCCTTGTCCGTACCCACCCACAACAAACCGTCCCCATCTTCCCGAATACAGGTGACCAGATTATGGGATAGGCTATTTGCATCACCATCAATGTGAACGAAACGTTCAAACGACCCGGACCCGCGGTCGAAGCGGTTGAGTCCTTCCTCCGTACCCACCCACAGGATACCCGCCCTATCTTCGTAAAGAGACCTGATGCGATTGTTCGTGAGGCTGTCGGCCTCCTTAGGATCGTGCAGGTAGTGTCTGAAACCGTTGGGATGTTCGGGATCCCAGCGACTCAAGCCCGATTCCGTTCCGATCCATAGGAGACCCGAGCGATCCGTCAACAGGCAGGTTATGTGGTTATTCCTCAAGCTTTGCGGATTGGCAGGGTCATAAGCAAAGCGCTCGAAACGCGGCGTATCGCGATCGAAGCGATTGAGGCCGCCGCCTCGGGTGCCTACCCAGAATGCGCCGTCTAAACCTTCGGCAAGAGCACTGACCCAATTGCTGGCCAGAGAGCCCGGTTCTTGCGGATGGTGCCGATAAACCGTGCTCTTGTAGCCGTCATATTTTTTCAATCCGTCCCGTGTGCCGAACCACATGAAGCCCCTGCTGTCCTGAAACACAGATTGAACGACATCATTAGAAGCGTTCCCGGTCAGGACTATGTGCTCGAAGAGAGCTTGTTCCCCAGGGTAGGTATCATTGGGAAAGGTGGTTCCACCCAACAGGGAAAAGAAGTTGAGAAACAAGGAAAATGAGATCGGAAAAGGCCTTAATTTCATCAAATCGCGATCCACCGCGGTTGCCGGATCTGGTGGGACTGTTGAACGTGGTTAATTATAGACCGAGAAAGGACCAAAACCACCATTCCTTCGTGGCTTTTTTTGGCAGCTGTCATGCCTGACCGGTGCACCTGATACGACCCCCCAGTCTGCAAGATTTTTCGGCGCCGGTGCTGGGATTACGAAAGTAATCGTTTCGGCAAATCTGCCTGCCCCGGAAAAGCAGACCCGTCCAACAATGTTTATCGGATCGTGGTCGGCGCCTCTTGAGAGATTGCCCCCCTCTATGAAAACAGATGGCTAATTCTCTGTATTTAATGAATATAAATCACCAATAGAGGCATAAGATTCGACCTCATAAAAGTATATTCAATGAAGACATCTCTAATCATCAGCCTTTGCAGTTCATTCCTTCAGGCCCACTCTGGGGCTGCTTTCCCTTACCGGGGGCTCTCGCTTTGATCCTCTAGGGGACTCCCTCCGGCCACCTCTCGCTCTTTTATTCTTCTATCGATTCTAGTTGACTGGTAACTGGAGCATGAGATAATAAGCCCATGTCGGTTTCGAATTCGCATCGTCATTGCTTCAAAAGCCTTGGGTTATCGCTATTATTCCTGTTTGCCTGGAGCACACCCGGCGCTTTGGGTGCTGACACCAGAAAAAACATCCATTTTCAGCGGCTATCCGTCGAGGACGGCTTATCCAGCAGTGAGATCAACCACATCCTCCAAGACCACCATGGGTTTATGTGGTTCGCCACACAGGAAGGGCTCAACCGCTTCGACGGTTACCGTTTCAAGGAATTCAGCCATAACCCCGGAGACCCCAAATCCTTATCCGACAACTGGATATGGACAATCCTCGAGGATAGCGCCGGCGTCATCTGGGTGGGTACGGGGAATGGGCTCAACCGCTTCAATCCGGTTGATCAAACGTTCACAAGTTTCAGCCACGATAGTGCGAATCCTCATAGCCTGAGCCACAATCGGGTTCGGGTGCTGTGTGAGGATAGCAACGGCACATTGTGGATCGGTACCGACGGCGGCGGTCTCAACCGGTACAACCCCGACTCCGAGGAAAAACCCTTCACGCGATTCACCCACCTCGAGGACGATCCCACCAGCTTGAGTAATAATTCACTGAGGTGCCTGCTTCCGGACGGCAACGGCGGTCTCTGGGTGGGCAGCAACGGCGGCGGTCTCAGCCGGTTCCAGTCAGGCCGGTTTACCCACTTTCGGTACGATCCTGACGATCCCACCAGTCTCAGCGACAATAGCGTTATCAGCCTGTTGAAAGACAAACAGGGCGCACTCTGGGTGGGCACCATCGAAGGCGGTCTCAACCGGCTGGATCCTGGCAATATCGACTCCGGACACTTCCAGCACTTCAGGCACGACCCGAAAAATCCGCGGAGTCTCGCTTCCAACTCCGTGCAGGCTCTCTATCAGGATAATCAAGGCAGCCTGTGGGTGGCCACCGATAATGGGCTCGATGAATGGCAAGAGGACAGCGCCTCGTTTACCCATTATCGCCACGACCCTCTGAGTACTTCCAGTCTCAGCGAAAACCGGGTGACGGCGCTCTTCCAGGACCGCGGCGGCGTGCTGTGGGTGGGGACCGGTAATGGCCTGAATAAGTGGAACGCGACCACCGGATTTTTCCAACACTACCGCCAAAACAACGACGGCTCCGGCCTGAGCAGTAATTTTGTCAACGGCTTTCACGAAGGCAAGAACAAAGAGCTTTGGATTGTAACCTACAACGGTCTCAATCGTTTGGATCGTCAAACCGGCACGTATCGTACCTATCGCCACGACCCCAAAGACGAAAACAGTCTCAGCGAAAACCGCACTTATAGCCTGCTCATCGACAGTCAAGACATGCTCTGGGTAGGTACCCTGAGGGGTGGGCTCAACCGCTTCAACCCGGCCGATGAGTCTTTTCAGCGATTTCGCCACGATCCCAATCGGGGAGACAGCCTCAGCGCGAACGCCGTGCCCTGTATCTACGAAGATCCCCAAAAACGCCTCTGGGTGGGCACTTATCGCGGCGGGCTCAATCTCCTCAATCGCGAGACGGGCGGTTTTACCAGATATCGTCACGACTCCAACATACCCACATCGTTGAGCAACGACCGGGTATTGGACATCGTCGCCGACAGTAATTCTGTGCTTTGGATATGCACGGATGGCGGCGGATTCAACCGCTTCGACCCGGCCACGGAGACCTTCACCTCCTATCGTCACGACCCACGGCAGGGAGAAAGCATCAGCAACGATCGCGTGTGGGTGGTTCATGAAAGCCGGGCCGGCGACCTTTGGTTGGGCACGTTCAACGGACTCAACCGTTGGATGGCAGCGGATCGTGCTGCCCATCGGCCACTCTTCCAGCGTTACGACAAGCAAAAAAGCGGTTTGCCCAGTTCGGTCATTTACGCGATCCTCGAAGACGATGACGGGAACCTCTGGATAGGTACCAACCAGGGGCTTGCCAAGCTGGAGCCCGGGACGGGCCAGGTTAGGAATTACGATGTGGATCGCGGCCTGCAGGGCAGAGAGTTCAACGCCGGGGCGTATTTCAAAAGCGCCGACGGCGAAATGTTCTTCGGGGGTCTTAACGGCTTCAATGCCTTTTACCCCGATCAAATCTTCGAGAATCGAATCGCGCCACCCGTGCTCCTGACCGCTTTCCGCAAATTTAACCGCGAGGTCTCTCTCGACGAACCCATCACCAATGTCGATCAGATTAATTTGAGCTACCGAGATACGGTGGTTGCCTTCGAGTTCACTGCTCTGGACTATTCGGCCCCGGAAAAAAACCATTACCGCCACCAACTCGTGGGCTTCGATCAGGATTGGCAGGACCAGGGCGATATTCGCCTGGCTACCTATACCAACCTGGCGCCGGGCAGCTATACCTTCAAGGTAAAGGCCTCCAACAACGACGGGTTTTGGAACGAAGAAGGGCTATCCGTGGCGGTCATTGTCTCCAAACCCCCGTGGCGGACTCCTGGGGCCTACCTCATCTATACGTTGGCGGGACTGGGGGCCGTCTTGCTGATTTTCAAGCGGCTGCATACGCGCAAGCTGGCCTATGAAACATCACTGGGCAAGGTGACAGAGGAAGCGGACCGGCACAAACGCGATCTGGCCAGGCAAAGCATCAGGAACGAGGAGCTGCTAAACCAATTGGAAGCATCGTGGACCACGGATGCCCTAACGGGGCTTCCCGGGCGCAAAGCCATGGAAACCGAAATGTCTGTCTTACACCAGGCCGGTCATTCCCATATTACCTTTATGAGATGCGATATCGACCATTTTCGGGAATACAACTTCCGCATGGGTCTAGCCGCCGGCGATGAGGTGTTAAAACAAGTCGGCGACCTGTTGAAACAGGCTATCGGCAGCACTGACAAGCTCTACCGTTGGGCCGGCGATGCTTTTTTTGTGATCCGTTTCGACGCCGATCAAGGCTCTTCGGCAAGCATTGCCGAACGGATCAGGAGCGGTATCGAGAACCACGGCTTTCAATTGGCAGATGGACGGCAAAGCAAGCTGACATGCTCCCTGGCTTTCGCCGAAAGTGACGTTCCCAATGCCCCGGCAGAGGGGCTGTCATGGCGGCGAATCCTCACCTTGACTGATGGGGGCATCAACCTCATCAAGCAATCAGGCCGCAATGGCCGGCTGGGTTTATCGTCTCGGAACGGAACTTTTTCCCAAGACTTTTTCAACCGGCTGTCCGAGGATCCCCGCCAACTTCTCGAGGATGAGACTATTTTAGTAAAAGCCTCCCGCCGACTTTGAAAGATGCCGGCCAACAGCTTTACCCGGAACCTGGTGGAAGAGGAAGGAGAGAAACCCAAGCTGTTTGTCCAGAAGCGTTAAGCCTATGGCGCGGAGGAGATACGTTACGATTCATTGCCCGCCACTCTAGCCGGCACCTTGCGGTTCGCATTCATCCAGACCTTCGAATACTCAAGACGCACCTGTTCCGGACCGATGCTGTATTTGGATAAGAGCCGACGCACCTCGGAGTTGGGATCTAGGAGAATGGCCAACAAAAGCAGGCGGGCCGGCTCCGACACCCTTTCCTCAATTGTCTCGGCTCGAGCCAAAAGTAATGACCACTCTGCATGATCTGTCAATCGTGCCGGCATCTATCCCGTCCTGCTTGTGGATCAACTCACAGGCCTTGGGCAGGGCTGCTCTCTTTTCCGTTGGTGGCAGATATTATTCCTAGAGAACATACTTTCACATACACAATCATCATTACTGAACCTTGAATTGCACAAAAAAATCATTAATTCACCCATGGATTCCTAAACAAGATCCCATGAAGTTCATATTTTGTGGAATTGCAACTCTTACTCTCTTGCTATCTTTTATATTTTTATAAAAATTTCATTGACTTATCTCTTCTGAGGCGCTATATTTTTTTAAGTCAGGAGAAGTTTACTCCTACTTCCATCCATCACCGGGCTGTTTCCAGCAGACTCCGCGTTAGACGTGCTACTCATCGCCCTGTTGAACAAAGGGGTTTTTTATTCGGCTCTT
>JAAUYB010102321.1_pt1 | contig 20385 bp, 14 predicted proteins | sample 7278071 | NCBI WGS metagenome assembly JAAUYB01 (sample SAMN14350121, study PRJNA611818) | marine sediment metagenome | isolation source: surface marine sediment (1.8m) | place: French Polynesia: Moorea | collected 2018-08 | reverse complement strand
CCCACCACCACCTCCCCCGTCGGGTATGCGTCCTCTTCCTCCTCCCCCGCCTCCGCCGCCCCCGTCACCTCCGCCGCTGCATACAGCCGTGGTGGTCGGCAGGGTGGCGGCCAACTTGGTCACCTCCGCTGCAAGACAGTCTACCCCCTCCTCCTCCTTGCCGCGTTCGGCGGCGATCGCGCCGCAGCAGAGCGGCTCCGCCGTCGACATGGCGGAGCTGGTCGAGGCGTGGAGGAGGAGGAACACGAGGCGGCAGGCGCTCGACGGCCCCCCGCCGCAGTCGGGTGTGAAAGAGACCAAGTTGTAAATGTGTGTGTGTCTTAATTGTGTGTCTTAATTTATGTGCATCTTTTTGTCTTATGCTCTTTATGTGTGTGTATATGTATCTAAATAAAAAACTTTCGGTTCCCCCTTCAGATTTTTGTCTGCTTATTTTGTCGTCAGTATGAGTGATGTGTGAAAGCCAGACGAGTTAATGTGTCTCTGCGGAGCTTTTTCCTAGCCAGTCGAAATATAGACAGACAGTCAATGACCTGACAGTCAATGACCTGACTTGGCGGCGTGTCTGCGAATATGCGGCGTGCGCTTACCTCCCGCGCGGGACGGGAGGAAAGGGTGGTATAAGGTGCCCCGACTGGACATTGCTATCCACAGTCCGTCGCCGACGACGGACATGGCTCAACGTCTGCTGGACTTAGCGGCGGCAGCTCGTCGAGCCTCGTGTGAGGAGGGAGAGCCTTCGTTCCCTTCTCCCTCTATTGAGTCCATCACTCCGCCTCCCATTCCGGGCCCCCCGCCGCCCCCGAGGATTCGTCCGCCCACGCTCGAACTCGGGAGTGACGGGAACGAGGAGGAAGAGGAAGAGAATCCGCGTGCGAGAGCTGCCGCCATGCATGCTCAACGTCAGGCTCTCGACCCGTACGACACCATGTTTGAGCAGCACAGCCAGTACCCGCTCGAGGAGGAGGAGGACGCCGACGAGGGCATAGAGGACGACAGCCAGCCGGTGGACCTGAGGACCGTCCGTGACACCGGTGAGAATGCCCCCCATCGCTCTGGATCAGTGGGCCAGGCTGTTTGTTCCGCCTCCCTCTCCCACTCTGCCACCGCCAACGCCAGCAAGATCAAGGCGTTTGCCGCCGCCGAGGCCGAGGCCGTTAGACGGGCGCAGAATCCTGGTGGACTCCGTCCAGTGGCCCGGCCCCTGGACGGCAACAGCGAGCCAATTTCATCAGAGGCTCACTTGGGCTCTCCTTCGCGGGCGACGCAATCTGTTGTCGCCGCCTCGGCAGGAGAGTGCCCATCCGCCGGGAGTGTCAGTTCATCCGTCGAGCGGGTGGAGGCGACAAGTTCGCCCGTGCAGCAGCAGCCTGACCCCAAACTGTCGGTCGACGGCGCAGGAGATCTCCTTCCTGGCGAAGACGAAGACGCAGAGGCGGAAATTGAGAGCGTTGAGATATCTGCTCAGAAGAAAGGATGTTCAGATCACCGATCTGAAGCGCTTCGTCATGGAGTACTGGCCGCAGAAGATGCAAAAAACAAGAAGGGTAAGGTCGCTGGGAGGCAAGTCTCTTTTAGAGAGACACTTCTCGACGAAGCCGGCCCAGACCTGGCGACCGATTCAGCTTCGGACATGTCCGAACTGGATAATGAGGACCGAGACCTCAAAGTACCTCACCAAGATGCGCCAGGGCGGCGTTCAGGAGGACTTTGTGAGGTTCTGGATGTGGCGGCGAAGAAGAAACATACCTTGCCGTCAGATCTGGTCCACCGGCCTGGTTCTGGCTCTAGAGCGCGAGATGATCCAGCGCCAGGCTGTCCTCAGACCGATTCCTTCGGCGTGGAGGACGTGGGACAGAAGTCGTCTCTCGTACAGGAGTCGTGTCACGCTCTAAAGAGGAAGAAGGAAGATACCTCCCGCATGTCCAAGCTCCTCAAGGAGAGGAAGATTGTAGAGGACCTGCTGAAGCAGGGTGTCCTGACGCAGAGCCAGGCAAAGAAGAAGCTGAAGTACCTTGTTAACGAGTTTAATAAGGTCAGCGCCGCCATGGGCATGACCGAGGAGGACACCGTGGTCTGCAGCATCGCTTCGGAGGAGGAGGACGGCGAGGAGGAGGAGGAAGAGGAGGGCGAGGTGGAGGCAGAGAGCTTGAGGAAGGGAGAGAAGCCAAAGAGACTTCCTCCTCCAATCATCAGGTCTTTCCCTGCGGTGGCGGCGACGAAGAAGAAGCAGCAGCAGCAGCAGGGCAAGAAGAGGAAGAGGCCGATCGTGTCGGACGACGACGAGGAGGAGGCCGACTTCTACAACAAGAAGAGGGGGCTCAGCAAGACCAGCAGCACGACTCCAGCATTGAGCAGGCAGGTCAGCGTCAAGCCCGGCGGCGCCGCGGCCGACATCTTTGACATGACTGAGGTCAAGAGACAAGTGAGGGTCTCGCCCACGAGATATAAGATTAGCGACACTTGGACGGTCATGACTGAGATGTTTAAATTCAAGCGCGGGAGCGGACACGGCACTGGGAGCTTCCCGGTGCTGGGGTTCGATAGAACCCCCAGGGAAGGGGGGGCGGGGAAGCCCTTTACCTTCACGTTCCTTCTGAGGTTCGCTCCGAAGGTGGCCTTCGCTCTGGGCTCTCTTGAGAAGACCAGAGGGGGCAAGTTGCTTTCATCAGGGCAGATTATGAATCTTATCTGCACCAAGCTCGAGTCGGATAGCAACAACACCTTAGACCTGTCCCACCTTTCTCAGGCCTCCTATCCCAGGACCTGTTTTGTTATAGACGCAACATTAACAATGCAGGTAGAGACCATAGAATACAAATCAATGAACGGGATGGGCTCGTACGAAGGAGTCACCTTCATAAAGACAACCGGAACGGACAAGGATGGCCTCCCGAAGTCGTTTTCGGTCAGCCTGCCGACGAGGCTGATTCCTGCGCTCAAAGCAAGCATCGATGCCATTTGCGAGGACTGCGGTCTCCAGTCCTACAAGGCCAAGAACAACGTCGCTGCCGGCATCACCCCGACGGACAAGACCGTCATCTACGAGGGGTAGAAGGAGAGCAAAGAGGCGAGCCAGGAGGCAGGCGCGCAGTGAGCCTTGGACTGTGCGCGGGCAATGTGGCAAACAGCACAAGTCGCGTAGTGTGAGAGAGTTAGTTTTTTAAGGAATTACTGCACATGCACAAGCACTTTGTCACACACTAGTTTTTTAAGGAGAGTGTATGAGATCGCGGTATTCACACACAGTAATAAGTCCAGCATTGCCCGAATTTTTTCTCTAATTCAATAAACACACACACACATATGTACAAGTTACAGTGTTGTGAAATAAAAAATCCGGCCGGAAATTGTGCATTACATTACTTATCAGTTACAGTTACATCATGTTCGTGCTCGGGAACAGTGCAGGACACAGTGAAGGCCCCGCAATCTCGCGGATTGTCAGAGCGATTGCCATCGCCTTCCCCCCTGCTCTCACGGTAGCCGTCACCGCGGGCTCTCTCTCTCCGTCGCCTCTCATCACTCAACAATTCAAGTTGCATTCTCGCTCGATCTTCCTCGTCTCTGAGTTCCATGTCACGTACTCTCTGGTCAATGAGCCTGTCAAGAAGTGGACTTCTAGAGCGGTCTCTCAGCGGACTTCTAGAACGGTCTCTCGGCGGACTTCTAGAGCGGTCTCTCGGCGGAGTTGACGGTGGACTAGCACTCCGCCTGCTGTCGTCGTCGCCGCTGCCCGTCTCGCCCGAGTCGCTCCTCTGGCTCCTGCTGTCGCTGCGGTTGTTCGACCTGCTGTCCGACTCGTCCGTCTCGTCCCTGCGGTCGCTGTCGTCGTCGTCGCCGCTGTCCGTGTCGCCCGAGTCGCTCCTCTGGCTCCGGCTGTCGTCGCCGCTGTCCGAGCCGTCCGACTCGCTTGGGTTGGAGGGCGTCTTCTGCCTCCAACGCGGCTTGCGTCGCCAGGAAGCGCCAACAGTGTCAGGGTCACCACCCCAGTCTTCGTTCTCTTCTCCCCCTCCCCCTCTCAAGTAGTCCTCAGGGTTCCTAGGCGGTCTGAACAAGAAGGAGATGAAGAGCCTCTGCTCCTGAGGTGCATCAATGGGCACCTTGTCTCCGTTCGGCTGCCTCAGTGAGATGGAAATTGTGTTAAACTCTTGCCGCAACACAGGATGAAAGACCAGGTGTTCGGGCTCGTACAGGGAGGACGTTCCGTTCATGGGGATCACGTGCAGGAGCCTGTGCAAGCTCGAGCCGATGAGATTCTCCTCGATGCAGCTCACGTACAGCATGGCGCAGGTGCTGGTCTTGGCCTTGGCGAGGTCGACGGAGGCGAAGGCAAAGTCTCGGTGTCCACCCATGTTGAAGATGAAGGTCTCACTGCCGTCGCCCTTGCCCATCATCTTGGCTAGGATAGGGGACAGCGTGACGATGAGAGTGCCACTAAACCCATGTGTGTGAAAAACAACGTCATCCATGGGGTCGCCGTCAGTAACTCTCCTCTTGTCGAACCGCCACTCAGCACGTGTCTTCCAATGGTTGTCCGAGTTGAGAGAATACCAGATGTCCTCCATGATGCCCTTGGTCGAGTTGTAGTTGCTGAGGTTGAATGGGAAGGTCTGCTCCTCATTCCTATACCTTAATTTGATTGTTGCATCAGGCATCTCCACTCGAAAATCAGGTGGAAATGCAACACTTTGGAGAGCCATGCTCCACCCTGGAAGCCGCATGGCCTGTGGCATAGGCACTGTAAACTCGTCCATTCTGTTGGAAGGGTAGACGACGAGTCCCGCGGCGTTCTCCCGTGAGGAGGAGCAGGTGAGTGTGAACTGCTGATCGTACTCGGCCATGTTGGTGCTGATCTCAATTCCAACAAGGGTGGCAGCACCTCTTCCAAGCTGAAGTTGTTGGTCAGCACTATTGGTGATGAGCACAGTGAGCTGATGCACGTTTGCCGAGGAAAGCCCCAGGAAGCAGGTGCTGCTCTCTGGAAACTCGTGCAGCGACCAGTCCCCATAAATACCTGCAGTAGATAGAGAGTAGTTTGTGAGAAAAAATATGGAAAGTTGGAGGGGAAAAAAGTTAACAAAATATATAAAATCAGCCGAAAGTTGTAAAAAAATCTAAGCGAGCAAAATATGGAAAAAAAGTTGGAAAAAAATTTGTAAAAAAAACTGGTTAAAAAAGCCTGTGTAAAAAAACTGACTAAAAAGCCTGTGAAATACCAAAATCAAAATTGTCAAAAATAAAACTCACGTCCAGGAGGGAAGGGCATGATTCCCAGGCACTTGTTGAAGCCCTCCACGCTCGAGTGCTGCGGCTCCAGTTCGTTGAGGTAGATGCGAGCATAATGCGATTTTTTCTCTTTCCAGACAGACAAGGGAATCTTCGGGGAGATGGCAATTGAGCGTAACCTCACATAAATTTTTTGAGCGTTTGTAGGTCCGAGTGCACGTCCAAAGTAATTTGAGAACTTGCTCAGTGTGTTCTCAGGAAAACGGTCGAGGCAGGCATGAGAGGCGAGAGTAACAAACTTGACATGTGTTCCAGCACTCATTCCTGCTGCTGTCTGCCAAACACCCGGGTCACATTTTCAGCTGGCAGCCACTCGTCCCATCGTGGACCAAAGTGCTTGTACCGCACAAGGTACTCTTTTCTGCCGCGGTGTGTCCTCTCCTTAAGTACCTTGCTGATCTTCCATTCCCTCTGCTCGCCAATCAGGGTCAGTTCAGAGCCGAGGAAGCTGCCCTGGATGTGCTCTCCGGTGTCGAGGGAGCGGATGAAGTACATGGGGATTGGCAGTCGTCTGTTGACCCGTGTGATCATAAAAAATTCACCCACACTCTGTGGATTGTAAGATCTCTTGGCCTGACCAAGTTGTTTGCTTGAGTCGATTCTGATTCGAACCACGTCACCGGGCTTGTACTTGGGCTTGCGCCGCACCACCTTGGCGTAGCGCTGCATGTGGATGCCCCGCACGTGCTCCTCGTTGACCGGCATGTCGGCCTCGTTGGGCGACATGCCGCCGAGAGAGCGGTGCGGCCGGGAGTTGTAGGTGCGCACCAGGTCCTGCAGCACGTCCAAGTACCTTGTCGTCTCCCTGTCCGACAGGTACTTGTAGATGAGCAGCTGCAGCGACTTGTTGGCCCGCTCCACGACCGCGCACTTGCTCGTGGTCGTGGCGAACTCCTGCCTGCCCACACCGCGGCTGCGCAGCAAGTCGGCCACCAGCCGGTTCTGGAACTCCCGCCCCCAGTCGCTGCTGTAGACCTTGATGCGCCGCCCGCCCGGCGGCAAGAGCTCGTCCAGCCACAGGGCGAGCGCGTCGCGCACGGTCGCGGCCGACTTGTCCGGCAACGGCAAGACCCAGAGCTTCTTGCTGAACACGTCAATCAGGACGAGCAGGTGCTGCATGCCGTCGTTGTCCTTGCTCAGCGCGCGGACGTCGACCAGGTCCGCCTGCACGAGGTCGCGCCGGTTGTACACATAGTACGGGTTATACCTCTTGGCCCTCCTGTACTCTTTGTGCAGGGAGTACGTGTCGAGCGACTCGAGCACCTTCCTGGCCGCCTCCCTCGTCGTACCAAAGTGCCTCGCCACGGTCGCCGGCGATGAGAAGGCGACCGGATGACCGGGAGTCATGTAGGCCTCGGCAATGTCCTTGTCGAGCACTCGTCGTGCACGAACCTCTGGCGTGACCCCGTCCGCTTCTTCCTCCTCCTGCCTCTGCCTCTGACTCTGCTCTCTCGCGAAAGCCTCACGCTGTCTGCGAAGTCTTTCAGTCTGCAGTGTGAGTGGACGTCCGCGTCGCCGTCGTCGCCGCTGCGGGCCGTGCTGACGAGGAGGAGGCATGTCACCAACTAGCAGTCAAAGAGGTCTGCAAATTGTTGACCACGGCGGCGGCGAGCGATCCCACTACTGCTGCTTCTATATGAAGTACCGCTTTTCTTCTTTTTCTTCTTCTTTTTCTTCTTCTTCTTGGACACCGAGGAGAGGAGGGCAAGTGCTGCTGATGACAGGGCGTGTGTGTTTTTCTTTTTCTTCTTCTTCTTCTTCTTCTTCTTCTTTGGTGGGGCTACAATCACATACTTCTTCATTTGCTTGGACAGGAGGACTGCTGAATCATCCTTCTTCTTCTTCTTCTTCTTGGGGATCTTACACTTTGTTGGGTGACCTACAGACTTGCAGAATGCTGCCCCCTTGCCTTTGCCCTTGCCCTTGCCCTTGCCCTTGCCCACCACGATGTCAGTCAAGTCATTCAGCACGCCTTTCTTGGTAGTGTTCCACGCCCTCTCCCCGCTCTCCTTGAGGCTCTTGCCCTCGAGCGTGTCTCCGACGAGCTGCACGCCCGCCTCGATGGCTCTCTTCTTGGCCGCCTTGCCGACAGCCTTGCCTATCGTGCTGTTGGCCGCCCTCTTAAGCGTTGACACAGCCGTAGATTTGGCTGCTCGTCCTAGCAGAGGCACGACCGAGGAAAAAAGTCGGGTAAAGATGGCGCCGAGGCCAGCGCCGCCATTCCTGCACGTGATCTCAGCGGGTCCAGCGGCGCCGGCGCCGCGCATGAGGTAGATGCGGCTGCGGAAGGGCCGCATGTTCCCCCCGCTGCCGCGCATCATGTACACGCGGCTGCGAAAGGGCGGCAGACGGCCCCCGCTGCCGCGCATAACGTAGACATCACTTCGAAACGGCCGCATGATTGCTGCAGAGTTTTCACTCTCTCTCTCTGTCTTAAGTGTCTGTGCTGCCGCCGGCGGCGCCGGCGTCGTCGAGCTTCCGTCTTTTTGGCGGTCTCGTCTGCTCTCCCTCTTCCTCCTCCTCTTGGGACTGGGAGATACTGTACCTGGGATAAGTGGATATATACCCATTCATCCGGTATCTCTCGCCTTGTTTGATTGTAAATCGACCTGGGAGGTCAGTCAGAATGCTCTTGATCACCCTCTCTGACACACCAGTTAGGGTGGCAATCCTGCGAACTCTCTCTGTGCTGCTGTATTTTTCCCATTCGCCTAGCAGAACAGGTAGGTGATCTCCATCTTCAGCAGCATCATGACAGATCTGCAGTTGGTCGAGTGTCCAAATAATGCAGGCGGCCACAACTGCTTCCAGCCTCCTTCCGCTGAAAGTTGACTCCACCATTGTACAAAATTCCTGGGCGATAATGCTGGCCCGCCAGGGCAATTCCAACACTTTTGCCATGAACGGCATCAGGTCACGAGGAGCACACTGAAACGATCCGCAGCCAGTCAGTTTTTCAATCTGGAGCATCAGGCTGGGACGCACGTGGCACAGCTCCGCGATCTGCTCGGGGTTCCGCGGGCTGCGCTGTCTGTTGAGAGCTTCCGTCATGGCCACGGCCAACTTGGCACGGCAGTGGTCGTTGGTGGGCGGCGCGAGGACCTTCTCAACGCCCCTGGAGTTTGCACAGTATCTGCACCTCCGCACCAGGTCAAGATATATGCTGACAACAGTGTCCACGAGGCAATGGTTGCTTTCCATGTGCAGGGCGGCACAAATGTCCATTACAATTTCCCGCAGTTGCAGACACTCTGCGTGCTTCCACTCCCCCAGCGGCGGTTGTGAGTCACTCATGGCTGCAGCCATCAATACCTGTCCAGTCACTCGGCCGCAGGAAGTGCAGACAATGTCCCCGCTGTGCTGGTCCTCCACCTCCGTGTGTTGACCACTGTCACACATGACAAATCACCCCCCTCCCCTGCGGCGAATTCTAGACAGGAATGCTGACTCGAGGTCGACGACCCCCTCTGCGCTCTTGGGACCAATGAGCACGTAGTTGCCCGAGGAGAAGACAATCACGCTGCCGCGGGCAGTGCAGGCGCCGGCGGAGCGCAGCAGTGCGCCGGGAAAGAAGTGAGGTCTGTGACTGAAGATGAACGGGCTCGACGGCCCTTTAAATAGCTCTCCCAGGCAGTAGAGGTTCAACTTGGAGTGGGTGAGGGACGACGAGAGGCCGGCCGCCGCCATACACCCCTGGCACAGCCTTCCTTTTGAGGTACTGCAGTCCACCTGGCAGTCTTCCAGAGTCACATGCTGGTCCACAAAGGCCTCGTTGAACAATCTCAGTGAGGAGGCAATCTGCTGGAAGGAGTCTATGCCGGTCATGTTGACGTGCCCACTCTTTCCAAACACCGAAATCACTAATTTGCTGTTATGAAAGCGAATCACATCAAAGTTATGATGAGTCACAGTGCTTGCTATGAACTGCTGTGCAGTAGTCTCCAACTGCTGCTTTATCTTGAAGTGCAGCTTGACATTTTTAGTTTGTGACGAGAGACACTGACAGTTGTTTGACATTTTTTCCTACCTACTGACCTGCTGACACGAGTGACTGACTTGGACTGAACAAAATCTGTGTGGTACTCCTGTTTAAGTGAGGGGGTCACTCGCAGGAGGGAAAAAAAGCCGTTACACACGGCCGACCGGCGGTGCGAGAGCCATGCCGCTGTCCGGGAATGACGTCAGCGGCGGCGCCGCGGCGACGGCGGCGGCCGCCAACGTGGTGTCCGTGCAGAGCAGCAAGGTGCCCGAGCTGGACTACGGGTCGACCTTCATGGTGGACGACTCTCAGCTCGAGCGGCTGGAGGGGGTGGCGAGGCCGGTCAACGAGTCCACTGTGGGCGATGGGCCCTTTCTGTTTGTCATCCCAGAGAGTGGCCAGCATGACTTTCTCAACATGGGCAGCATCATGCTCTACCTCAGGGCCAAGATCACCAAGAAGGACGGCTCCAACCTCGAGGAAGCCGACATCGTGGCTCCTGTCAACGGGCTCATCTCCTGCATGTGGGAAAAAGTCCTGTGCTGGATCGGCAACGATCAGATCGGGCTCACCTCGAGCAGCAACAACCACTACAAGGCCTACATCGAGACCATGCTGTCCTACGACTTCTCGGCCTTCGAGACTCACCTGGCCGCCCAGGGCTTCGCCAGGAACGACGCCAAGGCCTTCCAGGACTTTTCGGGCGACAAGGAGAGCTTCTCGTCCCGCCGGTCCATCTCCAAGGAGAGCAGGCAGTTCGAGCTGGTCGGCCCGGTCAACTGCGACTTCATCAAGTCGTCCAAGTTCCTCGGGCCGGGACACAAGCTGCAGTTGGAGTTTCACCGTGCTAATAATCAGTTCTGTATTGATGGTGGGGATTATACCAAGGCGGCCACTGCCGCTGTGGGTGAGGAAGGGGTGGACAAGATTTGGGGTCTGCCTGTGCCATCCATGCCCTACCAACTTCATGTTTTGGAACTGAAGTTGTACTACTCACATGTGAGAATGAAGAGCACTACACCATCTCCCCGGATTGAAAGACACCTCATCACCTCCACCAGACTGACCATGTACCCCGAGCCCATCAACAGCACAAGCATTTTTTTAAACATCAGCGAGGGGAGGATTCCCAAGACCATCGTGGTGGGACTGGTCAGGACTCTGGCGACCCAGGGCCACCTGGCACTCGACCCGTTCTACTTCAACCACTACAACATCAAGAGGTTCTGGCTCGACATCAACGGCAAGTCGTACCCGCAGCAGGGCTTCGACATGGACTTCAGCGTGACCCCGCCCAAGGTGCTGCGCGCCTACAGAGAGCTGCAGAAGCAGACGGGCAACTGCTGGCACACGGGCCAGTCCAACTGCGTCGGGCTGCGGGACTTCCAGGACGGGTTGACGTTGTTCGCGGTGGACACCAACCCCGACAACTGCAGCGGTGCGCACTTGCACGCCTCTCAGACCGGCACCGTCAACCTGCACATGGAATTTGCAGAGGCGTGTCCGCACCCAGTTACTGTGCTCGTATATACGTCGTTTGATGATGTTGTTATTATACACGAAAGTGGAAAAGTCACTGTCAAGGAGGTGTGAGGCGGCGGCGGCAGCAGCATGCAGGCAGTGTTGGAGAGCGTTCGAACACACGTGAGTCCGAGGAAGGGCATCACAAACGTCATGCTCGACTCAATGGCCAGGGGGATGAACCTCAAGCTCTACAGAGGACTCTTCAACGCACGAGAGTTGGCAACAGAAAAGACAGACTTTGACCACTCGAGTCGCTTCACCATCATCATCAACGTGGGGCGGCACTTTGTCTGCGTGCACAACTGCGGCGACAAGCTGCTCTACCTGGACTCGTACGGCGTGTCCTGCCTCAACCCGCTCGTCTGTGACTACTTGCTGCAGCACTTTGGCAAGAAGACACCGATATATTATAACAAGCTGGCCATTCAGACTCTTGATAGTACTTTTTGTGGGCTGTATTGTCTTTTGTTTGCCCTCTATCTCGACAAAAGATCAAACCAGTCCAAAGTCTGTCTCAGATTTACCAAGGAACCATCTAGAAGAAATGATCGACTTTGTATGCAGTATATGAAGTGTTTAATGACGGAATAAACACACACACACATATGTACACACCATTTTTTTATGGTAGATATTGTGGAAAGTCACAAAAGAAGCAAGAGTTTTTCGAGTTACAATATTGGATAAGTTTACTGCCGTAGGGACAACTGTGAATTCCACAGGGCATGAGGAACCTCTTGTCATCAAAAGATGAAAAGCACACTTTCTCTGTCTCCACTATGCGGTTGATTCGGTCCTTGGCAAGGAGAGTCCTCTGCCTCACCTTGACCGTGTGCAGGTCGGTCAGGCAGCTCTTGAACACGTCGAAGCCGAGCTTGTTGCGGTAGCGCTTGCACACTCCCTTGGCGCGGGCCAGGGAGCAGACGTCTGTGGCTGCATCCCTCTCGGTCTGGAGAGAGTAGCTCTTGCTCCTGATGCCAGCAAAGGCTGCAACCTCGCCAGCCATGCTCATCTCATTCTTGAGCAGTCCCACCATGTTCTTCCTTGAATCATCAAACAGCCTGTGATCCTTTGGATAGTTGCTGAAATCAAAAATGTCGGAAAGCTTGAGACACACCTCGTCCGTTGTGGCACCCCTGATAAACAGGAGGTAACTGTCAGTGTCCGAGGTGAGGAGGGACACTTTGTTATCAAATGTGGGTCGAATCACTCTGTAGTAGGTTCGCATCATGTGTAACTTGCTGAGTTCCAGAATGGACAGACCCACTGCAAAGCTCTGTCTAAGCCATATCTCTTTCTTCTGATGAAAAGTGATACTGAATTCCGGATTGACAATCTTAATGCCCTTGAAGAGGGGGTCGCTGAATCTTCGAACTGCCTTGCTCTCCTCAAAGTTGAAGCGCGCGTCCATGCGCTTGCTGACGCTCTCGAGCAGCTTGCCGTACAGCGAGTTGCTGAGGAGCTTGAACCTGTTGGCCTCGGCCTTGCTCTTGGCGGCGGCCCTTCTCTGAGTGCACATCTTGATGTATGGGGCGAGAAAGCGAGTCTGTGTAAAAGTGAGGACCGAGTGAATTTCCAACAGCTCCAGGCCCTCTTCCAGGTAAAACTTTAGGTTGAAGCCGTGCAGCACATACTCTTTACGGTCAGCAAAGGTTGCAGAGAGCTTCGTGGCGCGGTACCTCTTCTTGCCCAGGTCCTTGCCGTGCTGCTGCCTCCAGCAGTTCTTGGCGTAGGGGGACAGCATGGACTCGTCAATGGTGATGACCTCCGGCGCCAAGGGCATGCTGTTGTGATCTAGATGCAGGTGCTCTGGATACCTCAGAGTGACACACAGAATATAGCCCTTTTCAGAATCTTCCTGAATATCTCTGAGGGGGTCAAATGCAGCCAGTTCGTCCTGAGACAGCCATCTAAAGTCGCAGAGTGGGAGACGAAAATTGCACATGGCATGTCCGTAGAGATTGTTCATGTCTCCATAAAAAATACTGAAGTCTTCTCCGTAGACCCTGCGCAGGCCCTCCCTCGATGCAAATCTGGTGGCCACGTAGCTCACTCCTCCTCTGATCCCCTGCTGGAGTGTGTGGATTGCTTCCAAGTCAGATATGAGTTCCATTCGAACCTTGGTGGTACGCAGCATCACATCCTTGGCCAAGTGAGGAAGTGACAGGTAGTCGGATAGGTCGAGTCCAAAGTCAAACATCATTGAATACTTTAAATTTATCATGGCCTCTGCCATGAGATAGACATCAGACAGGTTGTACAGCAGCGAATACTGCAGCATATTCTTACATTTGAATGTGTCCCAGACCACGAGTGCATGCTCATAGTCCTGATCTGAGATGTTTTCCTCACTGAGATCCTGATAAAAAGCCTCCTTGCTGGGCAGGTGGGTGGTATCGCGGAGGAGGTCAAACGAGGTTGCCCACGAGTAAGGATAGACTCCCTTTCGAAGAAGCAGCTCTCTGCACACTCGCTCGTCCTTGGACACAGGCACCTCGTGCTGCCCCAGGTCCTCGGCTTCACCTGCACCGTCGTCGTCGTGCACGTGCACGTCCTCGTCCTCGTCCTCGCTGTCACTCTCCCTGGCCTCGTAGGACATGTGGCGGAAGAGCGCCGCCGAAATGCGCTGTTCGGCAGCAGGCACGACATGGCGGCCAGTCAGCGGCCATTCCCACCGGCGGCGAGAGTCTTGTCGGTCCGTCGCCGCTAGAGGGATTTCGTAATGCCACCCCGCTGCCTGCACGAGTGCACGGTCGTGAGCACGGTCGCCATCTTGGATGTCCGCTGCCTGGACGAGTGCACGGCCGGGAGCACAGTCGCCATCTTGGATGCGTAGCTCCCGGCAAAGGTCTTGCCACTTTCGTTGCTTCAGAAGTGGGAAGTCATGTTTTGACTCGAGTAAAGTTCCAACCATTTTATCCACAGACTCGGCAAGAAATGCAAAGGAATCCATAAAAACAACGTTTCCCACTCTGACACACTTGAATTTTTCTGTATTGAGAGGAATGCCACTGACATGATTCACTTCCTTCCTGAGATCATGAAATGCCTTGAGAATGATGTGCTGGTCGTACCCCACAAAATTATTCGCGTAGGCCACAATGCGGAGGTGCTCTCTGGACATTAAATTGCAGGCAGAGTGGGCCATTCCAACATAGCTTCCACTGACATGGTCATGATGGCGGACCCTGTCATTTGGAGAGAGAGGCTCTGCACAGAAGACACACTCGGTCGCCGTGGCGGCGTCCAGCTCGTCCTCGGGTGACATTTCCATTGCGCTGCCGCCGGCGACGATGTAGGAGAGCAGCCTCTCCTCTGTAGCAATGACAGAGAGCAGAAAATGCTTGGCTGCATCTTTTCCAGCATACGTCCTCTCCTCGACCACGACCCCGAACCTGTCCACCACGATGTAGGCGTAGCTGACAGCCTCTTGCAGAGCCAGAACCCTCGACTTGTGCTGACACACCCTCGGCTTTGGCTGCCTTCCTTTCTTTTTCCTCTTGTTGTCACCCAGATCGACCTGTGGCAAGCTGAGATTTTTCAGTTGTGCAATATTCCTAGCAAGGCTCTCCTCGTGGAAATGGTCCTCGTCTGTCATGCTTTGCTGCCTCCTTGTCTCGTCCAAAACAGCCTGGCTGCAGTTGCACGGCTTCTCAGGCCTCACATTAACAGCCTCAAAATCAAAAAAGATGACGTAGGGAACCACAGTCTTATTCTTTTTCCTCTTGTAGAACAGTTCCTCCCCAGGCTGGGGGATGTGGACATTCTGGCCTGCAGTCTTGTGACACCACTCAATGTGCTTGAAATAGGTCGAATCACTCGAAATATAATTCATGCAGGAGAAACACATTCTTCCACCAGAACGCTTCACGGCATAAGCCTGGGTCTTTATTCGTGGGGCAACCAACTGTGCATGATCTTCCACAAAGGCATAGTGATGGATAGGCTCCTGCTGCTCGTCCGTTCCTGTCATGCACAGCACCAGAAGAATGACATTGGCAGCAGTGACTCTCTTGGACACGTGGACAGGGTAGACGTCGTCATCTTCGTCACAGTAAATAACATTGACACTCAGATCGAGCTTTTCAGAATTGTCCTCTTCAAACTGTGCAATGCTATCTAGACTGACTGGAGAGCTGACTTTGGTGACCATTCTGTCCCGAATGAACTCTTCCAACTTGGACACGGTGGCACCCCTGACAAAGTGCGAGGCTACGGCCAGAAAAAAGCAATTGCCGTCGCCGCCCTCGAGGGCGGCGGCGGGGGGCGACGACGGTGGGCAGTCTGGATTTTTTGTTGCTGTGCAGAAGCCCTCATTAGTCAGTCGGACTGTCGATCGATTGTAGACAGCGACGTGCTTCCCACACGCACTGCCGTGAATGTACCGCAACTTCATAACTTGCATGTCCATATTTACAATGTCATTTTCAGCCCATCCAGAGCCTGCCTCAACAAAGTCCTCTATGTTTGTATCTATGGCGGAAAAAATATGTAGCAGTAGTTGCTGGAGATCGTCAAAGCGAGTGATGATGTGCATTCTGCTTCTAAAGGGTGCTACAATCATTGTCTCCAATTCTCCGTCGTTACTGAGCTTTACAAATTCAATGTTGAGAACCAGAGAGAATTTGAGTCTCTTGTATCGCATGACTTTGTACTTGAGCAACGTGTGAGCTCGCTGAAAGGCATAGGCAAATGCCTGATAGCGAAACAGCACATTGTCTGGAAATATAAGCCGCCATAGCTCGCAGCTTGAATTGTGAGCTTGTTCTGCACGAGAAAATTCACCTTCCTTAGAGTTCTCATACTGGCTCATGTGTTCCTTTCTGTGTTCCTTGACTTCCTGTTCTGAGCTGAAGCGGCGCTCACAAAATCCGCAGAGATAAACCAAAGCCGGCTTCTCATACTTTGAATGCACTATTTTGATGTGTCTTGTCAGGTTGTACAGTCTTCCAAATCCTGCAGTACATTGTGGACACTTATATTTCTGATGACAGACCTTTGACTCCACGTGCTTGATGTAATAAGTCTTCCTGACAAATCTCCTGTCGCAGTTCTCGCACATGAGGTTTCGGGGCAGCGGCGGCTCGCGCTCCCGCCGGCCACCACACCAGTCCTCCTCGTCGCTCCAGTCCTCCATGGCAAGACGCCCCCGACCAAACTGACAACATTTCCCCCTTTCTTGAGCCTTTTATAGTGACACAGGTCATTGACTCGCATCCATCCAGTGCTTTCCTCAGGAGGTGTAGTAAATATCTCTGTGCTGCTACAGCGTCGGTCTCTCTGCTGCTACAGCGTCGGTCGGTCGGCCGTCGACGGCAGGCGCGCCTGCCGTCGACGCCCTGCTTCCTCGCCCTGCCCCGACGAGGGCAGCGAGGATATTTGAAAAAAGACGCCTGCCGTACGTACGCCTGGCGGCTCCACGTCGGTGCACAAAACGGTCGAAACGCTCGAACACAGACACACAGACAGTCAGACAGTGTTGGAGCGGGAACTTTTCGTCTCAAACACAGATGGCGTAGCCTGAGAATGAAACTAGTTCACTAGTTTACACTGGATAACCATCACCCGGGTTCACTGACCTGTACCTGACAAATAGTGGGAGGGAAAGCAAGACAAAAAGCTGTTGTTGCTACGCCTTGATGACTGTAATGAGCCCACAGCTTGGAGGGAGGACAATTGACTCGAAAATGCCAACATAGCTCACAGTGCATATTACTACCCCCTCGTCAGACTCGACTCAACCCTGTACATAGAAATTGTCAGATAACAATAGCACACAGAGCACATAAACTAAGAGGCTGTAGACAAAGACTGACATCTGACAAATTTTTGTAGGGAGCGACATCTCTGTCTGTCGCTCCTAAAACCGGCGTATGTATGTGTACTGTGTAGTGTATCCATGTACGTAGTGTGTAGTGTAGCACTCTCTAGGAACAGAAGAATTGTGTGTACGTACGTATGTGTACTATCCCTCCTGGACGTGAGTAGGTTTGATTTTGGTATTTCACAGGCTTTTTAGTCAGTTTTTTTACACAGGCTTTTTTAACCAGTTTTTTTACAAATTTTTTTCCAACTTTTTTTCCATATTTTGCTCACTTGGATTTTTTTTACAACTTTTGGCTGATTTTTATATATTTTGTTAACTTTTTCCCCCTCCAACTTTCCATATTTTTTCTCACAAACAGTGTATTGCATGTGTACTGTGTAGATTCTTGTGGGCGTCATGACACCCACTCTAAAAATTGGACAGGTCTGGACGCTGCTCGAACCCGACGGCGGGATGGTGGTGGTGGTCTTTACCGTCGTGGCTTGAGGAGCTTGGGCCGAGTCAGAACTCGTCACCCTCCCCCACCTCGTCACGAGAAGTTGTAAATAAAAGCCTAGAATTCGCCCTATACATATGCACTGGTACAAAATTCTGCCAGCCTGGAAAAAAGTGTTTGCTGCCCGAACTGAGTGCACAGCGGCGAGCAAAGTCGCCATCTTGGATTGAACCATTTCGAAGTAAGGACATCTCGCACTTGAGTTTGTATTTCGTTGTAAGATATGACCTGTACGACAGTGCAATAACAAAATCCACATGGAAGTTACCCTGGCGCCATCTCGACATGAGATACTAAGTCAGCTCGACGCAGCCGGGCAGGCGTTGTTCTAAAACAACGGTTCGTCGACTGCGACGCAGACAAGATAGATTGCCACCGACACACCCACCCCCTCTAGCCTCAACGCCTCGCGTCGACGGCCAAGCCTGACCGAGGGACAGCGTTCCCCGTCGTTCGGCGCCCGCTGCCGCCTCCGCCGGGGCTCGCTGTCACTCTTATGCACATCTCACGTCCCTACCACATTTCATATTTATTTCGCTTCGGGTCTATAACCACCTCTTCTGGCACCTCTTCCGGGGGTCTTGGTCTCTTCACTCCCTGAGGCGGGGTGGGACGAAAACGCTTAAAGTCAGAGCCATCGTCACCCTGGCGCGCTCTCTTTGTGCTTGCCTCGCCATGAAACACATCCACGTCGATCGGCTCAACTTGCTGCTGCACCAGTCCTTCCTGCTGCTGGTGGCGGGGAAGCTTCCTCGACCTGCTCCAGGCAGCGAACGCGCCGTCGTCGTCGGCGCCGTCGGCTTCATCGTCCAGACCGCGCTTCTGTGCCGGCGCGGGGGGTGGGAGCGGGGGGATCTGGAGTGGTGGCGCCGACTGCGGCTGCGGCTCGTAGACGGGGGGCGGGGGAAGGACAGCAGGCTCTGGGGGAGGAGGGGGGAGCGAGGGCGTCTCGCCCCACATGGGATAGGCTTCAGTGGCGGCGACGGCGGGGATAGACGGCGGCGGGGGCGGTGGCACGACGATTCTCTTTGTTGGCGCAGACACTGCGCGGAGCGACGCACGCTTCCTCGCACGAGCAACTCTGACCGGCGGCGGGAGAACGTCCCCAGGCGGCGGCGGCGGAGGGAGAGCCGTCGCGGCGGCGGCGGAAACGGGAGGTCCCCGCGAGTAGCTCGAGGGCAGGGCGTCGTCGCCGGCGATCGGCGGGCGTCTCGGGGCTGGCGGCAGCGGGACAGGCGCGGGCTGCCGTCGCAGCGGAGGACCTTTTTGCCGCCGACTCGACGACACTTGCGCAGACCTACCCCGGGGCGCGGCGGCGGCAGGAACGACGACAGGAGCGGACGCGGATGCAAGAGGCGGCCCACGAGAGTGCTGGGCGGCCAAAGTCATGTGGGGAGGAGGAGGAGGGACTGGCGGCTGCAGCACGTGTTGCTGCTCTGGCTGCTGCTGTTGTTGTTCCTCCTGTAGGACTTCAGGGTGAGGAGGGGCCTGCCCCCTCAGGGTGGCCAGTCTGTTGTCGACCGTCTTCTTCATCAACTGCCTGGTGGTCAACTCTCCTTTCTTCCTCCTCCTGCTGCTGCTGCTGCTGTTGGCGTTCCTGGGCACCCTCGCGACGTTGGCGTCGGTGCTGGGCCTTCCCGTGTTTATTACTCTAACAGGCACAGCGTCACTCTGGGCGTACGAACGGAGAGGCGGTCCCAGAGCGTGCCTCGCGGCGAGACCGAAATCCGCGGTCGGGGGCGGCAGAGGCGCAGGGGGCACTTGCGACACTCCGCGCTCGGCGAAAGAGACGCGCGGCAGCGCGGCGGAGCGCTCCTGCGGGAACTGCTGCTCGTCCACGTCCATGGGCTCGACGGCGGGCGGCAACTCGCCGGGCGTGGCGGGCGGGAGGTCGCGCTCGCGCGCCTCGTCGTCCTCGGTCACCACGCGCTGCATGCGGTCCAGGTCGTCACGCGACAGGAGATACATGCACTCGAGCTGCTGCTGTCTCCTGCCCGCGGACTTGGACATGACTGACTTTTAAAAAATCAGTTTATGACAGAAGAATGGATGAGAGAAAAGGTAGGGCAGTTTTAAGAATCATGCCCAGTGGAAATCCACCTATCTCTTGTAACTTTTTCTTCTTGTTCTTGATCGAACCCTTGGGATTACTCAAGTATCTGAGGATCTTCTTGTGCGGTCCTAGGCACTTTTTCAATCTGTTCCTGGTGGCCTGGTCGATCTTGTCGTTGCGCAGGACGTTGGCCACGGCCTCGAAGACACACTCGCAGCTGGAGTCGTCCATACAGCGCAGCACCCCGACCCTCTGCTTGGACGTGAGTCCCTTAAGCAGTCTCAATAACTCGTGAGTGGATCTGAGTTTGCTCTTCTTGCCTCCGCCTGCTGCGCCGCGAGGCGCTCCTGCAGGGCGGCGAGGAGGCATGGTGGGGGAAATCACATGCACACACACTGCTAGTAGACGTCACACACTTAAACAGTACCCTTTTTAAGCCAGACCTTCATGGGTGGGGAATCAACTGCAGGAATGTACGAGGAACGAAAGCGCAGGCGGTCATCACAGCGCATAGTAAAGTCTGCAAGGAACCAAGAAAATGGTTCTACAGTGGCTCTCGAATAAGCCTCGAGCAGCCAATGAAAATCTCCCGGCCTGAGCTGCATGGCAAGATACCTGAACTGACTGGCCTCACGTGGATTCTTTGCCACATGCAAGTACTTGACATTGAGAGAAATCTGGCGTGCAAACTTGTACGGAGGAAAGAGGCTCTGAAACAAAATAAAGGTACTCGCCCTGTAATGTCTGGCATATACCCGAACAATAGTATCCAGATCTTGATTAATCTCACTCTGAAAATCATCTATGATTACAACAGACTGTGCATAGTGCCGCACCAACTCTACAAACTCGGCCGCAGTGGGCATCTTCTTGATCCACTTGGTCACAAGTCTGCGTCTGCTCAGCTCCTCATACTCGGGCTGCCAGGCGGCGTAGCAGAAAACCACATTCCTGACTCGCACCCCGTCCTTTATAAGGACATTCTTGGCCGCGAGTATCTGACTGACTCGAACAGTCTTGCCAGAGGAAGAGGGTCCGACAATAAGGTGCGTTGCGCCATGCTCCCAGGTCAGGTCAAAGGACTGGCCATCCGGATTAAGACTCATGACTGCAGACAGTGGTAAGGAGGCGGAGTAGGAAGCTTAAACACGGGGTCGTCGGGCAGGTCAGCATAGTGCGGGGGGCCCGGGTTAACACGCTGTCGGGTTAAAACTCTG
>JAAUYB010105227.1_pt1 | contig 20430 bp, 17 predicted proteins | sample 7278071 | NCBI WGS metagenome assembly JAAUYB01 (sample SAMN14350121, study PRJNA611818) | marine sediment metagenome | isolation source: surface marine sediment (1.8m) | place: French Polynesia: Moorea | collected 2018-08 | reverse complement strand
AGCTCCGGACGGCAAATCAGGCGAGATCGATCTGCGGGTGGACGGCACGGACGGGCGAACGCTGATGATCGAGGTCAAAAAGCACAAGGACCCCATCGACAGCGACGTGGTCACCCGCCTCGCCGAACGCGCGGCCCTTTTCGCCGTGGAAAACCCCGATCGAACGGTGCAGCCCTGCATCCTGGCCACCGGCGGTTTCCGCCCGGAAACTCTGGACGCTTGCAAAAACAAAATCGGCACCGCCGCGGCAATCGACTACGTCCACAAATCCTGGTCGACGCCCGATTGATCGACTCGTGGGCTTACCCGTGTTTAACTAAAGAATGCGCACGATGGCCTCGGCCTTCATCAAGTGCTTGCGGGTTTTCAGGTCGTAGACGGAGGCGATCAACCGGCGATCCTCGTTCACACCGAAACTTATTTCCAAGCGGGCCGCACGATCACTGGGCGCGTGCGGCGGGTCCATATAACCCAGCGTGGGATTGTCCTCGTTCAGGGGAATGATCACCTCGTCACCGGCGTTGTCCTGACCCAAGGCGTGCAATCGACCGTCCGGGTCCCAGACGAACTCCTGCTCCAAATGGTTTTTACCGCCCAATTCGCAAATGATCAGTTTGAAGATGCTTTCCGGTTCGCCCAGCGCACAGGTAGGCGTAAAGCGTCGTTTCCAGAAATCGGGTTTGGTTGGAAAGGGCGTGCCGCGTGGAATGATCAACTGGTGTTCGGGATCGTGGGTCTTGGGATTGTAGGTGCGCACCGCGTAGTCGTGGGTAATGAAATCCGACTTGTCGAAGACGCCGGAGGCAAAAGCGGCAGCGCCGTAGGCTACCGCGTGGAAGGGCTGCCAGGCCCGGACCTTGTCACGCCCGAACCGCTTCTCCAACAGCGGGTAGATGCCGGGCAACAGGGTGGAACCGCCGACCATCAGCACCTCGCTCACGCGATCGGGCGAGGCGCCTTTTGCGGCCGCTTGTTCCAACACGATGTCGATCTGTTCGTTCATCATGCGGTAGAGACCCTTTCGCGTCAACAGCTGCGTCAATTCGTCACGGCGGATGGGCAGCGGGGACTTCAAATCCCTGCCCTGGGCGCGCAACAGGGCTTCGAACTGGTGAAGAGACTCGGGCGGTTCCATATAAAAATAGGTTTCTTCCTCGAGAAACAGGCGTTCCTTGACCGCGCGCGCCTCCGCCATCATGGCGCGATACCACCACATGGTATCCATGTCGGCAGCGGGGTCCAGGTTGAAGGCTTTTTGTTCACAAAACAATTCCAGCAGCCAACTGTCCACGTGGTTGCCGCCCACGGCCGCGCCGCTTTTGGCCAGGACGCTGCAATGACCCTCGGCAACCTGTTCGGCGCCCATGGTAATGATGGCAAGATCCAGGGTGCCCGCCCCGAAATCGATAACCAGCACCGGCTTGCGATGTCCGGCGGAAATGCCGTAACCCAGTGCTGCCGCCACCGGCTCGTCCACGAACTGCATGCGTGAGATGCCCAGTCCGGCGCCAATATGCTTCAGTTGGGCGCGGTAGGGTTCGTAACAATCTACGGGCGTTCCCACGGCCAGGTGACGGATGCGCTCACCGGTCTGTCGTTTGATCTCGGCCAACAATTCGCGCAAATAGAGGCGGGTTACATCACGGGCCGTCAATGCCTTGCCCCCCAACCGGGCCAGGGTTCGGAAATGATCGCGCAGTAAAAACGGCTTGAAGGCAGTTGCCAGTTCAGGAGTGCGATGGTTTTGGTCCCTGTCCAAAGCCTGACGGCCGATGTAGGCCTGACGGCCCAAAAAGAACCGTTTGGCCACGGGGCTCCATTGTCCCAATCGGTCCTTGAAGGTTTCCGGTTTCAATGCATAAACCACCGAGGGAATACTGAATTTTACCTCGATTTCCCTATCTTGTTCCTCCCGGCGGCTGATCTCGCTGAGGTGTAACATCTCGGGCCGCCCCAATTCGCCGTTCCAGCGCGCAACCGCGCTGTTATGGGACCCCAAGTCCAAGGACCAGATACTCATTCAGCAACCATCCAAGCAACATTCCTAGCAGTGAAAAATATACCACGGCCGACGGCAACATGACCAATTGCCATGATATAGAAACGGATAAAGACAAGGCTTCGGCTCATATTCCCAGTTTGTTACGGCAGATGTTACCGCGATGTTCCGTCGATATTGAAAACGGTAAGGCGCCGGTATGGCCGCGGTAAGGCGCTTTTCGGATCGGGGATGTAAAACAAGCAGCATCGGGAACAACCGGTTCTCGAATTCCCCCTGGAGGTTACTTACCCATGAAACCCATCTATGCCTTTTTCGCACTTGTTCTTTCCGTGTTTACTTTTGCTTCTACGCCTATCCTGATCCAGACGTCGATTACCGATGTCTTTGTGGATGGAACCGCGCAACGCACGGGCTCCATTACTATGCGAATCGAGGGCGATTTCCTGCCCGGTGAAACCATCAGCCAATCGCAACCGCTTTATGTTCGCCTGACTTGGGACAAAAACGCCGTCCTGGGTCAAACCCTGGTAGATCCTGAGCATGGTCGTCCCGTGGACCTGTATCTGGAGGCTCGCGGCGACAGCCCCATTGCCGATAACCTTCCCGAATCCGCTGTTCAGTTGGTGCGCGCCGTGGCCGGCGAGCGCGAGCTGTGGCTGCGGTTCTCCGAACCCGCGTCCAGTTGGATGGACACCGATGACGACGGCAACGGCGACAGCGCGCCCACCGAAATCAACCCGGTTGACCTGACCATTAACAGTGAGGGCGTTCTGACCAACAACCACTACAGCGAGAGCGGATTCGATTTCTCCGGCAGTGCTCATGTCGACACCTATGCACACTTCGGATGTGACACCCGCATCGCCGATACCGTTCTGGCTATGAACTACGAGGCAGAAGGTTGCGGTACCCTGGGTCTGACCGGTATTGACAGTCTGCAATTCTTCGACGTCCTGGCCTTCAGCACCGGCGTGGAGCCCGGCGATCCCGGTTCGCCCGAGGCGGCATCGGCCGGTAATCTTGACCCCGCGACCTGTGAGATCGACGGCGGTGTTGACGCGGGTGCTTATTCTCTGCAACCCGTCGATTTCAGCAACGATTTCGTGTTTGCCCGCGGTGTCGATGAAAACCGTCTGGGCACTTCCATTCTGGTCACGGGTGAAACCGTAAGTCGGCGACCCGTGACGCTGACCAATCGGGTTTTCGGTGATCTTTCTCCCAACACCGTGACCTGGACGATCAACGGGCGCACCCTGTGGCGTCAGGGAAGTACGATTCGCTATCGTTTCTTCAGGCCCGGCGATTACACCGTCACCGCCACCACGACCAATGTCAATGGATTGACCGCAACCGCTGAGCAGGTGATCACCATTTCGCCTCGCCATTAATTACGGTCCGGCAGGGACAGGAGCACCGTACTCCTGTCCCTAATCCCGACTGATTTCGGCATCCATGACCACGAACCCGGGAATGAAGCTCAGCATGACCATCAGGTTCCGCGGACCCATACGCGCCATGTCCTCGACTTCGTTTCGGGAGGCCGGCGCCGGGGTTTGAACCATACGGCGTGACTCGCATCACTCTTCGCTTTGAGGGTGGGTGATGCGAGTCACCATCCGCTTTACGGCCTCGATCTCTTCACATTTTCTCCACATTTCGTCGGGATATTGATCAACACGGGGTTCCGGGCGCGTCGGCGTCCCGTTTTGCCTTTGTTCTGTAGGGGGACAAGATGTCAGAAAGTGCCGATATGATCGACCCGGGCGGTCGATCGTATGAATTGCCGCATACCGTAAAAACCACCACTCGGGGCAGACAACGCACCACCACCGTTTGGGAAAACAACCGTCGCGGGGCCTTTTCCCAATTGGAGCCCGACTATCGCGGTAGGACCGTCGGCGCCTACCGACTTGAGCGCCTGTTGGGCAAGGGCGGCATGGGTTCCGTCTTTCTGGCCGAGCGCGATGACGCCTTCCGCATGAAAGTAGCCGTCAAGTTACTGCGGCCCGACCTGGATAATCAGACCTTTATTCGCCGCTTCCTGCATGAACGCCAGATTATGGCCGACCTGCATCATCCCAACATCGCCCGCTTGATCGACGGCGGCACCACCGAGGACGGATTGCCCTACCTGGTGATGGAGTATGTCAACGGCCGCCCCATCGACCGTTACTGCGAGCAGCATCGACTGGATGTCAGTCAACGCCTGCAACTGTTCCGCAAGGTCTGTAATGCCGTGGGCTTCATCCACCGCAACCAGATCATCCACCGCGATATCAAACCCGGCAACATCCTGGTGACCGATGAAGGCGAACCGGTCATCCTGGATTTCGGCATCGCCAAAATCCTCGAGCCGGCTACCGGCGCTCGTCGCGAACCCCGCACCCAAACCGAGTGTCTGATGACGCCCGAATACGCCAGTCCCGAACAGGTCATGGGCGAAACCCTGACGCCCGCAAGCGATATCTATTCGTTGGGCATCTTGCTCTACTTATTGCTTACCGGCAGCCTTCCCTACCGTTTCGACCAGAAATCGAAAGGCCGCATTCGCAATGTGGTTTGCAATCACACGCCCAAGAAACCGGGCCGCGTGGAAATCGATCAAACTGTCCCCACCGGCAAGGGCGACGCCCCGCCCGTATGCCGAACCGAACGCGTGATCGACCGTGACCTGGGTGCGGTCGTGATGAAGGCCCTGCGCAAGGAGCCCCGATACCGCTATCACAACATAGAAGCCTTCAGCGACGACCTGGCCCGTTACCTGGCCGGGTTCGCCGTCAAAGCCCGCGGCTCAAATTGGCGCTATCGCACCCACAAAATGCTGCGCCGTCACAAGTGGGCGACCATGGTCGCCGTTTCCTTCCTGGGACTTCTGGCCGGATTCGCCTGGTACACCTGCTGTTGGCAGGAGGACCTGGCGGCCAGTCGCGAGGAGGCGAAGCGCCAGCGCATGTTGGCTACTCAAGTCATGCAACAGGCAGAGGCCGACAAAGCCCTCCTGGCTCGCGAACAGGAAAATGCCCGTCTGGCCGAGGAACGCCGCCTTCAAGCCGAGCGGGAAAAGGCTCAGGCCGGGGAAGAACTGGCCCGTCTGACCGCACAAAGCAAACGAACTCCGAGGCTGCAAGTCGCCGCCCGCACCAACGACAACAGCAGCAAGATCTTGCGAAAGGCCGCCCGAGAACGCGAATTGGCGCAACAAGCCCTACGCCGGGCCAAACTGGAAATGGAACAGGCCGAACGGGAACGCCGCCTGGCGGCCCGGGAACGCGCGCTCTCCATGGAGATGCTGAGACTTGTAGATGATATGGTGCATCGGGCCGAGGCCGGGGAAGGGACCATTACCGTAGCGGAAATCCTGGACCGAAGCGCCCAGATCTCCCCGGAAGTCGGGGCCGATCAGGTCTTGTTACAAGCGCGCCTCATGAACCTGGCCGGTGCGGTCTATGCCTCGCGCAACCGCATGGATCAAGCGCTGCCGCTGTTGGAAACCAGCTTGCACCTGCGCCGCACCGTTGAGAACCCCAACGATCCCGTGGTTGCCGCACGCTATGACCGGGTCGCTCGTCTTTATCAAAGCCAGGGCTATTATGCAGCCGCTTCCGAACTCTTTACAACCGCTTATGAAATCCGTCGCTTCGTCTTGGAACCCCGGGACCCGGCCATTGCCGGGAGCTTGAGCTTACTGGCGGGCCTGGCTTTTGAGGCCGGTCGTAAGGACAAGGCCGTGACCCTCATCCAAATGGCCGTCAATTACATTCGCACCGCCTGCGGCAATCACAGTTCCGAGATGGCGGGGTACCTGGCCGCGCTGACGCGTTATTGCTGTGAAAAGGACGGCGAAGGACCCGAAAAACATTCCGAGGGCTTATGGCGCGACTTGTTGACCGAGGAAGACGAAACCGTCACCAGCGAGATCGAAACCTTGAGCCGGTTGTTGCCGCCTGAAGACTTCGACCCCTTCGCGGTATCGACCAACGACCGGCCGCCGCCCCGGGACTACGCCGGCAACGGAGGTCAGGGCGGAGGCAATAACGGCTCCGGCGGCCAAGGCGGCAGCGGCGGAGGCAATAACGGTAACGACGGTCAGGGTGGAAACGGCGGTAACAATAGTAGCTCGGACGGCGACAACGGCAATGGCGGCCGGGGCGACGGAAACGGCAACGGCGGTAATAAAGGTCGCAACGGCGGTAACAAGGGTAACGGTCAGGGCGGAAACGGCAACAGCGGCAGTCAGCCGGCTGTCGCCCAAACCGATAACGCTACAACCGGTGCTGCTGATACCGCCACAAAAGCCCGAGGGAATAATGGCAAAAAGAGCAAAAACCGAACCGCCCGCACCCGCTCTACTCGCACTGACAACCGGGCCGGCAGCTTGCGCGGCAAAACCGGCTTCGACAGGGGGGGAAGCGGCTTCGACAGAAGCGGCAAGACCGGCTTCGATCGAGGCGGCATGAACAGCGGCGCGCCCAGGCAAGGCGGCGCCGGTCGCGGCTCCCGCGGCGGCGGAGGCGGCCGACGCCATTGATTCAGCCGATCAGCGCTGGATCAATTCGATCATGTAACCGTTGGGATCTTTCACGAAGGCGATCATGGTGGTGCCGTGTTTCATGGGTCCCGGTTCCCGGGTCACCTGACCGCCCTTGGCCTTGATTTCCTCGCAGGTGGCCACGATATCGGGAACGCCCAGCGCCACATGCCCGAAGGCGTCGCCCATTTCGTAATCGCTCTTGCCCCAGTTGTAGGTAAGCTCGATGGAACCGTCGTCCGGTTCGTCGCCGTATCCCACGAAAGCCAGGGTGAATTTGCCGCCCGGATAGTCGTTGCGCCGGAAGAGTTTCATGCCCAGAACATTCGTATAAAAATCGATAGACCGATCCATATCCTTGACCCGAATCATGGTATGCAGTAGTTTCACCGTTTTCCTCCCAAAATGTGCATCTGAAGGCCCGATAATTGTTGATTGTTTTGCCGCGATTTGCAACACTGGAAGATGTACGTCACACCACCAGCGCCGTTTAGCAGCAGAGGTGATTTATGGGAATCATTTGGAGCGGGCTGGCCCCCCACCCGCCGATCATTGTGGAAAGCGTCGGCGGTACTCGATGCCGTGAAGTACAACGAACTATTGACAGCATGAACCAACTGGCTCGTGACCTGATGAGCCACAATCCCGATCGGTTGGTCATTATTTCGCCCCATACCCCGCGTCCCCATTCCGGGATTGCCGGTTGGTTCGGCGAACGGTTGCGCGGCACTCTGGCCCAGTTCGGTGCGCCCTCAACCTGCTTCGACCTGCCGGTAGATCAACCGTGGATGAAAACTTTCAGTCAGGCCTATCCACGCATCACCGACCTGGGCGATGAACTCTTGGACCACGGCGCCATGGTGCCCCTCCACTTTGCCGTGCAAGCCGGCTGGCAAGGGCCTACAGCCGTCATCGGCCTACCCTGGAACGAAGGCCGTGAGCTGGACCAAATAGGTTCAGCCGTCCGCCAGGCTTCTGCCACCGGCGATCGCACCGCCGTCCTGGCCAGCGGCGACATGAGCCACTGCCTGAAACCGGGCGCGCCCTGCGGCTTCGATGAACGCGGCAAACTCTTCGATCACAGCTTCGTGGCCAAGGTGCGCGAGCAGCGCTACCACGATGCCGTGGACATCGACCCCGACCTGCGTCAAGCCGCCAAACAAGACGTGGTCGAATCGTGCCGCATCGCTTGGGAAGCCATCGACTATCAAAACGACAACCACCGTTTCCTAAGTTACGAGGGTCCCTTCGGCGTAGGTTATACGGTGATGAAATTTTACGGAGAAAGCTGATGCCGACGGAATACTGCGAACTTGCGCGTCACAGTCTTGATCACTGGCTGCGCCACGGTCGCCAAATAAGGCGACCCGGTCTTGACGGGCGTCGCGCCGGGTGTTTCGTTTCCCTGCACGATGCCTCGGGCGAGTTGCGTGGTTGTATCGGCACCATCGAACCGGTCCACGACGACCTGTTGGATGAAATCATTGCGAACGCCGTCTCGGCCGGCACGCGCGATCCGCGCTTTCCGCCGGTCAGCGCGGACGAACTACAACATCTTCGGGTGGAGGTCAGCGTGCTGGCCCCGCCCGAGGATATCGAAAGCACGGACCAACTGGACCCCAAGCGCTACGGGCTGATCCTACAGGCAGGAGCCAGGCGCGGGGTTCTCCTGCCGGACCTGGAGGGCGTGGACACGGTTGACTACCAGATGGAGATCGTCCGCCGCAAGGCCCGCATCCGGCCGGATGAACGAGTCAGCATGGCCCGTTTCGAGGTGGAGAAGTACCATGAATAGCACCGCCGCCGTCACCGAAGACTACCCCGGCCGCTTTTGGACCACCCTGGAAAACGGCCGCATCGAATGCCGCCTTTGCCCGCGTTTCTGCAATATGAAGGAGGGCCAGCGCGGCTTCTGCTACGTACGCAAAAACATCGACGGTCATATGGCGCTGACCACGTACGGACGCAGCAGCGGCTTTTGCGCCGACCCCATCGAGAAGAAACCGCTGAACCATTTCTATCCGGGCACGTCCATCCTGTCTTTCGGCACCGCGGGCTGTAACCTGGGCTGTAAGTTCTGCCAGAACTGGGACATCAGCAAATCGCGCTCCAACGACCGGTTGGCGAGCCGCGCCATGCCGGAGGAAATCGCCCACGCCGCAATCAACGAGGGATGCAAGAGCGTGGCCTTCACCTACAACGATCCGGTCATCTTCGCCGAATACGCCATCGACACGGCCCGGATCTGTCGGGAAATGGGCGTCAAAACCGTGGCCGTCACCGCCGGCTATATTACCGAGGAGGCGCGCGGGGAATTCTACCGTTACGTGGACGCCGCCAATATCGACCTGAAGGCCTTTACGCAAACCTTCTACCAAAAGCTGTGCTACGCCAACCTGGACCCGGTGCTCAAGACCCTCAAATACCTGCGTCACGAGACCGATGTCTGGATCGAGATCACCAATTTGCTGATCCCGGGCCAAAACGACAGCAACGAAGAACTGCACGCCATGACCGATTGGATTCTTGAAGAACTGGGCCCGGATGTTCCGGTCCACTTCACCGCCTTCCACCCGGATTTCAAAATGACCAACATCCCCCGAACCCCGCCGTCAACCCTGACCCGCGCCCGCAACCTGGCCATGGCGAAAGGCCTGCAATATGTCTACGTGGGCAACGTCCACGACTGGAAGGGCAGCAGCACCTATTGCCCGTCCTGCAAAAAGGTGCTGGTAGAACGAGACTGGTACCAACTGGGAACCTACGCCCTGGATGCCGAAGGCAACTGCAAACACTGCGGCACCCAAATCCCGGGCCGATTCGGCGAAGCCAAGGGCAGTTGGCACGGCGGAAGGCAAGCCCTGCGGTTTTGAAAATCAGTTAGCCGGCGACTGGTCGGCCTTTTGTAGGGGTAGGGTTACCGAGAACTCCGTGAAGCCCTTTGCGGTCAGGCAGTGGTCGATGTGACCGCCGTAGCCGTGGACGATGATGTCGTAACTGGTAAACAAGCCCAAGCCTACATGGCCCAGCGGCGTGGGTTTGGTGGTGAAAAACGGGGTGAACAGCTTGCCCAAGTCCTTCTCGGCTACCCCCGGTCCATTGTCGCGCAGGGTGAACACAACCTCGTCCCGGCTGCGGCAGGTGCCCAGGTAGAGTGCCGGTAAGTAGCCCGGCTCTTTCTCCTGTCGAGCCTGCATGGATTCCAGGGCGTTGGCCAGCAATTGCGTGTAGACGAAACCGATATCGCCGGGCACCAGTTCCACCTCTCCCATGTCGGGGTCCAATTCTTCGCAGATATCCAATTCTTCCAGCGGGCATTGTTCCAATCTGGAGGCGCGCACCTGCTCGGTATAGCTTTGCAGCAAGAGGTTCAGGTCGGTAGGGTGCGGGCGTCCGGGGTTTTCCCGGCTCAATCGATTCATGCGGGTTACGATGGCGTTGGCGCGGGAACCGTGTTCGTGGATGATCTGGGCGCCTTCCGCCAGGTCTTCCAGGTCGGCCTTCGCATCTTCCCAGGAGCCCGCATCGGGCGGGTGGTCGCAGAAGCGATCGTTAAGCTCCCCGGCCAGTTCGGCTTGCATGGAGGACAGGTTGTTGACGAAATTCAAGGGATTCAACAGTTCGTGGGCCACCCCCGCCACCAGGGTGTTCACGGCCAACATCTTCTCTTTACGCACCAGGCGTTGTTGCGCGGCTACCAACTCGCGATTTTTTTCTTCGATTTCCTCGCGGGCTTTGACCAGCTTCCGTTGGATGGAATCGCCCACACGGGTGATCTTTTCCGTTTGACGCAGCAGCTTCTCGTAACCCGTCGTCAACTGACGACAGGCAAGCCTCAGGGTCTCCAGGTCCGGGTCACCGTCCAAAGCCTTTGCGGCATTTTCCAGCAGGGCGTATTCTTTGTCGTATACTTCATTTCGTCGTCGGCTCATGGACTATCGCATTCAAAAGGGGCCGCACAATGCGGCCCCCGGTGGTAACCGGCTAGCGACGGTAGGAAATACCGACACCGAAGGTTTGGGGATCGCCCGGTCGGGCGACGAACCCCGGGGCTATGGTGCCGGGAATGGCGATCGGCCAGTATTCCTCATCGGTCGCATTATTGACGAAGGCCTCGATGCGGATTCCACCGCGTTCGACGCCCAGGCGCGCATTGAACAGGTCGTATTGTCCCTGTCGGGTCGTATTGGCATTATCGTAGTAGGCATGGCCCGTACCGATGTACTCGAACCGACCGAACAGGTTATAGGCTTCCGCAATCTTGGAGTTGTGCGACAGGACCAGGTGCCAGTTGCTGTTGGGGGCCGTGGGCAGAGTGTTGCCCTTCACGTTCAGGCCCGTGGTGGTGTCGATGTAATCACCGAAGTCGGTGAAATTGACGCCTACACCGGAGGAAAGGTCCCAGTGCTTGTTCAGGCGAGTCGCAAACTCGAACTCCATACCCGAGGTTTCGGAATCGGCCACATTGTCCAGGTAGAACCGGCCCGGCAGGCTGGCGCTGGGAATGGACAACTGCCGATCGTCCCAGGAAGAGAAGAACAAGGCGCCGGCAATGAAGGCGTTGCCGTCGTTGAGGCTGCTCTTGGCGCCCAACTCGAACGAGTCGCCGGTTTCGGCGTCGTAGACATAGGGACCCAGGGGCGCCGTGTTCAGGTTGTAGCCGCCGGGGCGGTAACTCTTGGCCCCGGTCACGTACAGCGAGGATTCCTCCGACATGCGATAGGTCAGTCCCAGTCGCGGCAGCACCTCGTCGTAAGATTCGTCCAGCGAGGTGTCTTCCACCAGGCCGCCCAGGGTTTGGGCCACGATCATGATATCCGCCTGACGATCGTCGGAGGCAAAACGCAGGCCCAGATCCAGGTCCAGGTCTTCGTTGAAGGTAAAGGAAACCTGACCGAACACACCCAGGCCGGTGCTGTCCAGGTCATAGGCGGCCGAATCGATCAGTGAGAAGGGCAGACCGGTGGCAGCCGGGCGAATCTCGTTGGCCTCGCTGTGGTCCAGCGTGTAATCGACCGAGGAAACGCCGGCGATCCAATTCATTTGAACCGTGTCGCTGATCTCGATGGGTTCCGATGAATTCAGGCGCAGTTCCAGGTAGGTGGTTTCCTCTTCTTCGAAGGTCTCGCGACGCAAGATGTCAAAGGGGTTGAAATCCAAATCGGTAAATTCCGAGGAGTCCATCTCGTTGGTGGAAACCACCGCGTTCAGGTCGAAACCATTGCCCGCATAGGTGGCGCTGAGCGAACCCGAAAAGATTTCCCGCTCGGTGGAGCCCACATAATCGTGGTTGATATGAAACGGATTGGCCTGTAATTGATCCAAGCTATACAGAACAAAGCCGCCGTCATCATCCTCCTGGCTATAGGCCGTCAGGCGTATCTTCCAACTGTCGCTGGGGGTGAAGAGCAATTGTCCGCGAATGAAGGTACCGTCGCGGTAATCGACATCCTCACCGCCGAGGGCATCGTTTTCGGTGAAGCCGTCACGCTCGTCCAGCGCGGCGCTGACACTGAAATAGGCCTTGCCCTTGCTAATGGGCCCGTCCACGGCAAGTCGCGTGCGGGTGCGGTTGTAATCACCGAACTCGGCGCCGATGTTGAGTTGGAAATCTTCACCGGGCTCGCGGGTGATATAGTGCACCAGACCGCCGATGGTGTTGCGACCGTAGAGGGCGCCCTGCGGTCCCCGCAGAACCTCCATGCGCTCCATATCCAGGAAGTCGATATTGGTGGTGCTGATCGAAAGCAGCGGCACACCGTCCACGTAAACAGACACGGCGGGATCGCCCTGACCGGAGCCGATCCCACGAATGTAGGTGGAGTTGGTTCTCTTATTGGAAAACGCGGAAACGTGCATATTGGGCACGTAACGGTAGGCCTCGCGCACGGTGGTGACACCGGATGCTTCCAATTCCTCGGCACTGAGGGCGGTGATGCTTACCGGTACGTCTTTAATGGCCTCCTCGCGTTTCTCTGCCGTGACCACCATGGCGGCCTTGACATCCGCATCATCCTCATCTTCCTGGGCGAAGGCCGGCAGCTGGCCCAGACTGGAAAACAAGGCAAATAACAGTAGGGTTTTTTTGTAGAACAAGAACGTCCTCCATAACATTCAAACTAAGGCGTTAATCGGTTATCCGGCTGTACCTCAAGCGTAAGGTTTTTAAACCTCGCAGGTTTGGGCTGGGGCGCCAGGATTCCGTTTTCGTGACCTTTTCCACGTCGTGGACGCGCCTGCAAAAGGTGCTGAAAGCTATTTCCCCTTCCAACTGAGCCAGCGGCGCACCCAGGCAAAAGTGTTTGCCCTGACCCAAGGCCAGATGTGGATTCACCGCGCGGCCCAGATCCAGACGATCGGGGTCCGTGAAAACCTCGGGATCACGATTGGCGGCGCCGAGCATCAGGAACAAGCGCGAACCGGCTTCAAGGGTGACATCACCGATGGTCGTGGTCTCCGACAGGTTGCGGGCGGTGTATTGGACGGGAGAATCGTAGCGGAGAATCTCTTTGACCGCGCTCTCCAAAATGCCGGGTTCACGTTTCAAAAGGTCATATTGATCGGGATTGTGCAATAAAGCCAGGACACCGTTACCGATCATGTTCATACTGGTTTCGTGCCCGGCGAACAGCAGTAGAATGGAAATGGAAACCATGGCCTCTTCATTGATATTCAAACCGGCTTCATCCGGAGTCAACATATGGGAAATCAGGTCTTCCCGCGGTTCCTGCCTACGCAGGCGGACCAGGTCCATAACGGCCCGCTTCATTTCGACAATGGTGCGGTGCATATTTTCGATGAGATGCACCTGGGAGTAGGTGTAGTCGGCAAAATAATCGACCATGTGATCTGCCCAAGCGGCCAGCTTGAGTCTGTCTTCCTTGGGAAAACCCAGCATATCGGCGATGACCATGGCGGGTAGGGGAAAAGCCAGGTCCCCGATCAACTCGATTTCATCCTTGCCGCGCATGTTGTCGATCAAGTGGTCACAGATTTCCTGAATGCGGGGACGCATGGCGTGGACCAGGGCGGGCTTAAAGGCCTTGTTCATAAAACGGCGCAGCCTGGTATGTTCCGGGGGGTCGGTGAGGGCTAGCCAGTATTTCATACTTTCGGCAATTTCTGCCTGCATTTGCACAAGGTGTTCCGGCATACCGGGCGGCAAGTCTAACGGAGGCGGGACGGTATTGGTGGCAGCGTGGAGTAGAATATGGGAAACGTCCTCATGTCGGGTCAACAGCCATGCATGAAAGTTGGGATCGAAAACAACGGGCGCCTCCCGGCGCATGCGTGCGTACACCGGATAGGGATTCTGAATGGCCTCGGGAGCAAATAAATTATAGGGATACGCAGACAAGCGCGCCTCCAAAAACGAAGCGATGGATCATGCCCATGTCTATCATACCGCGACATACATAGATCCACTACCAACTATCGGCCGCAATTTCTGATGATTGAGCGGCTAAAGCCAAAGTAAGCCAAAAAGTAGCGTGAACAAGGCGCCCCAATGAACGAGCGTGGAAGGAACTAAAGGCGCTCAAAGTTCCAAAAACCGTGCTTACCGGCAAAGGGGCGTTTTGTTCGCGCCCGGAGGGACCGATGCTCAAGCGTTGGTTTGATGCCGGACCGAAGGGAAATGCCGTGGTAACTCTCGGGCTGAAGCCTCCGGGCCTGCTTATAAAACGGCTTTAGGGCATGGTGCCTTCGGCGCGAACAGACGCCCACCATGCCGATAAGCACCCTTTTGATTCAAGTGCTTTATTTGTTCCAAGGGTTAGTCGATCCATGTGGGCGCCTGTTCACGCTACCCTAGAAACCCACGTTACTCGGCTTTGGCTCTTTCTATGATCAAACTTTGACCGCGTTCTTTTTTCAACATCTGGTAGCGGGCGCGTTGTCTGGGCGATAAATTCTTCTCGATACTGCGGTCCATATGGCGTAAAAGGCTGCGGACTTCCAGGCGGTGATCGGATGCTTTATCGGAACAACCCTTACCTTCGGCGTCGGCCGAGGTTTCCAGGACGATTCTGCTGATAATGCGTCTTTGACAGGTACTTAACTTCAAGCGTTCGTTAAGGGTGGCGGTAAGCGCCGCCGGAGAGATGATGACATGCAAATCGCCGGAAACTTTTTCGATCCGAATCCCCAGATCGCCTGCCTTGTCCGCGGGCTGGCAAGCTAAAATCATAAGCAGCAAGAGCATGAAACCCCCTCTCCACTCGTAGTCTAGATTATGGAACGTAAAAAGGGCGCTATTGTTTTCAAACAATTTGTAAAAGGCCGAAAATAGCTATTGCGCTCCGCGGTGCTTTCTGTATATGTCGCGGCCCCAGTCCAGCATGGTGGTCTTTTCATTCCATTCGTCGAGAAAGTTGCGGATGGGTTTCGGCAGAGTTTGTTTGGGCCGGTGAGGGTGTTCCGGCGCCATGAGCATGGGGGACAGCAGGGCCGCAACGGTCAGGTCGGCCACCGTAAAACGATCGTCCACAAAATATTCCCTGCCGTCTAATTCCCGTTCCAGTCGGGCGAAACCGGCGGTCAGTTTTTGTCGGCTTTCCCGATAGGCCTCGGGGGTCAGGTTCAATCCCCGCCGAATATTGGAACGACCCGCGGCAACGGCCAGGCCGACAGCGGTCCGCAGGTAGATATTCAGGTGGCCGGCGAACGTGTCCATAAAGAAGCGGGTATAGGGCAGGGCCACATAGAACATGGCCTGACGTACGTAGGGGCCCACTTCCTCGTCGCAGAAATCTTCCAGGGCCAGGGCGCGCTCGCGCGCTTCAGGAGCCGCGGGGTAGAGCGGGGGTATGGGGTAGTGCTCTTCCAGAACCGCAATGATATCGGTGGAATCGCGTTCCCAGACTTCGCCGTCCCGCAGCAGGACCGGCGTTGTGCGACAGCCCAGTTTCCGCAGGTAAGGTTTGTGGAAACCGGCAACCAGGGTCCGTCTTTGGTGCGGCACCCGCTTGAGGTCCAGCGCCCAGCGTACCTTCTCGTTGAAGTGGGAGTAGCGTAATTGGACCAGGGTAAGCGCTTCTTGGGGCGGCATGGCGTTGCCTCTCGACGACTTTGGGGGACGTGGGGAAATTTAGAAGGTATAGTCCTGCTCGTTGATGGGCTTGCGGACCAGGATTTCTTCGTGCTTGCGGTTGACCTTCAGGATATAGCGGGGTTTATTCTGATCCTCGGGAATACGGAAGACCAATTGATAGTGACCCTGTACGGCGCGCATCACCCTGGGGAAGACCGAGGTGGGCGAGCGGCGGGCCATGCGGTAGAAACCGCCGGTGTCTCGGGCGATTTGTTTCAACATACTGGGCGCGTTGGTGTAACTGCTGCGCACCATGTCCAGGGCATAGACGGCGGTGTGGGAATCTTGCAGGGCTTGGATGGCTTCCACGTAGGCGGGTCGTTTATCCATGCGCCCGCTGCTGTATTGGCGGCCCATGCGATAGCCCATGAAAATCAGACTTTTGGTGCCGGCGAACCGCTCCAGGGCCTTGCCGATCAGCTTCATGCCCATCTCGATATTGACCGCGTCTTCCACCTTGTAGCGGTCGATCAGCTCAGCCAGGTTGCGGCCGCGTCCATTGCCGAAGGGGATGCCGTCCGCGCCGGTGACCGCCTCGGTATAGGCTTTTTCCAGGTACGGATGAGCGCGGGTCAGGTCCAGATGCAGTTTCAGCTTGTAGTCGTAGGAGAAGACGGCAATGTAATCGGAAGGCTCCAGCGAGCCCATCAAATCGCGTATATGCGGGGTCATGGATTTCAATACACCGGTATAGCGGATATCGCCCAGGCTCTTCTGCACCAGCAGCACCACGATGCGGCCGCCCAACTCCTGCTTGTTGCCGGGAGGAATGGGCGCCCAAAACCGCTCGTCATCGGCGTCGTTGGTGGCCAGGTCGATAATCTCGCCGCCGGGCTCGCGCGCGGTTTGCATGCGATCGTCGATCCAATTGCAGGAGATGATCTCCAGTGTTTTTCCGCGAGACTTCAGCTCGAAATCGCTTTTGGTGAGATCCGTGATCGGGTCGCCGTTCTTGTCGATCACCCGAACGTCCACCAACATGCGCTTGACTTCGATCTGCTCCTGAACATCCCGATCGACCTGCGCGGTCGCAAAGGGCATAAAGATCAAAAGGGACAAACAAGTCAATCGGTATGTCATCACGGGCCTCCTCGCGGTGTCATTACTATAGAGTAACAGCAATGATGGTTCCGTTTATTCTAAGACATCGTCAGGTTTTATGCGACAAGTTCGTGTTGAGCCGGCTTCCGGCGGGGTAGGCAGGTTACCGGGAAGCGGGCTTCGCGCCTCGGGTATCGAACACGGCGGGTGGCAATTCGTACTTGAAAATCCAGTTCCGCCCCGGGTCGTACACATGCAGCAGGTTGCCTTTGCCCGTGATCCTGAATCCCTTGATTTTGCCGCCGTCCCTGCCCTTGAGCAATACATCACGCCCTTTACCGATCTCTGCCCCGGAAACTTCGATGACCAGCAAATCTTCCCAATCCACATTTTCCCGGTTTCCATGGTGCAGAAGCATGAGGTGATCGTCGATCAAAACCGCGTCCTGGATAAGATGAAAGGTGGTTCGCTCCAGTTTTTCGGGATGTTGTTCGTAGTAATCCTCGACCCTGGTGAAGAACGACAGAAAACGCTGACCGTAACGCAAGGGTCGGTGGTGCAAGCGACGGCCTTCCGGGGTGTAGATTTCGATTTCGGCCGCGGTGCTGCTGACGGATACCAAATTACCCGCCTTGTTGAAAAAAAGAAAACGAGCGTTGTCATCCCGTCGTTGTATGTCTTGAGGTCGCTCTCCCAGCCATTCGCCGAAGCTTCGCAAAAAGTTGCCGTGGAGATCGTAAACGGAAATGGGTTTGGAAGATTCGGGACTGGATACATAGACCTCCATCTTGTGATCCACGGCGCCCCGAGTTTCAACAACGGAGGAACTTAGATTGATCTTCTTGATGAATTCTCCCTGATCGTCAAAGACATGCACGGCAAAGGCATAATCCATGGCAAATAATAAACCGTCGCGCACGGTCAGGTGACGAACCCCTTGGAACTCTCCGGGCCCTTGACCTTCCCCGCCGAAAGCTCGAAGTTCCTCGCCCGTGTGAGTAAATTGCTTGATCCGATTGGTTTCACCGTCCGCGATGTAGATGTAGTTTTCGTCCATACATAAGCCACGGCCTTGCGCAAAGATGCTCCGGGGAAAATCGAGTGCGAACGCCGATCGAGGAATCAGTTCAACGGCCGGTTCCCTGTTTACTTGCGGTCGATCGCCGCAGGAAAATAGGAACGGTAAGCAAACCAAAACCGAGATCGATAATCTCAGAGACATTGGCGATAGGCATTGCAGTACTCTCTGCCTACATCCCCGCATTTAACCCAACCTTTGACATGTCTCCGGTCGATGCATTTATCGACATCATAGCTGCAACTGCCGGCGGCTCCGCCGGAGCAGCTTACTTTTGCGCCGTCCAGGCAAGTTATCTCGCGACCGCAAGTGACACCGCCGATATCGTCGTCGGGGAAATCACTGCCGGGATTGAAAGGCGAATCCGGCGGCGGCCAGGACGACTCGGTTGCCAATAAGGGAAGTAAGGCCAAAACAAAGAGAATACGTCTCATGAGACTCTCCACGATTTGTTTTTGGATGCAAAAATAGTTTACAAGGCACGGTGAACATTGTCAAGATCGGCCGAAGCCAGGGAAACAGGGGGCGAGGTGAAGACGGCCCGGCGCCTCATCTCCCCGAGCGCCTGATTCGGCGCAATTTCATTTCACAACCACAAGAATCTTTAGACAGCAAGGGTTTTACTGATATATCAACTTGAGTCGAACATGGACGGACAACGTTGTCCCAGGGCTTCCTACTCAGTGGTAAGGGGTGGGACAACGTTGCCCCTGGCCTTCCTACTCAGTGGTAAGGGGTGGGACAACGTTGCCCCTGGCCTTCCCACTCAGTGGTAAGGGGTGGGACGACGTTGTCCCCGGGCTTCCTACTCAGTGGTAAGGGGTGGGACGACGTTGCCCCGGGGCTTCCTACTCAGTGGTAAGGGGTGGGACGACGTTGTCCCCGGGCTTCCTACTCAATGGAAAGGTTACGGACAACGCTGCCTCCACCACTTGCTCCGTCAATCGAAGCAAATACAGGAGCGGTTGAACGCCCGCGAGCGGATTCGCGTATACTGGAATGTGTCACCCGTTATCGTTGCGCCTTCTTGGGATCGGCTTTTCACCTGCTTTCCCCTTCGGGCGCGGCCCGACTATTCGAGGAGTATCATCGTGAAGAGACGTCATTTCCTGGGGGCGCTGGGCACCGCTGCAGCCGCTACCGCCTCCGCCCAAACCGTTCCGCCCGTCAAGACCTCCGTTTCCCTGGCCGGGGACTTCCTGCTGGCCCGCAAAGCGAGCAAAAACAAAGATCCCGATTTTCTGGATCTGGTTCGCCTGTTGCAATCCGTCGATTGCGCCTGGGCCAATGCCGAAATGCTGTATATCGATGCGCGTCGCCATATCCCGCTGCACAAGGGCATGGACCCGCACGTCTGGGCGCCGCCGTGGGGCGCCGAGGAGACGGCCTGGATGGGTATCGATTTCGTAGCCCTGGCCAATAACCACACCATGGACTACAGCGAAACCGGCATGTTGGAGCAGATGGAAAACCTGCGCCGCGCGGGCATCGCCCACGCCGGGGCCGGTCGTGACCTGGCCGAGGCCGCCGCGCCCCGTTACGTGGAAACCTCCGGCGGCCGCGTGGGCCAGGTCTCGTTTGCGTCCACCTATGTGCCCTGGAGCGCCGCCGAACCGGCCTCTCCCTACGTGATGGGGCGGCCCGGCCTCAATCCCCTGGGCGTGAGGTCCGCCGTGGTGATCGACAAGAAAACCTTCAAACGCCTGCGCGAGATTCGCAAGGAAATGATCCGTTTGATGGGTTACACCATGTTCATGGAATTCTTCGGCCAAATCCCGGAGGACATGGTGAGCATGGGCGACCTGGTCTTGAAACGCGGCGACAAGAGCGGCAAGCAGGTAGACATCACCGAGAAGCCTCAGGAGCACGACCTGAAGCGCATCACCGAGGCTTGCGCCGAGGCCCGCCGCCATGCCGATGTGGTATTGGCGACCATTCACAGCCATGAATCCCGCAACTCCCAGGAAGAAGCCGCCGCCTTTATGCAGCCGACCGCACACGCCTGTATCGACGCGGGCGCCGACGCTTTCGTGAGCACCGGGCCGCACCGTCTGCGCGGCATCGAGATGTACAAGGGCCGCCCCGTGTTCTACAGCCTGGGCAATTTTTTCTTCCAGTACGAGAGCGTGCGCACCTTCCCCGCGAATACCTACCTGCAAATGGGTTTACCCGGCGATACCCGCGACCCGAGTGTCTTCCTGGAGCGCATTCCCTACTCCAAGCACAAGGCCTACTGGCAAAGCGTGGTCCCCGTGATGCACTTCGAGGACAAGACCCTGACCCGCTTGGAACTGCATCCCATCACCATGGGATTCGGCCTGGAAGTTCACCGGCGCGGCCTGCCCAAATTGGCGCGGGGCGAAGAGGCTCTGGCGATCATCGAGGATCTGGCGCGCCTGTCCAAACCCTACGGCACTCAAATCCAGTTCCAAGACGATATCGGAACCGTGGTGTTGGATTCCTAGTACTCTTGTCTAACACTCCGTAAGCTACTGATTGGCAAGCCCTTCACGCCTTCCAATACCCGCATTAATATCTATTAGCTACCTCATCTTGTGAATTCACATAAGTCGACCTGAGCTTGTTCAGATAGTTGGTCAAGCAGGTGTTAAAAGATCAATGAAGCGAGAGTTGCAAGTAGGGGCTGATTTTTCGGCGAAAAAGTATAGAGCAGGTATCGCAATACGCTT
>JAAUYB010055100.1_pt1 | contig 20444 bp, 12 predicted proteins | sample 7278071 | NCBI WGS metagenome assembly JAAUYB01 (sample SAMN14350121, study PRJNA611818) | marine sediment metagenome | isolation source: surface marine sediment (1.8m) | place: French Polynesia: Moorea | collected 2018-08 | reverse complement strand
GGCCTCGGTCACCAGGGACGGGCAGCAGAAGGCCGGGCTGGCCTGGACGAACAGGGTGATATCGGGATGGTGCTTCTTGATGTAGTGGACCTTGAGCAGGTTGTCCAGGGACTCCCCGGTATGTTCGATACGCACCCCGTACTGGGCCAGGATCTCTTCCGGCGGATCGTCGAAGGTGGCCATGGGTTCGTTGAGCAGGGGCTCGAACATCTTGTAGCAGGTACGCTCCATGTGCGTGATCGAGGTCATGAGGGCCTTGCTCGAAATCAGGGTGAAGAACCGCCGCTCGAAAAACCACTTGCGGAAATAGGGATTAGCGATCATGCGTGCGTATTCGGAGTAGGGCGTGGTTACGACCTCACCGCCATGGCGCTCGATAAAGCGAATCAGGTCCTGGTTCATGACCCGGTTGTCGCGCGAGTAGAGGTCCCCGAATACGGCGACCTTGGGGCGCTGGCCCGGATTGATGGGGATCTGCGTGAAGCGCTCGATCACTGCCTCCAGGGCGTCCTGTTTCTTGGCCCGGCCCATAAAGGCCTCGTAGAGAATTTCCAGGCTCAAATCCAGCACCCGGTCCACCTCGCCGGCCTGGCGCTCGTAGGGCCGCAGCCGGCAGGCCACGCGGCGCAGGAGCCCGCCGAACATGTAGGCGAACACGGCGTTGAAGGCGGCGCGCGGCGAGATGTCCTTGAAGAAGAAGTCGCCCACGTAGACGCCGGCTTTCTCGAGGCCGCCGCCGCGGGCGTCGAGCAGCGATTTCATATGATGCGGGTAGAGCGGGATGTTGCAGGCCACGCAGGCTTCGCTGACCCACAAGACGGCATCTTCCGGCGCCAGTCCGTGCTGATCGAGGCACTCCACGAACCCCTCCACCACGGCGTTGATGGGGATGCACTGGCCGGTATTGGATCCCAGGCTCTTGGCGATGGTCGTCGCATTTTCCTTCATCAGTATGGCCGGCCGGCCCTCACGCCGCAGGACGGCCTCCAGCAGGCGGCCGGTCAAACGGTCCCAGTTGGGCAGGACGATGGTGCGCTCGGTCTTGCCGCGGTGAAGGTTCGGGTTCAGGCCGCCCACCTTCGGCACCCGCGGGGAGGCGGCCGCCTGATGATGATTGCGAAAGGCGCGCACGGCCGCTTCGATCCGGGTTTCGTAGCCCACGCTGGAATCATGCTCGTCGAGTTCCAGCACCAGGTAGGGCTTTTCGTGGGCGTCCATCAACTTCTTGAAGTAGTCCTGGATAAAGGCATCCGGCGAGCATTTGAACGACGTTATCAGCACCGGATAGAGCCCGGGCGTCTTGGCGGCGACCCGGGCGGCAGCCATCACGCGGGCGGCATAGCGCCAATGAATTTCATTGAGCAGGGGTTGAATCGAGCGGGTGTCGGCCGCGGTGACTTCGAGCATATCCTGATAGCAGCAGTCAACGCCCTGACGGTGGAAGATGTCCGGAATACCGCCGTTCAAGGCCGGGGAGAAGAGGGTGTAAGGCCTTCCCAACAAGGCAACGTGGAAGTCATCCGGCCGGCCCTGGACGTGGGCCTGCCAGCGCGTGCGGAGGCGTTGCTGCCGATCACGCTGAAAGCGCCGGGCCGCATCCCAGGCCTGGGTTACTTCCCGGAAGGCGATCCGGCGACCGGGGATCGCGCGCAGCATCCGGTAGAGTTCCATGCGGGTGTGAAACCCGGTGTAGAGGTAGCGCACCAGGGGCGAGAGTACTTCGGTCCCGGAGGTTTCGGAGGCCAACCCGGAGAGCACCGTGGCGTACTGGGTGTAGTAGCAGTACTGACGGCGCACGTTGCGCGTGCCGCTGGGTGTTTCCATGTAGACCGGGAGAAAAACATAGTCGCAGCGTTCCTGGAGATGGCGCACGTGGCCCAAAAGAGCGGTGAGGGGGGCACAGAACTCGGCATCCGTGAGGGGTTTACCCGTCCGCACGGCATCGGCGAAGCGCTCGCTGGTGCGCGTGGCAAAGCCCAGCCGATCGAAGAAAAACTGCCAGAGGGTCAGGTCTTCCAAGAGATAGCCGCCGGCCGGCAGGCCGATGACAGGCCCTGCCGCGGCGGGGGCCTGGCGGCGGAACTTGAGTGCCCGGCGGCGTTCACCCGGCAGGTCGAAGGCCCCGCTGGTGGTACGCACGTACTGCGGCGTGTCATAATCCCGGCCGCACAAAAAACCATAGGCCACGGTCTGCCCGGCCACCTCGGCCACGGAAAGCTTGCAGTGGTTGGTGCACAGCGTGCAGACTTCCGAGCGCACCGGAATATGCGCCTGCCAGAGATCGAGGCCCGCAAAGCCAGTCGCGGGGGGGCGGCCCTCCCAGGCCGGTGCTTCGTCGTGCAGGGTCAGGGCGGTTCCCAGGGCACCGGTCAGGTGGCAGTATTTGGAGACCAGGATCGGTTTGCCGAGGCCCTGCTCGAAGGCGGCCACCAGGGCCCGGTTCTTGGCTGTGGCGCCTTGAAAGAAAATGACGTCGCCGATGCGGCTGGCGGTGGCCACCTTGAGCAGGTAGTTTTCGCGCACCGCATACAGGACCGAGGCCAGCACGTCGTCCGTCTCCCAGTCTTCCGCGAGGTGGTGGTTTAGATCACGCTCCATGAAAACCGTACAGCGGTCCGAACTCAGCGGCGCCCGGCGGTTTACGGTACGGCGCGCGAAGTCCTCCAGCGCACAGCCCAGCTTGGCGGCCTGCTCTTCGATGAAACTGCCGGTGCCGGCGGCGCAGACCGTGTTCATGGTGGCGGAGGTGACGCGGCCGTCCTTGAGGGTCGTGAACTTGGCGTCCTGGCCCCCGATCTCGATAATGGTGTCCACGCGCGGATCCAGTTCGCAGGCGGCCCGGGCGTGGGCCGTGATTTCATCCAGCACCAGGTCGGCGCCGATGATCTTGCCGATGAATTTGCGTCCCGAACCGGTGGTGCCGGCGCGGCGGACGTCGAATCGGCAGGCGTGCCTTCGGGAGAGGTGATCGACGGCCTCCAGGATGCGCTGGGTGGCGGCCAGCGGTCGACCGGTGGTGCGGGTGTAGAAGCCGGCCAGCACGGTCTTGTCGGGTGCCATCAGGACGGCCTTGGTGCTGGTGGAGCCGATGTCGACCCCCAGGTAGACCTCCTGAAGGGTCTCCAGGGGGGCATAGCGGTCGACCTCCACGGCCAGGCCATCTCCGGGTTTTGAACCTTCGGGGTAGTAATAGCGCTCCTCGCTGTCGAAGGTCGGGTAGCGGGAGTGGACCAGGTTCAGCGGGGGATAGGTATAGGTTGTGCAATGGGCGGCCTTCTGAATGAGTTCCCCGGCCGCGGACAGTTCCAGGGCTTGCGGGGGACGATCCGCCGTCGCATCCAGGCGGGTCTCGATAAACCGCAAGGCGGCGCCCAGGGCCCCGTAGAGCTGCGGCTCGCCCTCCATCAGGATGGGGGTTCCGATCAGTTGTTCGAGGTAGCGATGGACCGCCGGATTCAGGGCCACGCCGCCGCAGAACAGCAGAGGCGGCGCAAGCGCTGCGCCTACGGCCACGGTGTCGGCAATGTTCTTGGCCAGGCCGTGGCAAAGCCCGTCGCAGATGGCCTCCAGTCCGTGGCCCTCCTGCTGGGCGTGAATCAAGTCGGTCTTGGCAAAGACGGCGCAGCGCGAGGCGATGCGGGGGCGCGGAGCGCTGTTGCGCACCGCCTTGCGGGCGATGGCCGCGGCGCCGGCGAGGTCGAGGCGCCGGGCCTGCTGATCCAGGAAGGCCCCTGTGCCGGCCGCACAGGAGGTGCTGCCGCGGCTGCCAAGGTACCCGCCGTCCGCCCCCAGGCGGATCAGCTGAAATTTCTCGCCGCCCACATTGAGGATGGTGCGGGTTTCGGGTCGATGGTGCCGGGCAGCGGCGATGCAGCAGATCTGCTCGTCGAAGCGCTCGGTGGCCCGGATGGTATCGGGGGTGGCGGCGCTTGCGGCCACCCACAGGGATGCGGGCAGATCGAAGCCGGCCAGGATGTCGACCAGGGTGCCTGCGCTGTCGCCATAGTGAAATTCATATCCGGCGTTGACGATCCGGCGCTCGGTGGTCATCTGGACGACACCGACCGAAACCGATCCGATGTCGATCCCCAATACGGTGGGCGATATGGGCTTCATGCGTTGTCCTTTGTGGCAGTCCGGTCAAGTTGCGAAGGCCAGGCAGCGGGGCCGTCGTCAGATCCGATCCAGCGTTAAATGCTGCGGGGTATGGTGTGCGCGATGCGGGGTCATGGCGGTTCCAAACGATTAATCTACGGAACTGAAGATAATGGTTTTACATTTCTTTTACAATATATATTTGCTGATCCGCGGAAAATAATCCTCGCTATGGCGTCCCGCATTCATCGAAAGCCTCATTGCCAGCTTGTTCAACGAGGTTCAGCGTCACGCCCCTAAAACCATAACCGCTTTGAATTAATAGGATATTTAATCCTATTGGGGAAAGGCGGATTCGAAGGACGGTGCGCCTGGCATCCCGGGGTAAGCACGGGCGGAGGATTGTAGATGAGCGTTGCGGTCAGATCCATTGCTTTCGTGGATGACAATTCTTTTACAATGGAACTGCCGGTGCGATCGTGCCCTGGGCCGAGCGGTACGGTGCTTGCCGTCCAAGGCCCGGAATCCCGGGTGCAAAACGCGAAGCCATGGCCGGTCAGGCCTTTGAATTTCTTTTTCTGCACCAGATTCACCACCGCGGTCAGATCAGCCAGATTCTGGACGCCCTCGGTCTGCCCAACAACTCTGGGGCGGCAATGCCGCCTATTTAGAAGGCCCGGGCGATTAAAGCGCTTCAGCAAGCACCATCCAAATAAATAACGCCATAATCGGAACGGCCCTGCTGCGCTGGTTCGGGGATGCCTGGCTTTTCCGTCAGACCGCCTTATGTTGACGGCATGAATTCGGAACCTGGAGTGGAAGTCTTCCCCACAATCATGAACATCGGCCGGTTTCTGGCGCTAGCTGCTGGCCTGGGCCTGACCATGAACGCATTCGCCCATGAAACCAGTGCGCCCGCCGCCGCGGCGCGAATGGCGGCGGCGGCCGGCACTTTTTTGCAATCCCTGGCGCCGGAGCAGCACCGGAAGGCAACATTTGTATTCAAGGATGATGAGCGCTTCGACTGGCACTATGTGCCCCGCCAGCGGGCCGGTCTGGCCCTCAAGGACATGACCGCCGACCAGCGCCGCCTGGCGTTGGCATTTCTTGAAAATGCCCTGAGCGCCGGCGGCTATCGCAAGGCCTCCGCCATCATGGCCCTGGAGGCCGTCCTGCGTGAGATCGAGACCTTCAACTGGCTGGGCCGGGACCCCCAGAAGTACTATTTTTCGTTTTTCGGCTCACCGTCGACCACCGCCACTTGGGGCTGGCGCGTCGAAGGCCACCATCTGTCGCTGAATGTCACCATCGTCAAGGGCCATCTGCTGGCCGCGGCCCCGCGTTTCCTCGGCGCCAACCCGGCCACGATCCCCGACGGGGCGCTTGCCGGACAGCGCGCTCTATCCTTGGAGGAGGACCTGGCCCGCGCACTGGTCCAGTCGCTGGATCGGATCCAGCGGGAAAAAGCGGTATTCCGCGAGCGCGCCTTTCGCGACATCGTGACCGGTGCGCAAAGAGAAGTGCAGCCGCTGGCCCCGGTGGGGATTCCGGCATCGGAACTCAATCGGGATCAGCGCAACCGTCTGATTCAGTTGATCGACGAATACATCCAAGCCATGCCGGCTGAAATCGCCCGGCCGCGAATGACCGCCATCCGCAAAATGGGCTGGGGCCAAATCTATTTCGGCTGGGCCGGCGCCCTCGAAGCCGGGCAGGCGCATTACTACCGGATCCAGGGGCCGTCCTTTATCGTCGAGTACGACAACGTCCAGAACGAGGCCAATCACATCCACACGGTCTGGCGCGATTTCGAGGGCGACTTCGGCCGCGATCTGCTCCGGGAGCATTACGCGCGGGACCACCGATGAAGTCGCTGCAAGCCGCCGGACCACGCTAACCGATCAAAAGGGGAGAGCGAAGCAATGACAACGGCAATGCGTGTGGCCGTTTACGGTACCGGGGCCGTCGGCGGTTATTTCGGCGGGCGTCTGGCCCAGGCCGGCGTCGAGGTAACCTTCATCGCCCGCGGACCTCATCTTCAGGCCATCCAGGAGAGGGGTCTGCAGGTCAACAGTCTGCAGGGGAATTTTAAAATCCATCCGGCCCAGGCCACGGCCGATCCTGCCGCCGTGGGGCCGGTCGATCTCGTGATTCTGGGGGTCAAAGCCTGGCAGGTCCGCAAGGCCGCACAAGCCATGAAACCCATGATCGGTGAGGACTCGATGGTGCTGCCCCTGCAAAACGGCGTGGACGCCGCCCGGCAATTGGTCGATGTCCTGGGAGCGCGTCATGTGGTGGGCGGGCTGTGCCGGATCATGAGCGTCATCGCGGCCCCGGGAATCATCCAGCATGTGGGCGCGGCGCCCTACATCGCCTTTGGGGAACTGCACGGCCCGCCGGGCCGGCGACTGGAGCGGCTGCAGGCGCTTTTTGCGCAGGCCCCAGGGGTGAGTGCCGAGGTCGTCACGGATATCCAGGCGGCGCTCTGGAACAAATTTCTCCTGATCGCCCCCTGGAGCGGCGTGGGTGCCGTCACCCGGGCGTCCATCGGCACCATCCGGGATCTGCCCGAAACCCGGGCCCTGCTCGAGGGCGCCATGCAGGAGATTTACGACCTGGCCGCGGCCCAGTCCATCCATTTGCCGTCGGACGCGGTGGCCCGAATGATGGCTTTCGTAGACAAGCTTCCGGCTGAGGGGGTCGCCTCGATGCAGCGGGACATTATCGAGGGGCACCCCTCGGAGCTCAACGAACAGACCGGGGCTGCTAGTCGTCTGGGCCGGCAGCTCGGCGTACCGACACCGGTCAACCATTTTATTTACAGTGTTTTGGTGCCCATGGAGGTGGCCGCCCGGAAGTAGCCGGTCAGAAGGGGCATCTTTCGATCTCATGCTGCGTTCTCGCCTCTTGTCCGTCCTCGCCGTAGCTGGGCTACGCCTGCGGGGGCCAATCGGCTGCGGCCTTGCCTGAGACCGAAACCTACCCCTTCTGACCGGCTACTTAGGTGTGAAGGGGCATCTTGCGGCCCCAGCCGGCGTTCTCGCTTCCTGCCGGTCCGCAAGTTAATGTTCGAATCGGCTTCTCCTTGGGGTCGTGCAAGGAAGTCGATTCAGCTTGAGGTTCACCATGGATAAAAGCAATACGGCCTGCGCCCAGCTAGCAGGCCTGTCAGATCCGGAAAAGCACCCATAATTACGAATGAATAGACCGGCGACGCCCAGAACACGCGGAGCTGCGGACCGAACCCGGTTGATGTCCACCCTCGAGGACGGCACAACGGTGGGCTATGCGGAATTCGGTGATCCGGCCGGCCGGCCGCTGCTCTTCATTCACGGCTGGCCAGGCTCGCGGCTGCAAGCCCGGATCATCGACGGCCCGGCGCGGCGCTTCGGTCTGCGGGTGCTGGCACCCGATCGTCCCGGTATCGGGCTGTCGACGCCGGCGGCCTGCGCTTGTGTGGCCGCCTGGATCGATGTCCTCTCTGCCTGGGTCGATCAGATGAATCTGGCGTCATTTTATGTGCTGGGGGTATCGGGCGGAGGCCCTTACAGCCTGGGCTGTGCGGCGCGCCTGCCGCAGCGCATCGTCGCGGCAGGCGTCTGCTGTGGCGTGCCGCCGCCCGGGCTGCTCGACAAAAGCCGCGATCTGTTCTGGCTTTACCGCCTGCTGCGATTGATCGATCGTGGGGCGCCGCGTTTGCTGACGGCCCTGATGCGCTTGACGCGCCTTTACCTGCTGCTGTTGCCGCCGCTCTGGTCGCTGCAGCCTTTAAGACTGCTGTTGCGACGTGCGGACCGCCGGGCCTTGCAACCGCGAACACAAATGGACACCGTGGCCGTCAGTACCCGCGAAGCTTTTGTGTGCAGCGCCGAAGCCGTGATCACCGACGCCCGTCGTCTGCAGCACCCCTGGGGTTTCGATCCCGGCGAGATCGCCATCCCGGTGCATTTCTGGCATGGCGTCCGGGACCGCAATATCCCGCTTGCTTTGATTCAGCCTTTCATCCAAGGCCTTCCGCATGCGCAGGCGCATTACTACCCCGCGGACGGCCACTACTCGCTGCCCCTCGGCAGAATGTCCGAAATTCTGGACGACCTGACATCCGATCGCCCTTAACCCATTTGAATCCAGAGTTATCGTCTCCTGCGGCGGTCGCAATTGGCATGGCCGCTGCCTATGGACGAGCGGCTTAACACGGCCCGGTGGGACGGCCACGTGCGACGGCCGGGCCCGGACCCGGTAGGCAACCGTTCAGCTTGGCAGGCTGTTGAAAAACGATTGCACATGGCCATTAGGATTGGGGCGCGGGTTTTGTCTGGTGATGGGCTTCGAGTTCGCGCTCGATGGCATCCGCGATGGCATCCACGGAGCGGCGATGCTGCTGTTTGCCGTTGATGAACATCGCGGGGGTTCCGCTCACGCCGGCCGCGTAGCCTTCCCGGCGGTCCGCTTCCACGAGCTGCTGCGCACGCGGCGCGTTGCGGTCGGCCTTGAAACGGGTGGCATCCAGCTTGAGATCTTTCACGATTTGGGTGATGCGGGCTTCATCGAGTTCATTGAAGTGCTCGAAAAGCCGGTCGTGGAATTCCCAGAATTTGCCCTGCGCCTGAGCGGCGACGGCCGCCCGGGCCGCCGGAATGGCGAACTTGTGGCTGCGCAACGGGTAGTGTTTGAAGGCGATGCGGACATCGCCGGCGTATGCTTCGGCCACCTGGTCGAGCACTTTGGGCAGCCGGGCGCAATAGGCGCATTCGAAATCACTGAACACGGTGATGGTCACGGGCGCATCGGTCGGACCTTTGATGGGGGCCTTGCTCAGGTCGAAGTCGATGACGGGATTGACGCTGACCAGCTGGACGCGCTGCTGGTTTTTGTTGGCGACCAGCAGGATGTCCTCCCGGGGTCCGGGTTGAATGCGGTGGTAGCCCGGATCGATCGGCATGGCGCCTTTCAATTTCCCTCCTGATGAATAAATCCGAATTTCATTCGTGGCGGTCAGTATATAGATCCAGCGCCCATCGATGGATATGGCCATGTCGCGCACTTCCGCATCCACATCGATCTCGCGCAGGACCTGCCAGTCCATTTCCGCTGCGAGGGGGCCTGCCAGGGTGAGGTTCAACAATAACGCCGCAACAATACAGCTCTTCAATTTCATGGAATGCTCCTCGGGGTCAGGAAGGATGTCATCAACGCCGGCGCCCATCCAAAGGCTTCCGCCGGACGACGTATGGTAACACAATCGCTTTGGCAATGTAAAAGGGTAAAAAAGAGTATTATAAAAGTACAAATGGTCAATTCCGTCGGGACGGTGGTCGGGATATCGGCGGGATCATCGGGGCCCCGGGGTGGTCCGGTAATTCCGGTCACCCTTGATCGGCACCGGTGGTTCGATCCTCCTGCGGGATATCTGGTGGCGCTACGTGCGCAAGCAGGAATGCGGCCATGGCCAAAGAAGATCTTTACCTGATCGTGGTGGTTGGCACGATCGTCCTGTGGGTTTCCCTACTGGGTATGGGGTTTTTCGGTTAACCCCATCCCACCCGACAATCCAAACAATATCTATGGGTTGTCCAGGATTATCATTTTATTTAGCAGGCGGTGCGCATTTTGCCATAAATTCGCTATTGCGCATCGACATCGGTTAGATTCCTTTTGGGATCCGATAACGTTTCCATCATCACAAGAAGACTTGATTTTTAAAATTATCCATAATATCAGAGGCTCAATCATTTTAGCGGCAAGAAACGCGTGAGAGTGTTGAGTGTCATCGTGCAGCCATGGATACACCGGTTCTTCTTCTACTTCCGGTTGCATGCCCTTGCAAACCTTATCATAAGCTTAATAAAGCAGAGCCCCGGATAAACCGAGCTACGGGCATTTCGTATCTCAGGTGGCGGGGGTTTCAAGATTTTGAGAGGCGCAGGATGAACAAACTTCTGGCGGCAGCGGTCAAGGAAATGGCCAACGGCGGATGGCATCTATTCCAGAGTGTGAACCAGATAATACCGGAGGCCGAAGCGCCCCATCCCGATTGGGCACCCCGGCCGCTGCTCAAGACGCAGGACCGCAGCATGCCGCCCCTGGGATGGCCGCGTGAGACGGACTCGCTGTGCCCGCGCTGCGCGATCGAAGCCCGCAATGCGGTCGTCGATGGCCAGATGGGCATCGATGAGCTCGTCGATGACCGGCCGGGCGAGATCAAGGCCCAGATCCTGGAGGAAGACGGCAAGCTGATCATGCGCAAGACCTGTGAGCGGCATGGGACTTTTGAAGATGTTCTCTCCATCGACCCCGAGTTCACCCGGCTCACGGAAGAACGTTTTCCGGGAAGGGATCTGCGCACCCTCGGCGATGAACTCGTGCACCGGCACGGCAGTTCATCGATTAAATACGGCAGAGGTTCGGTATTGAATATGGACCTCACGAACCGCTGCAATATGATGTGCACCCCCTGTTTTGCCAATGCCAACCAGGCCGGCGTGGTCTACGAACTTACCCTGGAGGAGATCAAGTGCTTCCTGGATCGGGCGATTTCGTTCAAACCCCGGCGTCAGATGTCCGTTCAATTTACAGGCGGGGAGCCGACCATATCGCCCCATTTTCTGGATGCCTGTCGATATGCCAAGAAGCTGGGCTACTACAGTGTTCAGGCCGCCAGCAACGGTATCCGCTTTGCCCTTGAGCCGGACTTTGCGCGCCAGGCCAAGGAGGCGGGCCTGAACATGGTCTACCTGCAGTTTGACGGGGTGACCAACGAAGCCAACAAGCACCGCCATATCACGAACCTGTTCGACATCAAGCGCCGCGCCATCGAAAAAATGGCCAATGCCAAGATCCAGACCACCCTGGTGACCACCGTGATCAACGGCCTGAACAACGATCAGATCGGGCCGATCCTCGATTTCGCGATTGAAAATTGTGACCGCAAGATGGGCGGGGTATCCTTCCAGCCCATTTCGTTTACGGGACGCGACGAAGACATCAGCGATGAGGAGCGCCAACGCCAGCGCTACACCATTTCGCATTTGGCCCATGATCTCAAACGATATTCCGGGGGACGGATCGATCCCCGGCGCGACTGGTATCCTCTGGGGCTGATGACGGCCTTCACCTCGCTGGCCGATCATATGCGCGCCTTGAACCCTCCCGAAGGGCGCAAGGGGCAGTTCGGCGGCCTGGCCTGTGCCTGCCACCCCGATTGCGGGTCTTCGGTCATGCTGATGTGCAACAAAAAAACCAAGGCCTGGGCGCCCATCACCCAATTTTTCAATATTGGGGCGTTCATTAAGGATATGGAGGTGATCGTCGACACGGGCAGGGGCTGGAACGCGACCCTTTCCCAGATCGCCCTGGCCTTTCTGCGCAACTTCGACGAGCGTAAGGCCCCTCCGGGCCTGACCCTCAAGGATTTCGTCAAAATTTTCAACAAGAAGACCGGGCGCTCCATGAGCAAGGGTAAGAACCTATTCAAGAGCGACTGGCGAACCCTATGGGTCGGCGGCATGCATTTTCAGGACCTGTGGGTTTACGATTTCCGCCGGACCGAGATGTGCTCGGTCCCCTACGGCACCCAGGAAGGCGAAATTTCCTTCTGCGCCTTCAACACCGGCATCGGCTGGCGGCAGATCATCGAAAGCCGGCACCGCAAAGCCACCATCGAGGAATGGTTCAAACAATGCGGCCGGCACACCATCTACGGCGGCGACCGCCCCATTGATTTGGAAAAGGTCCTTGCGGAAGGTGAAGCGGCGCTGGCCACCGCGCAAGAGCGCGAAACCGGCACCGGCTGAGGCGGCGTTTGCCCACCGGCCGGGAATAAGGATGAGCCGTTCTATCAGCAACGCCACCCCGGATCAAAAAGTCGAAAGCGCTGATCCATGACCTGAAGTCCCATGGAAAATCGGGGTTGAATTGGATCCTGGCCGGTCTGATGCTGTGGGCCGGCCGTTGGGGTATCTCCTATTTTACCCGCCATTAGCCGTCACCGCCCCGGGGCGTAAACCCTTTAGCCTTGTTCGTCGCGCCAGATCTCCATGAGCGTCACGTCGTCGTTGATCGAAGAAGCGCCCCGCCACCGGTTAATCGAATGAAGAAGTTCGATACCCCAGGGGGGGCCGTTGGCGCAGGCAATATGATCTAAAACCTGCGCCATGCCGAAGTGTTCCTGGTTCTCGTTTTCCGCTTCAACGATACCGTCCGAATAGAAGAGAACCGATTCCCCGCTTCGCAGCTGTTTTGTGCCGGATTGGTAGCAGCTGCCGGGCCGGACCCCGACGGCCACCCCCCGGGGTATCGACATTGCCCTGCCGACGCGATCGACAACCAGCAGGGGCGGCGGATGGCCGGCCGAAACAATCTGGAGCCTGCCATCCACAGGCCAGAATCGGGCGAGCACGATGGTGGCAAAGAAACCTTCCTCGGCGGCCAGCATGTGAAAATTCCGGTTGACCACTGCCAGAAGATCTTCAATGGTTTCATGCCGATGCGCTTCGGCGCGGATTTGGGTGGACAGGGCCGCCATGATCAATGCTGCGGGAACCCCCTTGCCGGAGACGTCGGCGACATAGGCCAGGACGCTGCCGTCGGCCAGAGGGATTACATCGTAGAGATCTCCGCCGATGTAGCCGGCCGGTTGCGACAGGGCCCACACATGGCTGTCGTCGCCGAGAGCCGGCATGGATGGCCAGAACAGGGATTGGATTTTCGATGCCGTTTTGAGTTGCGCCCTGAGTTGCGCGGCCTGCTCCTGGACCGTGTCATGCAGGGCCTTGATCCGCAGCATGGAGGCCACCCGGGCCATGAGCGCGCCATGATCTACGGGCTTGGTCAGGTATTCATCCCCCCCGGCCTCCAGGCCGGCGATGATGTCCTTCGCATCGGCCTTGGCCGTGACCATGATGATTGGTGTGAAGGGGAAGGCGGCATCGTTCTTGAGGCGTCGGCAGACCTCAAGGCCGTCCATCTTGGGCATCATGATATCCAGCAGAATCAGGTCGGGTCGCCGCTCCTTCGCCATGGAAAGACCGGCTTTACCGTCACTAGCGGTAATCACCGCATAGCCGTTGGCCTCGAGCCGCGCCTTCAGTATTTCCAGACTGGCCAGGTTGTCGTCCACAGCCAGGATCAGTGGCGTCGACCGCATGCGGCCTCCTTGTGAATGGCGATCAGGCCAGATAGCCGCGGACCTTCTCCAGGAGCCGGCGGGGGCTGAACGGCTTGGCGACATAATCGTCGCCGCCGGCGGCATAGGCTTTCTGATCGTCTCCGCTCAAGGCGTACGAGGTCACGATGATAATCGGGGTCTGCTGCATTTCGGGCATGGCCTTGATACGGCGGGTGGCCTCATAGCCGTCGATGCCCGGCAGCTGAACATCCATCAGGATTAGATCCGGCCGGTGTTCGGCGGCGGCCTTAACGCCATCAATGCCGTTGACCGCCTCGCGCACGGCAAACCCACCGCTCGTCAGGAGATCCCGCATGATGCGTCGATTGTCCTCCTGATCCTCGACGATCAGTATCGTTTTGTTCATTCTGGCCCCCTCTGTTCGACGACCCTTACCGGCACGCTGAACCGGAAAGTGGATCCCTCTCCGGCGATGGAATCAACCCCGATTTGTCCGCCGTGCATTTCGACGATGCGCTTGGCAATGGCCAGCCCGAGTCCGGTGCCCCCTTTTTCGCGCGTGCTGGAGCCGTCGACCTGGTGGAATTCATTGAAAATGTGCTCCCGGTCGGCTGCCGCCAGCCCGCAGCCGGTATCGGAAACGGCTACCGTAAACTGCCCGCCGCTTTCTTCGACATTGACATCGATATGGCCGCTGTCGGTGAATTTGACGGCATTCCCCAGGAGATTCATCAGGACCTGGGCGATGCGCTGGGAATCACCCCGGCCGGGGGATAGGCTTGCCGGCATCGTTACCGTCAGGGGTAGGTTTTTTTCGGCGGCCAATCCTTCGACCGCCGTCACCACCGAGTGCACCACGTCGGCCATGGCATAATCATCCAGCGCGAGTTCCAGTTGGCCGGCCTCGATCTTGGAAAGGTCGAGGACATCATTGATCAGGTTGAGCAGGTGGCGGCCGTTGTGCTCCAGGCGCTCCAGAATTTCTCCAATCTTGTCGGGCACCGCACCGTAGATCTCGTCGAGAATCAGCTCGGTATAGCCCAGGATGGCGTTCAAGGGGGTGCGCAGTTCGTGGCTCATATTGGCCAGAAATTCGGATTTGTGCCGATTGGCCCGTGCCAGTTCACGGCCCTTGGCTTCGATTTCGCGGAACAGGCGGGCATTGTCGATCGCGATCACGGACTGGGCCGCAAAGGCTTGGAGCAGCTCGATCACCGGTGATTCGAAGACGCCGGGTTTTTTGCGGCGGACGACCAGCCCGCCGATCAGGCGTTTGTCGCGCATGAGCGGTACGGCCAGCAGAGCGCGATAGCCGGCCGCCTTCACATGGTTCAGGGGGTAGGTGGTTGACTTTGAAAGATCGGGGATCTGAAATGGTTCGCGCTTTATGAGGGCACGGCTGACGGCGGATTCGTCACCCGGACGGGGACCCGCCCGGCGCAGAACCTCGATGTAGGCGTCGCTCAAGCCGTAGTTGATGCGCGGCGTGAAGACCTGCTCCGCGAGGTCGACTTCATACAGGGTGCCGGCATCGGTCTTGGAAAGCTGAACCGCGTGGCGGACGATGCGGGCCAACACCGTTTCGATATCGAGCGTCGAGCTTACGGTGCGGCTGACTTCAACCAGGGCGTGCAGTTCCTCCACGGTCTGCGCGAGCTCGCGGGTTCGATCGGCAACGTTCTGCTCAAGCATGCGACTGTGGTCCTCCAGTTCGGCCTTGCTTTGACGCAGCGCTTCGAACAGACGTTTGATCGATCCGCGCATGGCATCCAGGTTCTGGGCGAGGCTCCCGATTTCACCACCGCCGCTCAAATCGACAAAGGTATCAAGATCGCCATGGGCGATCCGGGAGGCGGACTGCTGCAGCATCAGCAGGGGCAAGGCGATATAACGGCGGGTGATGATGATGGAGGTTATCCAGATGGCGGCGATCAGGAGAAAGGCCAGGGCAATGATGCCGTAGATCTGCCTCCGGGTTTTTTCCCTAAGGCTTTTGCGCGACAGGACGATCTGGATTTCGCCGATGGGGTTGCCCTCGAAGCGTATCGGCGCGGATTTGATCAGGAACTCCGCTTCGATCCCGGCTGGTAAAACGGCATCGGCGGTGAGGTTCGCGACCAGGCTTTGGCCACGCACCTTGAAGGCCATGATCTCGCGGCCCGTGGTGATTCGGGTATAGACCACGGCATCTTCCAGAAACAGGGCCTCCACGAAGTCACGGATAATCTTGCGGTCCAGATTCCATATCGGTGTGGGCAGGCTGGTTTGCGCCAGCCGGATGGCATTGTCCAGACGTGACATCAGTTCCCGCTCCGAGCGCTGAATATTGAGAAAGATCGCCACCGCGGCAAAAGTGGTCAGCAGCAGCGTCGCGACGCCGATCAGACCATAGCTGAAACGACGGCTGATGCTCGCCATTTTTTTGTCCGGGTTGCTTCGGTCGGGGTGCCGCACGGCCAGACGACTCCTTTCCGCGGCGTGGGCGCAGCAACATTCCGTGAGACCGCGCAGGGGTTTGCCCCTATCAGGACGCCGGCTCAGGGAGGGGCAATTTCAGGAAAGGGGGCGTCTTCCAGTTTACGGTTCCAATCACGGCGGATGCTCATAATCGTGCCGTCGGCCTGCAGGGCTTCAAAGGCTTCCCGCCAGGCCTGGACAATCGCATCGTCGGTCGATTTCGAGAAGGCGATCATCACATCGATGGTGCGCAGATGGTAAACTTCCTCGACCGCCTCGAAATCAACACCGGCTAGCGCGCAGACGGTTTTCAGTCCCGGCTTTTTATAGGCCCATAGATCAATGCGTCCAAGCATCAGCTTCTGGGCATTTTTCTGCTCGTCGGAGACGGACTCGAGATTGGTAAACCCGTGGGCCTGAAGAAACCGCTCGCGGGTGTCGTCGCGGAGCGTTCCGATGCGTCGAACCCTTTGGGCATCTTTGAGCGTCGTTATTTTGATACCGGTGTCTTTGAGGGCCACCAGGATGTCCCGTTTGGTCGCCAGAGGGCCGACCCATTTAAAGAGCTCATGGCGGTCGCGGGTATAGGTCGTGCTGAACAAGACCGTATTTTCTTCGGCCAGCGCCATTCTGTAGGCCCGGGCCCAGGGATAGACCTGGATAGGCGCCGTCGAACCGACCCGCCGCTGGATGGCGCGCACGATGTCGACCGATGGGCCGACGAGTTGGCCCTCCTGGACATAATTCAGGGGCGGCAGATTCTCGGTCAAAATGGTGAGTTCGTCGGCATACACCGGTGAAACCAGGATGCAAAGCGATAAAAGGACGAGGCCCCGCGCATTTTTCATCGTCGTCCTCCTTCGTGGCCATCGCCGGTTGCCTCGGGAAACAGCGGTCTGGTGCGTCCCGCGCATCAATTGTTCATCTGTCGATAGCCGGGTCGGAGCCGTTGTGTCGGTCCGGATTAATCAACAAGCGAAGGATAGCAGGCGATGCTGGAGGTGATCTGGGAGTCGTTCAATCGCTGAATCGGCGGATTGGGCGTGTCGGCGATCATCGTGCCATAAGCGTTGCTTGATGACCCTAAACATAAACAGGAATCGTAGAATTGTCAATAATTCAAATTGTTTACATGTAGTTTTCGCATGGGGCCCGGCCTCCCAGAGTCTTCGCGGTCCTTTGGAAGCATGCGTATACACTAATAATTTCAGTTTTCCCGGGAGCGCGCAGCCCGCGCGGGCAAATGCAAGGCCGCCTGCCGGGTTCAGGAGGCGGCCCGCTGGACGGCGATCAGGGTGACGTCGTCGTCGCGGGGGGCGCTGCCAATAAAGTTGAACAGGCTCGTTTTGACCTCTTCAAGGAGTTCGCCGGCCGAATAAGGTGGGGTTGTGAGCAGGGACCGCAGGCGGCTGCGGGAGAAAAACTCCCCTTCGGGCGAACGGGCCTCGGTCAAACCGTCGGTGTAACCCATTAGAACCTCACCGTGCGCCAGTTCGACGAAGGCGGGCACATAGGCAGTGCCCGGCATCAGCCCCACGGCCGGGCCGGTGGGGTCGATAGGGGTTCGAATCCCGTCGCGGCCGACCACATAGAGGGGTTCGTGGCCGGCATTGACATACTCTAACTGTCCGGTCCGGGGATCGAGCACACCGAAGAAGATCGTGGCGAACATTCCGTCGTGACCATGATTGCGGGTGATGTAGTCGTTGGTCAACTGCACCACGCGGGGTACGGACGCCGAGGCGGGGGGCGCGGCCGCAAGCCGGTTTTCGGGTCGGTAGCGCGAGAGCTGCTCGGCATAGATGCGTATCAGGCTGCGAAACAGGGCCATGTAGAATGCCGATCCGACCCCCTTGTCGCAGACATCGGCGATGACCAGGCCGATACGGTTCTGATCCAAGGGGAAGACATCGTAGAAGTCACCGAAGACTTGGCCGGCCGGGTCCAGATAGGTGGCAAATTCCCAGTCGGGCAGGCTGGGGATCTGGCGCGGCAGAAAATCCTGCTGGATCTGACGGCCTTTTTCCAGTTCGAATTCCAGCAGCCGGGTTTGCTCGCGCTCGCGCAGACCGACAATCATCTGATTGAAGGTCCGGGAGAGTTCACCAATTTCGTCATGGGTGGTCAGTTCAGGGCGCTCCCGGCCGATCGACTGCCAAATGATGTCCGGCGGGAGGTCCGCTTGCTCCCGTACGATCTGGTGTTCGACAATCCGGACCGCCGAATTCAGGAAGTGTTTTTTAGCGGCGATCATATGGGCGGCGGTGGTCGCCAGGAAGACCAGCAGACCGAAGATAACGAAGTAAAGCGTCATGCGCCGGGAAACCGAAGGCCGCCAGAAGGTGAAGCAGCATTTAACATGTTCGCTAATTTTCACACCTACAAGCTCCTGCTTTCCAAGATTTACGTCCCTGGCGGGCGGTGTTCGAGACCGTCCATGATCAGATCCACCACCAGGCGCACTTCCGCTTCAACGCCACTGTAGTCGATATTAGCGGGCCAGCGGTTTTCGGCTGGACCACAGGCGGCATGCTTGAGAGCGTCGGCCACCGTCAGAAGAACACGTGCCAGACGGTTGGACTCGCAGGCTTCAATGTCGCCGGCCTGAATGCCCTCCTGCAGGATCTGGTCGATAAAAGCGACTTCACGCTCCAGCACCGTGGCGTAAAGGGTCTTGAACGTGGGCTGAACCCGGTTGATGGTTTCGATGGACAGCTGGTGCAGGTTGACCACCTGCTGGTAATAGCGCAGCCGTTCGACCAAATAGGTCTGGATGCGTCGCCGGCAGCCGGCGACGGTTTGGATTTTGTCCTGCAGGGCGCTGAGGAACTGGCGGGCTTCCTGGATGACGACTTCGGTGAAGATGGCTTCCTTGCTTTTATAGTAGTAGTACAGGGAAGCCTTATGGAGACCGACCCGTCCGGCAATGTCCTCCATCGTCGTTTTTTCGTAGCCGAAGCGGGGCAGGCATTCAGCCGCCGCGGTCTTGATGCGTTCGCGTTTGTCTGCGCTCATGGTGGCTCGTTTTGTTTTTTCGGAGTGGGTCTCCCGTGATATTGGTCGATCGCGCGGCCCGGCGCCGTGACGCAACGGTCGTGCCTTTAATGAGGGCTCAGACCTTTGGCTCTTGCGCCCTGGGTTGCAACCGATTCAAAAAAATTATGATTCAAATTTTCAAACAATAATATAGACTGTTTGAAATTTGTCATTACCGGAGGCTGTATTCGGTGGCCGGCCATCACACGCTTCCCGGCTTTTCTCTTGACCTCCCGACGGCAGTTGCCTATTTTGCCAATTGTTTCGATGGCGGCCACGGCAGACTGACGATCCCTCCTGGTGAGCCTTAGCCCAGTTCACCGGTGATTCCTTCGGTCATCCGATCACAAGCGAACCTTGCGGCTTGTTGCCAGCTTACCCGGCTGAGTTGGCGCTGTGCCCGTAGGTCGGCATAGACGCTGTCGTCCCCATCGGATTAGAGAAGGCAAAGGAGAAGGACAATGCGTTGGGTGCGCAATCTGATTTTTGCGGTGCTAATGGGTGGCTTGTTGATGCAGTCGGCCGGATGCCACCTGCTGCTGCTCGGCGGGGTCGCGGCCACTGCCACCGCCCATGTCATGTATCGCGAAGGCGAACTGCGCGCCGACTTGGATGCCGAACCACCGGCGGTCATCAAGGCCACCGAAAGAGCCTTTCGCGACCTTATCTGGACGAAGGAATCCGCCCAATCCAGCGCCACCGAAGGGACGGCCACCGCCCGCACGGCCACGGGCAAGGAAGTAACGGTCACCGTCAATCGCCAAGCCGAGAACCAAAGCCAGATCGGCATTCGCATCGGTATTTTCGGCGATGAAAACCTGAGCCGCCTGCTTTACGATAAAATCAAGTTTTTCCTCCAACACACCTGAAACCCCGGCTTGGAACCGATGCCCCCCCTGATCAAAGCCCACCACCTGGTCAAACACTATCATGGTGTTGCGGCCGTAAACGATATTTCCTTCCAGGTATCTGCGGGAGAATTTTTTGGTCTTCTGGGACCCAACGGCGCCGGCAAGACCACGACGATCCGCATGCTTTACGGGTTTTCACCCATCAGCCAGGGGCGCTTGACGCTCTTCGGCCGGGACATCGTCACGGACTGGCGCGCCATCAAGCACCGTATTGGCGTCTGCCAGCAAGACAATACCCTGGACCCGGACCTGACCGTCGAGCAGAATCTCCTGATCTATGCCGGCTATTTCTTGATCCCGGCGGCCGAAGCCCGGGACCGCGCGGCCGAACTCCTGGATTTTTTCGCGTTGGGCCACCGCAAAGACGCCAAGGTGATGGAACTATCGGGCGGCATGGCGCGCCGTCTCATCCTGGCCCGGGCCCTGGTGAACCGCCCCGAACTCCTTATTCTGGACGAGCCCACCACCGGTCTCGACCCCCAGTCCCGCCATCAGGTCTGGGAAAAACTCGCGGCATTAAAAAAAAGGGGGCTGACGGTTCTGCTCACCACCCACTACATGGAGGAAGCTGCCAGCCTGTGTGATCGTTTGATGATCATCGATCATGGCCGGATTCTGGTGGAAGGTGCGCCGGATGATCTGATCTCCCGGCATGCCGGCCGACAGGTGATCGAGATCGATGGCGCCGATGTGGCCCTGCGGGCCTTTGTTGCCGAAAACGGCATCGAGATGGACGATCTTGGCGAAAAAGTGATTGTCTACACGCCGGAGGCTTCGGACCTGCACCGCGTGATCCAGGAAAAATTCTGCACCGAACG
>JAAUYB010140831.1_pt1 | contig 20465 bp, 14 predicted proteins | sample 7278071 | NCBI WGS metagenome assembly JAAUYB01 (sample SAMN14350121, study PRJNA611818) | marine sediment metagenome | isolation source: surface marine sediment (1.8m) | place: French Polynesia: Moorea | collected 2018-08 | reverse complement strand
GCGCCCAGGGGGTTTCGCCTCGCCTCGCCCGGGGGGCGATGCTTGGCTTGCAGCCAGGTGGGCGCTTGCGGGCCCGAGGGGCCGGCTTTTTTTCGCGACTAATGGTAAGATCTGCCCGAAGAAGCACTTGGGACGACCATGAAGCAACGCTACCACCACGATCACTGGACCTTGCACGATCACTTCGGCATCGGCCGCGTGGGCGATCAACTGGCACGCCTGCTGCTGGAGGTGCCGCCGCCCTTTGCCGTCCGCGTCACCGGCAAGTGGGGCAGCGGCAAGACCAGTGTCTTGAAACGCGCCTTCGCCACCTTGGGCGGCAGCCCCGTCAGCCAGACCATGCCCCTGGGCCCGGAGAAGGGCGAAGACGAGACCTGGCGCAAGTACATCGCCGACGGACAATACAAGCAGCTATGCGAAGAATGGGGCATAAAGTATGACCCGGAACTATTCAAGCGCGCACGACAAAGTCCCTGTGTCTGGTTCTCGCCCTGGCAGCATCAAAGCGCCGACTTTCCCCTGATTCCGCTGCTCCTGGAAATCCGCAATCAGTTCACCGCCTGGACCAAAACCAAAACCAGGGTCAGCGAGAACTGGCGTCCCTTTGCCCTGGCCACGGCCACGCTTCTGGAGCGCGGGATCGACATGGCCCTGACCCTCAAAAACACGCGAACGACCAAGGTAGCGAGTGGGACAACCAATGCTGTCACCGAGGCCTGGCAACAGGGCGCCTCCAAGCTGCTCGACCTGTCCGACGGGCAGCGCTTTCACCTGCTCTTCGAGGACGCCGTCAGCCAGTTATTGGAAGGCCACTACCGGGCGACCAAAAAACGCGGTGAAAAAGCCATCGAGGATCGCCGCCTGATCATCTTCATCGACGACCTGGACCGCTGTGAAGAGACCGTGGTCAAAGACTTGTTGGAATTTATCAAGCTCTACCTAAGCACCCATAACTGTGTCTTCGTCTTCGGCATCGACGACACCGCCGTGCTCAATGCGCTTTCCCGGGTTTGGGACGGTCGTAGCGAGGTGGAAAACCGCGAATACCTGGAAAAGCTGTTTCAGGCAACCGTTCCCGTCCCCAAACCCGGTCATTCCGAGGTTTGCCGCTTCCTCATCGACCAATTGGAGGCCCATGATTTCGGCGACCACAGCAAACAACTGGCGGTTTTCCTGGAACGCCTCTTGGAACCCAACCCGCGCAAGATCAAGAACTTTACCAACAGCTTATGCGCCACCTGGGCGCTGACCCCCAAAACCGACAACCTGATCTTTTGCGTCCAGTTCCTGGTGTGTCACTACCTGCGCCTGTTCCACGCCCCCGTCTGGCGATTGGTGGAGCGCGTACCCGAACTGTGGCCCATGGTGCATGACATGTTGGCCAACCAGAACCTGAGGTCCGTGAGCAGCGGCGTTCTCAGCACGCCCCAGCAGGACCTGGTCAAGATCATGCTGGAGCGGCGCTTCGCCCATGTCTTCAAAAACACGACTCGGAGCGACAGCGAGACCACCGAGATGTATCTCAACATGACCATGGACCAGGCGGTGGACCATATGCTGGAGAATATCGACCAGAAACGCTCCGACGAACAACTGCGCATCTTGTTGAAAGAATTTTTCCCCGAGAACGAACCCTTGAATCCCATCCTGGTCAACCTGAGACCGCCCCTGGAACCCGAGGACGCGCCATGAACGAATTGGAAGCCATCAAGGAAGGCAACCTGCGTAGCGAAGCCCGCGGCGAATACATGCGCTGGGTCTATCACCGCTTCCAAAAGATCCACCTGATGGAGATCACCGACGAGCCCGATCCCATCGCCCTGCGCCGGATTTATGTCGAACCGCTTTTAGATGAAAAGGATCGCCGGGACGCCGAAATGGTCGGCCCGGAGAAGCTGGACGAGGAAGAAGAGCACGGCCGAGGTCTTTGGGAATTGCTGGAAGGCCGGCCCTTCCTGATGATCTCGGGCAAACCCGGCAGCGGGAAAACTACCCTGGTCAGCCGCACCGTGCTTGAACTGGCCGATCCCGAAACCATCTCCGACTTCAGCCTGAAACTGGACCCCAAAAACCGCATTCTACCCATTCCGCTGACATTGCGAAGTTATGACTTCAGTTTGATAGAAACCTTGGACGACCTGTTGGATGCCTGGTGGATATTTGCCGAGTACGACGCCAGGCCGGTCGCGAAAGAAGAACGACTGACGGCGCAGCAAGAAAACCCCATGCAGAAACGCTACATGGTTCAGTTGGACGTGGCGAGGTTGAAGGCATCGGTACAGGAAAAGACCGGCCCGGAGGATACCCGGCGACCCACCTTATTGTTATTCGACGGCATCGATGAGGTCGGTGGTCCCGAAACAAGAACCAAAGTGCTCGGCCTGGCTTTCGAAGCCTTCAAGCGCGGCTACCGGGTTTTGTTGACGGGACGCCCCGGCGGTTTTACCGACCTGGACCTGCCGGAACTCTGCAAAGGCTACAACTGTGAGGCGCCGCCGCTGGTCTACCTGCAACCCTTCCTCTTCAAACAGGTGGAAACCTTCGTCAACAAGTGGTACCGCCTGCGCGATGACTGGCGACGTAAAAGCGAAAAGGGGGTCCGGGATTTCCTGACCGCGTTGCGGGACAGCCAACGACCGTTTCTCCTCAGCCTGGCCAGGCGCCCCATCTTCCTCACCTTGATGTCGCTGGTCCACCTGAACCGCAACGCCATGCCGGACGGGCGCGCTTCTTTATATGAAGAGATCATCGACCTTTATCTCAAACGCCAGGATCGGCATCGTCAGTTGAAACATAACGCGGCTGGCACCAAGTTGGAATTGGATCACTGGCCCGATGCGGAAAAAAGGCTGGTTTTGGGATTTCTTGCCTGGCGAAGCCAGTGCCGAGGAAGCGAGGAAGCTGAAAGACTAACTCCCTTCGACGATTCAGCGCAAGCTCGTCAACTGATCTGGTCCAAGCAAGAACTCTTGGCCGCCGTTACCTTATTGCTCTCCGGCAGCAAACACGGTCGCTTCACCACGCTGAAACCGGCTGACACCGAAGCCCTACTTTCCTACTTCCTCCACCCCGCCGGTTTGTTGGTGCAACCCGCCGAGGACAAGGTGCAGTTTGCCCACCTCAGCTTCCAGGAATACCTTTGCGCGGAATACCTCCAGGGTCGCTACAGCTTGAAGGGTGATAAGTTTTTGAAGAAGGAACTACTGGCCAAACTGGCCTTGTCCGGTTGGGACGAGGTGGCCATGCTCTTCATGACCATCCACGCGGCCAAAACCCAAAACGAGGGGCACTTTCAAGTTCTGGATAACCTTGAGATAGCCGAGGTTCACCAAGCGAACCTCCTTGTTCAGGCCCTCGCTGGCGGCGAATTGTCGTTTAAGGATGCGGAACGCTTAGAATACCTCCCCCTGGCCGCTGGGGCTTCTTTGTTGCACCCGAATTGGGGATTCCCACGCACCCTGGCTTTGCGTCCGGCCCTGATCGAACGTTTAGAAGAACTGCTGGTTGAACTCCTCCGGACAACCGACACCAAGCACACTTGGGACGTTTTGGCCTTGCGCTCGGATAAGTTCGAGAATCAGAAAGCAGCGACCCAACGTTGGCAGGAGCCGGCCAATGACAGTAGTTGGAACATTTTTTTCGGCCCGCATGAAGCCCGTTGCCAGGCCCTATTATGGCTGATCATTACGATCCTTCCGAGCGATGACTGGAAAACTGAGGCGACAACACTGGGAAAACGGTTGGACGACAACCTGGCCCGCCTTTTAGCCGAAGCAATGAAAGCCGATTCCCATTTACTCTGGCAGCGACACAATGATGAGGAGTGGCAACAGTTACCCTATCCCACCACTACCTGTTTCCTGGCCGAAACCGTGGCGCCTCGGGATGGATCGATTCTGAACCTCATGGGAAACAGCTTGCCCGCTCGACTTTATGCCTTGGATGATGAGGCATTCGTTGATGAGACATTCGTTATTTATTATTGGGGTGAGCCGCTGATACCGGTGAACCTGACTTTAAGCCTCAACCCTCGCGTGAGCGCGAGTTTGAAGGACAGCCTGATTGGATTCGGGTATGGAATCGGCCTTTTAGCCAATAATTTCGGGCTGCACTATTTTAAGCGGGCGCAGGCGCTGGCGCTGGCGCGGGCGCAGGCGCAGGCGCAGGCGCTGGCGCTGGCGCTCGCGCAGGCGCAGGCGCTGGCGCTGACGCGGGCGAGGGCTAGGGCGCAGGCGCTGGCGCTCGCGCTGGCGCTCGCGCGGGCGCTGGCACGGGCGCTGGAGCTGATGCAGACGCTGGCGCTTAGACAAATCGCGGCCTTCGGCCGCTCTTCTCAATTAAGACCTCTTTGCGAACGTGCTGCAAAAAAAGTAGAAGAAACCGATACCATTCCCGAAACTTTGATCCACGCCGCCGCCCACTTCGCCTACCGCTTCGCGGTGCACGACTGGTTTGTGGAAATGGCCGAGGACCCGGATCTCCTTGCCCGGCGCGGGTTTCCGCCCAAGGAACCGCTGCCCAAACACCTGGGTATCCTGGACGAGGACGGCCGCCTGCGCCCCACGCTCCGCCGCGACAGCCTGGAAAAACTCCATGCCTTCCTCACCGATCACGAGGGCGTGCTGGACTGGCTGCGCCCCGAGGGCATCGACCCCGACGAACGGGAACGGCTGCTGGCCGACCAGCGCGACCTGGAACAAGCCCCCTGGTCCCCCCACGCCGGCATCGCCTCCGCCCTGGCCGAATGGCCCGAGGGCAAGGAAGAAATCCCCTTCACGGTAGAAGCCGCCGAGGAAGACCTGATCCAAGCGTTAAAGGATTTCTTGGAAGAATCATGACCCCTGGGCGCGCACGCATCCTGCGTGCATTCCAACCGAGATTCGCGTCACGCGAAGCGAGGCGAAACCCCTGGGCGCGCACGCATCCTGCGTGCATGCAAGCCGAGATTCGCGCCACGCGAAGCGAGGCGGCTCGTGTCTTTGGGTCTTTAAGTTGTTTCTTGTTAAACCTATAGCTCACGCCCATCCCAGGGAAGAGCACGCAGGATGCGTGCGCGCCCAGGGGGGATCGCCCTTTGGGCTTTGTGCTCGTGGGTTTGGGTCTGTAAGTTGTTTCTTTTTAAATCCATAGTCCTCGCCCATCCCAGGGAAGAGCACGCCGGCGCGCGTGCGCGGCGGCAAGGGTCAGGTGTTGTCAGAAGGAGCCGGGGCGGCGCCCGCCCCGGCCTTTTGTTTAGTTGAGACCACTCAGGAAGTCACCGAACTTGGTTTCCGTCATGGTCGGCCCGCTGATCGGCGCCGTACCGATCAGCAGATCGCCGTGTTCGGCGGGTGTCCGGAAATGGTTGAACCACGCGACATCCTGAAAGCCCAGTTGCTTGAAAAAGCTCACCAGTGTGATGACCTCGTCCTGGAAATATGCGGGCATGGAAGCTCCGGTCCCCATGCTGTTGATATCGTCCAGTAAACCGGGATGTGCGCAGAAATAATTGAGACTGAAGCCGCCCTCTTTGATGAAAAAATCGACCGTGGTGGAGGAATTCACGAACAAGTTGCGTAGCTCCTGCACTTTTTGCTTGTAAAGCCCCACCTGGCGGGCGATTTCGTCGTAAGTCAGGTCGTCGCCGTCGTTATCGGGGTCGCCGTCGTGTTGCAGATAGTAATCGATGGAAGAGGCTTGGAAAGGACACTCCTGTCCGGTGATCCGACCCCAGGCGTCGGTTCCGTAAATGGCCCGGAACTCGTCCATCATGATATCCATGTAGTTAAGGTGACTGGGACCCTGAGCAAAGTTGGCCAAAACGATCTTGATATTGTCGTTTTTCAAGGTCTCATAAGCCAGAGCGATCATTCTCGCGTAGATCTGCGGATGGATGCGTACAATGCCCTCGGGCTCGTTGCCCAAAAGCATGTACTTGCCCTTGGAACCGGCCTGGTTCTTGAGAATTTTCAGGAACCCGGTGAACCGGTCCTCGACAAACTGCTCGAAAGAGGCCGGACCGAGGCTGTGGAACTCCAGTTCGGTGTATAGCAGGTTTTGACTGTTGGTCAGGTCGAACTGATACAGATCGGCATCGGTGGGGCGAACGGAAGTCCCCTTGATGGTGATATTGAACATTCCGGGCACGCGGAACCGGTGGTAAAGATCTTTGGTAGCGAAACCGAAACCGTTGGCCACGGGATCCTGGTTGATCAGGGCGGCCTCACGGCCGTTGTAGTCGGCGCCGATCAGGGCAATGGTTTTGCGTTGGGTATTTCCATACACGTCATTGCCCATGCTGACGGTGGTTTGTTCCCTGGGCAGCGTAATGGGGTGTAATACAATGTCCCGCGTGGTCAGTCCGGATAGAACGCTCGAGGACAGATTGCTCTGAATCCAGCGACCGCCGAAGTAATTGTAGTACATACGCCAGTCGGCGCCGGAATAAACGAAAAAATCGTTACCGAAGCTGTTGGCGTGATTCACCAGCGCGCTATCGTTCATGGTCGCCCAACTGGTGGGGTCACCCGTAGGATTGCCGTCACAATCGGCCGCATTGAACTGATCCACGTGGGTTGCGATCTCGGTGGGATAACCCACGTGAGAATGCAGACCCGTACCCAGCAGGCTCGGAGCACTGTATTCAAAGGTTTTCACGGAGGACCAGGCGCCCGCCTGACCGCTCGAGTTGACCGCCCGAACCCACCAGTTATAGGTCGTATTGGCAATCAGGTAAGTAGGTTCACTGACACTGGGCGAGCTGTTGGAGCCCGGCACGGTATCGGCCAGAGACCCGGGCCTGAAAGACGTGCCCGTCACCGCAACTTCAAACTCGTAATTATCGTCGGCTGAACGATGCACCGAGATGATGTAATAGGACGCACCCGACACGCTGCTCCAAGAAAATGTAGGCGTCGCCGTGTAAATGGTGCCGGAGGGATTGTACGTGGTCGGCGCCGACGGCGCGGCCGCCCAAACCATACTCGCCGGCAGGACAAAAAACATGATGGAAAGCAATGGGACACGCAATGGCACATGACGAAATGTCTTAAACAGTACATTAATCGACATCGAAAAACTCCTTGACTTTTGTTGATTTGGAAATGGACAAAGAAATGCCGTAACCTTTTATTCCCAAGGAGGGAAGAACAACGGCACTGCTCTCATCTAAGCCAGCGTTTTTTTTACGCGCCAAGGGTCGGATTTTTTTGATTGCGCGCCCGATCAAGTTGCAAGCGGCAAGTTGCAAGTTTCAAGAGAAGAGAAAAGCCTTGCGGCTTTTCAAGAAGTGCCGGTCACGGTTGGGTCCGGGGCCGGCAGCCCAAGGCTCTTGCAACTGCCAACTTGCAACTTGTAACTTGAATGTTTGTTGCCCGTATGAATAATCATCTCGATCCCGGTGGAGGTGTTTTGATGCGGGCCATTCTTTTTTTCTGTGTGTTTTGTGGGTTGGCGAGAGCCGGTGAGGTGGTGCCTTTCAGTTCGGAGCGCTGGCAGATTTCAGCTCGCGAAAGTCGCATCGAGCGGCACCTGGACCGGGAGAGTCTATACCTCAAAGGCGGCATTGCCTATCTTGGGGACAGCGCCTTTAAAGACGGCACGATCGAATTCGACCTGTCCCTGCCCGGGGAGCGCGGTTTCATGGGCGCTGTCTGGCGGCTGGTGGACGGGCGCAACTACGAGGAGTTCTATGTGCGGCCGCACCAATCCGGGAAGCCCGATGCCAATCAGTACACCCCGGTTTTCAATGGTCTTTCCGGTTGGCAACTTTACCACGGTCCGGGATACGGCGTACCTGTTACCTATGCCTTCAACACCTGGTTCCACGTCAAGATCGTAGTATCCGGGCAACAGGCAGAGGTTTACATCGAGGATATGGAGAAGCCCGTGCTCTTCGTGCCCGAACTGAAACGGGAGCCGGTCACCGGCAAGGTCGGGGTGAAGTGTGGAAACTTCTCTCCCGCGTGGTTCTCCAATTTTCGTTTCGAGGCAAGCACGGCGCCGCGGTTGAAAGGCAGCCCGCCCAAAATACCCGTGGCGGGTAAGGGCACACTGAAGAAGTTCAAGGTCTCCGACAGCTTCGCCGCCGCCGATCTGGCCGAGGGCCGGCCCCTTGACGCGAAGATGTCGGCAACTCGAAAATGGCGCGATCTGGCCGTGGAGACCTCGGGGGTCGCCAATCTGGCTCGCCTTCAGGGCGTCGACAGGCAACGCGATACCGCGTTTGTCCGCCTGGTGATCAATGCTGCTGAAGCCGGTTTACGCAAGATCGACTTCGGTTATAGCGATCGGGTCCGGGTATACGTGGCGGGCAAGCCGGTATACCAGGGCAATAACCGCTACCTCTCCCGGGATTTCCGCTATCTGGGCACCATCGGCTATTTCGACAGCCTCTACCTGGATCTGAAGCAGGGCCGCAACGAGGTCTTATTCGCCGTAAGCGAGGCCTTTGGCGGCTGGGGCTTCCAAGCTCGTATCGAAAACCAACAGGGCCTGACAATCGAATAAACTTCCGCTCGGGACGGTGGGCCCGACCCTTGCCGATGACCCGGCATGACAGGTGCTTGCCGTCGGGCATGCGCGCCGCCGGGAAAGGCAGGCTCGCCAACAGGCAACCCGCCGCCGCGCCGTAACGCAACAGGTTTCAACGAGCAATGGTTACGGTTCTTGTCACTGCCGACCCCCCGGATTACTTCACTCTTACGGCCGCGATGTGGGTGGGATTGCGCATGTAGAAAACCCCGCCGGCATAACTGGGTTCGGTGAGATCGCTCTTCTCGAAAACCTTGATCGATGTCCGCTCCTGATAACCCTTCGGGGAAGCCCGGACAATTCGGAATCTGCCGTCTCGGCCGACAAGGGCCAGATGACCGTCGGCAAGGATGCCCACGCTCGGGCCGGCGTCCCGCGATGACCATACCTTCTCCCCCGTTTCCAACTTCAGGCAGGTCATGATATTGCCTTTGAAGCCGTACAAATAACCCTTGTGATGCACCGGCATATCGTAATCCAGGGCCAGGAGTTCGTTGTTCCACAATTTACCGGCCCTGAACTTTCCGACCTCGGTATTCGCAGCGCGATTCAGGCGGTAAAGGGCGAAACCGGGGTTTTGATCAGAGAGGATCATATCATCACCGATCGGGATCATTTGAACCCCTTTTTTAACATCTTCCTCCCAAAGCACCCTGCCCGTGGCCGGCTCGAGTCCTCGCATCCTGCTATCCGAAAGGCTCAATACCTGCCGGCGGCCCATCAGCGTCACCAGGGAGGGGCTTTGGTATTCAATCTTCTCGCCGCCCAGGTGCCATTCCAAGCTCCCCGTATTTTTATGGAAAGCGGCAATGCCCTTGTCCTTGCCGCCCACATTCAGAATCAACAAGTCGCCGCTGACCAGGGGCGAAGAGGCCAGGCCGAAGGGAGGCGGCACAGCCCCCAACTCTTCGATGATATTACGGGCCCAAATCTTCCGTCCGCTGTTTGCATCCACACCAAAAAGCTCACCTCGCGCACCCAGGCCGTAGACCATGTTGCCGTCCAGCACGGGCGTACTCAACGGACCGGCCTCCCCCGGGCCGGACTCGGGAAGTAGGTTGCCGTACTCGTAGGACCACAACTTCGCGCCCGTGGCCGCATCGAAACAGGCAAGCACAGGCGCCTCGTCTCTTGTCAGTGAATTGGTAGCCAGGGGATTGCTTACCACGGGGTTTTCCGATTTGTGGGCATACATGGTGTAGATTTTGCCGCCGCCCACCACGACCCCGGAAAAACCTTTGCCCAGGGGCTGAATCCAACTTCGTTCCAGGGTAATCTTGCCGCCGAAGAGGCCCGGCGCGGTCACGCTGCCGTCTCGATTCGGTCCCAAATACTGCGGCCATTCCTCCGCCGAGTGTGTGCAGCCCGTGAAAAGCAACGAAAAAACGATAAAAGACAGGTATTTCATAAGACTCCCCTTAACCGAATCATCAGGTGATGAATTCAGGATCTTTCCATCTATTTAGGTCCGTGTCCATCATCTCTGAATCCCCTTATCGGGACGGCCCGAACCCGGCGTCGGTTTGTAAAAGCAGTATAACCTTCATGATGTTTCATACGGGAAAAAACAGGCTGAGATCTCATTTCGTCCTCCACAAACCCTATTTGATCCTTTGAGGAGTAAGCGCTATATTGAAATCAGCGGTCGATTCGTAGGAATTATCGGAGAGAATATGAAGTATGTCGTGATGCAATACAGAGACATTGTCGGCCTGGCGGTCGGGACAGCGTTTGTGTTGCTGGTGCCCCTGTCGGCGATGCTGGTCACCGACCAGGTAGCCTGGGAATTGACCGATTTCGTCGTCGCCGGGGCCCTCCTGTTCGGCGCCGGCGTCATCTACAAACTGGCAACCGGAAAAAAGGGTGATGTCACCTATCGAGCCGCCTTCTGTGTCGGGATCGGAGCGGCGCTTCTCCTGGTCTGGATGAATCTTGCGGTCGGGTTGATCGGAAGAGAGGGTAATCCCGCTAATTTGATGTATCTCGGAGTACTGGTCGTCGGACTGGTCGGCGCCGTCCTCGCACGCTTCAAGCCTCGGGGAACGGCATACGCTTTGTTCGCAACGGCACTCGCTCAGGTGTTGGTCGCCGTGTTCGCGCTGGTCGTCGGGATGCATAGCGGCAACTCCGTGTCCAAGATCGTGGGCCTGAACGGGTTCTTCGTCGTGCTGTTTGTAGCATCGGGATTGCTGTTCCACCGGGCGGCGAGAAACGAAAGGAGCGAGCGCGAATCGCAATGATTTCTCGGTATGTTAATCCGGAAGAGCGATCCGCCTGAAAGCCACAAGGTTTTTTCTCTTCCCTTGCGGCTTGCAACCGGCAAGTTGCATAGCAGAAAATGTCCCAAATACTCAAGATTGGGTCCAGCCCAATCCTACCAAAGGGTTCCCATCACCGGGAACCCTTTTTGCTGTTCGCTCGTGGAAGCTAATTCGGGGTGATTTAGAGGCTTAGCCGAGAGGTCTCGCGAGACCGAAGACGAGACCAAGAAACTCGAGCCCCAATTGATTACTGCTTATCTGAGTCCACAACAATATCCGTTGGGGGACAAGGGGAATCTTCATCATTCATGAATCGACTCCAAATTAGTGCTGGGTAAATCGTGCCATCGCTTTACCAGAAAACTCACCGATCTTGAGCTTGAAGCGCCACTCGTTCCCTTTATTTGATTCTTTACGTTCATACTCCCAGAACTTGGCCTTGACGGATACCTGCTTGATAAGCTCTTTTCCCTTTACCGTCTTTACCGAAATATCAACAGGAATCATACCTGCGATCACCACTGTGCTCATACCTCCGGCAATTTCCATCCAATGGATCAACAATTAGTCCGCGTCGTTCCAAGTGACGTAAAGCTTTTTGGCAGCGTTCAGTAGCCTGGAAAATGAAGTCCTTACTTGGCTCAGATGAATTGAATCTTGCCATTTCATGAAGTTCCATCAAAAATCACGGAGATCATGCGGTTCGGGCGAGACCCCAAGTCACGAAGGTGAAAAGGGTTTTTTCTAGAATGACTCACCATGCGATGTGTGTGGTGTTTTAAAACCTTTTCCAAACCACCCTCACGAAAGTCTCCACGAGAATTTTGAGCTTGTAATCTGCACTGAAGCGGCGTCGACGCGGTTTCGGCTTTACCTCCACTTCGGGGATTTTTTCATTGCCCATCAAATGCCTCCTTGTTTGAGCCGACAATGAAAACCCGCAAACCAATCATTCGCCCCCTCGCTGATAATCTCGCACAACTCTCGGGCCGATTCGACGTCATCACCCGTTTCTTCGAAGATAACCCGGGCCATTTCTGAAACCGCGTTAAGAGACAGCGGGCCGTCGGGATCGATCGCCTTCATCACCTCTGGCATCGACTGGATTGTACCCAATTCCTTGATCAACCCAAGAAAGGTCACTTCGACTCGCGGGCCCCACCGGGGGATTTCTTTTTCTGTTTACCTTTTCTCATTTCGACTCCATAAAAGCTCAGTAGTTTTTATGGTTCGTCGTGTCTCATCTTATACTGGCACAGAGGGAAGCAAGAACCACGCCTCCAAGCCCAAGCTGAAAACAAGGCAAAACAGGCGCTTCACTCCACGGCAAAGTGTCGCAAAGCGTCGTGCGACAGGCACCGACAGCGAGATTCAGGGCAATTCATCCTACCCCCTGTTGAGAAAAACGGTTTTTATTCGTGCGGTCGTGTGTTGACGACTTAACGGGTGATTTCCAGTTCGTGCGGTCACCCTTTCACGACTCAAACCGGTGATTTCCACAGGCACTCTTCCATTCCCATGTGCAGATGTTTTTCAAAGGGCACTGGACGCACCTTGGTTTTTTTGCGCAAATATTCATGGTGAAATCAAGGACGGCGTAGTTGTAGTCTCTAAAAACGCGTTTTGGAGTGAGCCGCTCGCACAAACTCTGAACCCACTTCAGGCCCCTGGGATCTCTGTTGTAGGGCATCCCGGTCATTCGGCTGAGCCAGCGAACCACATTGGCATCAATAATCACCGCTCGTTTTCCTTGATGGAGAGAAAGCCAGGCCGCAGCCGAATAGGGGCCGATACCTTTGATTTCTAATAACGCCTCCATGCCCTCGGGGAAACCCTCGGCGACAATTTTTTGGGCGATCGCCAAAAGCAACGGGCCACGCCTGTGTAGTCCCAGGTTACTAGTGACCCAAGCAATGCCCTCGTCACCAGCCTCAACGAGGTCTTTAGCTGTTGGAAAGCGTTGCTTGAATCGGATAAAAAACCCTTCGACCTGAGCCGCTCGCGTTCGCTGAAGGAAGAACTCCGCAACAAGGGTCAGCCAGGAATCTGTTTCTTCGCGCCAGGCATAACTCGCAAAATTAGCCCGTCCCCAGATCAAAACCTTTTGGCGTGTCGTGCGAATATTTATGGGGTCGTTTGGGTCGGGTCCATCCGGCATGTGCAACTCGTGCTGGCGTGTCTTTGCCCATCTTAGCAAATACTGCCAAAGCTGTACAACCCGACATGCCCCTGCCTTATAGGCTCAAAGCCGGTTCTACAAGGCCAAGGGCGGCTTAACTTTTGATCCTTTGGGTTTGGGCGTGGTATGCTAGCATAAACGGGGTGTATCGTACTGATCTGCCTGGGCTGGAGTTATTTATTTGACATTCGAACACGAAGCCTTTGAATCGACCTCCTATGCCTCCGAAATTGATGTAGAGCAGGAGGATTTATCCTTCGGCGCTGATGAGAAAACCACACCAGAGCGGCCTCAAGAAGTGGATGTAGAGATATGCGCGGGTGCGGGAGGAATGGCTCTTGGATTAGAAAGAGCCGGGTTTACAGGTCTGCCCACCTACTTCTATGAGGTCGATAAAGACGCTTGTCGTTCCTTGCGTGCAAATATTCGAGCCGGCAACATCAACGGCAAGGTACGCTGTTGCGATGTGAAAAAAGTGGATTGGGCACGAGAAATCAAAGCGCCCGTACGCCTCTTTTCGGGTGGTGTGCCGTGTCAACCGTTTAGCCTGGGCGGTAAGCATCTGGCCTATCGAGACGGCCGAAATCTGTTCCCCGTGGCCATGGAGGCCATACGCACACTCAAGCCAAGAGCGATACTCATCGAAAACGTGGCGGGCTTGGCCCGAAAGGATTTCAGGCCCTATTTAGACTATATTATCTTGCAGATGAAATACCCCGGTGTTCCCCCACGAGAAGATGAATCCTGGGAAGAGCACCAAGTCAGGATTGAGCGCGAAATAAGGGCCGGTACTGTCTCCCAGACCTACCAGGTAAACTGGGACCGTCTCAATGCCGCCAACTATGGCCTACCGCAAAAGCGCTGCCGTGTTCTCATCATGGCACTCCGTTGTAAAGAGCCGCTAGAAATAAAATTCCCAAACCCCACACATGCGAGGGTTAAGCTGGTGGCCGAGATCATGGGTGGCACCTATTGGGAAAGAATGGGTATTGCCCCGAGGGCGTTCCCCGACAGATTTCCTCTGAAGGCTCCAAAAATTGGGACAAAAAATCGCCACCTATTACCCTGGGTTACCGTGCGAGAAGCCTTGCGATCTCTTGAGGAATTGTACCAAAAAAATAAGAAGTGGGCGAAAAAGGACGCCGTTAAAGAACTTTACCCCGGTATCAACCCCAGGTGCTACAAGGGACATACGGGCTGCCCTCAGGACTGGCCGGCCAAAACCATCAAAGCCGGTGTTCACGGTGTGCCCGGCGGTGAAAACATCGTACACACCGACGAGGGCGGCATCCGGTACTTTACGCTGAGGGAAGCGGCGGTCGTGCAGGGCTTTCCGCCCAATTATCTGTTTAAAGGCAACGCGTGCACCATCACCAGCCAAATAGGCAACGCGGTGCCCGTTCCCCTAATTGAAGTGGTGGCGAGGCATCTGTTAGAATTGCTCAGCTCCGGGAGTAACCAATGACTGAGATCGACTTAACACCCCATCCCAGAATCTTGTCAATGCTTGGTGAGATCAATCTGGAGCCCTGGCGGTGCATTGCAGAATTGATCGACAACTCAATCGACGGCTTCCTCAAGGCAAAAGAGCGAGGCATTCTCAACAAGAGCCCTAAAATTTGGATCAATATCCCCACGACAAAAAAGGGGAATTATCATATCACCCTGAATGACAACGGTCCGGGCATGAATCCAGCAACACTCAGTAATTCCGTTCGCGCGGGCTGGACCAGCAACAGTCCCTTTGGAAACATGGGTATGTTCGGTATGGGATTTAATATCGCGACGGCGCGAATCGGAGTTATTACCCAGGTTTGGTCGACAGAAAGTGGTGACAATAGCTGGCATGGAGTTGAGATCGACTTTGAACAGCTTCAAAAGCAGGACAATTACAAAACAAAGCCTTTGAGGAAGCCAAAAAATATACGGGCGGAGAGTGGGACACAGGTAATAATAAAGAAGGTCAAACCAGAACATATGAGCTGGTTCTTAAAATCCGGGAATCGAAACCAGATCAAAAAGAGGCTGGCTAAAGTCTACTCAAGCATGATTGGACCAGAAAGTAATCCAGTTGGTTTCACCATGCACTTTAACAACAAACCTGTTGAGGCTCGTCGCCTGTGTATTTGGAGTGAAGAGCGCTCTGTTATTGTTGGTGGCCAGACGATTCCCGCCTATATGTCGATTGACAGAGATTTAGGGGAAAAGTATTTCTGCTACAGTTGCTGGAACTGGCAAATAGGAAAAACTAAGAAGTGTGAGAACTGCAACCAGAGCGATGTGAAGTCACGACATATTAGGATTAAGGGCTGGCTAGGTGTTCTCAGGTATACAGACCCTACCGATTTTGGCATTGACTTTCTCAGAAATGGTCGAAAGATTGAAATGGAAAGTAAAGAGTTCTTTTCCTGGGACGCTGAAGGTAGGCTTTTAAAAGAGTACTCAATTGAAGATCCTCGGGGAGCGGGTCGAATTGTCGGTGAAATTCATTTGGATCACTGCCGGGTAAGCTATACAAAGGACAAATTTGATCGGGGTGACCCCCACTGGGTAGAAATGTGTAAAATAATCCGTGGAGATGGGCCCTTTCGTCCTATGAATGCCACAAAGTATGGATTCCCGCCCAATGAATCACCCTTGGGTTTAATCTATAAAGGGTACAAGCGGCATCAGCCCACAAAAAAGAACCAGCCCGGCTACAAAAAATACCTGGCCCTCCCGAGCGAAAAAGCTAGTGATTTCCTCATTAAGTTCAACGCTGGTGATCCAGAGTACCAAAGCGATGACTTGTGGTGGGCGGCCGTTGAAGCGGCGGATGAAAGACTTGAGCTCGAACAAGGAGGAAGTCCAGGCACGAACACAGATAACTTTGGTTCCGATGGATCGAATTCTCCTGAAAGGGAACAAAGCAGCGGTGGTTCGAAACCCCAAAAAAAGGCTGATAAAAAAGCTCCGGTAACGCGAAAGAAAATAGCCCACTTATCCGGCGCCTACTTCTGCGATTTAACCAGAAAGAGCATTGAGGTATCAGCCTTCCACGCGACTGAATTGGATCCCAAGCTTGGGGAAGCCGGTCAGTTGCCTTGGTCACTTGAGGGTGCCGAACATAACAGTATCTTTATTGTTAACACCACTCATGATATTTTTGACAGCCTGACGATGAATCCACTAGACGCACTCATTACTGAGCTAGCTAAGCGCCTATATGTAGAGGATGTCCGTGACCACGGAAAGCAAGTTTTTGCTTCGATTCTCGCCAACCTTCGTGCTAAATATGTGAAAGTTTATACCCTTGATGTGCAACAACTCCAACAAGATGCCAAACGCCTCTTTGAGAGTCTCGGTCGTCACTTTTCATCAATTATTGAATTTGACGAGGATATAGGTACGATTCTTTTTGAGGAGCTTCTTGAAACCGAGCGTGATGAAATTGAGAAAGCGCATACAAAAGCCTTGTCATCAGACAACATAAATATTTTCTTCCTAGAGTACGCTTCCCCTGAGATCATGCACCGATTTGTTATCGGACACCCCGAATACTTTATGGACGGCACGTTCTGGCCCGATGCTTATGAAGGGCTAGACTTTCGCGACGAGCAGAAAAGTAGGGCCCAACAGCAGGTGCTTAGTAAGTACAGGAATTACCTTGATGATGCTTATTGGGTTGTCGATACTCCGACAAAGGTGCTTGAAGATGACAGGGTCAGGCTTCAGAGAGCAATGCTTTCTCTCGAGCTTTTACTGCCAGAATCGGATGGAGCATAATCTTGGCAAATGAGCCTGAGGCATATTTAAATAAAAAAAATATCAAGGACCTGAGCCACGTCAGCTTCGTGGAAAATTTTCAAAGGCTTCTCGTCACCAATGGCTACACCGAATTGGAAGTCACCAAAAGTAATCGGGCCTTTACGCTCATCGGGCTATGCAATCAGAAAAGATGGGTCTTTCGATACGACTACCGAAGTACATCCAGCAATGGGCGAGAGCAGTTGAAGAGCCTACTGAAAGACGCAAAGAAGTTTCAGGCTCAATGCTACGTCCTTGTGATCCGAGATTTGTTCACGCCTGATCTACAGAAAAACCTCGAATATTTCCGCACTCAGGGCATCATTATCGACGTCTATCGACCCCAAGAAGTACTTCATCTCGTGGGTAAATCCCCGATATATTCACGGGCCACCAAACAGCTCAGGCCCTATCAAGAGGAAGCCGTGGAATCGCTTAAGGATGCGTTGATTGATTACGATCGTGGCTTGGTGATCCTGGGAACGGGCTTGGGCAAAACCGTGGTTATAGCCGATGTGGTCGATGCTTTATTTGAGGAAGGTTCTATCAGCCAAGGCAGTGTCTTGGTGCTGGCGCATACCAGGGAACTGGTCAACCAACTCCAGATGGGCTTTTGGCACCAACTTTCTAAATTTATTCCCACGAGAAGAATTGAAAGTGACATCCTCCCCTCTTCTTGGGAGGGTGTGAACTTTGCTACCGTGCAAACCATCAAAGCCAATTTAAGGCATATGCCGGAGTTTGGCCTGGTTTTAATCGATGAAGCACACCATCTCGGATCTGAAACCTACAATGAGGTGCTGGAGCAACTCAGTCCAAGAATGATCGGAGGGGTTACGGCCACTCCATGGCGTGGAGATCGTATTGACATTCAGGAGACACTGGGTGAACCATTGATGCAAATCGGTATTGCGGAGGGGCTGCGAATGGGTTATTTGTGCCCCGTAGATTACAGACTCGTGGCCAATGATTTGGACTGGAAGTTCGTCCAGGAGCGCTCGCGGCACAAATATTCTGTACGGCAGTTAAATCGTAAGCTGATCATACCCATTCACAACGCGGAAGCCGCGTCATATATGCGCAATATTTTCGAGGAAGAAGACCGAAACAGTGGCCTCGTATTTTGTACCACCATCGCTCACGCGGAAGAAACCGCCCGCCACCTGGCTCAATATGGCTTCAGAGCCGCGGCGATTCATGGTGATCAGAGTACTGAAGAACAATCCAAAACCATTAAAAGCTTCAAACAGGGAAAGCTCAACATGCTCACCACCGTCGATTTGTTTAACGAGGGTATGGATGTTCCCGATGTGGACATGCTTGTTTTCATGAGGGTCACCCACAGTCGCCGCATTTTTGTACAGCAAATCGGACGTGGCCTACGTTTGAGTAAACATAAAACCAATGTGTTGGTGGTAGATTTTGTAAGTGATTTGAGGCGGATCGCCGAAGTTATAAACTTGGATCGCGCGGTTCGTAGTGGGGTCAAAGAACAGATGTCTCTTGGGCGGAAACTCATAAACTTTCATCAATCCCAAGCTTCCAAATTTATGGAAAGCTGGATGCTTAGCCAGGCATCACTTTTTAGCAGAGAGGAGGAGCCCGAATTGGAAATACCGTTCCTCGAAACAAGGTAGTTATCGAGCCTCTTAGCCCCCCAAAGTCGTGATAGAATCAAGCGAGGATTAGACATGGAAAAGTCATTTACCATCTTTGTTGATGCCGACGACCTTGATCACGGAAAGGTCAACGCCGCGTTTGGACGCCTTCTCACCTCAAAAGGCGTTCGAGTCACCTTTGATGCCGGCCATCGAAACACCTGCGATTTGTATGTTTTTGCCTCATCAAAAATCCACGCCTCACCCAAGTACCCCGGTCTCGTGGAGCGATATCAGAAAGGTTCCGACCGTAGATATATCCATTTCGACCTCCGCTCGCAAACGGTCGTGGTGGCCTCCGGCATTGATGCACGGATTTTAGAAAAAGATAACGACCTGCAAAACCTTGTGAATGAAGTCAAGACCGAAGATGATTTGCCCCCACTGGTGCAAGCCTATACAAACGGGAATCTTTGCCTCTTCCTTGGCACGGGTATCAGCTCAATGAGCGGGCTTTTATCCTGGGGAGACACCATTCGCCGATTTCTCGTGAAGTCCTTTGTCAACGACCAGGAATTTCTGGATTTCTTTGAAAACAGAGCCAAACAAAAGCGCTACAACGACGTGTTGGAACAGGTCGTCTCTTCCGGTATATTGAGCCGAGAGGAAGTTATCAAGAACCTCAAAGGCCTTCTATTAAATAAAGATCTCAAAACTCCCAAGGAGATCCTGTCCCTTCTTCAATGCGAGCATCTAGCGGGCATCTTGACCTCCTCTCTCGACGACTTTTTGGCGAGATCGCTGCCCCTACCCACGCGTACGCCGGATCAAGGTGATCGCTTATTAGACGACTTAAGCAACGGCAAAATGTTTGGCGCTCAAATATTTGGATCCCTAGAGGGAAAATCCTTATCCATCATCCCGGAAGAGTTTCGATTCATGATTGGCCCCCTTCATGACTTTGCCCATTTTCTTCGAGCCGTCTTCTACTCAAAAACAATACTGTTTATGGGCTGTAGTATCGGGGATATCGAGGCCATTCTAGAGGTGCTCCCCCTGGACAAAAAGCCGGAAGTTCCTCATTTTGCTATTATACCCTCGTGGGGCAAGCGTGATTCCGATAGAGGGAGTATGACGGAAAGGGAATGGGGTGTCGTTCTCAAAATTCTCAACCAAAGGTACAACCTGAGCTTCATCCACTACGAAAGAGGAGAAGGCCGCGAAGAGCATGCAAGGCTGGCTGCTTTAATCGGAAACATCGCCCAGCGTTTTCAAGAAGTCGATCAGACAAGTAAACAGTCGCGGGATGCTTCAGCGTCGCCCAGCATCAAACAACGCAAAATTACCGAACTGAGGCTGGAGCATTTCGGCCCATTCGAGGCCCTCGACCTAAAAATCGACCCCAATTGGAACATCATTTTCGGCGACAACGGCGTAGGCAAATCCCATATCTTGAAGGCTGTTGCCCTGGCCGTTTGTGGGGACAGGGCAAAGCCTTATGCACCCTCTCTGATCAATATTCGCGAGAATCTCGCACGCATCACGGTCAAAAGCCAAGATCTCGTCTTTGAAACCACCCTTCATCGCGGTAGCGACCTCTCCTTAGATGTGGCTCCATTTCGCATGCTGGAAAATTTTGGTGGGCTGATCATGGGCTTCCCCGCCCTACGAAGCGCACGTAATTTGGACGACCCACGCCTGGGCCTAACCGCCACACGCCGATCCATCGAGTGGGATGTGCTCCCCCTACTCCAAGGCGATTTAGATTCGCGCATGCGTCACCTTAAAGAGTGGCTCGTAGAGCTTAGTCACGACATTTTGGCACTAAAAGAACAAGACCCTGAAAGATCCAAGTATCTAGCCCGCCTTCGAGACAAGGTTTTTGAAGTCATCTCTAAATTAAGCGTGGGCGTAGTGCTCAAATTCGGTCGCATCGAAGACAAGCGAGTCTACGTGCAGACCTACGATGGTGAAGTGCCCTTGGAGTCCGTGAGCCAGGGAATGATTTCTCTATTTGGATGGGTCGGATTGCTGGTGCGGAGGTTGTTTGAAGTCTACCACGATGAAGAGGAGCCGACCCACAGCCCCGCTCTGGTTCTCATTGACGAAATCGATGCGCATATGCATCCG
>JAAUYB010098604.1_pt1 | contig 20480 bp, 22 predicted proteins | sample 7278071 | NCBI WGS metagenome assembly JAAUYB01 (sample SAMN14350121, study PRJNA611818) | marine sediment metagenome | isolation source: surface marine sediment (1.8m) | place: French Polynesia: Moorea | collected 2018-08 | reverse complement strand
CATGATCGGTCAGGGCGCGCAGATGCTCTGCCGCCTTGGCGTAATCCTGCACCGCCAGCGCATCGCGCCCGCGTTTCAGCAGGTAATCCATCGCCGCCGACCCGGATTTTGACCATTCCGCAATGATTTGGCGTTCCAATCGCTCGGCGGCGTTGTCGTCTTCGGCGGCAGCCAGATCGCTCAGAAGCTCGGCTGCGCGGTCCTCCGCCCACGCCCCGAAGGGTATGGAAATCATTACTACGGACAGAAGTGCCGCGACGGTAGATTTGAATTTCATGGGTCTCATGCTCATAGATATCTGTGAGTTTAGCCTGCGTGCGCGGAATTGCCAGCGCACGTTACCGAGAGGAAGGATCCTGAGACATGAGTGAGACCGTAACCGCCGCTGTGGACGCGCTGAATGAAAAGATGGGCGGCGCCGGCTTTGATGGCATTGCCAAGTTCGAAATCGCCGGCGAGGGCAGCTTTATGATCGACGCCTCCGGCGCCCGTGTCGGCGACGAAGAGGCCGATGTGACGCTGACCGCCGATGCCGACACGTTCCAGTCGATCTTCGAGGGTGACCTGAACCCGACCTCGGCCTTCATGTCCGGCAAGCTCTCGGTGGACGGCGATATGGGCATGGCGATGAAGCTTGCCTCGGTGCTGGCCTGATGACCCTGACGGCCGCCCCCTTCTACGCTGATCTGGCAGAGGGCCCCATGGGCGGCCGCGCCTATTGGGTCGAGGCCGCGGATGGCCTGCGCCTGCGCGTGGGCCATTACCCCGCCGAGGGTGAGGTGCGCGGCACCATCCTGCTCTTCCCCGGACGCACCGAATATGTGGAGAAATACGGCCGCACCGCCGCCGAGTTCGCCGCGCATGGCTATCACACGCTGACCATCGATTGGCGCGGCCAGGGCCTGGCCGACCGGATGCTCGACGATGTGCGCACTGGCCATGTCGGCGTGTTTGAAGACTATCAAAAGGATGTCGCGGCGTTTCTGGACGTGGCCGACACCCTGAACCTGCCCCAGCCGATGCACCTGATCGCCCACTCCATGGGCGGCTGCATCGGCTTGCGCGCGGTGATGGAGGGGCTGGAGGTCCAGTCCTGCATCTTTACCGGCCCGATGTGGGGCATTCGCATCGCCCAGGCCGTGCGCCCCGCCGCCTGGGTGGTCAGCTGGTCAAGCGCGCGGGTGGGCCTCGGCCACATCTTTGCCCCCGGCACCCGCCCGGAAAGCTACATCGCGACCGAACCCTTTGACGACAACACCCTGACCACCAGCCGCGACGGCTGGGAGTATATGCGCCGGCAGGTGCTGGCCTACCCGGAGCTTCAGCTCGGAGGCCCGTCGCTCAACTGGCTGCATGAGGCTTTGGCCGAATGCCGGTCTCTTGCCCGGCGCCCGGCGCCGAACCTACCGTGCCTGACCTTCATGGGCGCCAATGAACGCATCGTCGACGTGCCGCGGATCTATGACCGGATGGCCAATTGGCCCGGTGGCCGGCTCGAGGTGATCACCAGGGGTGAGCATGAGGTGTTCATGGAAACCTCGGCGATCCGCCAAAGCGTCATGGACCAATGCCTCGCGCATTTCGACGGTGCCGTCGCCTCAGCCGCCGCCCTCACCGCCTGAGCCCAACGCATGCACCTGCGCGGCATCCGCCGCCGCAGCGCCGCGCATCCAGCTATGCTCGGATGCGATAAAGAACATGTGCAGACCATAGGCCGCCGCCCACTCCTGCGCCTTGGCCCCGTTCGGGACAAAACTCATATATCCCAAGCCGTTATCCCGCGCCGCCTGGCCCACCCGCGTCAGCGCTGCCTTGACCTCGTCACTGTCCTGATGGTCATAGCCATAGCCCACCGACAGGTCCGCCGGCCCCAGGAACAGCCCGTCGATGCCATCGGTTGCGGCGATCGCCTCACAGGCCTCGACCCCCTCAGGCTCTTCGATCTGCGCGATCACCACGGTCTCGTCCTGCGACTGCTGCAACAGCTCCGGCATCTTGCGCGAGGCATAGCCCGCCCAACGGCTGGACCCGGCATACCCGCGCCCGCCCAGGCCAAACCGCGCCGCCCGCGCCACCTCGGCGGCTTTTTCGGCACTGTCCACATGCGGCACCACCACGCCGACCGCGCCCAGATCCAGCGCCTGCAAGATCTCGCGCGCAGAGCCATCACCGACACGCACCAGCATCGGCAAATCCAGCGCCCGCCCCACCGCCATGCAGGCATCCATCGCACCGCGGTCAAACGGGGCGTGTTCGGCATCGAGACACAGGAAATCCAGCCCCGCCTGCGCCAGCACCTCCACCAGCTGATAAGCCGGCGTCTTCAAAAACGTCCCCGCCAGCGGCGCGCCTGCCCGCATCCGATCTCTGAAAGTCGCTGTCCGCATGGCAAATCCTCCCGGCGCCAAAGGACCGCGCTTTGCCGCCGATGACAAGCCCCCTCTGGCGCGCGGCGCTCCGGCGCCTATAGTTGCGCCATGGCCGACCCCGTGCTCAGTTTCACCGATCGCGGCATCTATTGCCCGGCGGCGGATGTCTATATCGATCCGTGGCGCCCGGTCGACCGCGCGCTGATCACCCATGGCCACGCCGATCACGCCCGCCCGGGTATGAGCCGCTATCTCGCCGCCCACGCCGCCCTGCCGGTGATGCTCCACCGTCTGGGCGAGATCGACGCACAGGGCGTGGCCTATGGTGAAGTGCTTCAAATCGGCGGCGCCGAGATCAGCTTTCACCCCGCCGGCCACATCCCCGGCTCGGCGCAGATTCGCGTCGCCGTGGGGGGCGAGGTGTGGGTGGTCTCGGGGGACTACAAGGTGGTTGATGATGGCCTTTCCGAACCCTTTGAACCGGTGCGCTGCCACAGTTTCATCAGCGAATGCACCTTTGGCCTGCCGGTCTTCAAATGGCAGGACCAGGCCGAGGTCGCGCAGGCCCTGAACGCCTGGTGGGTGAGCAACGCCGCCGCGGGCCGGGCGACGATCCTGGGCGCCTATTCGCTGGGCAAGGCGCAACGGCTGATGCGCATGCTAAACCCCGAGATTGGCCCCATCCTCACCCATGGCGCAGTCGAGGCGACCAATGCGGTGTTGCGCGCCCAAGGCTACGCCTTGCCCGACACGATCCAAGTCACCCCCGACCTCAACCCCAAAGACTACCCCGGCGCGCTTATCCTGGCGCCTCCCGCCGCCCTCGGCACCCCCTGGGCGCGTCGCTTTGGCACCGCCTCCACCGGGTTTGCCTCGGGCTGGATGCGCCTGCGCGGGGTGCGCCGTCGCCGTGCGGCGGATCGCGGCTTTGTCATCTCGGACCACGCGGATTGGGATGGTCTGCTGCAAGCGATCACAGAGACGAACGCCGAAAACATATACGTCACACATGGTTACACTGATATCTTCGCGCGTCACCTGAACGAAAACGGCTGGAACGCGCAGGTGATCCCAACCGAGTTCGGCAGCGATGATGACGACACCCCCGACACGACGGAGAGTGCCGCATGAAAGGCTTTGCCGCGCTCTTCAACGCCGTCGATCAGACCACCAAAACCAGTCTGAAGACCAAGGCTTTGGCCGACTACTTCAGAACCGCGCCGGACGATGACAAGCTCTGGTGCATCGCGCTTTTCACCGGCCGCCGCCCGAAACGCGCCGTTACCACCACGCAGCTGCGCGAATGGGCGGCCGAGCAAGCGGGCATCCCGCTCTGGCTACTCGAAGAAAGCTATCCCATCGTCGGTGATCTGGCCGAAACCATCGCGCTGATCCTGCCGCCCGCGCGCGAGGACACCGACCTGCCCTTGGCGCATTGGATCGACACGCTGCGCGCGCTGACCCCGCTGGACGTTCCCGACAAAAAGGCCCATATCCTGGCCGCTTGGGATCAGCTGGACGCCACGGAACGCTTTCTCTTCAACAAGCTCATCACCGGCGGCTTTCGCATCGGGGTCAGCCAGAAACTCATCACCCGCGCGCTCGCGCAGGCCACCGGCCAGGACGAACCGGTGATTGCGCATAAGCTGATGGGCGGCTGGACGCCCGAGACCACCAGCTATCGCGCGCTGATAGAGGCCGATGACCCCGCCGCCGATCAAAGCCGCCCCTACCCGTTCTACCTGGCCTACCAGCTCGACGCCCCACCCGAAGACCTCGGCGCCCCCGACGACTGGCAGGCCGAGTGGAAATGGGACGGCATCCGCGGCCAGTTGATCCTGCGCGGCGGAGATCACCACGTCTGGTCGCGCGGCGAAGAGCTGATGACCGACCGCTTCCCCGAATTTTCCCGCGCCTTGGATTACCTGCCCGCCGGCACCGTCTTCGATGGCGAGATCATCGCCTGGGACGGCGACGCCCCGTTGCCGTTCAACACCTTACAGGCCCGGATTGGCCGCAAGACCGTGCCGAAAAAGCTGCTAAAAGACGCGCCGGTGATCCTGCTGGCCTATGACCTTTTGGAGCACGAAGGCGAAGACATCCGCGACCTGCCCCTGCGCGACCGCCGCGCGCGGCTGGATGCGCTCTGCGCCGACCTGCCCAAAGACGCCCCTCTGCGCGCCTCGCCAGTCCTCCCTTTCAAAGACTGGGACACGCTGGCAAAAACCCGCGCCACCGCCCGCGACAACCGCGCCGAGGGGCTGATGCTGAAGCATCTCGGTTCACCCTACCTCTCCGGCCGCAAGAAAGGCGATTGGTGGAAATGGAAGCTCGACCCGCTGACCATCGACGCGGTGATGATCTATGCGCAACAGGGCCACGGGCGGCGCGCCAACCTCTTCACCGATTTCACCTTTGCGGTCTGGAAGGGCAACGATCTGGTGCCCTTCACCAAGGCCTATTCCGGCCTCACGGACAAGGAGTTCAACGACATCACCCGCTGGGTGCGCAAGAACACCCTGCAGCGTTTCGGCCCGGTGCGGCAGGTGCGCCCCGAACATGTGTTTGAAATTGCCTTCGAAGGCATCCACAAAAGCCCACGGCACAAATCCGGCGTCGCTTTGCGCTTTCCACGCATGTCGCGCTGGCGTCATGACAAACCGGTACAAGAGGCCAACACCTTCGACGACCTTCAGGAACTGCTTGAAACCTATGGATAAATTGCCTTCAGGCGCGGTTGACGCGCATGTCCACCTGATCGGCGACGACTACGCCCTGTCGCCCAAGGCGGTGGAAACCCCGCCCGCCGGGACGCTGGACGACTGGCTGGCGCGGTATCGCGCGCATCTTGGCGCAATGGGCTGTTCACGCGGTGTGATTGTGCACTCGATCCTCTATGGCGGCGACAACTCCGTCACTTTGGAGGCGACGCGTCAGATGGGCGACGGCTTTGCCGCCGTCTGCCTGATCACCGATGACGCGACGGAGACGCAGATCGCCGACCTCGCCGCGCAAGGCTGCAAGGCGGTGCGGCTCAATTACGTGCATGGCGGGCTCTTGAGCTGGGAGGGGATGAAGCGCCTCGCTCCCATGCTCGCGGCCCACGGTCTGCACGTAGAGATGCTCGCCCATAGCCATTTGCACCTAGAGGAACTCGCCCCGCAAGTCCCTGACCTGCCTGTGCAAATTGTCTTTGACCACTGTGCTTGGCCGGACCCGTCGCTGGGTGTCACCGACGGGCAAAAGGCGCTGGAAGGGCTGCTGGCCGAGGGCCAGGCCTGGGCCAAGCTCAGCGCCACTTACCGCTTTACCGACGCCCCCGCAGACCTCCTGCAACGCCTGGCAAACGCCAACCCCGAGCGCATCCTCTGGGGCAGCGACTGGCCGCATCTGATGCTGGGCGGCGTGCCGATGCCCGATGCCCGCGCGCAGCTCGACAAACTGCTCACCGCCCTGCCCGACCCCGCCCTACGCCAAGCGCTATTTGTCGACAATCCGGCCAAGCTCTACGGCTTTGCACCCCGAAGCCGGACCGCATGACCACAAGCCCCAGCATCGATCCGACAGCCCCACACCTGCCGGATCTGCCATCCGAGATCACGGTCAAACCCGTGGGACGCGCCACGAACTGGCTTTGGAAATCCTACGCGCCGGTCCGGAACTACCGTCTGCCCGGGGAATTCCAGATCACCGAATGCGCCGACCGGGATTGGCCCGTGGTCTTCGCCGGCGGCGAAGGCGAATTCCATGTCTTTCGCGCGTCGCGCCCAACCGTGGAGCGCATGATCGCCACCATTCGCACCGACATCCTCGGCCCCTCGGCGCAGAAACCCAAATCCCGGCTCCTTTCGCCGAAGCCGAAACAGCACCGGTATCCTGTCGGCGACGACATCGTGATCGCCTTCGAATGGGGCAGTTGGGGGATCAAAAAACTTCACCAAGGCATGGCACCCGAACGTGTCTCGGAACACCAGCTGGAGATGTTGGCCAATGTGCTGGCCCACGTGCTGGAGCACACCAAGACGCCTTAATGCCGCCCGCGCCCCGGCATTTTCCGCCAATATCCGTTTGCGTGGTTGAGGCCGGCAGGCCGTCGGCGTAGGTTTCTGCAAACCACAGAGGATTTCCCATGCTGACGCTGCCCTTCCCCGTACGAGACGCCAATGCCGCCGCGGGCGACAAGGATCTGGGCGACCTGCCCGAATGGGATCTGAGCGACCTCTATACCGCCACCGACGCGACCGAACTCACCCGCGATCTTGATTGGCTGGAACAGGCCTGCACCAGCTTTGCCGCCGATTACGAGGGCAAGCTGGAGGATCTGGATGCCGCCGGGTTTCTCGAGGCCGTGCACCGGCACGAAAAGATCGAAAACATCGCCGGGCGGCTGATGTCCTTTGCCGGCCTGCGCTATTACCAGCTGACCACCGATGCCGACCGCACGAAATTCCTGTCCGACACCCAGGAACGCATCACCACCTTCACCACCCCGTTGGTCTTCTTCACGCTCGAGCTCAACCGCCTGGATGACAGCGTCCTTGACGGCCATTTCGCCGCCAACGCCGATCTCGCCCGCTACAAACCCGCCTTTGACCGCATCCGCGCGATGAAACCCTACCAGCTCAGCGACGAGATGGAGAAATTCCTGCACGACCTCAGCGTCGTCGGCGACGCGTGGGAGCGGCTCTTTGACGAAACCATCGCCGGGCTGGAATTCACCGTCGATGACGAGGCGCTGAACATCGAGGGCACGCTCAACCTGCTGACCGAGCAGGACCGCGACAAACGCGCCGCCGCCGCGCATGAGCTGGCCCGCGTCTTTGCCGAAAACATCCGCACCTTTGCCCGCGTGCACAACACCCAGACCAAGGAAAAAGAAATCATCGACCGCTGGCGCGGCATGCCGACGCCGCAGACCGGGCGGCACCTTTCCAACGATGTCGAACCCGAGGTGGTCGAGGCGCTGCGCAACGCCGTTGTCGCCGCCTATCCGCGCCTCAGCCACCGCTATTATGATCTGAAACGCAAATGGCTGGGCCTTGATGTGATGCAGGTCTGGGACCGCAACGCGCCCCTGCCGATGGAGACCACCCGCACCGTCCCCTGGGACGAGGCGCGCGACACGGTGATGACCGCCTATGCCGGGTTCGACCCGCGTATGGCCGACATCGCCACGCCGTTCTTCGACAAGGGCTGGATCGACGCCGGCGTGAAACCTGGCAAGGCGCCGGGGGCCTTCGCCCATCCCACGGTCACCACCGTGCATCCCTACGTCATGCTGAACTACCTCGGCAAACCGCGCGACGTGATGACCCTCGCCCATGAACTTGGCCACGGTGTGCACCAGGTGCTGGCCGCCGGCCAGGGTGAGATGCTGTCGTCGACCCCGCTCACCCTCGCGGAAACCGCCTCTGTGTTTGGCGAAATGCTCACCTTCCGCAAGATGCTCGACGGCGCCAAGGATGCCGCCGAACGCAAGGTGCTGCTGGCCGGCAAGGTCGAGGATATGATCAACACCGTAGTGCGCCAGATCGCGTTCTACGACTTCGAATGCAAACTGCACGACGCCCGCCGCAAAGGTGAGCTCACCCCCGACGACATCAACGCCCTCTGGATGAGCGTGCAGGCCGAAAGCCTTGGCCCGGCGTTTGAATTCATGCCGGGCTATGAGACCTTCTGGGCCTATATCCCGCATTTCGTGCACTCGCCCTTCTACGTCTACGCCTATGCCTTTGGCGACGGTCTGGTGAACGCGCTTTACGCCGCTTACCAAGAGGCGCCCGAGGGCTTTCAGGACAAGTATTTTGACATGCTCAAGGCGGGTGGCTCAAAACACCACAAGGCCCTGCTGGCCCCCTTCGGTCTCGACGCCACAGACCCCAAGTTCTGGGACAAGGGCCTGTCGATGATCAGCGGCTTTATTGATGAGCTGGAGGCGATGGAACAGTGATCCGGCCGGCGCTGATCACCCTGTGCGTGCTGGCCGCCCCCGCGGCCAGCGCAGGCTCATTGATCGGCAACTGGAGCTGCCGCGCCACCACCGACAAGGAAACCCTGCAGGCGGCGGCCAGCTTCACCGCGCAAGGTGTTATGCAGATGGACCTGCAGATCTCGCGCTACAACCGCAGCGGGGATGAGGTGCGCACCGCGCACCTCCTGTACAGGGCAAAATACGAACGCCGCGGCGATGAATTGCACTCCACCCCGGTCTCGGCCGAAGTGCTGAAACTCACGGCCTCCGGCGTCGATATCAGCTCCAGCCCCGAGGCCTGGTTCGCCAAACGCATGCTGATGAAAGACGACCCACAGCCCACCCGGCTGATCTTTCCGGCGCAAAACCGCCTGACCATGATCGACTCCGAAGGCGACCAGATGGACTGCACCCGCCGGTAAATCCGCTATTTCAGCTGACTGTCCTTCGATCCGCGCCGGTTGATGCCGCCGCGCAACCGCACCGCCCCATCCCGCTCCGCCGCGCAGTCCACACAGAGCTTCACGCCTGGCAAAGCCCGCCGCCGCGCCTCGGGAATCGGCTCCTCACAATCGGCACAAAACGACAGGCTCTCCCCGACCGGCCGCCGCCGCGCCTGCATCCGCTCCAGCTCTTCGGCGATGCTGGCCTCGATCTGTTCATTCACCGCCCCGTCGCGGCTCCATCCTCCGGCCATCACAACCCTCCGAACACAACTCTACGCCAATCCCCTTCATCTTGCCAAATAAACTCCCGCCGGAGGCACCCGCCGACCCGCCACACGCGACCGCCCTCCACACCGCCCCACCACCCGCCAAAAGCCCCCGCCCGCAGGGGACCGGCCCCGCCGGGCCCCGAGGTCCCCTGTGCGCGTCAGCGCGCCTTTGGATTGACATCTGCCATCCACCCCTACCTTCACCGCAGGAGGACACATCATGCTGCGGATACTGACCCTGATCGCCACGCTCTTCGCCCTGCCCGTGCAAGCCGGCCAAAGCTTCACCTTCCCCAGCATCGATGGCGGCACGCTGTCGCTCGATCAATGGCGCGGCCAGCCGGTGCTGGTGGTCAACACCGCCTCCCGCTGCGGCTTCACCCCGCAATATGACGCGCTGCAAGAGCTCTACGATCGTTACCGCAACGCCGGCCTCATCGTCCTCGCCGTGCCCTCCAACGATTTCCGCCAGGAACTCGCCAGCGCCGAAGAGGTCAAGGAATTCTGCGAGGTCAATTTCGATCTCGACATGCCGATGACCGACATCACCCGCATCACCGGCCCAGAGGCACATGCCTTCTACCGCTGGCTCGCCAACACCCACGGCTTCCAGCCCGCGTGGAATTTCAACAAGGTCCTGATCGGCCCCGAAGGTGAGCTAATCGCCACCTACGGCTCCCGCACCCGCCCGCTCTCGCGTCAGATCACCCGCAAGATCGACGCCCTGCTGAACTGAGTGCTCAAAAACAAAAACACCCCGGCGCGGTCCAACCAGACCACCCGGGGCGCAAATCCAACCGCTGGAACCGTCAGTGGTTCAGCATGCTCCAGATTTCATCTTTCAAGGCCGCCCGGCGCTTGCGCAGCTCGGTCTCGGCCAGGGTTTCCATCGGCTCCACATTGGTTTCGGCCCGATGCACCTGCCGGTTCAGCACGTGATACTCATCCGCCAAACGGGCAAAATGCGCGTTGGATTGCTTCAAAGCGCTGATCTTCTCCGCCTTGTCGGGAAATTCCTCGTGCAGCTCGTGCGGGGTATGTGACATTCGCGATCCCTCTTATTCCGGTGTCCGCTGATCAATTTGCACCGCTCTCTACCGCGCGGCCTTGACCAGGATCAACCCCCGTGACCTCTCGACACCCGCGGCAAAATCAGCGCCGCGCCTTGCGCCAGCCCGCCTGCCGCGCTTCGGCCTCGGAACAAAACCAGCGCTCGCCCTTCGCCTCGGAAATCCGCGTGTCCGCATACCATGTCTGCCCCGGCAGGTGATAGATCCGCTTGCCATCGCGTGAGATATTGCCCTTGATCGCACAGCCCGCCGAGGGCGGCTCTTGCGTCACCGACAGCCGCCCGCGCCGCAGCGACGCCCGAAACGCCGCCGGAGATTGCACACCCGTCGCGTGCAAGCCGCGGTCATTCACCGCCGCACCCTTTTCCGCCAGGTCGTAATCCATTGAGTATTTGCGAAACGCAAAGGCCAGCCCGTCCGACACCAGCACCTGGCCCAGATCGATGCCGTCGACAAAGCACTTGGCCACCACCCGGCCATAGCGGTCCCAATCCATGATATCGCAGAGCGCCCAGGCCCCGCCATACCGCGCCCGCACCTCGCCGCGCACCCAATCCCCACAGGCCCAGGTCGGGGAGCCTTCACCACCACAAAACTGATCGAGCTCGGGCGCATCGATCCCATGCAGCCGCACCTTAGTGCCACCCACGTCGATCGTGTCGCCATCGATGACCCGGATCACCCCCTCCGGCCCCGCAACGGCAGGCAAGGCCGACATCAGACACAGCAGAACCGAGACAATCCTTAACATAAAGTTAATGTCAGGGCTGCCCCGCGCGAAATCAACCCAAAGTGTTAAGCTCGGTTAACGCCGGCCTCAGCGCTGCGCGTTCTGCCAGTTGGGATGGATCCACGGCTCGGCATTGTCAGCCGGCAGAGACCGCCCCAGCACATGATCGGCGATTTTCTCACCCACCATGATCGACGGCGCATTGAGGTTGCCATTGGTGATGCGCGGAAAGATCGAGCTGTCGGCCACCCGCAGCCCCTCCACCCCAATCACCCGGCCTTGCGGATCGACCACCGCCCCCGGATCATCCGCCCGCCCCATCCGGCAGGTCCCGCAAGGGTGATAGGCGCTCTCGGTATGTTCGCGGATCGCCTCGTCCAAGGCCTCATCACTCTGCGCATCGGCCACCGGCTGCAGTTCCTTGCCGCGATAGGGCGCAAAGGCGTCCTGCGCAAACACCTCCCGCGTCAGGCGAATACAGGTGCGAAACTCCTCCCAATCCTGCGGATGGCTCATGTAGTTGAAAAGGATCTTCGGCGCCTCCCCCGGATCGCTTGAGGCCAGCGTCACCGCCCCGCGCGACAGCGACCGCATCGGCCCCACATGCGCCTGAAAGCCATGTCCCTCAGCCGCCACCTGCCCGTCATAACGCACCGCCAGCGGCAGGAAATGGAACTGCACATCGGGGTAATCGATGCCCGCCTGCGAGCGGATAAAGCCACAGCTTTCAAACTGGTTGCTGGCTCCCGGCCCCTTGCGCGCCAATAGCCATTGCAAACCAACCCAGGCCTTTCCCCAAAGCGACCAGTACCGCGCCAGCGACACCGGCTGGGTCGCGGCCATCTGGATATACATCTCCAGATGATCCTGCAGATTCTGCCCCACGCCGGGCCGATCGGCCCGCACTTCGATCCCATGCTCTGCCAGATGCGCCGCCGGCCCGATCCCCGACAGCATCAGCAGTTTCGGCGCATTGATCGCCCCGGCCGCCACAATCACCTCGCGCCCCGCTTCGATCACCTCGCGCCGGCCCTTGCGCAGCACCTCCACCCCCGCGGCGCGGCCGTCACGAAACACCACCCGCTGTGCGAGGCACCGCACCACCTGCGCCCCCAATGCCTTCGCCGGCCGCAGATACGCCTTCGCCGCCGACCAGCGCTCGCCTTGCCAGATCGTCCGGTCAAACGCGCCAAAGCCTTCCTGCTGCTGGCCGTTATAATCCCCGGTCACCGGATACCCCGCCTGCCGCCCGGCCTCGACAAAGGCCTGCACCAGCGGATTGTCCCGCAGCCCCCGCGTCACATGCAAAGGCCCATCCGTGCCGCGCCACGCCGGATCGCCGCCATGCCCGCCATCATGCCAGCACTCCATCCGTTTGAAATACGGCAGCACATCCGCATAGCCCCAACCATCCGCGCCCTGATCGCGCCAGTGATCGTAATCCCGCGCATGACCCCGCACATAGATCATCCCGTTGATGCTCGACGACCCGCCGATCACCTTGCCCCGCGGACAGGCCAGCCGCCGCCCCCCCAGATGCGGCTCAGGCTCGGTCTGATAGCCCCAGTCATACATCGCCATGTTCATCGGATACGACAGCGCCCCGGGCATGTTGATAAACGGCCCCCAATCGCTGCCACCATGCTCGATCACAGTCACCGACCGCCCAGCCTCCGCCAGCCGGTAGGCAATGGCACAGCCCGCACTGCCCGCCCCGACAACCACGTAGTCCGCCTGCATCACAGCGCCCCCGCGGGGTCTCTGTGGGTCAAGGTTGCGCAGCACCGCCGCAGGCGGCTTGACCTTGAGGCGCAGAGACCCCGCACCACCCTCGCAAAGGCGCCTTGAGGGGCAGCAAGCCCCCTCAAGCGCTTCTCAGCACAGCCTAAAACAACAACCAAACGCGCCACACCGACCGCTTCAAGCGCAAGCACGCTTTCGGGCGCAGGGTGGGCGGGTGGGTGCGCCCGAAAGCGTGCGCCCGTCAAAACGGCGCCTCCACGTCGCCCATCCGCACATAGACGGATTTCAGCTGCGAATAGTGTTCAATCGCCGCCTTGGAGTTCTCACGCCCCACACCCGACATCTTCGACCCACCAAAGGGCAACTCCACCGGCGCGTCATTATACGAGTTGATAAAACACGACCCCGCCTTCAGCCGCCCGATCACCCGATGCGCCCGGCTCAGATCTCGCGTAAATACCCCCGCCGACAGCCCAAACGCCGTGTCATTGGCCCGGGCGATCACCTCCTCTTCACTCTCAAAATCCAGCACCGCCATCACCGGGCCAAAGATCTCTTCCCGCGCGATCACCATGTCGTCGGTGACATCGGCAAAGACCGTCGGCTGCAGGTAAAACCCGTCGCCTTCCAGCACCTTACCGCCATAAACCAGCCGCGCCCCCTCCGCCGCGCCTTTGGCGATATACCCCAAAACTATCTCGCGCTGCGCCGCCGACACCATCGGCCCGAAATTCACACTCTCATCCAAGGGATCACCGATCTTGGCCTCCCCCAACCGCTCAGACAGCCGCGCCAGGAACGCCTCTTTCAGACCCTTCTGCACAAACACCCGCGTGCCGTTGGAGCAAACCTGCCCGGTGGAATAGAAATTCCCCAGGATCGCGCCCCCCACCGCGGCCTCCAGATCGGCATCGTCAAAGATCACCAGCGGGCTTTTGCCGCCCAGCTCCATCGTCACATGCTTCATCCCATCGGCGGCGGTAGCATAGACCTTGCGCCCCGTCGGCACCGACCCGGTCAGGCTCACCTTGTCCACCCGCGGATCACTGACCAAGGCGCCGCCCACGGCCCCGGCCCCCTGCACCACGTTGTAAAGCCCCGCAGGCAGCCCCGCCTCATGCAGGATCTCGGCCACTTTCAAGGCACAAAGCGGCGTCGTCTCCGACGGTTTGAAGATCATCGCATTGCCGCAGGCCAGCGCCGGCGCGCCTTTCCAACAGGCGATCTGAGTCGGATAGTTCCACGCCCCCAACCCAACGCAGAGCCCCAACGGCTCGCGCACGGTATAGCCCCAGTCCTGCCCCAGCGGCACATGCTCGCCCGTCAGACTGCCCGCCAGCCCGCCAAAATACTCCAACGCATCCGCCCCGCTGGTGGCATCGACATAAAGCGTCTCCGACAAAGGCTTGCCGGTATCATACGTCTCCAGCACCGACAGGTCGCGATTACGCTCACGCATGAGATCCGCCGCCCGGCGTAACACCCGGCCCCGCTCCACCGGCGCCAAAGCCGCCCACGCTTCCTGCGCCCGCAAAGCCGAGCCAATCGCCTTTTCGATCACCGCCGGCGTCGCCGCATGCACTTGTCCGATGACCTCCCCGGTGGCGGGATAGACCACCTCGATCACCTCACCTGCGGTGTCTTCAAGATAGGCGCCATCGACAAAATGGCTGGCGGTGGGTTGTGTCGGATAGGGCATGGCAAAACCTCAGAACGTGTTGCGCAGCGCGTCATAAGACACCATGACCGTGCGCTGATAGGCCGGCCGCGTGGCCAGCCGGTCATGGTAAGCGCGCAAAGCCGGCAGCTCCGCGCGCGGAATATCGATGTCGAAATAGCGGTAAAGCACGTGGCCCAGCTGGATATCGGCCAGGGTCAAGGCTTCCCCACAAAGGTAGTCCTGCCCCGCCAACACCTCGTCGGCCTTGGCCAGCTCGCGCTCCACGGCCGCCACATTGGCCGCAATCAGGTCGGCATCCCGGTTCTCACGCCGCGTCCGCGCCGACCGCCAGAACACCGGCCCGGTAAAGGCTGCGGCCACCGCGTATTTGGCCCATTCGGCCCACATATCCACCCTGGCCCGCGCCAAAGGATCGCGCGGCCAGAACACCGCATCGCCATAAAGCCCTGCCAGATACCGCAAAACCGCCGCCGTCTCCCACAGCGCCGTATCACCATCCAGCAAAACCGGGATCCGCCCATGCGGCGTCATCGCGCGAAACTCCGGCGTATCGAGCCCACCGTAAACCTCACCACAATCGACGCGCGTATAGGTCAGCCCCATCTCCTCCATCCCCCAGAGCAGGGCTTGCACATTCGACGAGGTGGCGCGGCCATAGACTGTCAGCATGTCGCCCCCCTCTGCACCCCAGCGGGTCGGTGGCGGGTCAAGGCTGCGCAGCACCGCCGCAGGCGGCTTGGCCTTGAGGCGTCGCCGACCCGCAAGACGATGGAAAAGGCGCCTTGAGGGGCAAATGCCCCCCTCAAGCGCTTCTCAGCAAAACCCCAACACCCAACCACAAGCGCAGACCCAAACCACTCCAGCACCGCCGCTTTCAGAGCGCGGGGTGGGCGGGTGGGCGCGCTCTGAAAGCGGCATTCCATCCTCACTCTCCCCTCGGAAAGCGTTGATTTTCTTCCAGAACATTCAGATCCATGTGGTTGCGCATATACCGCTCGGAGGCGCGCTGCAGCGGCTGGTAATCCCAGGGGTAATAGCCGCCCTGCCGCAACGCCTCGTAGACCACCCAACGCCGGGCCTGGCTTTGCCGCACCTCGGCATCGAACCGCGCCAAATCCCACCGCACCTCGGCCTTGGCGCGCAAGCTCCGCAAAGTCCCCTGATGCGCCGCCTCGCCTGCCAGGTTACGCAGCTCCAGCGGATCGGCCTCCAAATCAAACAGCTGCTCCGGATCCAAGGCACAGGCGGTGTATTTCCATTTGCCATAGCGCAGCGCCACCAAAGGCGCCTCGCTCGCCTCCGCCGCATATTCCATCGCCACCGGCGCCGTGCGCTCTCCCCCGCGCCCCAAAGGCACCAGGCTTTCGCCCGTGGTCCAGGGCATCACCGCGTCCATGCTCACCCCCGCCAACTCACACAAAGTCGGGCAGAGATCGATCGTGCTCACCGGTGCGGCCACGCAGCCCACCTCCATCCCCGGCGCCGCAATCATCAGCGGCACCCGCGATGAGCCCTCGAAAAACGACATCTTGAACCACAGCCCGCGCTCGCCCAGCATGTCGCCATGGTCGCTGACAAAGACCACAACCGCCTCTTGCCGCGTGTCCTCCAGCACCTGCAACAGCGCCCCGATTTTGTCATCGAGATAGCTGACATTGGCGAAATAAGCCCGCCGGGCCCGCGCGATATCCTCCTCGCCAATGTCAAACGACCGCCAGTCATTGGCATCGAAAATCCGCTGGCTGTGCGGGTCATGCGCGGCATAGTCCAGCGCCGCGACCTCGGGCTGCAAAAACTCACAGTCCTCATACAAATCCCAATACCGCCGCCGCGCCACATACGGATCATGCGGATGAGTAAAGCTCACCGTCAGGCACCAGGGTCGATCCTCCCCGCCCCGCGCCAGATCATAGAGCTTTTGCGACGCGCAAAACGCCACCTCGTCGTCATATTCCATCTGGTTGGTGATCTCGGCCACCCCGGCCCCGGTCACCGAGCCCAGATTGTGATACCACCAATCGATCCGTTGCCCTGGCTTGCGATAATCCGGCGTCCAGCCGAAATCCGCGGGGTAGATGTCGGTGGTCAACCGCTCTTCAAAGCCATGCAGCTGGTCCGGCCCGACAAAATGCATCTTGCCCGACAAACACGTGTAATACCCCGCCCGCCGCAGGTGATGCGCATAGGTCGGGATGGAGGACGGAAACTCCGCCGCGTTGTCATAAACCCCTGTGGCGCTTGGCAATTGCCCCGACATAAACGCCGCTCGCCCCGGCGCGCAGAGGGGGCTGGCGGTATAGGTATTGGCAAAGCGGGTCGAGCGTTCGGCCAGCGCACGCAGATGCGGCGTGTGCAGCCAATTCGCCGGGCCATCGGGAAACAGCGTGCCGTTCAGCTGATCCACCATCAGGATAAGGATGTTGGGTTTGCCGTCGCTCATGGCCGTTCCCCCAACATCGCGTGGGCCGCGCGGATCACCTGATCCGCCGCCCCGGTCAGCCCCTGCGGCGAGAGGGCGGCGCGCAGATACACCCCGTCGATCATCGCGCCCAGTTGATCGGCCAGCGCCTCGGGCTGATCGGTCCGCCCACGCAGCGCGTGGCGCAGGTTTGAGCGCAGCCGGTGCTGGTAGACCTTCAGCAGCCGCGCCGCCTCGGGCTCCCGCGCCGCCAACACGTAGAAATTGAGCCAGGCCGCCACGGTGTCGGGGGCAAAGCAGCTTTCGGCGAAATTGGCCGCGATGATCGCCTCAAGCCGCTGGCCTTTCGGCGCCTTGGCCAAGGCGCTGCGCACCTCGGCGCCGTATTCACTGAGGATATGGCGCATCGCGGCCAGAAAGATCTGTGCCTTGCCGCCAAAATAGTGATGCGCCAGCGCGCTCGACATACCCGCGCGGCGCGCGATCTGGCCCACCGTCACCTCAAGCGACCCGGCCTGGCCAACCTCGGCCACCGTCGCCGCCACGAGGGCAGCCCGCCGCAAAGGCTCTTGTCCGGTTCTGGGCATCGCGCGCTCCTTTGGCGCGCAGAGTGTCGATTATTGACTGACCAGTCAATCAAAAACAGATAGTGGTCTTGTTGGCAGCGTTGCAGGGGGCCAGCCCCCGTCCTTGCCTGCGGCAAGGACTCCCCCGAGGTATTTGTGAACCAGAGAAGTAGGGGAAGCACGGACGCACCGACGTGGCGCCGATTGGTGAATGTGTGGGAAATGAGAGAGGCGGCGGGGCATCAGACGACGCCGAGGCCGCAAGAGCCGCCGGCGGATGAGGCGCCGGCATCAATAGCCGCGGGGCGAACACAGGGCACAGAGCCAACGCACCTCAGGCGAAGCGGGTTTAGCGGGTCGCCACTGATGGCGCAGCAAGCGCGCCGCGACCAAGGTCGCGCTGCAAATCCGGGGATCTCCCCGGCGCAGATCAGATGGCCAGCGTGCCCAGCACCTTGTTCTGCGGCAGGCGTGCCACTTCGACACCGCCATCCGTGCGGCGCAGGTTGTAGCCATAGCCGCGCATGCGGAAGCGCCATTCGGTCTCAGACAGCACCTTGGCGCGTTCACGCAGCAAAAACGCCTCGATCTCGGCCATGCTGTCGGTCAGTCTATTCTCGGCAAACATCTTGCTTTCTCCGTTATGCCCTCCGAACAAAGCGGAAGATGTTTAACAAACTGGGCACAAATGTGCCTCACGCTGGGATTTTTCACGGCAGCGCGACAATGCCGTTTTGCTTTAGGTTTTTGTTTCCGGAACGGCCGGTGTCACCCGCCGTTTCAACACCGCCTCGCGCCAGGTGATAAAGACAACGGCCGCCAGGATCAGCGTGCCTCCGGTGATCACATAAGGGTCGATTGCTTCGCCGAAAAACGCAGCACCAATGGCCACCGACCACACCAGTTGCAGGAAGGTGACCGGCTGCGTGACCGTCACCGGGGCGGCGGCAAAGGCCAGCGTCATGCTGTAATGCCCGGCGGTGGCAAAGCAGGCCACGGCAAAGAGCACGGCAAGGTCCCACAGGCTGGGCGTGACCCAGACTGCCCAGGCAAAGGGCGCCAGCCCGATGGTCACCGTGATCGACAAGAGCCCCACCACCACCGAGGCCGGCACCTCCCCCGCGAGGATCTTGGCCGTCAGGTAAGAGCCTGCGAAAAACAGCGCCGTCGCCAGCATCGCGATATGCCCCGGATCGAGCTCGCGAAAGCCCGGGCGCAGGATGATCAGCGCACCGACCAGGGCCGCGACAATCGCCATCACGCGCCGCACCGCCAGCCGCTCGCCCAGGACAAACACCGCCAGGATCGTGACATAGACCGGGTTGAGGTAGTTCATCGCCGTCACCTCGGCGATAGGGATGCGCGTCATGGCGTAAAACCAGAGCATGACACCACCGGTATGCATCGCCCCGCGGATGGTAAAGATCCCCCATTGCCGCGGTGTCAGGCGCACCTCGCGCATCGCCCGCCACATCGGGATCAGGAAGACCAGCCCGAGCACATAGCGCAGAAACGCCGATTCCGCCGCCGGAATGCGCCCGCCCAAAAGCTTGACCAGCGCCGTCACGGCCACAAAGCACAGCCCCGTCACGATCATCCAGAAGATGCCCCAGCCGGGGCGCTGGCTTGCGCTCTCCATGCCCGCAGTCCTAGCGCATCACCAAGGGCGCGCAAGGGGTCACATCAGCACCAGCTTGACCGCCAAGGACCACATCACCAACCCGATGATCAGGTCGAGCACGCGCCACGCCCCGGGCCGGGCAAAGACCGGCGCCAAGAGCCGCGCGCCATAGCCAAGGCCAAAGAAGAAAACAAACGAGGCCGACATCGCGCCAATGGCAAACGGCAACGCCGGCTCATACTGCGCCGACACCGCCCCCAAGAGCACCACGGTATCGAGATAGACATGCGGGTTCAGCCAGGTCAGCGCGAGGCACGTCAGCAAGGCCGCCCGCAAACTCCCCTGCCCATCCGCCGCCATCAGCACCTGCCCGCCACGCCAGGCGCTCAGCAGGGTCCGCGCGCCATACCAGGTCAGGAACGCCGCCCCGAAAAGCCGCATCCAGAACTCCAACCCCGGCACCGCCTCGGCCAGCGCCCCAAACCCCGCCACGCCCGCGGCAATCAGAAACGCATCCGACACTGCGCAAGTCAGGCAGACCGCAAACACATGCGCCCGCCGCAGCCCCTGCCGCAGCACAAACGCGTTCTGCGCCCCGATCGCCAGGATCAGCGAAAACCCCAGCGCGAATCCCGCCACTGCCGCCTGCATGCCTGCCCTCTTGCCTCCTCGTCCCCCTGCACCGGTAACCAATCGCACGCCCCGCCACAAGCACGCCGCGGGCTTGACGGCACCCCGCCCGCACGGCACGCTAGAAGCCCAAGGCAAAGGAGCATCCCATGTGCTGGAGCGAAGGCGCCTCGCTTGTCATGGTCGGCATCGGCGCGGCCGCCACCGGGGTGACGCTCTACCGCAAAGACCACCCGGCGATCCCCGCCACGCTCGCCTTCTTCACCGCGATGGAGGCGCTGCAGGTCGGCGGCTATTGGGTGATCGACCAATGCGGCACCTCCACCAACCGCACCATCACCCTGCTCAGTTACATCCACATCGCGATCCAGCCGATCTTCATCAACGCCTTCGGCATGGCCATCGCCCCGCGCGAGATCTCGGCCGCCATGCGCCGCGTGGTCTATGCCCTGGCCGGGCTCGCCACCGCCCTGACGCTCCTGCAACTCGCCCCGATCAGCGCGCTGGGTACCTGCCAGCCCGGAGACGTGCTCTGCGGCCAATCCCTCTGCACCCGCACGGGTACCTGGCACCAGGCGTGGGAGGTGCCGCTGAATGACATGTGGGGCGGCATCTCTGGGCTTGTCGGAGACCGCATCCAGTTCCCCGCCTACATGCTCGCCGCCTTCGTGCTGCCACTCTTCTACGGAGCTTGGCGCTTTGCCCTCTTCCACGCCCTCTTCGGCCCCATCCTCGCCGCCTCCCTGACCGGAGACCCAAACGAGATGCCCGCCATCTGGTGCCTCTTCTCCATCGGCATCACCCTCATCTCCCTCTCCCCCCTAATCCGCCGCCGCATAGCCGGCCCGGGTCCGGCCCCCGCCCCCTCCTAGCCCACAGCCACGCCTGCGCCTCCTCCCCTGCTTCTCTGGTTTCAAAATACCTTGGGGTGAATTGGCCGCAGGCCAAGAGGGGCAAAGCCCCTG
>JAAUYB010066836.1_pt1 | contig 20509 bp, 39 predicted proteins | sample 7278071 | NCBI WGS metagenome assembly JAAUYB01 (sample SAMN14350121, study PRJNA611818) | marine sediment metagenome | isolation source: surface marine sediment (1.8m) | place: French Polynesia: Moorea | collected 2018-08 | reverse complement strand
TTGATCACGTGGTGCTCGGTAGTGTCCGTTCAGGAGCGCGTAGGCTTCAAGCGGACAGGGAAGCCAAGTTCGAGAATAAGTACGGAAGGAACCAACCACATGAGCAACAACTGCAACACCAGGGAGGAGCCGGAGCCCTCAGCACAGGGGAGGATGAGAAAACTGACGGCGAGGATTCGGCGCTGTTGGAACTGGCTGAGGGCGACACTTCTCCGCAGAGGGAGGAACACGACGATACTGTGGAACTTCTACAGGACGTCGCACAGGAACTCGAGAACCAGCAGCAGCTCGACCAGCAGCAGCAGGATCTAGAGCTACCAACCTACAACGATCAACGCAGCGACGAGGGGGGATCGTCCGGCACACGGAAACCTCCAGGATCACCCCGCTTCTCCACCTAGAGTGGAATCCGACGACGAAGACATGGCAGGCACAAAGATCGGGATCCCCAAGTTCACGGGGTAGGAGACAGACGTCAGCGAGAAAGCCAGGGACTGGTTCATCGGCCTCCAGACCTACTTCACCGAAAAGTCAATTGGCAACGGTGAGTGGGAGAGGAGATGTGGTCTTATCCGATGGTCGCTGGTGTCTGACTCGATTCCCGACGGACAAGATTCGACCAGCGCGTCATCATGGTTCAAAGGGATTATGGAGGACAACGGACCCAGCGGCAAGGTGTTCACGTCATTTCCCGACATCCGCGACAAGTTCGAGAAGAGGTGGATCACCGGGACGCCACTGGAAGAAGCCTCGAACATCTTCCGACGTCTAACCCAGAACCAGAAGGAGACTATCCGTGAGTACGCAGAGCAAATCATGCGTGAGGACAGTCTTCTTATTAGACTGGGGATGTCGATGATGACAGTGGATGCCGCCGACAGGCAAGGGTGGTGGCAGGCCTTCGAATGGCTCAACATCATCGTGCTCATGGGCGGCCTGCGAGATAAGTTCCTTAACCACGTCAAGCGAGCAGTGACACAGACGTGGGAGCACAATAAGGAGACGGCATCCATCCAGCAAGACCATGAAAGCAACCACCAGAGGAGGTCCAGTTCCTTCAGCAATTGGACAGTGAACTACACCGGACAGTGGGGTAGGAGCAACAGTCCAGGCACTCGGGGAATTGGTGGAGGTGGCGGCGGAGGCGGCGGAGGCGGTGGAGCCGGTGGCGGCGGCGGCGGAGGCGGTGGAGCCGGTGGCGGCGGCGGCGGAGGCGGTGGAACCGGTGGAGGCGGAGGCAAGAAGAAGAAACATTGGCGGGAGAAACCGTCCATGCGGCCATCCTGGGTCGGACCCCGACACATGACACAGGACGCTTGCAGGGTCTGCAATTACACAGGACACAAGGCGGGGCAATGAAAAGACAGCGAAGAATAAGCAGAACTGGAGTGGCTGGCCAGCAACGGAGCCGGCTGTGTGGCCCCAAGCAGAGGGAACCGCACAGAACGCTCGGGCACCGCAGCAGCAGCAGTCACAGCAGCAACCACAGTCACAACAAGCAACAGGGGGAGTAGCAGCGGTGTCGGCTCACTGCCCTAGCTACCAACCTACCAGCTGGACGAATTTTGTCTAGGCGCTGTTGAACACCCCAACAACAGCGCCCGCCTACGAGAACCCAGCCACCGCGCTCTCCGGCGGTTGGCTGGTCAGATCAACAAAGTCAACGGGGAACCAACATGGAGGTCTCGACCGACAGTCAGAGTCCGGTCGGGCAGTACGGAGCTTCTGGCACTAGTGGACTCCGGGGCGTCGCACACAGTCATGCGGTTCGACACCTTTGAGAAGATTTCCAGCTCTAACAAGGAGGAGATCAGTGGCACAGGCATTGGACTGACAACGGCAAATGACCAGCCCTTGGCAACGAAGGGGACATTCCTGGTGAAACTGGACGTGGAGGGACTCGGCCGGATTACCCATCATGTCATCGTCGTGGAGCAACTGGCGTGGCCCCTGCTCTTAGGCTACGACGCTCTGGCGATCTACAGAGCCAAGATAGACGCCGGGAGAGGTACGGTCTCATGGGATTGGGAAGGCGCTTGGAGACGCGCTAAGGTGGTGCTTGCTAAGCAAGAACACCTCCCCGCCAACAGCATGAGGATTGTCAAGGCGCGGATAGGACAGAAGCGCAAAACGGGCACAGCTTTCACCTTGGACAGCGGGCATCTCAATGTGGTGTCGGGTTTGTACTACGTCAACAGACCAGACGAGACTTACAAATGCCTGGTGAACGAGACGGCAGATGAAGTTGTCATCGGAGACATGGAATTGCTCGGGGAGCATATTTCGACCACGGCAGACGATATGGTCACATTCGGAGAATTGCTGACGGTGAAAAGCGAGTCGTCGAGCAAAGAGACTCGTCCGTCACACGAGAAATTGAAGGTCATCGACGGCGCCATCGAGAGCCAAACACACCTGACATGAGAGCAGAAGGAGCAATTGCTTCAAGTACTTGTTCGTCAGCACGAGGCTGTGTCTCTAGGAAAAAGTGACATGGGACGTTCCGACGCAGTGCCTCACCTAACCTTCTGCGACCTAAGAGTGAGGAGCCTGCGTACATCAGACAATTCCCTATTCCGGCCGCTCATCTCCACTTCATCAACGAGCAGATCGACAATCTTCTGGCATTGGGAGCGATCTGGGCAAGTCCCCACAAATCACCCGTCTTCGCCGTCAAGAAGCCACACAGCGACGAGCTCCGGTTCGTCATCAAGATGCGCAGGGTCAACGAGATAATCTGGGATGACTTCCATTAATTTACAGATGTCACCAGTTGTCTCCAACGTCTCGGAGGGCTGGAAGCCAAGTTCTTGTCAGCTTTGGACCTCGTCAACGCGTATTAGCAACTCGATTTGGCGGAGGAGAGTCAACCGTACACCGCATTCACGGTCCCCAGCAGAGGCAAGTTTGTGTGGACGGTCACGCCCATGGGGTTGAAGACGAGCCCGTCCGCCTTCTCGCAATTGATGGAGTATGTGTTCCAAGGATACCACAACGCGGTCATTTATCTTGACGACGTCCTCATCGGGAGCTGCACCTGGGACAGCCACATGCAGCATCTCGACCAAGCCTTGGCTCGGATGAAGTGGCATAACCTGAAGATTGGGCTGCGCAAGTGCCTTCAGTGGAGTACTTGAGATACACTATCAGCGCGGGGCTCATCAAACAAGGAGCGGAGAAGACAGCGGCAGTAAAGAACTTCGCTCCCCTGCAGAAGGTGAAGGAGAGTCGTCGGTTCACCGGGCTCTGCAACTACTTTCGTCAGTTCATTCGAGGGTATGCGGGCATTGCAGGCAAGTTGATGAAGCTGACAAAGAAGGATTCCAACTGGAAAGGCGGGCCTCTGCCGCCCGGAGCCCAGGACGCTTTTGAGCACTTGCAAGCAAAGCAGACACAAAAGCCGATCTTGGCATTTCCCAAGCCGGGGATTCCTTTCGTCCTCGCCACGGATGCATCGTTGGAGCACGGCTTCGGAGGCATTCTGCTACTGCAGCAGGACGGGAAAATGAGGGTGATCTCGTATTTCTCGCGAGCACTAAAAGGACACGAGAAGAATTACAGCGCCTTCCTGTTGGAGATGGCAGGCGCAGCTCAGGCGATAGAAGCTTTTCATCACTACCTGTACGGGGTACCGTTCACGCTCATGTGCGATCATAAGCCATTGGAGCGGTTGGGGACGGTGCACAAGAGGACGCTGTTACACTTGCAGGAGCTCATTGGGCAGTACAACTTCGTCATTGAGTACCTGCCCGGCAAGATGAATGAGATGGCGGATGCTCTCAGCAGGATGCCTAATGTCTGTGCAGTGGCCATGGTGTCGGGCGAAGACGCCGTGGTGAAGGAGCAGTCCAGCAAGGGCGTCAACGCGGAGAAATGGGCTGAAGAGCAAAAGAAAGACAGTTTTTGCAAGGCTGCTTGGTCTTTGTGCCTGAAAAAGAACAAGATGGCGGCGGAGCAGGCGCGAGTCGACCATTACGTGACGGACAGGAATGTACTCTTTTGAGAAGTGGGCCGTGGGAACGGGATGAGAACTTTCGGCGTAGTAGTGCCTGCGACGATGCAGTACGAAATTCTCAAAGCGGCTTATGCTTTGGCTTTCCCAGGACACAAAGTCGCGCGGATCACGTTGCAGAGGCTGAAGGAGCGGTTATACTGGCCTGGCATGGGAACGGATGTCGAGGCGTTCGTTGCGGCGTGCAAGGTCTGCAAGGAGAGCAAAGATCCACCGGGCATGAGTGCAACCAGAGAACTGCTGCAGCCATTAGCGGCGCCATCCTAGCCTAAATTAAGGGTTCATGCTGATCTGTTCACTCCTGGAGCCATGAGTGCGGCGGGCCATAAGTACGTGCTAGTGATAACGGATGCCTTCTCAAAACTAGCTGAGCTGGTACCTCTGAAAACAAAGAGGCAGGTATGATCGCACGCGCCATTGTTGACACATGGATCTGCCGATATTCGACACCTAATGTGCTTGTGACGGACAGAAGGAGGGAATTCTGCAGCAAATTAGTGGATGAGCTCTTCACCAAGTTGAGGGTTGATAGGCAGCGGACCTCAGTGTATCACCCGCAGACATACTCGGCGGCGGAGTCGTTTAATCGCAAGTTGATAAAAATTATGACTACGATGTTGGATGTGCTAGACAACCCAGAGCGGGAGGCGCGGCTACTGACAGTGATGCTCGCGTACAACACAGCTGTCCACAAGGCCACGAGCTCGTCTCCCTTTTTCTTGACCTACTTGAGGGATCCTGCAATGCCTTTCTTTCAATTAGGTGAAATGTGGTGGCCTTTTGATGTGGAAGATTGGGCTTCGGTCGCATGAGGGATGTCTATGTGTCTACAGCGGACAAAATCGACCAGGAAAGTGAGCGGAACAAAAAACTTTACGACTCAGCATCCGGGAAGCACCAGGAGTTTTCGTTGGGGGAAACGGTGTATGTTCAACTCGATCGGCAGTCGTTCGCCAAAGTCAAGAACAAGAAGTGGATATAGTGCTGGAAGGAGGCACTTATCACTCGAGTGTTGTCAGACACGACTTATGGGGTGCAATATGTCACCGGGGATGGCACATTAGGATGCAAATCAATCGTGAATCGGAATAGCTTAAAAGGGGTTCGTTCACAGGCGCAGAAAGACATACTGGCAAAAACGCAACAAATGCAGGAAGCTGCCCTGGCGGGAACGCTAGGGGCGAGTGATGAGTCAGACTCCGACGAAGGAGGCGAAGGGGGTGAGCGACAAGGGAACATCCCCATCTGGAGCGCAGGCGGCGACATGTGAAACGTCAACCGCGGAGTGGAGTCGAAGAGGGAACGTCGGCGGCGGAGTCGTTTAATCGCGAGTTGAAAAAAATTATGACTACGATGTTGGATGTGCCAGACGACCCGGAGTGGGAGGCGCGGCTACTGACAGTGATGCTCACGTACAACACAGCTGTCCACAAGGCCACGAGCTCGTCTCCCTTTTTCTTGACCTACTTGAGGGATCCTGCAATGCCTTTCTTTCAATTAGGTTAATGTGGCGGCCGTTTGACGGGGAAGATTGGGCTTCGGTCGCATGAGGGAAGTCTATGCGTATACGGCGGACAAAATCAACCAGGAAAGCGAGCGGAACAAAAAACTTTACGACTCAGCATCCGGGAAGCACCAGGAGTTTTCGTTGGGGGAAATGGTGTATGTTTGACTCGATCGGCAGTCGTTTGCCAAAGTCAAGAACAAGAAGTGAATATAGTGCTGGAAGGAGGCACTTATCTTTCGAGTGTTGTCAGAGACGACTTATGAGGTGCAATACGTTACGGGTGATGGCACATTAGGACGCAAATCCATCGTGCATCGGAATCGCCTAAAAGGGGTTCGCTCGCAGGCGCAGAAAGACATATTGGCGGAAACGCAACAAAGGCAAGAAGCCGCCTTGGCTGGGAAGCTCGGGGCGAGTGATGAGCTTGACTCCGACGACGGAGGCAAAGGGATAGGTGGTCGACAAAGGAACTCCCACATCTGGCGCGCAGGAGGCGGCAGCATGTGGGAAGACGACCAACACGCGAACCGGAGTGGAGTCAAAGGGGGAACGTTTGCAGAAGCAGGCGAAAAAGATTCTGCGGCGTCGGAATCCGACTGGGACAGGGCCAAGTTCTACATTGGATCCGATGAAGAAGACAACGCCTGCAAGTGGACAACGGTCTGTCGGCGCAAAGGTCGCAGAAGCATGTGAGGGCCAGTCGCCGCAGGCAGTCGCGTCGAGGCGCTTGATCAAGCAGGAGGCGGCTGGGGAGCCGCGGAACGACGATGCTTGGATGGTGGCAGGCAATGAGGTGGCCAGTGGGTCAACTGGTTTGACGTCATCGGATGGAGGAGTTGCTGGCGTCGAGGACATCACATTCCGAGCTGCAGCACATGACGTTCCACACTACCTCGCTGGCAGCGAGGAAGGCGTGCGCTACCGTCGAGGATTGGCCACACTTGTTCAGAGGCACGAAGTCGACTGGTGGCACACACAGCGGATCCGCCAGGAGGTTGAAGCGGCAGCTGCTTATCGGCGCAGCCTTGGGAACCGTCTTTGGGGGCATCCTCTGAAAAGAGATCAGCGATTGGGTTTGGGATACTACGGCGACGGATGCCATCGAGAAGCTGCAGGACATGGCGCTGCTGCGCAACTACACAGCGGTCTTCACGGCAAAGATTCGGACGAGGTTCGACAAGGAGTTCCTCATCCAGTCCGCGATTACAAAGTTGGTTTCGCACATCGCCAGCTACGACGCGGCCATCTGGAGGCTGGTCAGTGGGCACCGTCTCACGCCGCCGCTGCTCACTGCCGAGGGCCGCCACCGCATTTAGACGAGGTGGTTGAAGGAGCTGCCCCGCACACTGCCCTTCGGGGAGGAGGTGCTGTCGGAGCTTCAACTTCCTACCGCCTTGAAGACGGGACTCTTTTTCTTCATCTTCATCTTCCTCTTCTGGATCAGGCTTATCATCTCCACAATCTGCAGGACTTTCCCGTCGCCGGCCCTTCGGGAAAGTCGTCTACTTTTGATCGGACGCCGCCGACACCTTGGAGGTTTCTGACGGGAGGACATACGCACTCTTGGAGCCGGAGGATTTAAGGGGCTGCCTTACCATCGGTCATTCCTACCTCTGTGTGCTGCCCTATGCCAGGAGGGACTTTACCACTTCGTGCATTGCTGCCTTGTGGGCGGGTTTGGAGCACGCCGCGGTGGAAAAGTGCACTGCTGTGCCAGTGACTGACCCCTTCCTTATCGTTTCAGGGCGGGGGAAGGACGCTGCCAGGCTGGAGCTATTCGTCCAGCAGGATACAGCATACACCAAGACATGCCAGAATGGCACCGTCGACGTCGGAAAGTGGACAGCTGGACGCCACAGGATTCTTCATGGCCATTCTGAATGCCAACTATCGACCAAGGACTTCGAGATTCCGACGGATCTCCGGAGGTCCTTCATGCTCACCGTTGAGAGGTCCGTGCCTCTGCTAGAGGGATTGGAGCTAGCGGTGAAGGACGACGAGCTGCCCCCGTCTTCAGTCTCGTCGAGCCTCGATCACTATCGCAACATGGGCATCGCCGGGTTCGGGTTCGCCATCGCAGCCTGCGTGGTGCTCATCGGGTGCGGGATCGGCATCTTGAGGCGTCGCTTCGGCTGCAAGAACAGCGTGCAGCCCCTTTGAAGAAAGAATGCCTGGTCACCCAAAATTACAACAGTTCTGGACATACCACTAGAGTTTTTTTCTGAGTTTTACGCGCGCGAGTTGGACGTGACCCTGAACGTCGATAGTATGCAAGACACGATATGTTTAGAAGTAACATTTGATTGTGAATGTTAATGTAGTACGAGATATGTGCTAATTGTGCCGATATGTACAAAGAGTGACACATGAGACGCTTTCAAGACAAAAGAAGGGATTCCCTCAGGTCAGTCTGACGTGGGAGGGGTGTGGGGACCGTCCGCGAGTCCAAACACAGGTGAAAGAAGAGCCTCAAAGCGAAGAAGAAAGCGTGCGAGATTTGCTGATGAAGCTTTTGCTTTCTTTCCTTTTCTCGTCACAGACGAAGACGAATTGTCAGTCTTCGATTTGATCTTAATTGAAATACACCTTTGTCTTTCATAATCACACGCGTTTGCGTGGGTTATTATACTTGCGCCACACATGGACAATGTACACAAAGTGTGGCAAGCCGTAAACAAGGAACTTTTCCCTACGGCCGACAGCAACCACTAGGACAGAGTGCTGGCGGGCACGATGATCTGTTACCGCCGCTCTAACAAGTGAATGACAACAACAACATCGCAGATGATAGCGAAGGTGACGAAGGTGAACACACAAATGACAGCAACTCCGCAGAAGATGACAAAGCTGCAGACGACGAAGAAGCCGCCGCCGAGGAGTCAGTAGAAAACAGCAACACCGTGACGAGGAAGAAGACAGCTCGAACGGAGAGGCTGCAGACGATGACGTAGACGACGCCTCCTCGGACTCCGATGACATGGCGGACCCAGGAGGCCCCGCAGCAGCATGGGGTGAAAGCTGGGCGCACCAAGCCCATCATACCCACATTCAACGGCGAAGGCAAAAATATCTTCAAGATAAGTACCCTCGTACAAGAATTTATCAACGGTTTCATTGGTTACTGCCAACATGCCCATGTCGCACAGGATATGAGGCTGGACAACCTCGACCAATGTCTCACCAGAGTGGCCAAGAAGTGGTACCAGACGGAGACCAAGTTTGTTGGCGCCTTCCCCGACTGGAACACCTTTGAGAACATGTTTGCCGACTGCTTCGGCATTGCGCTCACATCTGACGCCAGGGGCACCCAGGACAAGGCCCTGTACATCAGGGACGGCGAACTCTGCCGCAACTTCATCTACCGTTGTCGTCTCTACCATTACAAGGTCAGCCAACAGACCAGGCAGACAATTGCCTAAGCACTTCCTGCCTGCGCCAATGTGCGATGCCTGCCAGACCTGCCAGACCCCGAGAGGAAAAGATCAACAGGATCACCAATGCGATGTCGCAGAGAGAATGCATCGACCTCGTCATCCGCGGACTGGAGGAGAAGATGCAAGAGGAAGTCAAAAAGCTATCCAAAGGCAAGTCATTTGAAGAAATCTGTAAGATCGTTTACCATCTCAAGAACTCCTCCACCAAGCCCGCGAAGGATCCCCAACAGACGACACTGACATCCAGCAACAGCACGAGCAATGGGATCAATGCTTTTGGCAACAGTGGACATGGCCGAGGAGGAGGAGGTGGACGCAGCGGAGGCCGAGGAGGGGACAACCCTGGCACGCCGCTGAAGAGTTTGGAAAATAGACTGACTACCGTATATTTTGTATTCTATTGTATTCATTCATACAGAGAGCGCGTGAGCGGGAGCGCTCATTCTAGTGTCTCTACATTTCCCTTAGTGAGAGGGTGCCAAAATGCAAAGACGAATGGGGCGCGGGTCTCAAAAAGGAGACGATGTTAAGTTAACTGTTACATAAAAAAATGACCGGGCGCAACGAGGAAACGGGAGTACACAGTACGCGGGGGGTACAGGGACGGGCGGTAGAACGAGGGGAACACGAGTGTAATCAGAGGAACGCCAAGCACGGGCAAACCTCGGTGGTGTTGGGGGGCAAGGGGAAGGAGAAGGGGAAGAGGGTGTGGAGGGAGTGAAGAGGACGTCGGCGACTCCGCGGACCATGCCGAAGTCAAAGCGGGGGCTCCTTCTGCCGTCCTAGTTGGGGACGTATATCTGCGGGACAGGGCGGATGGGGTCAGAGTCGGGAGGGGGAGTGGAAAGTCTCCTGAGGAGGGAACAATCCAAGGACGGTGGGGTAGGTGGGCGGGTGCAGCTGGGACCTGGGCTGGAGCAAACGGGCTTTGGTGAGGGGAGAGGAAGTTGGGGAGGAGGCTCCTTCAGGACTGGTGGCAGGCCGCAGTCTGGTGGGATGTCGAGGGCGTCGCTGATGTTAGACAGCAGGCGGAGGATCTCTCGGTCGGCACAGTAGTAGGGGGACCAGCGGGGGAGGAGGTACTCTCGATGCATCTCACCCTCCTCCCTGTGGTTGTGAACTTCCTCAGCGAAGAGTCTGGCGCAGCGGCCCTTGATGAGGTAGTAGAGTATGCCGAGAATGAGGAGGGCGCCCTTGAGGGTGAAATCAACGAGGGCCCAGTTGACGGGCGGGGAGCCTTCAGTATGCTCCTTGGGGTCGTGGGCAGGCGGCATTCTGGGGTGGGAGGGGGGAGGAAATTGTGAAGGAAATAGTGTACATGAACTTTGGGAAAGGAACGCACCTCCTTTTTCGTGTTGCTCGAGACGCGACATATACTTTCCTCGCTCCTCTTCTGGAGTCGGGCACTGCGACGGAGACCTGCGTGCAACACCGGTGAGGGGGGGAGTGAGGGTGAATCGGCATATTTCTCACCTCCATCACCTTGGAAGGAGGGGAAAATGGCGTTGGTGGGCGCGGGACGAGACGCGGCATTGGCGGAATCTACGAGAGGATTCACGTTTGAATTTGAGTACACATCTTTGCCAGCTTCATCTTTCTCTTCGCAAGCACCTTCATGAATTTTCACCGGTCACAGGAAGCGTTTGTTCCGACGGGAGACCAGACCGCCGACAAAGGAGATGGTGTAAGAAAAGCCTTCTCTGCCCAGAACTTCTGCCTGACTGCTCCACTTTCAGGAGGATGGGTCCTGCCCCCAGACTTGCTGACCTGGGAGGAAGACGGCAAGGATTTTTTTCCTCACCACAACTTCTGCGCACGATGCCTGTCTCTTTTCCACCACTGCATCGGCAACGGCAGCGGGAAGGTTCCTGGCCGCAGGGAGTGACGGGAGCCGGCCTCTGGCCCCACGGCGGAACATGATGTGGGCTGGGGAGCAGCCATCGTCTCTGGGGCACGTGCAGAATGTGACCAAGGCCGCTTGGAAGTCCGCCCCTTCCTTGATGCACTTGACAAGGAGCTTCTTGATGTTCTTACGGCCGCATCCGCCAGCCCGTTGGACACGGGGTTGTATGGGCTGCTGGTATCATGGTGGATGCCATTGTCCTTGCAGTACTTTTTGAAGGCCTCGCCACGGAACTGCGGTCCTCCGTACGAGCGGATGGATTTGGGGAGGCCGAAGTACTCAAACCACTCCATGATGGCCCGGGTGACGGCGAGGGAGGTGGTGGTGGTCAAACGGAGAACCCATGAATAGCCGGAGTGCCGGTCCACCATCACCAAGTAGTCGCTGCTGCCTGCCGCGAACAGTTCCATGCTTACCGCCTGAATGGGCTCCGACGTGGAGGCGGGTGGGTCAAGTGGGGCGGCGGGTGGCTTGCTGGGGAGGGAGTCGGAGCAGACCTCGCAGCCTGCAATACTGTCATGAATGGCGCCTTTCATCCCCGGCCATTAGTATAGTTGCTGGGCAGCTTTCTTTATTTTGACCTAGCCGGCGTGGGGGATGTGGAGTAAATTAATGACACAGGAGCGTGCTGAGGGTGGTACAATGCAAATGCCGTCGTAAACGAGGAGGGGGGAGCCGAATCCTTCCTCTACGCTGATAAACTCCCAGACGCTCCTGAAAGCACGGGCGGGGTGGTCGACGGGCAGATGGTTGACAGAGGAGCCGTTGCATTTTGCTTTCACTACATCCTGGTTGGTGGGGTCCTCGTTGGCCACGTCGCAGAGCCCCTCCAGTCCGCCGTCGTTGCCGGTGATGATGTGCCAGATGAACACCTTGTCCTCTTCCATCTCGGCGCTGTCCATCGGGTCCTCAGGGGAGACGGGGAAGCGGGAGAGGGCGTCGGCGATGAGGTTGTGCTTCCCAGCCTGCCATTCAAAGCGCACGTTGGCCCCAACCACCTTAAGCCTCAGCCTCTTCAGACGGCTGTTGGTGCACTCGTTGGTAAACTATTCAGCAACAGCAGGCTCTGCCTCCGCCTGGCATGATATTTTCAAAGCAGATAACCGGAGGAAGAGGCGGGCGGCCGAAAGGGCCGCCGCGGCCGAATTGCTCAATGTCCCTTCCTTTGGTTAGGAAATGGAATCAGTTCATCTCATGCCACGGTGAAGGATAGAGCTACGTTTTTTAGCAGCAACTTAAGGCTAGCATAAGCCCGCCTACTTCATATGGTGGCAGCGCCGGTTCATATCACGCTTTCCCTCTTTGTGTCTTATTTCTTTTCCTCGGGGGCGTAACGAGAAGACGCAATTAGGCTAAACCACGCTACGAGCATTGCCTATCTTCCTGTGTACTCAGTGAACAAAACGGACAAAGAAGAGTCCAGAAATCCTGGAAGGAAGATAAAAACCGCCGTCACGCGGATAGAGAGAAGAGAAGAAAGGAACCCAAGCGACACTCCTAGGACTAGGAGGAGAGTCGCTGCAGGGGAAAAGAAGAGAAGAGCCTAGGCTGGCGGCCCGCAGGGCCGCGCTGGCCGGTTAAGAACGAGGGCAGGGAAGGAAAGAAAGGACGCCACGCCAGTTTCTCAAGGACAAGTGCAGGAGACATTTGTTCTCAGCTCCTTCCTCCCTTGCTCTGCCCCACTCTAACCGCGCCTGTAAGTACCAAAGCCAAATCCACAAGAATCAGCCAAAGCCACATAAATTGTAGCGCAAGCTCACCATTGTCAATTCCCAACTCGCCTAACACACCGCCGCCCGCCAAAGGGGCGCTTGAGGCCGCTGCTTCGGGTGTGACAAGACCGGCCAACAGGTCCGTGACTGCCCCCTGTTCAAAAAGCTGCTCCAGCGGCATGAAATAGGCGCCGGTGGGGGCCGTGGCGCAGGAGGCCATGGCCGCGGCAAAGGTGGAGGAGGAGACAGAGGAAAGGCCCGAGGGCCCAGCTGCGAGGCCGGCGGCCAGGGCGGGCAAGGAGGCAAAGGCGGTGGAGGATGGGGCCAGCCGAGGAACCTCCGCCAGCGGCAGCTACTCGCCATCCAGGCCATCATCAACGATGACCCAGCGGAGTGGGAGGACCCGATCGAGGACGGACCGACGGGAAACGCGTAGAGGCAGAGGACGAGGGCGCCCCTTTACCATACCCACTCAGCCCAACCTCGCCGCCGCCTGCCCCTCTCCCACAGCGGTTTCCAACCCCATACAGCCCCAATGAGACAGCTAAACCTACGGCCTGCCTGCCTGTTGAGCTAGCCAACATCCCCGAGCGGTCCCTTGGCCAATCAGCTGCCCTCCACAGCGGACTGGGCCGGCTTCAGCTGAAAGACGATCAGTGGCTCCATGAGGCAACAGCTGACCCGGATGAAGAACCAGCCGAGTTAGTGAGTCAGCTGGCCGCATTGGAGGAGGAGGCAGCTGCTGCCACCTACTATCACTACCTCCCAGTGCAGTTAGGGGGAGTCAGTTGCCGCGCCCTGATGACTTGGCGGACTGTCGTCGTCAGCCTAAACTTTACTACAACAATGGGGTTGACAAAAAAGGACCTTAAGGCCTTGCCGGGGGCCCCAGTGGAGACGGCATCTGAAGGAGTGAACTTAGAAGTGCTGGGAGTCCCAAAGTGAGCGCTCGAGTTGCATGTGCCTTACCTGGGGCGCAGCTTCAGGTGCCGCCCCGCCGTGGTGAAAGGGCTCTCCATGCAAGCCAATATCTCAGGCCCATGGCTGAAGATGCATGGCTGGGACCACCTGCATACACAAAACTGCCTCTCTATCGGAGGGGTGTACGTGCCTCTTACCAAATTGCGGTCGGAGACCCAGCAGCCGCACCACCTTAATGCCCTCTCCTCTATCACCCTTCGACCCAGGTCAGCTGCCGTCATCAAGTTCCTCGCCCCCTCGCTGGTCCACCTCATGAAGGTGGGCGAACAGGACGCGCTGTAAAAAGGCAAGGGGGTCGGGTTTGGTAAATGAGCCAGCGCATGTGGTCACTGTGGAGGCCGCCGTTATATCCTTGGAGAAAGGAGGAGTGGCCAGTGTGTTGGTGCGAAACCTGTATGACTTACCAGTGCAAAGGACAAAGGACACCAGTTGGGGAGGGACCACATTGCGGACGGGGCCGCTATTCTTGTGATAGACCAGGGCAATGATGGACCATGCAGCGTACACCCATGCTGAGAAGAAGGAAGACTACATAGAGCAGTTTGTGCAAGCCGGCAAGAGGGGAAAAGACGAGGGCCTGCCTCTAGTGCCGGCCGACTGAAGGGCCGGGATCCCGAGAGCTTGAGCCCGGACGAACGGCGGCGCTTCCTCCGTGCAGTCTTCGTGATCAACAGGATGCCTTGTCTCCGGACGGAGGCCAAACGCAGTGCGGCAGTGTCTGTCCTGGCGGAATTCTGAAACATGTTCTCCCACGACGGGTCCTACGGACAGACCCACCTGCTGCAGCACCGAATCATCACAGAGGATGTGCAGCCCATCAAGTGTCATTACCGGCTGGTAAACCCAGCTCTCGAACCCGACCTCCGCCGGCAGGTGGACAATTGGCTCCGCCACAACTGCCACAAGGGACTACCTGACCTGGGAGACAAAGTGTCTCCTGAGTGAACTGAAAGAATATCATGAGATCGAAGTGATCTGGACAAAAGGACATAATAATAATACAGGGATTGAAATAGCAGACATGCTAGCAAAATAGGGAGCCCGCATGGCAAGAGACATGTCATACGCAGCACCCTTCATGACAACCTGTCAGGGACAGGTCAAGAGTGAGATCAGGAAGATCACTCTTGGAAAATGGCAAAGAAGATGGGAACAATTAGACCAGCATGTGGTCTCAAAACTGTTTGTTTCAAAGGTTGGTCCAAACAAACATGTCTCAAGGCTGAGCATGAAGGAGTTCAGTAGGTTGACTTAAATAGTGACAGGACACGGAATTTTCAAGAGGCATGTGAGGCAACGGAATGACTTGGAGGAAATACAGTGTGCTCTGTGTGGTGAATATGTCGAGTACTCCTGGCATCTCTGGGAATGGTGCCCCAAACTCAAAGAAGTTAGGGGCAGGATCAGACATCTACAGTCCAGTGGAATGTCATTCGAAATGGCACTCCTGAAGTTCTTCGACCAGCAGGAGCTGGTGGAGTTAACAGCCCACAATGAGGCAATATTAGAGACCTACTCTTTAGCGCGAGATCATTAAAAGAACAAAGGAATATATATGAGATTATATATGCATGTGAAGAGATCAAGATGCGTAGAGGACTGTATTCCTGTTTGTATAACTCGTCTGTCCTGGCCTTACAACAATGTTAACACGCGTGGCGATGTCAAAGAATGAGTTGCCTGTTTTTATTGTATCCAAGGAATTGCATCTAATAAACATAAAAAAGACAAAAAAAGGCTCCGCCACAACATCATCGAACCGGCAAACAGCCCATGGTCGTTCAACCTCGTGGCCACCAAGAAGAAAGGGGAGAAAATCTGCTGGTGCATCGACTGGAGGCGCCTGAACCAGATCACCAAGAAGGACACCTTCCTGATGCCATTGGTCCAGGACACCATCAGCCGCTTGGCGGGCAGCCACATCTACTCCGGGGTGGACATGGCCGGGGCATCTACAGTATCGACGTGGACCCCTGGGACCGCAAGAAGACGGCTTTCGCCACCCCTTTTGGCTCCTTCCAGCAGAAGCGGCTGGGCTTCGGGGTCACCAAGGGGAAAGCGACCTACTGCCTGCTCGTTGACCTCGTGCTAAAGGACATCCCGGACTCCGTTGCCATCAGCTTCCTCGCGGAAGTGGAGGACCAAATCCGCAACGTCCTCATTATCCTTGCCGCCTATCGGGACGCGGGACTGAAGCTGGGGGTGAAGAAGTGCACCCTCTTCAACGACGAGATCACGTGCCTAGGCCACATCCTCAACGAGAAGGGCATCTGCCCCATCGACTTGTACGTTGATGCCATCAAAAAGTGGCCCCTGCCCCGCTACAAGACGGAGGCGAGGGCCTTCCTCGGCGGCGTCACCAGCTACTACCACCAGCACATCCCCGACTACGCCAAGATTTCCCAACCCTGGACGGACATCATCAGCAAGACAGAAAAGGACGCAGAGAGGCACCCCCTGGAGGTGACAGAGGAGATGGAGGCAAGCTTTGAAACCCTGAAGGCCTCGCTTGTCTCAGTGCCTATCCTTGGCTTCCTGTACTTCCGCGGATCAAAGGCGGGGTGCTTCATCCTCGACACCAACTTCTGTGCCCAGCAGATTGCCGGCATCCTCAGCCAGGATCAGGACGGTCGTGAGGTCGTCATCGGCTACGGGAGCAAGAAGCTCATTAGGAGCCAGAGCAGATGGCCGTCTACAAAGTTCAAGCTGTACACGGGGATCTTCTATATGAAAAAGTACCTGTATAACCTCCAGTACGGGAGGCAGTTCCTCTGGCGCACGGACAACTCCATCCTCCAAAACATCCGCACTATGGACTGCCCCGGGGCCATCGTAGAACGGTGGCTGGGCACCCTCGCCGACTACAACTTCGAGGTCCAACACCGCGCCGGGACGAAGCATAGCAATCATGATGGCTCAGCCGGAGTGGCCACGCGGAGGCCGCCGATCAGGAGGGCGAGGTCTCCGCCACCCACATCTCTGCCCTCCACGCTATCGGCCCGGCAGCCGACATGGAGGCTAGGAACAGCTCATGGTGGCCAGACTGGAGGTGGAGACGGCATAAAACCCCCGCGCCGCCCAAAAGAAGGACCCTAAGCTCAAGTTAGTTTGACAATGGCTGGCGGACGGCCACCCCCCGGACAAGTTGGTGACGAAAGAGCTGTCCTGAGTAGCACGGATTTATGCCAGCATGTATGGCAACCTCAGTCTCAACTACCAGGGGGTCATCTGCCTCTCCCTGGACAGGCCGGGACTGCCGGGAAAGCGCAGGATCCCCTGCCTCCCCCACTCTGAGTGGGATGAGGCGATCAGGGTGGCCTACGTCCAAGGCGGCCACATGGGAAGGTATGTGACGCTCGCCCGCCTGATGGCCAGGGTGTTCTTCCCTGCATGAAAAGCGAGGTGTCCGGCTACGTGGAGGCCTGCCGCACCTGCCAAACCAAGCACGGGAAGGGAGCGGACCAGCAACACACCTTCCGCTCCGTGCTGTCGGGGTACCCCTTCCAGCACATTCACATCGACCTCCTGGGGCCCCTCAACATGGGGGCCCGTACCAGGGCCTCCGCCATCCTCACTGTCCGGGACGCCTTCTCCAAGTGGGTGGAGGGCATTCCCTTGACGACCACCACCACTCTGGAGGTGGCCATAGCATTGGAGCGGGAGATCTTCAGCCGCTACGGGTACCCGGAAGCGATCCATTAGGACCAGGGCCCCCAGTTCACCAGCCAGTTCTTCCTCGACTTGGGTAAGACTCTCTGAATCCAAATCACTGACACCACTGGCTACAACCCCAAAGGGAATGTGCAGGTGGAAAGGATGCACCGCGACCTAGGGGTGATCATGTGGGCAGCCCTCTGTGACGACCCGAATGCGTCATGGGAAGACATTCTGCCACAAGCGCTGTTTACCCTTCGAACGGCAGTGTGTCTGAGCACTGGCTTCGCCCCCTACCAGCTCCTATTGGGCCGCGACTGCAGCACTCCCATCGACCTGTTATTTGGCAGGCCTGAGGAGGACGACATCAACAAAGGTGGCCGAGGCCGTTGTGAGGCAGACGCAGCAGTACCATCAGGAGAGGAAGAGCTTCCGACCGGGGGTCAGGGTATGGCTCCTGACCCCGTCCGTAAAGCCAAGAACAGCCAGGAAACTGGCCAACCCATGGAGCGGGCCATGGGTCATCTGCGCCAATGGGATCAACAATGTCATGGTCCGCATCATGCCGCACCCCAACTAGTCGGACAGCCAGACTATTTGGGAAATGTCCATCGACTACCTTAAACTCTTTCGCGACGAGGCCAAAGCCTGTCCCCCGCCGGACGCCGCCGACCTAGACTTGGCAGTGGACGAGTATGCTGAACCCGTTGACAACGGTCCACCAGCTTTTGGAGCTGGAGGCGGAGGTGGACCACTACTGGGAGGAGGCCCGGGGGGAGGCGGGGGCGAAGGCAGAGGGCCCTTAGGCCCAGGTGGGGACAGAGGTGCCCCAGCGCCACCGCCACCGCCGCTGCCGCCACCACCACCACCACCCGGAGGACTGCCGCCCCATTGAGGCATCCCGCCGAGAGGACGGCTCTGCTTCCCGGAGGCCGTGAGGGGCGGCCCCCTGGGCCACCGCCTCCACCACCTGGAGGACGGCCAAGGGGTCCGCATTGGCAAAGGGCACTATTTCCCGTCAACAGTGATGGCAAAGACATGCCCGCCAAGCGGCGCCCACAGCCACGACCACACCCAACACTCCGACTCCTACCCCCTGCCGGCTGCAGGACTGCACAACAAGAGGCCCGGCTACGACGAGAACAGGAACAGCAAGATGCCAGACGCTGGGCGGAACAAGAAGAAGACCGCCGGGCGAAGGCAGACAAATGGGAGCAGCACCGCCAACTCCAACAACGGGAACTGGAAGAACGGGAAGAGGCACAGGCGCCGGAGCGTCAAGCATTTCAACGGCAAATCGACAACGACTGCCGGCAAGAGGACTGCCTGCGGTACGACAAACAACGACGACAGCAAAGCGCAGAAAGGTTCAATGCTGAACAATGACAACTGGAGGAAAGAAGACGCCAGGAAAAACATCAACACCATGAAGAAGTCCGCCAACGGGACGAGCGGAGACGACAACGGAGATGCCAGCGGCAGTTGAGCACTTCCAGTAGCAGGGGAGGAGCCCCGCCACTTCCTGCACAAGGAGGAAGACAAGAACAGCCGCAACCACCCCCCTTGCCGCCGCTACCACCCCCCTTGCCGCCGCTACCACCCCCCTTGCCGCCGCTACCACCACTGCTGCCCTATCAGCCTCAGGAACAGCAGCCGCCTCAACATCAGCAAGCAAACAACATCCCGCTGCCCGACAACCAGGACGAGCCAGGGGATTTTGTGACAGTGCCCTGCCGACGCCGGCTCTCTCCAGGCCCAAGCGGGACAGGAGGGCCCCAGGCCGCTATAAGTCCTACGTCCTCTCCCGCGACAAAGACCCCACCAACTCCTTGGAAGAGGACAGAAGAAGAATTCAACAATAATACAGTCGTCCCAATCTGCCCGGGGCCCCGGGGTACCCGAGCAGGAGGCGGGACGGGGACGACGATGAGGGGGCGGCTGGAGGAGCAGCCGCCTTGTAAAGCGTGCAAGAGGCTGTGCTATATAAATGTCAGCGCCAGAGGAATAAGCATCCAAGGTCGTTGGGGCGCTATAGAAATACGGGCAGAGTGGCGGTGCCCGGTCGGAGGACTAAAAGAAAAGGGCTTGAAAGTGAGAGCACGCAAAAGGCTGCGCTAAGGTGTGTTAGAGGGCAGGAAGGCCGGCTTTGGAGACGCCAAGGCGAGGATGTTGAAAGATTACAGAGCCGATTAGATAGGAGCAATGCTGGAGCATACCTGGGCACACAGGGGGTCAGGGTTATGAACCCCCCTCCTAGACCAATTTTCCAGACCCCCCTCCTAACACACTTTTTATGACCCCCCCTCAAAGTCCTGCAAAAAGAGGGTGAAATAGAGGAGAACCATACCAATTATGCTCCTTCCAGATTTTTTTCCGCCTTCGGCGACATTTTTTTCTTGACCACCAATATTTCTTGGCTTTTCTACACCTGTGTTTCTGTTTTTTATTAGACTGATATTGCTCTTGTCATGTGTCTTCCTTTGAAATTTATCCGAGGGCAAAACAGACATTTTTTTCTATTTTTAAAGCAGTTTTATGGAAATGAGATATCGGGTACCCCCATCCCTACCTCCGGCGAGACCCCCCCCTAAGGGGCTGAAAAATGACCCTCCCCCCTAACATCCAAAATTTCCAGAACCCCTACTTTTTTGGCCGTGCCCAGGTATGGCTAGGAGGCCGCCCTAAACAGTGGAAGGAGAAAGATACCCTAACCAAAGTGCAGAGGTGATGTACAAAAAAGTGATAATGGGATCTAAAAGACGAGTTGGGATGTAAATAATCAACAATGTGAAAGATGAACATGGCATCGTATTCAGGAGGGGTAGGCGGAACTCCTAAATGAGAACAGCATGCAAAATTCCTAATGAGAATGCAGGCATAATTCCTAACAGTTGTCCAGTATCCATGCAAAATTCCTAAAAGCGTAGCTGTATCCTGCAGACTTCCTAAAATCAGCAAAATGAGAACCAGTCACTTTTCCTAAATGGAAAGTAAGCAATATTCCTTAAAAATAGTTTTTTCATATGTGTTTGAAAAGGTCTTGTTCCTATGCCATCACATATATGCATAGTTCAGTAGTACCATACATCTAAATGGACATTTTTACCTCCACTCGCCAATCTCTACTACAGTGTCAGAATAACTGTGGTGCGCTATTTGCATGTGAGAAAAAGCAGCATGCACAAGAACCGATCTTTTTCTGCTGCACTCAAACCACATCCACTTGCAAAAGCCATAATTCTCAATTGCAAACAAGAGGAGTGAAATTTTGTCAAGGCTCACATCAACTGAAGTTAGAAGTGAAGG
>JAAUYB010195895.1_pt1 | contig 20556 bp, 22 predicted proteins | sample 7278071 | NCBI WGS metagenome assembly JAAUYB01 (sample SAMN14350121, study PRJNA611818) | marine sediment metagenome | isolation source: surface marine sediment (1.8m) | place: French Polynesia: Moorea | collected 2018-08 | reverse complement strand
ATGCTCTAATGGTTACATCTTATACGAAATCGGGTTGCTATTGGATCTGTCAACTAGATTCGTTGCAAGCAACCTGACCCAATCATTTTCTGGCATTATGTTGACATTCACTATTGTTTCTTAATATTTTGTAATATTTTTTTGAGAAATTGGGGATTAACAGGGGACGGTTTCTGAATGGTTTCGATAGCGGTAATAGGCAGCACAAGCCCCTTCTGAGGATACCATGGGCGCACCTAGGGGGTTTTCTGGGGTACATTGGCTTCCGAAGGCGGGACAATCGTTGGGCTTTTTGTACCCTTGCATGATTTGACCGCTAATACAGACCTGGGGGGTAGTGGATGGGGTCACGGTAGATAATTCCCTTTCAAAGCGTTTTAAGGCATCATAGCGGGCGTATTCTGGACGTAATCCTAGCCCACTCTCTCCTATTTCCCCGATGCCTCGCCAACGACGGGGAACCACTTCAAAAACGGCTTGAATCACTTGTTGCGCTAAAGGGTTACCTTCAGATGTAACGGAGCGAACATATTGATTTTCGCAGTCAAATTTTCCTGTTTCTAACTGTTGAATACAACGATAAATTCCCTGGAGTACATCAATGGGTTCAAAGCCGGTAACAACGATAGGAACTTTATATTTTTGGGCAATGGGTTGATACGCTTCGTAACCCATGACAGTACAGACATGACCGGCTGCTAAAAATCCTTGAACCACACAATTAGGGGAGGATAAAAGGGCTTCCATGGCGGGGGGAACTAAAACATGAGAAACTAATAAAGAAAAGTTTTCAATTCCTTGCTGTTTTGCCTGATACGCTGCCATAGACGTCGCTGGGGTGGTTGTTTCAAAGCCAACTGCGAAAAAAACAACCTCTTTATTGGGATTGTCTTGGGCAATTTTTAAACTATCTAAGGGTGAGTAAACAATCCGAACATCTCCCCCAGATGCTTTGACACTCAATAAATCTTTGTCGCTTCCAGGAACTCTTAACATATCCCCAAAAGAACAGAAAATAATATTAGGTAAACTGGCAATTTTTAAGGCGCAATCGATGAGTTCAATCGGGGTGACACACACCGGACAACCAGGACCATGGATCAGGGTTATTTCAGGAGGTAACAAGCGATCAATCCCATACTTAACAATAGAATGGGTTTGTCCCCCACAAATCTCCATGATTGTCCAAGGTTTAGTGGTAATTTTAGTGATTTCTTGTACATATTTTTGAGCAACATCAGCGTCACGATATTCATCCACAAATTTCATCATTTCCCCCCTACATAAAATAAGATAATAAATAATCAGTTTTTTGCTCGAATATTTTACTCTTTCTAGATTTAGCTCGATGATAATTGTTGTTTTTTAAGTAGGCCAAAAAATTAACCTTTTTTTAGTGTTTTAGAAGATTTTTCTGGGTGAAGAAAAATTTCATCTTGTAACAGTCGAGAGGACTGTGTTAGGATCAACAGCCAAACCTGAAAATTAAAATATATTGATGAAAGCGTAAATCAACAATAATCAAAGACAAGCATATATGACCGAAACTTCCCAAACCCTTCAATTACCCAGTCATGAAAGTGCGATCGCTTTAGCTGGTATCGCCGAAGAAAACTTAAAATTCCTCTCCCGTCATACAGGGGCTAACCTAGTCTTAAGGGGTCAAGAATTAAAGGTTTATGGACCCGAAAAACCGGTGGCCCGGGTGATGAACGTATTGCGATCGCTACAACCCTATTGGCAAGAAGCCAAAACCATTTCTCGTCCTGATTTAATGACTGCCTTTCAAGCATTAGATACGGGACGCATGGACGAATATCAAGACTTACAGCAGTCCGTTTTAGCAAGAACCCGTCGGGGGGAAGTCATTCGGGCAAAAACCTTTCGACAAAAACAATATATCAAAGCCATACAGAAACACGATGTTACCTTTTGTATTGGTCCGGCGGGAACTGGAAAGACATTTCTCGCGGCAGTTTTAGCGGTGAGGGCGTTATTAAATGATGAATGTGAACGGTTAATTTTAACCCGTCCGGCAGTAGAAGCAGGGGAAAAATTGGGCTTTTTACCGGGAGATTTACAACAAAAGGTCAACCCTTTTTTAAGACCTTTATACGATGCCTTATACGAGTTTATTGACCCGCAGAGAATTCCTGATTTAATGGAAAGGGGACAGATAGAAGTTGCCCCTTTAGCCTATATGCGAGGACGAACCTTAAGTAATGCCTTTGTTATCGTTGATGAGGCACAAAATACCACACCAGCGCAGTTAAAAATGGTGTTGACTCGGTTAGGGTTTGGTTCAAAAATGGTGGTCACAGGAGACATTACCCAAACGGACTTACCTAGACATCAAAAGTCTGGTTTGGTGGTGGCGACCAACATTTTAAAATCGGTAGAAGGGATTGCTTTTTGTCACTTTTCTCAAGCGGATGTTGTGCGTCATCCTTTGGTACAAAGAATTGTAGAAGCTTACGAAAAGTTTGAGAATTAACCGATTAAAATTTTTTGTTTTCTGCTATTGACGTATAGGGTTACTTATGAGATGATATAGTCGTTTTATGATGAGGAGTAATCGATATGAATTTACCAAAAGATTTTTTCACGTCCCCTCGATTTATTGTTATCGGAGGACATAAGTGTGGCACAAGTTCCTTACATCATTATTTAAAACAACATCCCGATATTGTAATGCCTAAAATCAAGGGAGAGGATCTTCTTAATAAAGTTAATTTAGACATAGAAGCTTATGAAAAATCCTATGAACTAAAAACGTCAGAGAAAATCTTTGGAGAAGTATCTAGTGTTTATTTTCAATCAGAAAAAGCTTGTCAAACGATTAAAGAATATTTTCCCCATTCTAAACTTTTAATGGTGCTACGTAATCCTGTTGATCGGGCTTTTTCTGATTTTAATGCTTTATCTAATCGTCAGCAAATCAAGGGGAAATTTAAAGATATAGCCTATCGCCCTCAACCCTCTAATAAAATTGTTAAGCTAGGATTTTATTATAATACCGTAAAACTATATATAGAAAACTTTGAACGAGATCAATTCAAATCTTTGATCTTTGATGATTTTGTGAAGAATAAGGAAAAATTTTATAAAGAATTTTTCCAATTTGTTGAAGTGGATGATAGTTTTCTACCCGATACGTCTGTTATTGTTCGTAAAGGGGGACAAGTTAAACACAAAAAGCTTCAAAATCTACTTTTTTCCAATCCAATTATTAAAAATACTGCTTCTACAATGCTGAAACCTTTTACTAACACCAGTCAAAGATATAATTTAAGAAAAAAAGTTGACAATATGTTTATCGAAAAGAAAACTTTATCGAAAGAAATGAGAGAAAATTTGATGAAGGTGTATCGCGAAGATATCTTAAAAACACAAGACCTTTTAGATATTGATTTATCTCATTGGCTGAAGGTTTCCTAATCAGGTGTTCAGAAGACAGCATATGTTGAATGATAAAATTTACTTCAATATATGCTGTTACACTGAAGTTTAATTGGTCATTATTTCTCAACCTACAATGGATACATAAGGAGATAATAAATAATCTTTAGCCACTTTTTGCACTCTTTCAGTAGTAACATTATTAATAATTTCAGGAAACTTTTTATCAAATTCAATTCCTAATTCTAAGGTTTCATACCATCCGTATAAATGGGCAATTTCTGCATTGGTTTGTTTCCCTAAAGCATATTGTCCTAATAATTTATTTTTAGCGGTTTGTAGTTCTTCTGGTGTTAATTCTACCTCACATAATCTTTCGGTTTCTTGTTGTAATCCTTCCAGGGCAATGTTAGTATTATGAGGGGCGGTTCCGATATATGTAACGAAATGGGATGGCTGTAAACGAGTGGGGAAAAAGGCAGAAACATCATAAGCAAGTCCTTTCTTTTCTCTTAATTCTACAAATAAACGACTGGATAACCCATTGCCTAAATAGGTACTCAATAATTTTAAAACAGGATAATCAATATGGTCGACACCAACGGTTAAATACCCTAACATAATAATGGTTTGCTGACTAGATTGAGGGGTAATGATTTCACAGGGGGAAACCGTTAACATCGGAAAAGAAGTAAGGGTTAAATTTTGGGACGGACTTTCCCAAGTTCCCAAGGTCTTTTCAATTAAGTTAACTCCTTGATCTAAGGTAATATTTCCCGATAAACTAATAATCAAATTATCGGGCCGAAAATGATTATAATGACACTGTTGTAAATCTTCTCGACTCACTTGACAAACGGTTTCTTCTATGCCTAAAATTGAACGTCCATAGGGATGTTCCCCATACATTTTTTCCCGTAATTGTTTAAAAGCAACGTTGAAAGGTTGTTCTTGTTGAGAACGAATGGTTTGGCAAATTAATTGTTTTTCGAGGGCAATTTCTTCTTCAGGAAAAGTGGGCGATCGCAGGATTTCTCCTAATAAGTTTAAAATGGATTCAAAATCCTCTGAAACCGTTTTCACCCCCATCATAAAATAATCTGATGCAGTATCTCCCCCTAAGCTGGCCCCCATTGATTCAATGGCCTCTGCAATATCGAGAGAAGATAGGGTTGGGGTTCCTTTGGTAATCAAAGTAGCTAATAAGTGAAAAATACCCGCTCTTTCTGGTTTTTCCCACAAAGTCCCCGCTTGTTTCCAGAAAAATCTTCCCGATATCAAGTCAGTGGTGGGATTTTCTCGTACAATTAAAATAATGCCATTATCTAGTTGCAAACGATGGGTAAATTTGGGGAGAGAAACGGGAGATGATGGTTCCATTATTGATTAATGAGGCTGAATAATTTAGTAGGGTTCCATAATGGTAATAGCATACCGTTCCAGAGACAAATATTCCCTAGCAAGATGTTGGAGTTGGACGGCAGTATATTGTTTAATTAAAGTAGGGTAACTTAAGGCCAGTTCAGCATGGGCTAAGGTTTGATAATAACCATATAATCCCGCTAATTGACTGGGGGTTTCTGTGGAAAAAATATAGTCATGACACAGTAATCGTTTGGCTTTGTTTAGTTCTACTTCTGTGACGGGTTGTTGTTGTAATTGTTGCAAGCGATCGCAGATGATGGCTTCTACTTCAGACAAATGCTGCGGATTTAACCATGCTCCAATAGTAAACAAACTGGAATCTTGTTGCAAGGAAAAAGAACTTTCAACATCCATCACCAGTTGCTTATCTTCCCGTAATTCCTGGACTAAACGGGAGGTTCGTCCTCCTCCTAAGATAACGGATAATAAATCCAATCCGAGTCCCTGTTGCAGTTGGTTGATTCCCGGCCCTACCCACCCCATTAATAACCGTCCTTGGGTCATTCTCGGAAAATAGATATGATTGCGTCTAATGGCTGTTAAAGGGGGTTCTGAAGTGATTTTCTGAGGGGGACATTCCCAAGGAAGACTAAACTCAGAAAAAGAGTTTTCTACTAGGGATAAGGCTGTCTGCTGTTCAACATTCCCCACCACTACCACCGTTATATTTTGGGGTTGGTAATGGGTTCGATGAAAACATCGTAACTCATGGGCCGAATATTGTCTGAGTTGGGTTTCATGACCGAGAATAGAGCGACCATAGGGATGATGTTGGTATAATGTTTCACAGAGACTTTGAAAGCAGACCCAGTCTGGATCATCATAGGATGACCTCATCTCTTCTAGGATGACATCCCTTTCTCTGATAAATTCCCCATCGGGAATGGCTGCTTGCAGTAAAATTTCTCCCAGATAGGGTAAGGTTTGGGTGAGGCGATTGTCCGCTACCGTTAAGAAGAAATGGGCGTAGTCATGACTGGTAAAAGCATTAGTTATACCGCCATTATGCTCTATGATCTGATCAAAGTCCCCTGGCAAAATTTTTTGACTTCCTTTGAAGATCATATGTTCTAAGAAATGGGCAATCCCCCCCCAGTGCTGGGGTTCAACCCTTGCCCCCGCTTTGACCCAGACATCGACCACCGTCACTGGGGTAACAGAACAATTTTGATGGACAACCGTTATCCCCTGGTTGAGTTGGGTAACACTGAAGGGAAAATCTCTAGTTTTGCAACGACTTGTCTGCTGTCTCAATGCCTAAAATAGTTAGGGTTTCTTCAATTTTAGGTTAATTTTTAGATTTTGTCTTAGCTGCCTTGCAACAATGTCTGGAATCCTTGACATTGAGCAGAAAGTTAGAAAGACCGCCGTACCGTTTTACCTCAGTTTATGACCTGGAAGAACCAGGTGGGTATCGACCGCTGATCGCTTCTGTTTCCGAGTACAAGCTCGGTTTACTGCCACGATAGCTGGTTAACGCCCTTAAACTCAAAGCATAGATCAAAAAACTTTATTGGCAGTCACCAATACGGCAGTCTTTCGTTTTTACTCTACCACAATCTTCAAAAATTGTGCAGCCGGGATTGTTCACCGATTTTCTAGCCACTCATACCAAGAAGATAACCCTTCTCCTGTCACGGTTGAAACTTGAAAAATGACTAAGGAAGGGTTGACTTGTTGAGCGTATTCGATACATTTTTGGACATCAAATTGAACATAGGGAAGGAGATCGATTTTCGTTAAAATCATGACTTTACTTTCTCGGAACATATGAGGATATTTGATGGGTTTATCTTCTCCTTCCGTCACGGAAAGAATGGCCACTTTTGCTGCTTCTCCGAGATCGAATAGTGCAGGACAGACTAAGTTACCCACATTTTCAATCATAAGAATTGAATTGGGTTCTGGGTTTAGTTCTGTATATCCTTTTTCCACCATTGATGCTTCTAGATGACAACCGGTTCCTGTGTTGATTTGGACAACTTTACACCCTGTTTCTTTGATTCTCTGTGCATCATTGGCCGTTTCTTGATCTCCTTCGATGACATTAATTTTTAGTTTATCTTTTAAGTCATTAATGGTTCGGGTTAAGAGGGTGGTTTTCCCCGAACCGGGGGAACTAACTAAATTTAACGCTAAGATATTACGACCTTTAAAATAGCCTCTATTTTGAGCAGCAATTAAATCATTTTTCTGTAAAATCTTTTCTTCTAACGTGATGGTCGTACCGTGCATTTTTGCATGGGTTTCTGAAGCATGGTTATGATGATGATGGTGATGTTGATGCTCATCGTCATGGGAATGACTAATTACGCTTCCATCGGCTAACGTATGGGTATGCTGACCATTGATGTCAGTGGTTTGTCCTGTTTCAACATTGGTTAAAGTCACATCATTTCCCTCAGAACAACCGCAGGTTACACACATAATTCTTCTACCTCCATTTCTTTAATTTGTAATTCTTGTCCTTGTATAATATCTAACTCAACACTATCGCAGCGATCGCATTTTCCAAAGGGTTGAGACAAGCTAACTTCATGACCACAATGACGACATTTTCCCCTTCCTTCGGTTTCAATAATGTCTAAGGTTGCTCCCGCTAAAATGGTATCCTGACAACAAATATCAAAACAGAAACGAATCGCATCTGGCATAATAGCCGATAGTTTGCCTATTTCTAAGGTAACACGCTTCACAGGTGCGCCTTTGGCCTGTTCACAGACAATGGCTACAATATTTTGAGTAATCCCCAGTTCGTGCATAAAATAATATTGATTAAATCTGCTTCTATTGAATCGGTATTTTTTTCCTAGGGATGTGTTTTTTTAGGAAATTTTAATTAATAATTTTCCTTACTACTGATTCTGAAATAAGTCAATATCAATTTACAAATCTTGATTATAGTTTTTATGTATTAATTGTTTCTCAGATTGTATTTTTTCGCTTTTTTGAGGGTTAAAAGTACGCAAAATATAGGGTTTTAACGAATTTAGCAGTATTTTTGCATACGACAACCCTAGTATATTTTAAAATAGCACATTTAAAAAATTTACGTAACTTTACAAATTGATTTTCAGGCAAATTTGAGGAAAATCAGCCAAAAGCATTTTTTTATAAAGTTATATTAAGCAATTAAAAAAATTATAATAAATTATAGATTATAAAGTTTTTTATAATCTATACTAATCGTATTAATGATAAAAAAGGGGAGAGAAAACTCGGACTCTTAACCTATTTTATAAATTGTAACTATAGTCTATTAAAGCTTAATTATTCCTGATATTTTATCCTTTTTGACTAAAATAGAAGTTAGGATTAGCGAATGGGACAACTAGCTATTAATTTATCACTTCAGATATGAAAATTAGAGAAAAATTTGAGCAATATCCTGCTGATATGCAGCAATGGATGATTCAACAGGAAAAAACGAAATTAACCCGTATTGAAACCGCTTTAAACAATGGTAAAAAATTGTATGAAAAAATGGAAGATGAAGAAAAAGGACAATGGTTACTAGGAACAACTTTGCTAATCGAAAGATATTTATCCTTACTTCCACAACGAAACTGTACAATAGAAGAAGTATCCGATGATTATATTTTTCAGGTTTGGGAAATACTAGAAAACGATCCCAGTTTAAGGGAATTAATTGCTCAAGTAGAAACCAGATATGAAGGGTTACTTACTATTTAGTCTTGTTGACATTTGTTGAGGCGTAATTGCTTCATCAAACTATAAATCAAAGGAGATAACACTACCCCCATGGCCAACACAAAGACAAGACCACTAAATAGGGCATAAAGAGAAGCAAATAACTTGGCACTATTGGTCAATAAAGGATTAACTGGACCCATTCCACTGAGAATCATCGACGCTTCAACCGTGGCATCCAGCCAAGTCAGTCCAGCCGTCCAATGATACCCTATAACCCCAATAAAAAGCCCCACAATAATACAAAGTGCAGACAAGCCCAGATAACTCAAAAAGTCACGCACAAAGTTCGTTTCCTGATGAGGCTTGGGACTCAATAATTTATCCACATTCTGCCCCTCTCTGATAGCCTTAATGGCTTTAAGAGAGGGACATTGTTTAGCATAAAGACAAACAGGCTGAATCTGATTTTCTGGCGATCGCTTAATTGCTGTTGGACTCTTCAAGTTTTACCCTTTTTAGTTCTAGCAACTTACCCCACCATTGAAGGATAATCCGTCCTTAAAATCTTCCCCCACAAGAATCATCCTATCGGGTGAATTTCAACAAAAATGCCTAAACAAGTCCCACCCAAAAATGCTATAAAAATCCAGGGTGCAGGAGTTGAACCTGCCTAGCACGAATTATGAGTTCGTTGCCTAAACCGCTCGGCCAACCCTGGTTGTGGGGACAATAATCCCAATGTGTTCTAATTATAGCGTGTTTGGGACTGTATCAAAAGTTGAGTTAAGTGAGGGTGGGGAGTGTGGGAGGGGTGGGGAATCCCGAAGCAACCGAATTAAGCCCATAACTCAAACAAGATAAATTTAGTTAGAATGATCAACATAAAAATCTAACTAAATACATAGTTTAATGATGAGACAACCAAGCAAAAATTTCTTAAAGAACTATCGAGTTATTTTGAGTTTTATGTTAGCTATTATGGGCATAGCTTCTACTAAACTATCCTGTCAAGCAGCCGAAACCGTTGTCTTAAAGTACAGTATTTTACGGGAGTCTGTCTCTGTTGAAGAATTAAGTCGGTTAGCTGACACAGGAGAAGCGTCGAGATCCCTAAAATCTTATCTCAAACTAGCCAATAAAGAACCAGAAGAATTAAGAGCATTATTAAATAATAACGTCGATGTTGACCCCGTTTTTTTATCTCAAGTTCTCAATAGTTTTGCAGGGAGTATGGTACTTGATCCCGTTGGAGAAGTGATTCATACGCCATCAAAACGGGCCAACCGAGAATCATTAAGAGGGGCATTAGTCACCTCCGCTTTATCCGATAAAAATATACGCTTAATTGAAATTCTGGAGAACTATCCCACCGAAGAAATTCATGTAGACGGCGATCGCTTGGCAGAAATTTATCAGAATATTGAAGGGTTTCTTAGTAACGTTCCTCGTCTTCCGTTTTAAATGGCTCAAAACTGGTTATATTAGATAGGTTTTATCCTTCTTGTAGAACTTGCTCTAATTGTGGAGAAAAGAAAGACTCGTTACTGTTATCTGAAAAAGTATTTTGTTGCGAGAAATGCCATTATAAATAAGAAACAAGGATGCTTCGCGGTTTATTTTTTGGTCGCCATTCATCCCTAACTTGTGGAAGATTAGGGAATTCTGGCGACATTAGGTTAAAATTAGTAAAGTTTCTTAATAGACTAGACCCCGTTATTTTGTATCCTTTCACTCTTGGGGATGATATCCCTTTGTTGGGGGAAAGAGTAAAATCCAAAAATTATTGATTACTTTTGACTTCTGACTCCCACACACTGACTCTTTCTTCATTTATAATCATGACTCACAGTTTAGAACAATCTTTAACCACTCCCACCACCCTAATAGAATTATTACGGCTGAGGGCCCAACAAACCCCCAACGGCCACGCCTATACGTTTTTAATAGACGGGAAAAAGGAAACCCCCCCGTTAACCTACGCAGAATTGGATCGGCAGGCCAAAGCGATCGCCACCTTACTGCAAAAATATCAAGGCAGAGGAGAAAGGGCTTTATTGTTGTACCCCCAAGGGTTAGAGGTGATGGCAGCCTTTTGTGGCTGTTTATATGCCGGTGTCATTGCCATTCCCGTCCCCCCACCAGAGTCCGGAAGGCTGAAGCGAACCTTACCCCGTCTGCGGGCCATTGTTCAGGATGCCAATGCCAGCTTTGCCTTAACCACAGAGGCTATTTTATCCCTGGTAGAAGACGTTAAGGAAGAATTCCCCGAATTTGACCAAATGAAGTGGATCGACACCGCTACGGTCGATTTATCCTTGGCTGAGGGCTGGCAAGATCCCCAAGTAGATAAGGACGAATTAGCTTATTTACAATATACGTCCGGGTCTACCTCTACCCCCAAAGGCGTGATGTTATCCCACTTCAACTTAATGCACCATGCCCGCTATTTACAACGGGCTTGTGGCTACGATGAAAACAGTATTACCCATACGTGGATGCCGTATTTTCATGATTATGGGTTAGTGGAAGGGATGACGGTTCCCCTCTACAACGGAACCCCTTGTTATTTGATGTCTCCTTTTTCTTTTATTAAGCGTCCCATTCAATGGTTAAAGAACATCACCAAGTACAAAGTCACCCATTCTCAAGCCCCCAACTTCGCCTACGATCTCTGTTTGCGTCGCTTAAAAAGTAAAGATATGGCACAACTGGACTTAAGTAGTTGGCAAGCAGCCGGAAACGCAGCCGAACCCATTAACCCCAGGGTAATGACGAAGTTTGTGGAAACGTTTTCCCCTTGTGGGTTTCGTTGGGAAACCTTCGCCCCGGCTTACGGGTTAGCAGAATATACCCTACTGGTATCCACTAAACCCAAAGGAACCCGTCCCGTTTTTGCCTATTTAGATGCCTCGGCCTTGGAACAGGATAAAATTGTCGAAGCAGATCCTCAACAGGAAAAAGGAACCCGTGTCATGGCCAGTTGTGGAGGGTTGGTGTGTGAGACGAAACTGGCGGTCGTTAACCCCGATACCTTAACCCGTTGTGCCGAGGATGAAGTAGGAGAAATCTGGGTACGTGATCCCAGTATGGCCCAAGGGTATTGGCAACGGAAAGAGGCCACCGAAGAAACGTTTCAAGCCTATATCAAAGATACTCAAGAAGGGCCCTTTTTAAGAACAGGGGATTTAGGATTTTTGAAAGATGGGGAAGTCTATATTACCGGACGGATGAAGGACTTAATTATTATCCGAGGAACTAACCATTATCCCCAAGATATTGAGTGGACCGTACAACATCTTAACCCTGTGTTTCGGTCTGACTATGGGGCCGCTTTTTCCGTGGAAGTGGATGGGGAAGAACAATTAGTGATGGTACAGGAGTTAGAAAGAAGAAGCGGAGACTTGGACTTTGAGCAATTATTAGGAGACATTCGTCAAGAAATTGCCGAAGAACACGAAATCCAAACCTACGCCATTGTTTTAGCGAGATCAGGAACCGTGTTAAAAACCGCCAGTGGTAAAATTCAACGTCGCGCTTGTCGTCAAAACTTCTTGAATGGAACCATTAATATTGCTGCGGTTTGGAGCGATAATCCTGAAATTATGAACAAGTTTCCTGCTGTTTGACAACTCGGGGAACTGTTGCTCTCCCGTTACAATCTATGATGTAACGGGAGATTTTTGCTTTTTTCAGGTCGTATATTCAGCGTTAATTTTGACGTAATCATAACTTAAGTCACAACCCCAAGCGATGCCTTTTCCTGATCCATTGCCGACGCAAACGGAGATTAACACCGTATCATCTTGTAGATAAGCCCCTTGTGCCGCTCGTTTCATGTACTCACTGGCTGCTGCTTGATCGTACTGTAACGGTTGTCCATTTTCCATCATGACAAACTCCCCTAAGGTAATGCGTAAATCCTCTTGATGAAACGTAACCCCGGCGCGGCCAGCAGCAGCAGCAATGCGACCCCAGTTAGGATCGCGACCAAAAATCGCAGATTTTACCAAAGATGAACCGACAATGGTCTTGGCAATGCGTCTGGCCGCTGGGTCATCGGGCGCACCGGATACCTGTACCTCCACTAAGCAAGTCGCCCCTTCTCCGTCTCTGGCGATCGCCTTAGCCAAATGTTGACAGACGATGGTTAACATCTTCTGTAAGGTCTGAGCATTTTTACTCTTCATGTCCGTAATGGCTGGTGTGCGGGATTGACCATTAGCCAAAGCAATTAAACTATCATTGGTGCTAGTATCCCCATCTACCGTAATCTGATTAAAACTTTCATTGGCCGCCACAGTCAACATTTGCTGCCATAACCCCGTCGAAACCGCCGCGTCACAGGTGACAAACGATAACATGGTGGCCATATTGGGGTGAATCATTCCTGACCCCTTGGCAATGCCGCCAACCCTTACGGGACGGTCATCGATCAGGGTTTCTAGGGCGATTTCTTTAGTAACTAAATCGGTGGTAATAATGGCTTCTGCTGCAGCTTCGTTGCCATTGTCCGACAAATTTTCCACTAATCGAGCCATCCCCCCCCGTAACGCCTCCATTTTCATCCGTTGTCCAATTACCCCCGTAGAAGCCAACAGAACCGCCTCTGGGGCAATGTTTAAGGCTTGGGCCACTAACTGGGCAGATTCCATGGCATCTTGCCATCCCTGTTCCCCGGTTCCGGCGTTGGCTTGCCCGGCATTACAGAGAATGGCTTTGGCACTGGCTTTCTCTTGCAGTCGTTGACGACAATAGTCCACACAAGCAGCCCTCACCTGAGACGTGGTAAACACCCCGGCGGCGATCGCCTCCACATCCGAGACAATTAAGGCTAAATCGGGTTTTCCCGAGGGTTTTAACCCGGCGGCTATGCCCGCAGCCTTAAACCCTTTAGGGGCCGTTATCCCTCCCGCAATTTTGCTGTAGTTTTCCATCATTAATCAAAGTCCTCTCGTGGTCTGTCTTTCCTACGGTTACTGTGCGATCGCTGTTTTGTCTGTGGAGATCACAACTCGCTCCATCTTAAAGGGTGGTTTAGGGGGCTTTCGACTTCTCTCCCTTTTTCTTTATTAATGCTAACCTGAAATTCATCTAAAGTTATCAGAAAATCAAGGGTTTAAAACCCCGTCTTTTAGGACATTTGTGTTAGAATGGAGTCGGTTTAAACACCCGCCCGACTTTGCAGTCGATATACCAGCTACCGAGTTGTGAAACCGAGCCTGAAGCAGATACGGGGAAGCGGAAGAAGGGCAATGGTCTAAAATCCAACCTTGAACGCATCTAAAAACAAACACAAGTTTAACTTAAGTCGCGGAAGGGCATTCTGAGACTATAAACGGACGTGGAGAACAGGTAAGACTTTCAGTAGAAAGCGCAGTTCCTTGAAGCGTCAACCCCATTCAGCGACCACCCTAACAAGGTGGCGTGGTGAGGATGTCAACAGGTAATTGTCTTGTCCTTGATTAAAATTAGCAATAGCCCCAACAACTCTGCTTATTGATAGTGTCAGATTTTTGACTTTATATTATGACCAGTTTACAAACCCCTGCCATTCCAGAACATAGCCTTGATCGCGACTGTACTACCCTTTCACGCCACGTTTTACAACAACTGAAGAGTTTTTCTCCCGAAGCGCAGGATCTCAGTGCGATTATGAATCGGATTGCCTTAGCAGGAAAACTGGTGGCCCGTCGTCTCAGTCGGGCCGGTTTAATGGCCGACGTTTTAGGATTTACAGGGGAAACCAATATCCAAGGAGAGTCCGTCAAAAAGATGGATGTCTATGCCAATGATGTGTTTATCTCTGTGTTTAAACAAAGTGGCTTAGTCTGTCGTTTGGCCTCTGAAGAGATGGACAAACCCTATTATATCCCTGAGAATTGCCCCATTGGTCGCTACACCTTACTTTACGACCCCATTGATGGTTCATCCAATGTGGACATTAACTTAAATGTAGGATCGATTTTTGCCATTCGTCAACAAACTGGAGAAGACTTAGACGGAGAAGGCAGTGATTTATTACAAAATGGAAGACAACAACTAGCTGCCGGTTATATCGTCTATGGACCGTCCACCATGTTAGTCTATTCCATTGGCCATGGCGTTCATTCTTTCATCCTTGACCCCAGTTTAGGAGAGTTTATCCTAGCGCAAGAAAATATACAAATGCCTGACCATGGCCCAGTTTATAGTACCAACGAAGGGAACTTCTGGCAGTGGGATGACGCGATTAGAGATTACACCCGCTATGTCCACCGTCACGAAGGATATACGGCCCGTTATAGCGGGGCGTTAGTAGGAGATATTCACCGTATTTTGATGCAGGGGGGTGTGTTTTTATACCCTGGAACCGTCAAGAAACCTGAAGGAAAATTACGATTATTGTACGAAAGTGCGCCCTTAGCCTTTTTAATCGAACAAGCAGGCGGCAAAGCCAGTGATGGCATTAAACCCATCTTAGACTTGGTTCCTGATAAACTTCATGCAAGAAGTCCTCTTGTCATCGGTTCTAAGGACGATGTTAGTTTAGTGGAGTCTTTTATCCAAGATCATCAACGTCGTGGTAATGGATAATTAATGCCTCAACATATTCTCGTAACAGGGCCCAGTCGTTCAGGTAAAAGCGAATGGGCTGAAACCTTGGCAGCAAGTGTCGATCAACCGGTTATCTATGTGGCCACCGCCTTAGAAAACCCGGATGATCGGCAATGGCAACAGCGTATCGAAAAACATCGTCTACGTCGTCCGTCTCATTGGCAAACCTTAGTGGTTCCCTACAATCTCCCCATGATCATTGAACAGGCAAAACCCCCTTGTTGTCTGTTAATTGATTCATTGGGAACTTGGGTGACCAATGAGTTAGACCAAGATGAAGAAACTTGGGAAGGCATAACCACTCGTTTATTAGAGAGTATCCAACAAGCGTCGGTAGACCTTATTTTTGTAGGGGAAGAAACCGGTTGGGGAGTGGTTCCGGCCTATCCTCTGGGAAGACTATTCCGCGATCGCTTAGGACATTTAACCCGTCAACTTGGAACTATTGTAGAGACAACTTATTTAGTGACAGGGGGACATGTTCTCAATTTAAGTTTACTCGGAGAACCCTTAACTAAGATGCAACAAAAATTATTATGATTGAAATAAGTTCGATCTTGCTTGGAAATTATGACTGCCACCATCCCTTTTGTAACACCAATTAATCGCATTAGTCTAGAACCCGGTAGTCAAGTGACTATTACTGATATAAGCTGGCAAAACTTTGAGACAATGTTACAGGAATTGGGAGAAAATCGTAGTGCTAGATTAAGCTATAGTAAGGGGGTTTTAGAAATTATGGTTCCCCTTCCCGAACATGAAAGACCGAAGGAACTAATTTCAGATATTGTCAAACTCTTATTAAAAATAACCCAGAGAAAATATGAACCCTTTGGTTCAACAACCTTTAAAAAAGAAGGAATCGCAGGGGTTGAACCAGATGCGTGTTTTTATATCAAAAATTATCAACAAATGATTAATCGTCGCAGGTTACAATGGGATGATCCCCCCCCTGACTTAGCCATTGAATGTGATGTTACGTCTAAAACGACTCTTGAAGCTTATGAAGGGATTAAAGTCCCGGAATTATGGATTTATGAGAGTGGCAAATTAAAGATTTATCTACTTCAAAATGACCAATATATCCAGTCAGAGATGAGTCCTATTTTCCCTACTTTTAACTTAACTCAGATAATGCCTGATGCGGTTGAGCGATCGTGGCAAGTTGGTAGTTTTCAAGCATTGGAAGAGTTAGAAACTATGATTAAAGAAAGTTTAGATTAATAACTGAAACTATACTAAAATTTTGTTAATGTGGGCAATGAAAAATATTTCTAAAATCAATCAAATCATGTCGTCACAACGAGAAATAAAGTTACAATTTTCTGTTGATCATTTAAAAAATAAAGGTTACTATGTTTCTATAAAAGATTTTTTGACAAAAATTGTCTCAGTTCGTAGAATAGGTAAGAGGACATAATTCTAAAGTTAATGAAAGTATTTTTCACACTTCCCTGCCATTATTGTCTATATTAATTATTGATAAGGTACTTCTCTAGTTAAGAATTTTTTAGCTATGGTAAAGTCATTATATGAAACAGATTATGCTCAATGGACACAATCGCAAATTGAAGCATTAAAAACCCGTGATTGGGAAAAAATCGATTTTGAGCATTTAATAGAAAATTTAGAAATGGGAGATCCCAAAGAAACAGTTGAAAGTAATCTAATTATTTTGATTGCCCATCTTTTAAAATTGGCAGTACAAAAAGATGCTCCTGATTGGATGACCAATACTTGGTATAATTCTATTGATGAACACAGAAAACGTATTCTTAAAGCCCAACAAAAATATAAACCTATCAAAAAATATTTACCAACTGCAATAGAAAATGCTTATTCCGATGCTAGAGATTTAGCCATTAAAGAAGGCAAACGGGCTGATGGACGTAAAGTTATTAAAAGAGATGAGTCTGAGTATCCAAGCCAATGTCCGTTTACTTTAGAGCAAATTCTTGATGAATCTTGGTATCCGACAACTTAGAATTGAATTACTTTTTAACTTCCTTTTCCTCAATAACTTGACCCGTTCCTCCACAAAATACACAAGTTTCTTCTCTTTGAATTTCCCCACTACAATCTCGGATATCAATGTATCCTTTTCCTTCACAATGATGACAATCTTTTTGTTTTTTCATGATCTTTTCTTTTAATTAGTTATTTTTACTATAGAAAAAATACTAGATTTCTTAATTAATTTACGACTCTAGGATCGATACAATAAGTCGAGAACGTTAAACCATGATTGTCTTCTATGTCTACTGTTACCGTTACCGTTCCTGCAACGACGGCCAATATCGGGCCAGGATTTGACTGTATAGGTGCTGCATTAAGCCTCTATAATCAATTTCAATTTACGGAACAACCCGAAGCCGAAACCGATCTGAGTATTACAGTAACAGGGACAGAAGCCCATCGAGTCAGTCGCGATCGCCATAATTTACTGTACCAAGCCTTTACTCAGTTATACCACCATCTCGACAAAACCCCCCCGAAAATAGCTGTTGATATTAAATTGGGGGTTCCCCTTGCCAGAGGGTTAGGAAGCTCTGCAACCGCCATTATTGGTGGGCTAGTGGGGGCTAATGCCTTAGGGGGTGAACCGTTATCTACCACAGAAATCATAAAATTAGCCATTGCTTTAGAAGGTCATCCCGATAATGTGGTTCCTGCCTTATTAGGAAACTGTCAGTTATCCGTTGGTGAACCCAGAAATTGGGAAATTTGTCAACTTCCTTGGCATTCTGACATTATTCCTGTTGTTGCTATTCCTAACTTTGAACTCTCCACCGAAGAAGCCAGAGCCGTTTTACCGAAAAGCTTACCGCGAGAAGATGCCATCTACAATATCGCTCGCATGGGACTATTGATCAGAGCTTTAGAAACCGGTAACGGACAATGGTTAAGAAAAGCCATGGCCGACAAACTTCATCAACCCTATCGTCAAGGACTCATCGAAGGCTACGAATTTGTTCAAGAATGCGCCCTCAAAGCGGGGGCTTATGGGATGGTCATTAGTGGGGCTGGACCGACCTTATTAGCCCTAACCAGTGCTGATAAGATTCAAGCCGTTGAAACGGCCATGAAAAATGCTTGGAGTCAATTGGAAATTGTAGCAGAAGTGCGATCGCTTTCCATCGATACTCAGGGGGCAAAAGTTGATTAAGGCAGGAGGCAGAAGGCAGGAGGCAGGAGGCAGAGGGGACAAGGAAGATTCCGAGAAAAATCAGATCCATATTCTGTCTACTCCCCACCCTCCCCACACCTCCCACACTCCCCATCCTCCCGTCACTTTCTGTTAAAATGATTACTAGATTGCACAATCGAGCTAAATTGTCGTCATTGTGATCAACAGTATTATCTAAGTGGAGAGTTGGTACTCTGTGCTGCAACGTTTTAAACAAGATTTAAAAAATGATTTAATTGCGGGCTTATTAGTGGTCATCCCCTTAGCAACCACTATCTGGTTAACCATTACCATTGCCACTTGGGTCGTTAATCTTTTAACTCAAATTCCTAAACAACTTAATCCTTTTGACGGTCTTGACCCGATTTTAAGTTATATTCTCAATCTCAGTGTCGGCTTTGCTGTGCCTCTGCTGTTTATTTTAGTGATTGGTTTAATGGCCCGTAACATTGCGGGTAGATGGTTATTAGATGTAGGAGAAAGAATTTTACAATCAATTCCCTTAGCCGGGGCTGTTTATAAAACCTTACAACAAATCTTAGAAACCCTCTTCAAAGACTCTAAAAGTAAATTTCGGCGGGTAGTCATGGTGGAATACCCCCGTCGGGGTGTGTGGAGTTTGGGGTTTGTGACAGGAACCTTAAGTCCTTCGCTACAAACCCACCTAGAGAAACCGATGTTAAGTGTATTTATTCCCACCACTCCTAACCCCACATCAGGGTGGTACGCCATTATTGCGGCTGATGATGTGATTAATTTGCCCATTTCTATCGAAGATGCCTTCAAAGTGTTAATTTCTGGGGGTATTGTTAGTCCGAATGTTCCGAACCCTGTTCCTCAGTTAACTCAATCTAAGAATAATTCTGCCCTCAATTTTGATACGTCTGTGACACAATCCCAAAATCATTCTTTAGTGGTTGAAGAAGATACCTAACAGGGTGAAAACAAGATTATAGTTTAGGGGAGATATGAACTATGGGTGTAGGCTAGAACAACAAGCCATCTGTCTCCCCTCTAAAAATTTTAGTGATTTAACCGCTTATGCCCCCTCGCCAGCAACCCCGTCGTATTTCCCGTGAACTAGCTTTATTGAGTCTGAGTCAAATTAAAGGAAAATCTGAAAAACTAGACCAAGTTGAGCTTAATGATCTCACGTTAGCCGCTATTCGGACCCTTACCAGTGAGGTGCAAGATACCTTAGAAACGGCTTCAGCAGAGGTTAAACGGGGACATAATCAACTGTTTGAGTATGAAACCCGTGCGACAACGCTAGAGAGTGCTAAAACCATGATTAAGGAGGCCCTCACCCTAACACAAGGAGCCATTAATCGTTTAGCCAATGCCGTAGAATTTCCCGAAATTATTCAATTAGCCAGTCAATACGAAGTGAGAGAATACGCTGTTAACTTGATTGGAACCGTTCACCGACGGAAAAAAGAGATTGACGAAAAATTAGAGGCGGTATTGAAAGATTGGCAGTTAAGACGTTTAGCTAAAATTGATCAAGATATTTTACGTCTAGCCGCAGCAGAAATCTTGTTTCTTGAGGTTCCTGAAAAAGTGGCTATCAATGAAGCCGTAGAACTGGCCAAACGCTATTCTGATGATGATGGTTATCGTTTTATCAATGGGGTTTTGAGACGATTTACCGACCATATCAAGCAGAATTAGGAGAGTTATTAGTTTAGTTATCTTCGTCTTTGTCTTGCAATTTTTGTTTGAGACGATGTAAATGAGTGGTGGTATTAGTGGGAACTCTAGGGGCTGGTAATTCATTATTGGGCCAACCGCATAAGTCAAAACAGGTACACACAGGAGATGGTACACCGGCAACTGTAACAGGGATCGGTAATTCACAACGAGGACAGTCCATAATTTCCCAAGCAGGACTTAATAATTGTTGGATCGTTTGTTCCGTCCCTTCTAAATAACAATCAGCATCTGTATGGAGAATTTTTTGCCAACATTGTTCAAATTCTGTTGAATAATGATGTTCTTTAAAAATAACCTGGGGATGAATCCTTTCTTGTCGTTTGGGACAAATCACTCCCTTACCCAGTTGAAACCAATGGGCAAGATATTGTTTAACCTGTTCAGTTGAAGCCATACTCATAGATGTTACCGAGATCATAACTACTGATCTTATGGTAACGTTTTCGTCCACAGTTCTATGGAAAAAAAACTATAGATTACCGCGCCCTTGGGGCAAAGTCAAAAGTCAAAAGTCAAAAATCATTCATTAAAAATTTGGGTCTGAAACCCCGTCGTTCTACGACGGCTTTATATGCTAGGATAGT
>JAAUYB010094212.1_pt1 | contig 20567 bp, 20 predicted proteins | sample 7278071 | NCBI WGS metagenome assembly JAAUYB01 (sample SAMN14350121, study PRJNA611818) | marine sediment metagenome | isolation source: surface marine sediment (1.8m) | place: French Polynesia: Moorea | collected 2018-08 | reverse complement strand
GAAACCGCGCACGGCTTCGGCATCGAAGCGCACGATATTTTCAGGGGAGCCCAGAATCGAGCGGCCCAGCGGGTTGTCGCCCCAGAAATTGCGGCCGCTCAGGATATGGATATACTCCTCGGGACTGTCTTCCACCATCCCGATTTCCTGCAGGATAACCGGGCGTTCGCGTTCGACCTCCCGCGCATCGAAGACCGAGTTCAGGAAGATGTCGGTGAGAATATCGACCATGGTGGCCATGTGCGCATCCAGAACCCGGGCATGGTAACAGGTGTTTTCCATGGCCGTGAAGGCATTGGTTTGGCCACCGATGGCGTCGAATTCCTTGGCGATCTGATAAGCACTCCGCTTCTGGGTGCCCTTGAAGATCATGTGTTCGATGAGGTGGGAGAGTCCGTTTTCCCGCTGGGTCTCATCGCGTGCCCCGACATTGACCCACACGCCCATGGAGACGGAGTGCACGTAGGGCATCCGTTTGGTCAGGATTTTAATGCCGTTGGACAGAACCGTCTTATTTACGGCGTTGGCCATGGGAGCGCTTGCCTTCCTCTTCGAGAACGGCTTTGTGGCTCAGCCGAATCTTTCCATCCCGGTTGATTTCGAGCACTTTGACGCGCAGTTTGTCGCCTTCCTTGACGATGTCGGAAACATTGTTGACCCGATGGGTGGCCAGCTGCGAGATATGGCACAGGCCGTCGGTACCGGGCAGAATCTGCACAAACGCCCCGAAATCCATTATCTTGACGACGGTGCCCTCGTAGATTTTGCCGACTTCGGGCTCCTGGGTGATTTCTTCGATCATTTTGAGGGCCGCGTCCCCGTCTTCCTTGGATACGGCCGCAATTTTAACCAGTCCGGAGTCATCGATTTCGACCCGGGTATTGGTTTCGGTCTGGATGGCCCGTATGGTTTTGCCGCCCGGGCCGATGATTTCACGGATTTTGTCGGGATGCACATCCATGGTCAGAATGGCCGGTGCATAGGGCGAAATTTTATCACGCGGGGCGGCGATGGCCGCATGCATCTTCTCCAGGATATGCAGCCGGCCGCGGCGGGCCTGCTCAAGGGCCTTCTGCAGAATGTCGCGCGAAAGCTCGAGGATTTTGATATCCATTTGAAGGGCAGTCACGCCTTCGGCCGTACCGGCCACCTTGAAGTCCATATCGCCGGTGTGGTCTTCATCGCCCAGAATATCGGTCAGAATAACCACTTGCTCGCCTTCCTTGACCAGCCCCATGGCAATCCCGGCCACCGGCGCTTTGATCGGCACGCCGCCGTCCATCAGCGCCATGGTGCCGGAGCAGACCGTCCCCATGGAGGAGGAACCGTTGGACTCCAGCACTTCGGATACCAGGCGAATGGTATAGTCGAAGTCTTCCTTGTCCGGCAGGATCCGCTCGAGCGCCCGGGTGGAAAGACCGCCATGGCCAATATCGCGGCGGCTGGGCCCCCCGATGCGGCGGACCTCCCCGACCGAGAAGGGGGGGAAGTTATAGTGCAGCATGAACGGCCGGAACTCTTCACCGCTCAGGGTTTCAACCCGCTGCTCGTCCTGGCCGGATCCCAGGGTCAGGACCCCCAGAACCTGGGTTTCGCCACGCGTAAACAGGGCGCTGCCATGGGGGCGCGGCAGCAGGCCCACTTCGCAGTTGATCGGCCGAACCTCATCGAACTGGCGTCCGTCGATACGGCGCTCCTCCTCCAGAATGAGCCGGCGGCAAGTCTTCTTCTGAAGATCGCCCAGAATTTCATAAACTTCGCTCCGGCGTTCGGCCAACGCCTCGCCGAGTTCCTCGAACACGGCCTGTTTGACGGACCGCAAGGCGCGACTGCGCTCGACTTTGGTGGGAACAAGGGTCGCTTCGCGCAGACGCTCGACCGCGCGGGATTCAATCACCTGGGTCAGCTCGGCATCTTTTTCCGGAATGACAAATTCGCGTTTGGTCTGGCCGCATTCCGCCTGAAGGGCCGTCTGCATGTCGATGATCGGCTGCATGGCCTGATGGCCGAAAAAGATCGCCTCGAGCATATCGGCTTCGCTGACGATGTCGCCGCCCCCCTCGACCATCACGATGCCCGTGCGCGATCCGGCCACGATGATGTTGATATCGCAGTCTTCGCAATCGCATAAGGGGGGATTGATCTGCAGCTCGCCATTGATGCGGCCCACGCGGACCGAGGCGATGGGACCGGCAAAGGGGATGTCCGATAGCCCCAGAGCGGCCGACGCGCCGATCATGGCCAGGATATCGGGGTCGTTCTCCTGATCCATTGACAGGACCGTTGCGATCACCTGGGTCTCGAAACGGTAGCCCTTGGGAAACAGGGGCCGGATGGGGCGATCGATCAGTCGGGCCGTGAGGGTTTCCTTCTCGCTGGGCCGACCGATTTCACGGCGGAAATAGTTGCCGGGAATACGCCCGGCGGCATAAATTTTTTCCTGATATTCCACGGTCAGGGGAAGAAAGTCGACCGGGCGCTCCTCCTGGGCCGAAACCGCGGAGACGAGGACGATGGTCTCGCCGTACTGAACCAGTACCGAACCTGAAGCCTGTTTGGCCAACTTCCCGCTCTGGATGCTCAGGGGCTTGCCCCCGATTTCTGCTACAAATTGTTTTTCCATTGTGTTTCCTTCTGATCGAACCCGGGCACCTGGGAACATGACGGGTGCATGGCGGTTCAATCCTGATGACCGTGGCCCTGACGGGGCAATACCCGTGAAAAACAGGTCCTGCCGTTGGTTGGGCGGCCGCCGCGGGGCGGCTGCGTCCCGGGGGCGATGCTGCCCCGGGGCCATCGTCGGCCGTTTGATCGGGGCTATCGGCGCAGACCGAGGGTTTCGATAATCGAACGATAGCGATTGACGTCCTTGTTTTTGACGTAGTTCAACAGGCGCCGACGGCGCCCGACCAGCATCAGCAATCCGCGGCGGGAATGGTGGTCCTTCTTATGGACCTTCAAATGCTCGGTCAGATAGCTAATCCGGTGTGTCAGCAAAGCGGCCTGAACTTCAGGCGAGCCGGTATCGGTATCGTGCAGTTTGTGCGATTCGATAAGCCTCTTTTTATCTTCAGTTGTGAATACCACGATCTTCTGTCCTCCTCTTGAAAAAGGGTTCCTTTACGCTAAGGGCTTTAAAAGTTTAAAAGTCGGTGCGTCCCTGCCACGGCGCTGCGGTCGGTGGATCTGCCGCCCCTAACGCTGGCGGCGACATCACGGGGCACGTCGCACGCAGCCGCGCCACTAAGGCTGCGCAACCGGCGAACGTCGTTGACGGCGCCGCCGGTCCGCATCCGGTTGAGGGAAAACACAGCAATATTGATAACCATCTTCATGGGGGTCATATTTTACCACCGCCAGCAAACGTTCCCGGGAATCGATGATTTTAACCAAATGGCGCTCATGGCGACCCCGGTTGCTTGTCGGTTGCGGTTGGGGCGCCGCCAAGTCATTGCCCCTAAGCCGGATGCCCTTGTTGATCTTATCGGCGGCCGCTTCATCGGCAATGCCTGTTACCATTCCCGGCAGTGCCGCCGCCGGTGAAATGATGGGCGTATCATCTCGGCCGGTTGCAATCCGTCTTTCCAGTTCATCCAGGCTCAGGGCGGATGTGAGCCCGAAACCGCTGCTCCAGGTGCGTCGCAGGCGGCTCAAATGTCCCCCGCAGCCCAGTTCCCGGCCGATATCGGCGCACAGGCTGCGAATGTAAGTCCCCGCCGAGCAGGTCACTTGAAAATGGACCTCTGGCAAGGCCACCGCCGTGATTTCGATGGCGGTGATATGCACCGTCCGCGCCGGTTTTTGAACCGGTCGCCCCTGCCGTGCCAGTTTGTAGAGCGGCACGCCCTTGTGTTTGAGGGCCGAGAAAACCGGCGGCCGCTGATCGATGCGTCCCTTGAAACGTTGGAACGTGTCCGCGAGGCGATTGGCCATGCCGGCATTCAACGTGTGCCGTTTAACCACATGACCCGTAACGTCCTGGGTATCCGTTTCAATCCCCAGGTGCAAAACCGCTTCGTAGGTTTTCTCGCCGGCCAGCAAAAAGCGCCCCAGCCGTGTGGCTTGGTTGAGCATGCAGACCAGAATACCCGTGGCAAATGGGTCCAGGGTGCCGGCATGGCCCGCTTTGCGGGCGCCGAACATTTTTTTGATCCGGCCGACCGCCCGGGCGGATGTCAGCCCTTCCGGCTTGTCAAGCACGACGATGCCGCTTGGCTGCAAGCCTCGTTTCCCCTCCTTATTAGAGCTGCCGCGCAATTTTGTAAATCAGACGTTTCAATTCGCCGAGTGACGTATCCATGCCAAACCCGGCCGCGTTGCTATGTCCACCCCCGCCGAAGGATGCCGCAATGCGCGCCACATCCACCGCGCCGTCGGATCGTAGGCTGACATGGTAGCGGCTGTCACCCTTGGCCGCCGTGTCGTGACCGTTGGCGGTCTCCATGATCAGGGCCGCCATCTGAACGTCTTCGATGCGTTTGGCATAACTGATCATGCCATCGACATCTTCCGGTTGGGTATCGGTTTCAGCAAACATCTCCCGGGTCAGGGTCATGAGCGAGAGTTTGCCGTCGGGTGAGATTTCAATCGAATCCAGCGCCATATTCAGCAGTTTGATGCGTCCGAGCGAATACGTGCCGTAGACATGTTGGGCCACGCGGTAGGGATCGACCCCGCAAGCGACCATTTCGGCACAGATGTCGAAAGCCTGGCTGTTGGTATTGGCGAAACGAAACGATCCCGTGTCGGTTAAAATACCGGTATAGATCGAGGTGGCCACGTCACAGTTAACAGTCACGTCCATTTGCTTCAGTAGTCGGTAAACGATTTCCGTCGAGGAACTGGCCGCCGGGTCGATCAGTTGGTAATGGCCGAATCCGGTATTGGTGACATGGTGGTCGATGTTGATGATCCGCCGGTGCTCTCGGATTTGAGCGGCGATCGACCCGACCCGCGCCAAGTCGCCGCAGTCCAGCACAACCACCGTATCGTAATCAATCGGCGACGGCACCCGGCCTTCGATCTGGTCGCTACCGGGAAGGAATCGATAAACCGCCGGTATCGGGCTTTCGTTGAACATGGTGACTTGGCGACCGTCGGCTTTCAAAGCCAAACCCATGGCCAACAGCGCCCCCAGGGCATCACCGTCAGGGTTGACATGGGTGGTGACCAGCAGGGTGCCACTATTCTTCAGATGGGTTATGAGGCGCTGCATTCTTCCCACCGAGTGTATTCAGGATCGAATCAATACGGGCGGCCTGGTCCAGCGATGCGTCGTAGTAAAAGCGAATATCCGGCATGTAGCGCAGACCAAGACTGCCGGCCAAGTTACGTTTGATGAACGACTTGGCTTTCTGAAATCCGGCATCGGCATCGGCCACCGCGCGCTCACCGCCGGACGTACTGAAATAAACCTTGGCCAGCCGGAGATCCGGCGACAGATCGACGCCCATGATCGTTACGTTCTTGAGCCGCGGGTCGCGAATTTTCTTGTTCAATAGTTCGGCCAGGGTATTGTGAATATGGCGGCTCACCCGTTCCGAGCGTGCATAGGTCTTCATGCGTTGAATATTTCCATCTCGGAGTCGATGACTTCGGCCAAACCCATGTCCTCGGCCTGATTGAAAAGCTTGTCGACTTTGGAGTTGATCAGGGCGCGGTCGTTGCCCACCATTGAAAAACCAATTTCGGCCCGCTGGTAAATATCGTTGGCGCCCACCTCGGCGACCGAGGCATTGAAACGGTTGCGCAAACGGGCAATAATCGCCTTGACCACCTTGCGCTTGCCCTTCAACGATCGGCAGTCGTGAATTCGGTATACGATGCGGCCCAAGCCGACCACCATGGCATTCTCTCCGTCTATTCGATCTCCGGACGGATCTCCTCCAGATAATAGCATTCAATCACGTCGCCGACTTTGATGTCATTGAAGTTTTCAATGCCGATCCCGCATTCGTAGCCGCTCTGGACCTCTTTGGCATCGTCTTTATAGCGGCGCAGGGAAGAATTGCGGCCTTCGTAGTGCACCACGCCCTCACGCAACAGGCGCAGCAGTTGGCCGCGTTCGATTTTGCCGTCGGTGACATAACAGCCGGCAATCGTCCCCACTTTGGGGATATGAAAAATCTGGCGGACATCGGCGCGGCCCAGAACCCGTTCTTCAAAGGTCGATTCCATCATACCCACGATGGCGTTTTTGACTTCCTTGATGACATCGTAGATGACATTGTAATAGCGCATGTCCACGTTTTCTTCCGTGGCCAAGGCTTGCACCTTGGGCGTCGGCCGGACGTTGAACCCGATAATGATCGCGTTGGAGACCGCCGCCAGGGAAACATCCGACTCCGTGATCGTACCGGTCGCCGAATGAACGATGCTGATCTTGACTTCCTCGTTGGAGAGCTTGGTCAGCGAATCACGCAAGGCTTCCATGGAACCGTCCACATCCGCCTTGATGATCAGGTTGAGGTCCTTGACTTCGCCTTCCTTCATCTGTTCGAACAGATTCTCCAAACTCATGCGGTTGGAGCGGGCCAATTCCTTGACCCGTTGCTTCTGGCCCCGGTGGATACTGACCTGTTTGGCATCCTTTTCATCCTTGAGCGCCAAGAGCTCGTCACCGGCCACGGGGACACCGGATAAACCCAGGACTTCAACCGGGATCGACGGTCCGGCATCGGAGACCGGCTGGCCCATGTCATTCAACATGGCGCGCACTTTGCCGTGATGGATGCCGCAGACCACCGGATCGCCGTTCTTGAGGGTGCCTTCCTTCACCAGGACGGTGGCCACCGGTCCGCGGCCCGAGTCCAGTTTGGCCTCCACGACATGCCCGTAAGCGAATTTATCCGCATCCGCCTTAAGCTCCATCATTTCAGACTGGAGCAGAATCATTTCGAGGAGGTCGTCGATGCCGGTCTTCTCCTTGGCGGAGACCCGCACAAAGATGGTATCACCGCCCCAGTCCTCGGCGGCCAGGCCGTTTTCGGCCAGTTCCCGCATGACGCGCTCGGGGTCGGCACCGGCCTTGTCGGTTTTGTTGACGGCCACGATAATCGGGACTTCGGAGGCCCGTGAATGGTTGATGGCCTCCAGGGTCTGGGGCATGACGCCGTCGTCGGCGGCCACCACCAAGACCACCAGGTCGGTGACCTGGGCGCCCCGTGAACGCATGGCCGTAAAGGCTTCATGACCGGGGGTGTCGAGAAAGGTAATCGGCCCCTTGGAGGTTGAAACGCAATAGGCCCCAATGTGCTGCGTAATGCCGCCCGCTTCGGTTTCCGTGATGTGGCTCTGGCGGATGACATCCAGCAAGGAGGTCTTGCCGTGGTCGACATGGCCCATGATCGTGACCACCGGCGGTCTTTCGGCCAGTTTGCTCGGATCGTCCTGTTCCACTTTCAGAAGTGTCTCTTCTTCAAAGGCCGCCTTTTCGATTTCGTAATCGAACTCGGCCGCGACGAGCGAAGCGGTTTCGAAATCCAGGCTCTGATTGACCGTGGCCATGACACCCATGCCCATTAATTGCTTGATGATTTCACTGGCCTTGATGCCCATGCGCTTGGCCAGTTCGGCCAGCACAATCGCTTCGTCCACCTTGACGCGCCGCTTGATGGCCTTGGCGGTGGTGATCTGCGTTTTCTGCGCCGTGGCCGAACGGACTTTGGCATCTTTGCGATGTTTGCGTCCCCGGGCTTTGCCGTCGTAGAGGTCGGCGCCTTCGACCACGGCTTTCTTGCGGAACGAAATTTTCTTTTTGAAAAACTTCCGGTCCAGGTCCTCTTCCGTCTTTTTCTTGCGCTTTTTCTTGCGCAGATCGGCCGGCGTCTGGGTCGCGGGTTCGGCGCCGCGATCCGCGGGTGCGGCGGCCCCGGGACGGGGCGGCACGGACGGTTTTTCGACCGGTCGGGTGGGTAGTTTGATGATGCGCGCGGCCGCCTCTTTCTTGGTCACCTTGGCGGCCGGTTTATCCGCGGGCTTTGGCGGAGCGGCGGGAGCGGGTGCCGCTTCGTCGGGTGTTTCCGCCGCCGTCATTCCGCTAGCGGCGGCGTGCTCGGGGGCCGCTTCCAGTGGTTTGTCGGGGGCTACCGACGGTGCGCTTGCCGGTTCAACCGCCTTTTCGGATTCGTCGACAAGGGAAACGTCTTCGGTTTCGTCCGCTGGCGCGGGCGCAGCAATAATTTTGGCCGCGGCTTCTTCTTGCGTCGACTTGGCGGCGATCGTCTCGGCCTCCGGCAGGGGTTGTACTTCGGTTTCGGCGCTGGTGGTCGGGGACGCCTCCTTTTCCGGTTCCAAGGTAGGGGCATCATCAGCGACAGCGGCCGCGTCGGTGTCTTGGGGCTCGGCGGCGAGCGCATCCGCATCCGTTTTTTCCGCGGGCGGCTCGACGATTTTGCGGCGACGGCGGATAACGGTGGGCTTGATGCGTGTTTCTTCGATTTGTTCGGCTTGTTTGCCGAATAAGGCCCCTTTGACCTGGGCGATGGTATCTTCATCCAGAGAGCTCATATGGCTCTTCACGGCAATGCCGATCTGACTCATTTGGTCGATCAGGACCTTGTTGGTCATGTTCAGGTCTCTGGCAAGTTCATATACCCTGATCTTCGCCATTCTTTCCCCCATTGTTGGGCTATCAAAGTATCTTTTGATAGCCGCGGCAGCAACTTACGCTTATCGTCAGGCCGTCGGTTTAGCTTGACCGTTATGGTTCAATAACTTCCTGGGTACCACCATTGTCCGTTGCCGGCGCTTCGCTGGCCATGGCTTCATTATTCTCGGCGGCGTCGGTTGCACCCGCTGCCGCGTCGGACGTTAATGGATCCACCCCCTCCTCGGGCGCGGCCGAGGCGTCACCCGTTGGCGTCTCCGGCGGGGCCGGTTCGTCCGGGTTGCTTGGCGCTTCGGCTTCCGGTGCCGTGTCTGCGGATAAATGCTCAGGCGCGTCGGCGGGTTCGAGGGATTCTTCGCCCGTTGCCACCACCGCGGCGTCCTCCGGAACGTCTCCGTCGGCTTCGGCTTCCGCTGCGGCTTCCGCATCCAGCACGGCCTGACGGGCCACATCGATCAAATTCTGGGCGTCTTCGGCGCTCAGGTCGCGGACCTGCATTAAATCTTCGATCGAAGCAATGCTGATTTCTTCAGTCGAAAAGAAACCTTTTTCGTAAAGGGCATCGGCCAGGCTCACACCCACATCGGGCAAGGCGACAATGGATTCATAGCCGCTGCGCATGGTTTCGTTGTATTTGGTCTCACTTTGGACATCCAAATGCCAGCCGGTCAGGCGAGAGGCCAGCCGTACGTTTTGACCACGTTTGCCGATTGCGATGGAAAGGAATTCATCCGGTACGATGACTTCCATGGCGCGATTGGTCTCATCGATGATCACGCGCGAAATCTCGGCGGGCGCCAAGGCATTGCAGACATATTTGGCCGCATCGACATGCCAGGGAATGATGTCGATTTTCTCGCCGCGCAATTCCTGAACCACGTTTTGCACGCGACTGCCTTTCATACCGACGCAGGCGCCGACCGGGTCGATATCCGAATTGTTGGAAGACACGGCAATCTTGGCACGCACCCCCGGTTCGCGCGCCGCGCCCATGATGCTGACTATGCCCTCGCTGATTTCCGGCACTTCGGTTTTGAAGAGGAGTACCAAAAATTCCGGGTGGGCCCGCGAGAGGATAATCTGCGGCCCGCGCGATTCGTGTAAAACGTCCATAATATAGGCGCGAATGCGGTCCCCGCGGCGGTAGCCTTCACGGGGCACCTGCTCGCGTACCGGAAGAACGCCTTCGGTGTGACCGAGATTGACAATGATATCGCCCCGGTCCATGCGCTGAACGATACCGTTGATGATTTCACCCTTGCGATCGATAAAATTGGCGTAGACGGCGTCTTTCTCGGCATCCTTCATTTTTTGGATGATGACCTGTTTGGCCGATTGCGCCGCAATCCGGCCAAACGTGGAGGTGTCCATCTTGGTGCCCAGGCTGTCGCCGATTTCACATTCGGCATCCAATTGGCGTCCCTCTTCCAGGGTCACTTCGAGGGTCGGATCCTCGACCACTTCGACCACATCTTTAAACTGGAAGACTTCGATTTCGCCGCTTTCGTCACTGTACTGCACCTCGATATCAATTTTACTGCCGAACTTCTTCCGCGCGGCCGATTTTAGCGCTTCTTCCAGGGCACTTATCAAAACCTCCCGATCGATACCTTTATCCCGGCTTACCTGATCGACGACACGTTTGATATCTGCTACGAACATTTGATTTCTCCATTAAAATTGACCAGCCGTGCGATGGAAATCTCTTCCAGCGGGATCAGCGCTTCGCCGTGGTCGCAGGCCAGACGGACCCCCTCAGCCGAAATCCCTTTTAAAGTGCCTTTGAAATTTTTGCGGCCGTTTATCGGCTGCATGGTTCGAATCCGCGCGGTTTGTCCTTGGAACCGCGCGAAGTCTTCCGGTTTCCCGAGCGGACGGTCCGGTCCGGGAGAGGAGACTTCCAAATGGTACGGTCCCAGATCATCCAGGTGAACGTCGAGGATGTCGCTGAGCTGGCGGCTGACCCGGGTGCAATCGTCTAGCGAGACCCCGCCGGGCTTGTCGATGTACAGCCGTAAAATCCGGCCGGCCGATTCGCGCCGGTATTCGGCATGGACCAGTTCGAGGCCTTCGCCGCGGCACACGGGCGCGCCTAGCGCGAAGACCCTTGCGGCCACCTGCTTGTCCTTCGGCAGTCTGCGGCCGTTGCCAGTGTTGCTTGCATTCCGACGTACATCCATGATCGTGCCCACGGTTCCCTGTGTAAAAAAACAAAAAACGGGCTTCCGCCCGTTCTTAACTTGATCAAACGCGTAACCGAAAATGAGACGTTATGTATTCATGCCAAATACCACAATCAAAAGGTTAGCAGAATCGCTTGCATACATAATGCGTCCCCTTTACGACCTTTTATACAAAAGGCGGAAACTGGAGCGGGCAACGAGACTCGAACTCGCGACACCAAGCTTGGGAAGCTTGTACTCTACCAACTGAGCTATGCCCGCTTCCGAACAACGTTAGTTAGGACAAAATTAAACCTTTGTCAATATGTTTCGGTGCCCTCATCGAGGAGTTTGCGGATGGCCAGCAAATCCCGGCGGATGGCTTCCATTTCGGTCATCAAATCCTCGCGGGTGTAGCCGCGATCGGCCTGCCGGAGGTATTGGCGCGCCCCTTGGATGGTGAAGCGTTTGTCGTGCAGGAGTTGTTTGATCAGCAGGATGCGTTCGACATCCGCTTGGCGGTAAAGGCGTTGACCTGATTCCGTGCGGCGTGGTCGAATCGAGGGGAATTCGGTTTCCCAGAACCGCAGGACATAGGAGGCCACCCCGGCAATCTCGCTGACCTCGCCGATACGGAAGTAGAGCTTTTCCGGTATCTTGCCTTCGGGTGGCATAGGAACTCGGTCCGGAAAGGGTTTGAGGCCTGGCCTAGGTCGGCAGCTGGGCGTTAAAGGCCTCCAGTAGTTGTTCACTCAGGCGCTGGTGAATGGTGTTGACCGCCTCGTCTTCCAGTGTGCTCTCGGCCGAACGGTAGGTCACCCGTATGGACAAGCTTTTTTTGTCGGCCGGGATCGGAGCGCCCATGAAAACATCGAAAATGCGGACATCTTCCACCAGGGTCTCCCCGCTGCTGCGGATGTGGCGGCAGACCGCGTCGGCCGCCAGGGCATGCGGGACGATCAAGGTAATGTCCCGGGCAATCGAAGGAAATCTCGGTATGGGGCGCGCTTCGATCCTTTCCGGGATCAAGGCCTGCAACCGGGCCAAGGCCAGCTCGAAGACGAACACGCGCTGTTTAAGATTGAAGCCTGCGGCGACTTCCGGGGCCAGTTCACCAAGCAAGCCCAAGGGCTGGTCATGCTTGACAATGGCCGCCGCGGCGTCCTCGCGAAGGTAAGGGGCCTCGCCGGGTGCCGGGGCGCGATAGGCCACGTCTTCAATCTGCAAGGCCTCCAAGAGGCTTTCCACCGTGCCCTTGATGTCGAAGAAATCACAGGCGGACGGCTTTCCGTACCAGCCGGTTTCCCGGCGGACACCGGTCCACAAGCCGGCCAGCATTTCTGATTCCCGCGGCTGTTCATCCGGGCCGCGGTCCGTGAAGACCTTACCCATTTCGAAGCACTTGAGGTTTTTCACCTGCTGGGCCAGGTTGCGTTCCATGGTCTCCAGCAGGCCGGGGATGAGGGTGGTGCGCATGACGCCCTGATCTTCGCTCAATGGGTTGAGAATCTTGACGGTGCGACGGCGCGGGTCGTCGGCCGCCAGCAGGAGGGCATCGCCGGCACCGGCACTGATAAAACTGTAGTTGACGGTTTCGGTAAATCCCTGGCCGGTCATCAAGCCGCGCAGGCGTATTTTCGTTGGCCGCAAAGGATTGACGAATCGGGTGCTGCCGGCCGCAATATGCGGCATACGCGTGGGAATCGCATTATAGCCCCAGGTGCGGGCCACCTCCTCCATCAGGTCTTCGGGTTGGGTGAGATCGACGCGGAAGGACGGCGGGCTGATCGTGATGCGATCGTTGGCGGTGTCCACCGCCTGCGTTTCAATGCCGATCGAGGACAGCAGCCGGCTGATCGTAGGCTGGTCGAGCTGGGTGCCGAGCAGGCGATTGGTGGCCGCGACACTTAGGGTGATGGCTTTGGCCGGCCGGGCGCCGGGATGGGCGTCGATCGTTCCGGCGACCAGGCGACCGCCGCCGAGTTCAGCGATCAATTGGGCTGCCCGATTGAGGGCCACGAGCGTGCCGTCGGGGTCGACCCCGCGCTCGAAGCGATGGGAGGCTTCCGTTTGCAGGCCAAGCTGTTTGGCGGTTTTACGGATGCTCACGGGATTGAAACAGGCGCTTTCCAGAAGGACCTGCCGGGTGGCCGGTTCGACCTCTGAATTGAGTCCTCCCATGACGCCGCCGATGGCCACCGGTTTTTCCGCATCACAGATCATCAGCATGTCTTCATCCAGCCGGCGCTCCTTGTTGTCCAGCGTGATGAAGACCTCGCCCGGATTGGCCCGGCGGACCACGATGCGCTGGCCGGCCAGGTTGTCAAAATCGAAGGCATGCAGGGGCTGTCCCATCTCCAGCATGACAAAATTGGTAATATCGACGATGTTGTTGATGGGGCGCTGACCGACCGAACGCAGCCGATCCTGCAGCCATTCCGGTGACGGCCCCACGCTGACATCTTCGATCAGTCGGGCCGCGTAACGCGGACAAAGATCGGAGGCCTCGATGGCCACCGAGGTCTTGGCCGTGATGGCCTGACCATCGTCCGCGGTGCTGACCTCGGGAAGGCTCAGGGGTTGATTGGAAAAGGCCGCAATCTCACGGGCCACACCGATCAGGCTGAGACAATCAGGACGATTGGGGGTCAGGTCGATATCCAGAACGTGATCGCCAAGCTTGAGGGCCTCGGCCACCGAGACACCGAGCGGCAGATCTTCCGGAAGCACCCAGATGCCGCTGTGGTCACTGCCCAGTTCCAACTCGGCCTGGCTGCAGATCATACCGGCGGAGGCAACCCCCCTAATCGTGGCGGCAGTGATCTCGCGGCCGTCCGGCAACACGGTTCCCGGAATCGCCAGGGGCACGTATTGACCCTCGGCCACGTTGGGCGCCCCGCAGACCACATCCACCTGGTTTCCGCCGGTCGCAAGCGAACAGCATTTAAGTTTGTCAGCGTCCGGGTGGGGGCGAACCATCTCGACGCGGGCCACCTTGACGGTTTGCAGGTAGCTAAAACGATCTTCGATCGTGTCGACCTCCAGGCCGGCCATGGTCAGTTTTTCGGCCAGTTGATCGACAGGCTCGACCAGCGGGACATAGGCTTGCAGCCAACTCAGACTGACTTTCATGTTAGAACTGCCTCAGAAATCGCATGTCGTTGTTAAAAAATTTGCGGATATCGTCGATCCCGTATTTGAGCATGGCGATGCGTTCGACCCCCATGCCAAAGGCAAACCCGGTGAAACGCCCGGTATCGTAGCCCACGCTGCGGAAGACATTGGGATGCACCATGCCGGAACCCAAGATTTCCAGCCAACCGGACTGACCACAGACGCGACAGCCCTTCCCGCGACACATGACGCACAGGATGTCGACCTCGGCACTCGGTTCGGTAAAGGGGAAGAAGCTGGGGCGAAAGCGCAGCGCCGTGTCGCTGTCGAACATTTCATGGACAAAGGCGGTCAACGTGCCCTTTAGATCAGCGAAGGACACATTTTCGTCCACCAACAAGCCTTCGACTTGATGAAACATCGGCGTGTGGGTCAAATCGGAATCGCAGCGGAAGACTTTGCCCGGGGCGATCACGGCCACCGGCGGGGCCTGTTGCTCCATGGCCCTGATCTGCATGGGCGATGTCTGCGTGCGCAGGACGATATTCTCCGAGATATAGAAGGTATCCTGCATGTCCCTGGCCGGATGGTATTTGGGAACATTGAGGGCTTCGAAATTGTAGTAATCGGTCTCCACCTCCGGGCCTTCGGCCACGCTGAATCCCATGCGCTCCAGGATGCTGCAGATCTCCTGGGTGACCTGACTGACGGGATGCGTATGGCCAGGCGCAGCGCGACGGCCAGGCAGGGAAATATCGACGCGCTCGGTCTGGAGGGGCCGCTTCGGCTGTAAACCGTCGCGGGCCTTCTGAACGGCCGCCTCAAGCTCTTTTTTGGCCGCGTTGGCCTGCTTGCCTGCGGCCGCGCGTTCCGCCGCCGGCAATTTGGCGATATTGCGTAGAAAACCGGTCAGTGCGCCTTTGCGTCCCAAATGGCGAATGGCAACCGCTTCGATTTCACGCTCATCTTGGGCGGCCGCCAGAGCCTCTAACGCTTCTTCACGAATCCGATGAATTTCTTGTATCACGATAGAGCCCCGGTTGAATGTCGCAATGCGTTGGTGATCGGAAAAAAAAGGGGACGGGCAGCCTGTTCTCAGCCGCGGGTCCCCTTTTCGGAAATCGTGAGCCTATCGCTGCTGGCCGGCCAGTGAGGCAATCTGGGAAAAACCGACGGGATCGGAAATGGCCAGCTCCGCCAGCACTTTGCGATCCAATTCGACCCCGGCCTTTTTAAGACCGTTCATCATGCGGCTGTAGGACAAGTCGTTCATTCGCGCGGCCGCATTGATGCGCGTTATCCACAGCCGCCGGAAATCGCGTTTGCGTGCGCGACGGTCCCGATAGGCGTACATGAGGGCTTTGTCGACGGCATCCGATGCCGTGCGGATCAGTTTGCTGCGGCCGCCCCGATAGCCTTTGGCCAGCTTCAGGATTTTTTTTCTTCGTCTACGGGCTTTGAACCCTCTTTTGACTCGCATGAGCGATCTCCTCTTCTGCGAACCCGTTATTTCTTAGGATCTGGTGATGACGCTGCCGCGGCCGCTTTATTTGGCAAGCCATGCCGCCGCGGCGCGCGCGGGTTGCACTATGACCGTCAATCCTGCCGGGATTAGCCGTTGGGCAGCAGGAGCTTGACTTCTTTGATATTGGTTTTGTCGATAATTTGGGCCTGGCGCAAAGCGCGTTTGCGTTTACGTGATTTCTTGGTCAGGATGTGACTGGCGTGTGACTTGGAAAACACGTATTTTCCGGATCCTGTTTTTCTGAACCGTTTGGCGGCGGCCCGGTTGGTTTTGATTTTAGGCATCTTGCGTTTCTCCTCGGTTATTCGCTGAGCCTGGTGCGCTCGCTGACGCGCCAATTTCAAATTCAGGCCACCCGTAGGCGGCCGCCTAAATAGCAGTGGCGCGGCCGCTTTGGTCAGGGCCCACGCCAGCACATGCGAAGCAGTTGGGTTGGCAACCACAATCACCCACCCCGCGGGTGATGAACTTGCTTTAATTCGGGATGCCGCCGCTCAAGACGGCGATTTCGGTGAAAGCACCATCATCATGGTCCGGCCTTCAAACTTGGGGAGCTGCTCGACGACGGCGATATCCTCAAACTCCGCCGCGATGCGTTGAAGCAGTTCCCGTCCGCGGTCGGAAAGGGTGATTTCACGACCCCGGAAAAGCACGGTGACCTTGACCTTGTCCTTTTTACCAAGAAATTTGCGGATGTGCCCCATTTTAACCTGCAGATCGTGATCGCCGGTTTTGGGACGTACCTTGATCTCCTTGACCTGGAAGGTGGTCTGCTTTTTCTTGGCTTCCTGTTTCTTTTTGGTCTGTTCGTATTTGTAACGCCCGTAGTCCATAATCTTGCAAACCGGGGGGTTCGCATTGGGCGAGACCTCTACCAGATCAAGGCCTAAGTCGGCGGCTGTGGCCAGTGCCGTTTCAATCGGTACGACGCCGATCTGCTCTCCATCCGGATCGATGACCCTGACTTCGCGCGCCCGGATTTTGCGGTTGATATTGGTCATGTCCGATCGATTAGGCCGAAACGGTTTTCTTGGCTGAGCTATTCTTTCACCTCCCAATTAAAAGGGGTTTCATATTTAACTTACGGCCGAGGATCTGGGGCCGGCGGCCGCCATCCCCTCCCAAATAACAAGGGGTTATCTCCGGGGGATTGAATGAAAACGCTTCCGATCGTAATGATCGGGATGAGGCATATATAGCACGAACTTAAGAAATGCAAGTAAAAAATGCAAGTAAAAAATGGCGGTTCCGCAAGGGGCCGGCCGCACGCGCGCCGATTTATTTTAGATCTTCGTGCTGGCCGCGGACACCGTTTGCGGGGCAAGGGTGTAGCTGGCCAGCAAGCTGTCGCGCCAGTAGTCGTTTTGCGGGTTGGCAAAGAAGGCTCGAAAACGCTTCAGGCTTTCCTGGCGCAAAATACCGGTTATGATGTGGGGACGGCGATGGTTATAGAGCGGGGGCAGACCGCTCAAATCGCAGGCGGTCCCGCCGCCCATGACATCTTCATAAGCATAGACGATGGTACCAATGCCCGTCAGCATGAGCGCGGCAAAACACATCAGACACGGTTCCATGGTGCTGTAAAGGGTAAGGTTCTCAGGCGCCACCTTGAGCGCCAAGTGGTTCAACCGCCGCAGGGCAACCATTTCGGCGTGATCCAATTCGTTACGCTGTTCCGCGCGGCTGGCCTGTCGGGCGCCGACGGCCACCACCTGATGGTTGTGGACCAGCACACAGCCCACGGGAAATTCACCCGCCGCCGCGGCCTTGTCGGCTTCGATCAGCGCGCGGCGCATAAACTGTTCATGCTCCATACCGTGTTCCTTTGAGCGGACGGACAGGCGTCCCTTACCGAATATCCAAGTCGCATACCGTGTCATCGCAGGGGCAGCGTCCGTCAACTTCATAGGCCAGCAGGATCCGCGTGGCCATCTCAGCCTGCCGGGGGCTGACGCGCTGCCAAGGGCTTTTCTGCAAATGCCGCTCGAGGGTCGGACGGTCCCAGATCTGATCGAGCCCCTGCCCCTTCAAAGATCGGTCGGCATTATCCAGTAAGTGGGCGTCCTCACCGTTGGTGACCAGACTAAAAGGGATGCCGTAGGGTGCCAGCAGCCGGGCCGCGGCCAAAGCCACCTGATGGCGTGTTACCAGGGATCCCGGTGCATATTTGATCAGCAAAGCGATGCGACTATCGAGTTTCACCACGTAATCCATGCGGATGCGTGCCAATCGGTTGTCGATCTTGAGGTCGATGGGGATGCGCGGATGGATGTCGCTCCGTCGGTAGCCTTTGGCCTCGACCAGCAAACGCGCTATGCGCTGGCGATAGCGTTCATCATGGGTATCCGGCAGAAGCGCTCCAGTGATGAAATCCTTCAGTTCACCCAATATAAGATGATGACCGCCCACATGCGCCCCGGCATATTGATGATGATGGTTTTTGGCTTTACAATAACGGTTTGGAACAGATAATGTTAACAATTCGGGTCTCAACAAGCCAAGGTAATTACTAAAAATTAAACTAACGCCTACGCTAAACGGTGTAAACCATGAATCTGAGTCTGTTACCGCAATACAGGAAACGGGAGAAGACCGATTCCGCTTCGGAAACGATTCGCGAACAGTTTGAAAACCGTGAAAAACGCTTCATGTCGCCTTTCGGCTGTCTGAGTTCGGCCAGTCGGGGAAGGGAGCGGGCGGAGACCGCCTGCCCGGTCCGGACGGCCTTTCAGTGTGATCGGGATCGCATCGTTTATTCCAATGCCTTTCGGCGCCTGAAATACAAAACCCAGGTTTTCCTCAATCCGCTGGGGGATGTCTACCGCACCCGGCTGACGCATACCCTGGAAGTGGCGCAAATGGCGCGCAATATCGCCCGGGCCATGTTTTTGAATGAAGACCTGGCCGAGGCGATCGCCCTGGGGCACGACCTAGGGCACACCCCTTTTGGCCATGGTGGCGAAACCGCGCTCAAAGAAATCCATTCACCGAATTTCCGCCACAACGAACAGAGTCTGCGGGTCGTGGAAATTCTCGAAAGCAATGGTCAAGGGCTCAATCTGACTTTTGAGGTCCGCGACGGTATCCTGAAGCATTCCAAAGGGTTCGGCAAAGTTCTGCCTGAAAATGAGGACAAACTGCCGGTGACCCTAGAAGGCCGTATCGTCCGCTTTGCCGATATCATGGCCTATCTCAACCATGATCTCGACGATGCCGTGCGAAGCGGTGTCATCCGGGAAGACCAGGTGCCGTCGGTCTGTCTGGAGGTTCTCGGACAAACCCATTCGGATCGGGCCACCACGATGATCCATGACCTGATCGCCAACAGTCAGGCCATTCAGGGCGAGCCTTTGATCGGCATGAGCGACCGGGTCTATGACGCCATGCTCATGCTGCGCCGGTTTCTCTACAAGAATGTCTATCGTTCGCCCCGGGTCCACAACGAATTCGTCAAGGCCAAAAAAATCCTCTCGGATCTTTATCGTCATTTTCTAGACGACGAAGCGGCGCTGCAATCGGAGTTGACGGCCATGGACATGGATGGCTGCAATCATCATCGCTATCCCAAGGAACGCCTGGTTTGTGATTTGCTGGCCAGCATGACCGACCGCTATGCCATGGCCCTCTATCGGCGCCTTTTTTTCCCGGCGCCCGTGGTTTGATCGACCGTGGCCATGGACCTCAATGACGCCTGCCGGGTTTTAACCACCCAACAACCGGATTGCTTCGATCGGATCGCGGCCATCTATGATCAGATGGATGCGGCTTACACCGTGGTGGCGCGACATTACGGGTTTGTATGCCAGGGCTGTGAGGACAATTGCTGCCTGACCCGCTTTCGCCACCACACCTTGATGGAATATGCTTATTTGCAGTGGGGATTTGCGGGCCTGGACGCCGACCTGCGCAGGGAGATCCGGACCCGATCCGACGACTATCGACTATCCTTGCAGGTTGCTGAGGGTGCTAACCAAGCGTTTCGTCATTGGTGCCCGCTCAACTTCGAGGGCCGTTGTCGTCTTTACGCTTTTCGCCCGATGATCTGCCGGCTGCACGGACTTCCTCACATCCTGCGCCACCCGGCCCGAGGTTTGATTCAGGGGCCCGGTTGTCACATTCTTGAGCAAGATTGCCAGGGCGTACGACCACGTCCCCTCGATCGCACGGCGCTCTACAAGGCCCTGGCCGGCCTCGAACAGACGATTCGTCAAGGCACCGGTTGCAAGGCCCCGGTTGGCTTGACGGTGGCCGAGATGATTCTGGCGTTTCCGGAGGCCTGACAAGGACGGGGACGGGGCGGCGCGCCGCTGAAAGTCATCTTCCAGAACCCAACGAACGGTGGCATCCCTTGAAGAAGATCAGCCCACATGACATCGACGATCTGAGCGACCGGCGACTAAGCCGGGGGGAGCCGTTCCGGTTTCGCTGCTATCCGGGGATCGGCTGCTTCAATCGATGCTGCCACAATCTAAACCTCTTCCTTTATCCTTACGATGTCCTGCGTCTCAAGCAGCGGCTGGGTTTGACCGCGGGCGATTTTCTGGAGCGCTATACCGATCTGGTACTGCGGGAGGGCCGTCATTTTCCGGAGGTCTTGCTGCGCATGGCCGACAACGAAGCGCAATCCTGCGCGTTTCTCGAAAAAGACGGCTGCACGGTCTATGCAGACCGCCCGCATACCTGCCGCACGTTTCCAGTGGAGCTGGGACTCATTTTCGGGGAAGAGGGGCGTGAACCCGAAACCGTGGGCTTTTTTCGGCCGCCTGATTTTTGCCTGGGGCCGAATGAAGATCAAGTCTGGACCCTCGATACCTGGGCCGACGATCAGGAGGCCCGGGTCTACAATCGCATGGTCCGCCGCTGGGCGGCCCTAAAAGCCCTGTTTGATCAGGATCCCTGGCAGGGCCAGGGCCCCTACGGCGACAGAGCCAAAATGGCTTTCATGGCCACCTACAATATGGACGCCTTCCGAAGTTTTGTCTTCGAAAGCTCGTTTCTAAAGCGCTACCACGTAAAGAAAGACCGCGTCCGCAAGATAAAGAAGGATGAACTGTCGCTATTGGGATTCGGTTTCGAGTGGGTCAAGCTGGCCGTTTGGAATATGCCGTCGAAATGGATCCGGCCGCGCTAGCGCCGTCGTATCAAAGCACCCCCGACG
>JAAUYB010027950.1_pt1 | contig 20586 bp, 22 predicted proteins | sample 7278071 | NCBI WGS metagenome assembly JAAUYB01 (sample SAMN14350121, study PRJNA611818) | marine sediment metagenome | isolation source: surface marine sediment (1.8m) | place: French Polynesia: Moorea | collected 2018-08 | reverse complement strand
CCCGTCCTCTCAACCCGCGCGCCGGACGGTCGTTACCGCTCCAATTCCACCCGCGCCCAAGGATCCTCGAAGATCCTTGTCCGAATTCCTTCCAAGGGTCTTTTCACGCCGAGGTCCCTGGCAAGGATTGGCGCCGCCCGTTACAACCCCCGAATCCCCGGGTTCCGGAACCCCGCCGCCGGATCGATCACCAGATCGGTCAACGCCCAAACCAGCGCATCCACCCGGTCCGGGGACCCTTTGCCTTGGTACCCATGCGCCGCCATTCGGCACATCTGATCTTCTAGCGCGCCCAAGCCCCGGGCATGTTTCACCCGACCCTGTTCATAGAGCGCTGCCACAGGCTCGGCCCGCGCCACCTTGTTCCGGGTCGCCCGAACACCCCGGTATGGGATAATCGGATCGATCGACCGAACCACCGATTCTACCAGATCGCCACCCTGATTGACTTCGGCAATCAGCCGTTCCGCCCGATGCCGCTCCAGGGCCGCGATGGCCGCCTTTGCCCAGGCGGTGGGCGACGACGCCCGAACGCTGGCATCCTCCAGAACATAGGCCCGCCATGTCTGCGGCGGCCCGTCCATGATGACGCCCGCCACCACGATCCCGCACTCGTCGGACCCTTCGTGCCCGGTCACCGGCGGGTCCACCGCGACCACGACCCGCTCCAACGTCGGCGTCTGGTCGACCCAGGCCGCTTCGAGCATCGCGTTGGTCCATAGCGCGCCCTCAACGTCTTCCAGCAGCACGCCATCAAGCTCCTCGCGTCCCTGGCGCGTGCCGCCGTAGCGGGCATAGACCTCGTCCAGGAACGACTTCGCCAGATAGGCCCGATTGGCCTCTGTCGGCGCATGTGTCGTCACCGTTGTCGGGTTCGCCAAAATCTTCTTCAGGACGCCCACGTTCTTCGGCGTCGTCGTCACCACCTGGCGAGGATTGTCGCCAAGCCGCAGCCCGAATTGCAGCATGTCCCAGGTCGCTTCGGCCTTCGGCCATTTCGCCAGCTCGTCGCTCCACGCAGCATCAAACTGCGGGCCCCGCAGACCATCCGGGTCCCAGGCCGTAAACACCTGCGCGATGGCGCCGTTGGGCCATTCCAGCCGTTTGCGCGACGGTTGCCAGGCCGGCCGCCGGTCCGGCGGCGAACAGGCCAGGATGCCGCTGTCGCCGAAGATCATTACCTCGCGGACCTCGTCCACGGTCTCGCCGACCAATGCCAAACGCTTGGCCCGTCCGGCATCGAGCGGCATCGACCCCTCCACCATCGACCTTACCCATTCCGATCCGGCGCGCGTCTTGCCCGCGCCGCGGCCGCCCATGATCACCCAGGTCCGCCAGTCGCCCTCGGGGGGCACTTGGTGGTCGAGCGCCCAGAACTCAAAAAGATAAGGGAGCGCCAAAAGCGCTCCCTCACTCAAGGACTCCAGGAAGGCCTCAACCGTCGCCTGCGGCGCGGAGGCGATCCAACCGGCGCCCGATCTCAGCCCGTGCGGCGTCGAAGTCGATGGCGTAGTCTCCGACAATGCCTCGCTGTGTCTTTCGTTCTTCGGCAACACGGTTTCTCTCCATGCTCGCCATCTTCCAGCCGTCCGACAGTTCCTTGACTGCCGTCTTCAGCCTCGAAATGGCTTCCTCGTCGTCCTGTCTGGCACGCAAAAGCAGATCCCCCAGGATCGCTCCGGCTTCCTTGAAGAGTTGTTCCGCCACGGCGAGGTTCTCGTCCACGGCGGTTCCGTCGTCTATCGGCTTGATTAAAGTCATTGTATGTAGCCTGCCTCTCATGCTGTCTCCGCACGAGAGAAACGATACGGCGGCCGCGAGGCACGCGCCCCGGGCCGCCGACCCATTTCTTCCAGCTTGCCCGTTTTCTACAAAACACCGTCCCAAATGTCAAGTTATTTTGTATTAACAGTGACTTAACGGTTCGGCCTGTTAACGGTCCGTTAACCTCGGTGCGTCGGAATCAACGAAAATCGGCATTTCGAAATTTGGCTGCCGCGTCGGCGGTTTGTCCCATTGGACGGCCAACTGCACCTTCCAATCAAGCGAATGACCGGGCCTGGCGACGTGCCGCCGCGGTTACTGATTGGCCCGTTCCGCCTCGATCGCCCGCCACCTGGCGACATTCTCGTTATGCTCGGCCAGTGTGGTGGCAAAGGCATGCCCGCCAGTCCCGTCGGCCACGAAAAACAGAAAATCACTGTCCTCCGGGTTCACCGCCGCCTCCAGGCTCGCCACACCCGGATTGGCGATCGGCGTCGGCGGCAGCCCGTCGATCACATAAGTGTTGTAGGGTGTCTCGCGCCGCAACTCGCTCTGTCGCAGCCCGCGCCCCAACACGCCCCGCCCATTGGTGACGCCGTAGATCACGGTCGGGTCGGTCTGCAGCCGCATGCCCTGGTTCAGCCGGTTCACGAACACCGCCGCCACCGTACCGCGCTCTTCCGGCACCCCGGTCTCCTTTTCGACGATCGAGGCCAGAATCAGCGCCTCCTCCGGGGTGTCGATCGGCAACCCGTCGGCCCGGTTCTCCCACGCCGTCTCCAGCCGGTCGGTCTGCCGCGCCTCCATCAGCGCCAACAGATCGCCGCGGTCGTCGCCAACCGCGACCTCGTAGCTGTCCGGCGCCAGCCGGCCCTCGGGCGGCACGACAGCGACGTCGCCGGTCATCACGTCGACCGCCTTCAGCCCCTCGACAATCTGCCAGCTGGTCACGCCCTCGGCCAGCGCCACGCGAAACCGTGTGTCCACCCGGTCGCGCCGCTCCACGTAATCTTCGGGCGCCACCACGCCGTCTTCGGTCGGATCGAACGCCACCACTTCGACGAACCGGCTGGTTGCCGGATCGAGTTCGCGCACCTGCACCCCGATCCGGGTCACCCCGATGCGGTAGACGATCTCGGTGCCACAGGTTGACTGCCCGCCCCGGGTCACGATTTCGACGATCTCGGCCATCGACGCGCCCTCGGGCACCAGGAACGACCCGGCCTTCAGCTCCGCCGCCTTGCCGGCATAATCCGCGCCCATGCGAAATATGCGTGGGCTCGACACCGCGCCCCGCGCCTCGAGATCGGCCGAGACCGATGTCATCGTCGCGCCCCGCTCCACCCGCAGGCAGATTGGATCGCTCAGCGGACCTACGGCGGCATACTGGCTCTGCCCCCAGCCGATCAGACCGGCGACTGCGATCAGTATGACGATGGACAGCGTCAGCGCATTCGACGCAATCGCGCGCCACATCAGCCGGTCACCCGCCCCAGCACCAGCGAGGCATTGGTGCCGCCGAAGCCGAAGGAATTCGACAGCGCCACGTTCACCTCGCGCGTCCGCTTGGCCTTCGGTGCCAGGTCCAGCCTGGTCTCCACCGCCGGATTGTCGAGATTGATCGTCGGCGGCGCCACCTGGTCACGGATCGCCAGGATCGAAAAAATCGCCTCGATCGCGCCGGCCGCGCCCAACAGATGCCCCGTCGCCGACTTTGTCGACGACATCGTCGCCGCGCCCGCCTTGTCGCCCAAGAGCCGCTCGACCGCGGCCAATTCGATCGAATCGGCCATCGTCGAGGTGCCGTGCGCATTGATGTAATCGACCGCCTCCGGCGCCACCCCGGCCCGGTCCAGCGCCGCCTGCATCGACCGCCGCGCGCCGTCGCCGTCCTCCGACGGCGCGGTGATGTGGAACGCATCGCCCGACAGGCCGTAGCCCAGGACCTCGGCATAGATCTTCGCCCCGCGCGCCACCGCGTGGTCCATTTCTTCGAGGATCACCACGCCCGCGCCCTCGCCCATCACGAAGCCGTCGCGGTCCGCATCGTAGGGCCGCGAGGCTGTCTGCGGGGCGTTGGCGTATTTTGTCGACAGCGCCTTGCAGGCATTGAACCCGGCGATGCCGATCTCGCAGATCGGGCTCTCGGTGCCGCCGGCAACCATCACATCGGCATCGCCCCACTGGATCAGCCGCGCCGCATCGCCGATCGCATGCGCGCCGGTGGAACAGGCCGTGACGACGGCGTGGTTCGGCCCCTTGAAGCCATATTTGATCGACACCTGGCCCGAGACCAGGTTGATCAGCGCACCGGGTATAAAGAACGGCGACACCCGCCTCGGGCCCCGCTCTTTCAAGAGCCAAGAGGTGTTCTGTATCGAGGTCAGCCCGCCGATCCCCGACCCGATCATCACGCCGGTCCGCTCCTGGCCCTTTGGGTCCTCCGGCATCCAGCCGGAATCCTGCACCGCCTGCTCGGCCGCGGCCACGCCATAGAGGATGAAGTCGTCGACCTTGCGCTGCTCTTTGGGCTCCATCCAGGCATCGGGGTCGAACGTGCCGCCGGTCCCGTCGCCCCGCGTCACCTCGCAGGCATAGCTTGTGGCCAGCGCACCGGCATCGAACTTGGTGATCGGCCCTGCTCCGGATTCGCCGGCCAAGAGCCGCGACCAGGTCTCTTCCACGCTGCTCGCCAACGGCGACACCATTCCTAGCCCGGTCACAACCACTCGCCGCATGCCCAGCCCCTTGTCCTGTCCCAGCGTTTTCGCCGCGCCCTGATACCGCGCCACGCCCCAAAGGGGCAAGCACCCTCGGCAGATAACCACCGTCCCCTTCTCGGTCGTAGCGCGGCCTGACTTCGAAAAGAAAACCCCGGGCCGAGCTAAGCGCTGCCCGGTCATCACATCTGCACGGCTTCACGACGGCAACCCACGCCCCGCCCACTTCTCCGGGAGATCACCCGCATCTGGCCGGGGCCCCGGCGCCGCTGCAGGCGGGGTTGGGGAGAACAAAGCGGCGCGCGGCCCGCGCGCCTCCGCTGGATCAGACTTTCGTCAAATGAACTCCGCCGTCGGCTCCGGCACCGCCTCGGCCACGTCCAGGGCCTCGCCCAGGCTGAAGCTGTGCCGGAACAGCGCCCGGCCAACCACCGCACCGGCCACGTTGCGCACGTATTTCAGCCGCGCCAGATCGTCGAGCGAGCGCACCAGGCCGCTGGCGATCACCGGCGTGCGCGACATGTCCGCCAGGCCAGAGATCAGGCCCAAAGAGGCATCAGCATCGGCGATATCGCTGTCGATGTCGGTCACGATGACGCCGGCGAGCGGGCAATCCTCGAAGGCGGTAATGAAGTCGGCTGGCGCAAAGGCGGTTTTCGTGCGCCAACCTTCGGCCACCACGGCGTCTTGCCAGACGTCGACGGCCAGCACGATTTGGTCCGGGTAAAGATGTGCTAGCCCCTTCACCGCCGCCGGGTCTCGCGTCGCCAGCGTGCCCAGCACGATCCGCCCCGCGCCCCGATCGATCCACTGCGCCACCCGGTCCCGGCTGCGCATGCCCCCCGCCAATTGCACCGGCACGCCGGCCTGGCGGATGATGTCGACCACAAGATCGGTATTGCCCTCGGACCCATTGACTGCATCGAAATCGGTCAGATGCAACCACGACGCCCCCGCTTCGACGAACTCCAACGCCTTTTCGAGCGGGTCCACATGCCAAACCTGCGGCTCTTCCAAGCGCCCGCGATAGAGGCTGACGCAGCGCCCGTTCAACAGCTCGATTGCCGGATATAGGATCATCTAGGCATTCCTCCCAAAGCGCCCGAAGACGCCGCCAGTTGCGCGAGGACCGCCATGTGCGCGGCCCCAGACTCCGCCCCGAAGACCGCTCCCACCGAAACCATAGCAGACCTGTGATCCGAATTCACCTCCCGCGTGCGCCGAAATGAAAAACGGCGCCCGAACCGGACGCCGCCCCTCATCCAAACCTGTGTGCCGGATCACGCGAGCTGAGTCGCATCCCCGATGAATTTCACAGCGTCACCGAAGCTTTGGATCGTCTCGGCCGCATCGTCGGGGATCTCGATACCGAACTCCTCCTCGAATGCCATCACCAGTTCCACAGTATCGAGGCTGTCGGCACCCAGATCATCGATGAAAGACGCCGCTTCCACGACTTTGTCTTCCTCGACACCCAGGTGCTCGACCACAATCTTTTTTACGCGGTCCGCGACATCGCTCATATTAGATCCTCATGTCCTCTCGGGGTCCGTGCCCGTCGTTGCCTTCGCCCCTTCGGGCTTCTCATGTCCCGCTCTGGGGCATAGCTTGCCGGCGCGCGCCCTTGGGGCACCTGGCAAAAACTGCGCCGCCTATAGCACATCGCTTCCGGGACGCAAACGCTTTGTCATGCTGCGTTTGCAGCACTCAGAACATGGCCATTCCACCGTTCACATGCAGCGTCGCGCCAGTCACGTAAGCCGCCTCTGGGCTGGCGAGATACAGGACCGCCGCACCGATTTCGTCGGCCGCGCCCATCCGTCCCGCCGGGACCTGTTTGAGGATCGCGGACTTCTGATCGTCGTTCAGCTTGTCGGTCATCGCGGTGGTGATGAACCCAGGCGCCACCACGTTCACTGTCACCCCTCGGCTTGCCACCTCATAGGCCAGCGATTTCGTCAATCCCACCATGCCCGCTTTCGCCGCGGCGTAGTTCACCTGCCCCGGATTGCCGGTCGAGCCGACGACCGAGCCGACATTGACGATCCGCCCCCAGCGCGCCTTCATCATGCCCCGCAGAACCCCGCGGCAGAGCCGCATCGCCGCCGTCAGGTTGACCTCGAGCACATCGGCCCATTCCTCGTCCTTCATCCGCATGAAGATCTGATCGCGGGTGATCCCGGCGTTGTTGATCAGAATGTCGACCGAGCCCATCGCCGCCGCAGCCTGCCCCGGCAGCGCCTCCACGGCCTCGACCTCGCCAAGGTTACACGGCAGCACATGCGCGCGCGCGCCCAACTGGCTTGCGAGCGCCTCCAGCGGCTCCACCCGCGTGCCGCTCAAGCCCACGGTGGCGCCCGCGCCATGCAACGCCGCGGCGATCGCCCCGCCGATGCCGCCCGACGCGCCGGTGATCAGCGCCGACTTTCCGCTTAGATCGAACATGCTCACGCTCCCATGCTTTCGACGGCGGCCTTCACCTCGTCCGGCGTCGCAACCGAGCGTACCGCCAAGGACCGGTCGATCCTCCGAACCATGCCAGACAAGGCCTTGCCCGCCCCGATCTCCCAGGTCTCGGTCACATCGACATGCGACACCATCCATTCGATCGATTCTCGCCAGCGTACCGAATGCGTCACCTGATCGACCAGCAAGGACCGGATCACCGCCGGGTCGCCCACGTCATGGGCCAGGACGTTCGCCACCAGCGGCACTTTGGGCCGGTGGATCGACACATGGCTCAGCGCCTCGGCCATCGCCGCCGCCGCAGGCTCCATCAGCATGCAATGGAAGGGCGCGCTGACCGGCAGCATCACTGCCCGCTTCGCGCCGCGCTCCTTGGCCAGGTCCACCGCCCGCTCGACGGCCGCCTTGGTGCCCGATACCACCACCTGGCCCGGATCGTTGTCGTTCGCCGCCGCCAGCACCTCGCGATGCGCCGCGTCGTGGGCAATCTTCTTCACGGCCACGAAATCGAGGCCCAGAATCGCCGCCATGGCGCCCTCGCCTACCGGCACAGCCGCCTGCATCGCCTGCCCCCTGAGACGCAGCAACCGCGCCGCGTCCGGCAATGAAATGGCCTCGGCCGCAGCCAGCGCCGAGTATTCACCCAAGGAATGCCCCGCCACGCAGACCGCCGCGTCGACGCCCACGCCTTCCGACTTCAAGGCCGCCATCACCGCCATCGACATCGCCATCAGCGCCGGCTGCGCGTTCTTTGTCAGCGTCAACTCGTCCTGATCGCCCTCCCAGATCAGCGCCGACAGCTTCTCGTCCAGGGCGTCGTCCACCTCGTCGAACACCGCACGCGCCTCGGGATAGGCCGCGGCCAGATCGCGCCCCATGCCAACGGTCTGGGCCCCCTGGCCTGGAAACAGAAACGCGCGTGCCATCGGTGCCCTCCCGGATTGTCCGCTCCGCGCGTCGATACCCCGCGCCGGGCGCTTGCGCAATCACGCACAGCCGCGGTGCCCCGCCACGGACTTGCAACCCGACGATCGCGCCGTATGTCCCAGCGCACCCCACCGCCGGAGCCCGCCGATGCCGATCCAAAACACAACCGCCACCTACGGCTCGGTCGCCAAGACCCTGCACTGGCTGACCGCGCTTCTGATCCTCACAGCAATCCCGCTCGGCCTGATCGCCAACCAACTGCCCTACGACACCGGAGAAGAGCTTGCCCGCAAGGCCTGGCTCTTCAGCCTGCACAAGACCACCGGCATCGCCGCCTTCGCCGTCGCGCTGGCGCGCATCCTCTGGGCCCTGATCCAGCCGAAACCTGCGCCGCTGCACCCCGATCGCCGGGCCGAAACCTTCCTGGCCGAAACCGTGCATTGGCTGCTCTACGCGGCACTTGTCGTGGTGCCGCTCTCCGGCTGGATCCACCACGCCGCCACCACCGGCTTTGCGCCGATCCTCTGGCCCCTCGGCCAATCCCTGCCCTTGGTGCCGAAATCCGAGGCCGTCGCCGGCCTCTTCGCGTCGGTGCATTGGGTCTTCACCAAGCTCCTCGCCCTCGCTTTGGTCCTGCACATCGCCGGCGCCATCAAACACGCCCTCATCGACCGCGACCAAACCCTCGCCCGTATGCTGCCCGGCCAGCCCGACGTGAAGGCTCCGCCGACCAAGGCCCGAAGCACTCCGCTCGCCGCCGCTGTCATCCTCTACATCTTCGGCGCCGCCGGCGCAGCGACGCTGGCCGCCCAGGCCCCGCATGAGGCTCCCACCACCGCGGCGCCCGCCCTCGCCGCGGCCCCGTCGCAATGGCAGGTCGCCGAGGGCACGCTACAGATCACCGTCCAGCAACTCGGCAGCGCCGTCACCGGCAGCTTCGCCGACTGGACCGCCGCCATCGATTTCGACGAAACCGCAACTGGCGGCAAGCACGGCACCGCCGAGGTCCAGATCGCGATCGCCAGCCTCACCCTCGGCTCGGTCACCAGCCAGGCGCTGGGCCCGGACTTCTTCGCAGCCAATCAGCACCCCACCGCGACCTTCGCCGCCGACCTCCTGCCGGCCGACACTGGCTATCTCGCCGAAGGCAGCCTGACCCTGCGCGGCGCCGAGGTCCGCGTCTCCATGCCGTTCGTACTCGAGATCGACGGCGACACAGCACGGATGACTGCCACGACGCAACTCGACCGTCGCGACTTCGGCATCGGCGAAACCTACCCCGACGAAAGCTCGGTCGGCTTCGGCGTCGGCGTCGACATCACGCTGACGGCGTCCCGCACAAACTAGGGTCTTCTTCTCGTTTCAAATACGCCCGGGGAGCGCGAGGGGTGGACCCCCTCGCCCACCGCCGCGCCGCAGGCGCGGCAACGAAAGGAGCGGCCCGCAAGGCCTCAATTCAACAACGTCCGCACAAGGCGGCGCGCACGCCCAGGCTCCAGGCGCCAACAGGCCGCCACCTCCCAGGCCAGCCGCGCTCGCGCCACGCGCTGCGACACCGGCCCCGACATCGGCGCCTCCAACACCACCGCATCGCGGCGGCATTCGTCCCAATCGACCAGCGCCGGCCCCGTCGCGGTCCCGATCACATTCGAGGCCACGAGGTCGCCGTGCAGCACGCTTTCCGGCCCCAGCCCCGCCCAGGCCGCGCGGCAGGCCTGCACCAAACGCGGCGGCATCGCGCTCAGATCGATATCGCCCCCGCGCGGCACCCGCCGCAACACCGCGACGCTGCAAAAACCCGGCCGCTGCACCATCCCGGCCGCGGCCTTGTGAAACGCCGCCACCCGCGGCGCCAACGCCATCCGCCAGCCCGGGGGGCCGGCACGGCCAGCCAGGAACGGCTCCAAGGTCACGCCCCCTGGCGCAAACCGCCCCGCATTGTCGCGCAACAGACCCGGCGCCCCGATCCCGCAGCGCCGGGCCAGCGCCTGCACCGGCCCCAGCCAGGCCAGCGCCGCCTCCGTCCGCCGCGTGGTCTTCGCCACACAAAGCTCCGGGCCGCGCTCGACCAGCCACACCGCGTTCCGGTGCCCGCCCGGCAAGGGCCCCACCACGCGCACACCCCAATGGGCAAAGGCCGTGTTCAACGCCGACATCGGTTACATCTAGAACGAAACAGGCCGCCGGTCTCCCGGCGGCCCCGCTTCGAATTCGACACGACGGATCAGCTTTCTTGCGCGTCTGCCTTCGACGCCTCGATCGAGATCATCACCTCGACCTCGTCACTGATGAACGGTGCAAAGTTGCCGACGCCGAAATCACTGCGCAGCAACGTGGTCGATGCCGAGAACCCGGCCCAGGGCTTCTTCGCCATCGGATGATCGCCGGTCTGGTTCAGCGTGGCGTCCAGCACCACTGGCTTGGTCACGCCGTTCAATGTCAGATCGCCGGTGATCATCGCCGTGCCGTCGCCGGTCACCTCGATGCCGGTCGAGGCGAAGGTCACCATCTCGTCTTCGGTCGCATCGAAGAAGTCGGCCGACATGAAATGGTCGAACCGGGCCTCCCAGCCTGTGAACATTGACATCACCGGGAACGACACCGTCACCGAAGAGGCCGCGGGGTCGTCGGCGTCGAACATGATCTCACCGCCGAAGCCCGAGAACATACCCCAGTTCGTCGAATACCCGAGGTGGTTGTAGGAAAACACGATCTGGCTGTGGCTCGCGTCCAGCACGTATGTCTCGGCATCGGCGAGCGCGGCGCCGGCGGAGGCGGCGGCAATCACCGCGGCAAAAAGGGTGGTCTTCATGGGGTTTGGCTCCGTAGCTATGGGGAGCGCTACGAAATGCATCGCGTCCGGAGAAAGGCAATCGCGCCGCGCTCACATCGCCTGTTCACACGCGAACAACTGCCGGTCCGCAGGGCACGCTTCAACCTCAGGCTGCAATCTCCTGCGGCACCAGCGGCGGAAACACACGCCTTGCCGCGCCTTGGCCTGCCGCCAGGCGATAGGACGACACACGCTCTTCCAGCGGGCGCAAATCCGCCATCAATCTGGTGTGCACGGCAAATACCGCGGCCTCGTCACCAACTGCGACGGGCCACAGCACACCGCTGTCCCGCACCCGCAAGCACAAATCCCGCAACGCGCGCGCCTTGTCGGCGGCCCGCGTGACGCTATCACCCACTTCGTCAAATCGAATCGACGCTTTGATCCAAGCCTGCCCGCTTGGGGTGACCTCGCCGATCCGCAACTCGCGCCGACGGGTGTCCACCTGCAACTCGTACCCTTGCGACCGCTGGATCAATGCGAATGCGGCATATATCACTGCCAGCAGAGTCACACTGCCCAAAGCCCGCGCTGCGAATGCCGGCTCGGGCAGCCACGCCGCCGGCGCCAGCCAAAGACCCAAGGCCGCCAGCCAAAATGCCAAGGTGACGAGCCGACGCATTGGACCCGCCAAGCCACCGCCCGGCCGGACCGAACGCACCACGTAGCCCCAGGCGGTCTCGCGCACGGTCAATTGGTCGGGCCCGGTCCCAACAGGCCGGAATTTCAGATCGAACGGGGGCAGCTTCATCAACGCATGTCCTATCGCCCCTCGAAAACGGACTATCCGCCAATCTGGGCCGCATTTCGGCGCCGCGCGCACAATTTCGCGCCGGTTCTCTGCCTTTCTCTTGCATCGTCTCCGCGCCGGTGTATAACGCCGCCTCCTTCCGCGACTGTTTCGAAACAGCGCAGTCTCTCGTGGCCCGGTCCGCGGAAGGTCAATACGGCCGGTCCTTTGAAATGCGCTTGGACAGAACTGGAGAACGCATGCCGCTTTACGAGCATGTTTTCATTGCGCGCCAGGACTTGGCGAACGCGCAGGCCGAAAGCCTCGTCGAACATTTCGGAACCGTACTTGCAGACAATGGCGGCAAGGTCGTCGACAGCGAATACTGGGGCGTCAAGACGATGGCCTACAAGATCAACAAGAACCGCAAAGGCCACTACGCCTTCATGAAGACCGACGCCCCCGCGCCGGCCGTGCAAGAGATGGAGCGCCTGATGCGCCTGCACGAGGACGTCATGCGGGTTCTCACCATCAAGGTCGACGATCATGTCGAAGGCCCGTCGATCCAGATGCAGAAACGCGACGACCGCGATCGCGACCGCCGGCGGTAAGAGAGGGAGCTAAACAATGGCAACGAAACCATTTTTCCGCCGCCGCAAGGTCTGTCCCTTCTCCGGCGATAACGCGCCCAAGATCGACTACAAGGACACGCGCCTCTTGCAACGCTATATCAGCGAACGCGGCAAGATCGTGCCTTCGCGCATCACCGCCGTCTCGGCCAAGAAGCAGCGCGAACTGGCGCGCGCGATCAAACGCGCCCGCTTCCTCGCGCTTCTGCCCTACGCCGTGAAGTAAGGAGGCTCCAATGGACGTCATACTGCTCGAACGCGTGGCCAAGCTCGGCCAAATGGGCGACGTGGTCTCGGTCAAAGAAGGCTATGCGCGGAACTTCCTTCTGCCGCAAAAAAAGGCCCTGCGCGCCAGCGAGGCCAACATCAAGTCATTCGAGGACCAAAAAGCCCAGCTCGAGGCGCGCAACCTCGAAAGCAAGAAAGAGGCCGAAGCCATGGGCGATCGCCTCGGCGGTCAGCAATTCGTCGTGATTCGCTCCGCCTCGGATACCGGCTCGCTCTACGGCTCGGTCAGCCCGCGCGACATTGCCGAGGTCGCAACCGAAGGTGGCTTCAGCGTTGACCGCAAGCAAGTTGTGCTTGCCGGCCCGATCAAAGAGCTCGGTCTGCACGACGTCACTGTCGTCCTACACCCCGAGGTTGACGTGACCATCCAGGTCAACGTTGCCCGCTCGCAGGAAGAGGCCGACCTGCAAGCCTCGGGCAAATCGATCATGGATCTGGCCGCCGAGGAAGAGGCCGAGGCCGAATTCGAGATCGCTGAACTCTTCGACGACATCGGCGCCGCGCAAGCGACCGACGAGGAACTGGTCTCTACACCCGAGGGCGACGGCGAAGACCAGCCCGACATCGCGCCCGTTGCCAGCGGCGATGATGACGACGACGACGATAGCTGAGGCCGATCAGCCGACATTCGCGGGCCGCCCTCCGGGGCGGCCTTTTTTTGTTGGTGGCAGGACGGCGGATTGGCAATTCAGCCAGGGCGGTCGGTTCGCCGACGGCGAAAGCGCCGCACCGCCCCAGTAATTGGCGCGACCGGATCGCTGGGGCCGCGCGCGATTGGTTTCGGCGGATACACCGGAGGTCGGTGTTGACCTGAAAGGAACGCTGGTTGCGAAATGAGAAGCCGCGCCATCTCCGACCCGCGGGGTGGCGATCCGACCTTTGATCGGATGCGCTTTATGGCGGTCGAGTCCGTAGGGCCTCGAACGATGCGCTGGTGTCTGCCAATCGCCACCCCACCCGGGGCGGGTCGGCGATGGCGCGGCGGCCTGCGGCCTTGGTTCCGCGCCTAGGACGGGTATTCGGCGACCGCTTCGGGCCAGTGAGGCAGCAGTCCAAATTGGGTCTCATCCTGCTCGACAGGCGCATCAAAGCCGCCCCGCGGAGCCCGCCGATTCACCAGCCCCGCCGGCTCGCGCACTCGCGGGCCCGGCGCTCCAAACGGCAGACCCCGCCCCGCCTTAGCCCTCCGCTATGCCGCCGCGGTCGATCAAGGCCGACGCCATCTCCTGGTAGGCGGTCCGCCAAGCAGCTTCGATCTCGATCGTGTAGGTCTCACCCATCGCGTCCTTGATCGTGGCCAGCAGCGCCTCCTCCATCGGCTGGAACATCCCCGCTTTCACACCCAATACCCGGTGCAGTCCGCCGAGATCGGCATAGCGCGTGGCCAGGTCCTCGGGCTTGTGCAGATTGTCGACGATCACCGCCAGGGTGGACAGGAACTTCATCCCTTGCCCCGCCAGATCATCCCGGAACAGTGCCCGCAGCTCCGGGGCGCGCCGGAACAGGTCGTCGTAAAAGAAGGTCGAGGCCGGCGCCATGTCGTGCCGCAAGACGTCAAAGCTTTGCCGGATCAGGGTCAATTGGTCGTCGGATAGAGGCATCGCGCGTCTCCTTTTCCCTCCTCTCAGGCTAGCGCGCTGCGTCCCGCGCGGGCCTTGATCCATCTCAAGCCGCCCACCCGGCAGCGGTCCGCCGCACCCCACGCCCGGGCTTGCCCGGTGCCGCGCGATCGGCCACCATGGCCGAAAATCCAGAGGCCCAACGATGCAGACCCTGACCCGCCGCGCCGCCTTCTGCGGCATGATCGCGCTGCCGCTGACGGCCTGCGGCCGGCGCCGTCGGCGCGCCGAGACGCCTGTCGCCACCCGCGCCGCGCGCATCGACCCGCCGCTCTACCCCAACGAGACACCGGAATTGCGAAGCCTGATCAACCGCTATGCCGATCTCTACGAGGTGCCCCGCCCGCTGGTGCACAAGGTCGTCATTCGCGAAAGCACGCACCGGCCCTGGGCCCGAAACGGACCCTATTACGGGCTGATGCAGATCCTGCCGCAGACCGCCCGCACTATGGGCCACCGTGGCCCGGCCGAAGAGCTGATGGATGCCGAGACCAACCTGAAATACGCGGTGAAGTACTTACGCGGCGCCTGGCTTCTCTCCGACGGCGACTACGACACCGCCGTGTCCTGGTACGCCCGCGGCTATTACTACGAGGCCAAGCGGCGCGGCATGCTCGAAGAAACCGGGCTCAGATAAGAAAGGGCCGCCCCGAAGGACGGCCCCTTCGCCTCCTCCCTGAAGGCCTTAGTCTTCTTCCAGCGCCTCGACGGCTTTCTGCAGGTCGTCCTTGCCGACCTCTTTCTCGGTCACTTCGGCGAGCTCGAAGATATAGTCGACCACCTTATCCTCGAAGATCGGCGCCTGGATCTGTTGCCGCATCGCCGGGTTCTGCTGGACGAACTCGAAAAACTGACGCTCCTGTCCCGGATATTGCCGGGCTTGGTTCATCACCGCCTGCGTCATCTCGGCGTCCGAGACCTCGATCTCGCTCTTCCGGCCCAGTTCGGCCAGCAACAGCCCCAGCCGCACGCGCCGTTCGGCCAGCTTGGTGTGCTCATCGGTTGGCTCGATCTCGGGGTGGTCGTGGCCCTCGACCTCTGGGTTCTCTTCATGCCAAAGCTGGTGCGCGATCTGCCCCGCCTCGGCGTCCACCAGGCTCGGCGGCAAATCAAACTTCACCGCCTCATCCAGGTGATCGAGCAGCTTGCGCTTCATCACTTGGCGGCTCGCGCCGGCGTATTCGGACTCGAGCCGTTCCGAGATCTGTCCCTTCAGCGCCGCCAGGTCCTCGGCCCCGTATTTCTTGGCCAGCTCATCGTCGACGTCCGCCGCCGCCGGAGCTTTTACCGCCTTCACCGCGCAGGCGAAAACCGCGTCCTTGCCGGCCAGATTCTCGGCGCCGTAGTCGTCGGGAAAGCTCACCTTGACCTCGACATCGTCACCCGCCTTGGCGCCGACCAGCTGCTCTTCGAAACCGGGGATGAATGAGTTCGAGCCCAACACCAACGGGTAATCCTCGGCCGAGCCGCCGTCGAACGCCTCGCCGTCGACCGTGCCGGTGAAATCGATCACCACCTGGTCGCCGTCCTTCGCCTTCGACCCCTTCTTGCGGTCCTCGAAGTTCTGCGCGCTCTCGGCCAACGAGGCCAAGGCCTCGTCCACGGCCGTGTCGTCGGCCTTCACCACCAGCTTTTCGAGCTTGACGTCTTTAAGGTCCACATCCGGAATCTCAGGCAGCGCCTCATAGGACATTGCTACCTCGACGTCGTCGCCCTCCTTCCAGTCCTCGTTGGTCATCTTGACCTCGGGCTGAACCGCCGGGCGGTCGCCGGTATCCTCGAAATGCTGCGACATGGCGCCGTCGATGGCCTCTTGCATCGCCTCGCCCAGGACCTTGCTGCCGAACTGCTTTTTCAACAGCGCCATCGGCACCTTGCCTTTGCGGAAGCCCTTCATCTGCACGTCGGGGCGTGCCTCTTCCAACTTGGCATTGACCTTGGCGTCCAGTTCGTCGGCGGTGAGCGTGATCGAATAGCCGCGTTTCAGCCCTTCGTTCAGGGTCTCGGTGACCTGCATTGGCGTCCTCGTCTTGGCAGCGCGGGCCGCTCAGTCGGCGGCCGCGAAAATCAGCCGCTCTTCTAGGGCGGGGCCGGAAGCGGTGCAAGCCGAAACGGCGACGGCCTTCGGACCTCTCCATTGGGTCGTCCCAGGTTCGCGACAGGCATCATTTGCGATCCGCCACTCGGCCGTAGCGGTTTGGGTCTGCGGGCAACAGCACGACCAATCGCTCGTATTCGACCCGGGCCCGACTTTGGGAGCCCCTCGGCACCGAGACTCCCAGGCGCTCAACGCCGTTGCCGAGACCGCCCCGCAGCCGGCGTCGCCGATTAACAACGATGGCTGTAACAATCGCCGCAAAATCGCCGCATTGTCGCCCACGGGGTGTCATATCCCCGTGATCCCCTCTGAAATGCGGGCCTCTGAGGTGCAGGTTCTAGGAGGCCCAAGCGGCCCCCCGGCCGCGCGTATCTGAGGAGAGCGTGATGGACGTGCCTAAAGACCCAGACCCCCGCGACCGGCCCGCCAAGGCCGAGCAAACCCGCCCCATCCCCAATGCGGATCGACGCCGCACAGTGCGCCAGGACGAGCCCGCCCCGAACGCGCCGACCGTGTTCAACGACTGGGCCAGCATCTGAGCCTTTGCCCCGCGGGTGACACCGGCTAGGCTTCCCGGCATGATGCCGGAGCCGCCGATGCCCCCGCCCGTCTCTTCGATCCGCAATCTCGGTCCCGCCTCGGACGCCGCCTTCGCCCGCGCCGGCATCCACGACGCCGACACGCTGCGCGCCCTTGGCCCAGACGCCGCCTACCGCCGCCTGTTGCAGGCCGGCAGCAAACCCCACTTCATCGGATACTACGCTCTGGTCATGGGCTTGCAGGGCCGCCCCTGGAACGATTGCGCCGGGCCGGAAAAGGCGGCGTTACGTATCCGCTTCGATGCCATCAAGGCCGAAGCCTTCGACCCCAACCTATCGGCCATCGAGGCCGCCCTGAACGAAATCGGCGTCATCGACCGGCGCTGAAGCGGCCGGCGGGAGGCGGCTCACCTGCCCTGAAAGCGTGCTCTCCATCCGCAGGGCACGCTGCCGCGCCCGGGGCAGCGCTTATGACGAATTAGAGCAAAGACCGCGCCGGCACGTCCCCGAAGGTCCGCGCATCACAATTCCTCGCCTGCCAAGAACCCCGCCGCCGCGCGGCCCAAAGCCAGGCTCAACGCCCCGAACATCTCATCGAAGGCGTCGAACAGAGCCCGGTTCAGCACCGCACCTGCTTCGGTGCTCGAAAAAGCTGTATAGGCTTCGATGTCGTCGTCGCTGAGCGGGCGGTAGGCCATCACCAGGTAGGAATACAGCCACTCTTCGGTATCGTCGCGGATCGCCTGTTCTTGGCTCCAGACATCCGTGAGGATCTGCTCTTCCGTCATATCGCCCGGAAACGCCCCACCTTCGGCAAGACCGGTGTAGAAGGCATAGTTCGAATTCAGCGCACCGACGACGTTGTTCTCGACAAGCGCATTGGCTTCGGCGAAGTCCCGGATCAGATCGAGCCGCGGGTCGCCGGCCTGCACCAAATCTTCCAGGGCCGCTCGGCTCGCTTCATCGACGCTTTCGTCGAGCAGCGCGCGCCGCGCGGTGACCTCCAGCCGGACGATCCGCCGCCCGCGCTCCGAAAGGAAGAAGTCCTCCATCGGCGCCAGATCCTGCTCCGACAGCCCGGCGTCTAGCCGCCCCAATACGGTCGCTTCCATGCGGCCCAGATCATAGATCTGCTCGACCATCGCGGCCCATCGCGCCCCGCCCTGGCCGGGAAACAGGTCGGCCTCCAACTCCAGCCCGTAGTCGATGCCCTCTTCGCGCATGATCGCGACGATCTCGGGCAGTCCGAGCGCTCGGTAAAGCGGCCCTGCCCGCTCGGCATCCTGGGCTGCCACAGGACCCAGGCAGCAGACCAGCAGCATCACCGGCAATAAAACTCGCAGCATCTCAGACCCTTCCGCCCGCGTCGCGTCGTTAGCTACTGCGCCTGTCGCGGCATTCCAAGGCCCGACGGCCCAAATCCGCCGGGAAACGCTGCACTGGCGGGCCAGAAAAGAGGTTGCGCGGCGATTTGCCTTCGCCTACATCCCGCGCCAGACCCTTCGCGGAGAGGTGCCGGAGTGGTCGAACGGGGCGGTCTCGAAAACCGTTGAGCCTTCACGGGTTCCCAGGGTTCGAATCCCTGTCTCTCCGCCACATCCTCGAATGTTTGGGGCCAGATCGTCTCGGTCAAAGCGTCACTTGAGACGGTGCGGCGCGCGACCAGAAACGCTTGTACTTGGCGTTCTGTGGTTTCCATAAACGCCGTCTGGGACCGGTCTGTCTACTACCGGAATTCAGGTGGCTAAGAAGACTGGGCGCCATCGCTGAACGCCCCGCACCCCGCAAAGGTAAGGCCAGGTCCGACGGTGTTGACAAGTCTCGCCGGGGCAGCGGCGACGGCGTTCTGGTGAGGGCTTTTGGGCTTGAAACGGTGCGAAATCCGCCTGCGGTAGACGCTCGCGGGATTACAGTTGACAGACTCACCCGCGAGTTGCACGCTGATCATATTTTCTGAGCGGAGATTTCGATATGGCGTTCGACACACCCGGTGTGAGCATCGAGTACAAGACGGATGGACCCCTTGTCATCCGCGCGGCATCAACCTCAACCGCAGTCTTTATCGGCCCGACGGTGATCGGGCGGTCGGTGACCAATGACGGCTCCGGCGACGTGGTGAGCCCCACCTACGTCACCTCGCTCTCCGAATACGGCGACGTCTTTTCGACGCGCGGCGCCCGCGCCGGTATCGTGTGCCTGCCGACCGAGAACAACGCCGTCACTGACCCGATGGGCCGGGCGGTGCGCGGATTTTTTATGAATGGCGGCCAGAACGCCTATATCGTCTCGACCTCGGCCACGGCCGAGGCACGGGCGTCGGCGGAGTTGTCGATCACCGACGGCGGCGGAACCGCGCTCTATCGAGCCGACGCCAAATCGCCGGGCGCATGGGGCAACGACGTCAACATCGCGGTCTCTGACTCCTCAATCACCGGGGATTTCGTCGACGTCGAGGTTTCGGTGCGGTTTGCCGGCGACGCGGAAACCGTCGTCTCGACTGAAACCTTCACCGGGGTTGCGGCAGATGACGTGACCTCGATCAATTCCAACGTCGTGGATTTCCACGCATTGGAGGCGGCGACCGTCACGCCGGCCGTTACGGCCACGGCAAATCTTTCGCTCGCCCTCGATGGCGGCGGCAACCATTTCTACAGCGCCGAGGCGAGTTCCGGCGGCGCGTGGGGCGATGGCGTTACGATCGATGTCGTCGACTCGGCCGAACCGGGCGATTTCGTCGATGTCACGATCACCGGAACTCTGCCCGGCGATGGCGCGCCGACGGCGGAGAACTTCACCGCTGTCGCGACCACCAATCTGCAGGATCTTCCCTCGGTGCTGGTCAGTTTCACGACCTTGGGCGCAGACCCGGGCGGCACGCCAATCACACTCGGCAATCCCGGCAATCTGGCCGGCGGCGCCGATGCCAGCGGTCCCTTGGTCGAGATCGGCGGCAACGCCAACATGGGCGGTGGCACGAACAGTTCGGCTACCGAAACCAGTGCGATGGGTCTGATCTTTGAGACCTTGCGCGACTTCGACGATGTCTCGATCATCGTGTTTCCGGACCGGGTCTGGCCAACGAACCAGGCGGACTACTCGCTGGCGCTGGCGCACTGCCAGCGGATGAAGGACCGGGTGACGCTGATCCAGCTGGCCGATGACGAGACCGATTTCGCCAATGTCAGCGTGCCGCTCGATAAGTTCGCGGCGGTTTACTATCCCCAGGCCAGGGTGACCCTGCCAACGCCGGGCGGCGGCGCGGCCACGGCGACGGTGAACACCACAGGGCATGTGGCCGGGATCATTGCACGGACCGATGCGGAGAAAGGTCCTTGGACCGCGCCGGCGGGCCTTCACGCGTCGATTGCCGGAATAACCGCGCTGACGGTCGATATCGGCAACAGCTTTCAGGCAAGGATGAACCCCAACAATATCAACGCGTTGCGGGCGATCCAGGGGATTCCGGTGATCTGGGGCGCGCGGACACGCGACCAGGGTGGGATCTATGAATATCTGCCGGTTATGCGCACGGCGATTCTGATCGGCGACAGTCTGCGCGACGCACTGCAACGGGCGGTCTTTGCGAAGAACACCGAGGTGCTTTGGGCCAACATCACGGCCGGGGTCAACGGTTTCATGGACGGGCTCTTCGCCCAAGGCGCCTTCCAGGGCGCGACGCCCGGCCAGGCATTCCGCGTCGCGGTGGGGCTCAATCTGTCGATGTCCCAGGCCGATATCCGGGCGGGGATTTGCCGGGTCAACGTGGCGTTCGCCCCGGCGCTGGTGGCCGAGTTCATCGAGATCTCGATCGAACAGATATTCGAGCCCGGTTGACGTCAGGCGGCCGTTCGAGCGGCCGCCTTCTCTGTTTTCGCAGTCCAAGGAATTGACAAATGCCCGAACCGTTTTCCCAGAAGCTGCTGATGACCTTCAAGCACAGGCTGTTCTTCGTCGATGAAGGCGATTTGCCGGT